>Ga0307323_10000562_pt1 | contig 11457 bp, 8 predicted proteins | sample ER_DNA_381_FD_194496 | JGI IMG/M metagenome (GOLD analysis project Ga0307323, IMG submission 194496) | Bulk soil microbial communities from the East River watershed near Crested Butte, Colorado, United States - ER_DNA_381 | ecosystem: Environmental > Terrestrial > Soil > Floodplain | place: USA...
GTCGCGATCACTGTCGCGATCTTGCGCTACGGCCTGTTCGAGATCGACGTGATCATCAACCGGGCGGTCGTCTACGCCCTCCTCGCCGCCGTCCTGACCGCGATCTACGTCGCGATCGTCGCCGGGCTCGGCGCGCTGGCCGGCTACGCGTGGGGGCCGACGCTCACCATCGCTGCGGCGGTGACCGTCGCGGTCCTGTTCCAGCCGCTCCGGCATCGCGCGGAGACGGTCGCGAACCGCCTCGTCTACGGCGATCGCGCCACCCCGTACCAGGTCCTCTCGGAGTTCGCCGATGCGATGGCGCGCATCCTGCCGCTCGAGGAGCAGCTCGATCGGGTGGTCACGTTGCTCGCGAGCGGCACGGGCGCCGACGCGGTCGATGTGTGGATGCGGGTCGGCGCGCGCCTGCGCGCCGTGGCAGTCTGGCCGGCCGGGAGCGCGGTCCCCGACGCGGTCGACGACGACGAGCGGTTCCCGGACGCGACCGCCACGTTCCCCGTCCTGCAGGGCGATGAGCTGCTCGGCGTGATAGTGCTCCGCAAGCCGAGGAACGAGCCGCTGTCGGCGACCGAATCGTCGCTGGCTGATCATGTCGCGTCGCAGGCCGGCCTCGTGCTGCGGAACGTCGGACTCACCGCTGAGCTCCGGCTGACGATCGACGAGCTCCGTGCGTCGCGGCGGAGGTTGGTCGAAGCGCAGGACTCCGAGCGCCGAAAGATCGAGCGCAACCTGCACGACGGGGCTCAGCAGCAGCTCGTCGCCCTCGGCGTCCAGCTGAGCCTCCTCGAGCGGATCGCACAAGGCACGCCGGGTGCTGAGCCCGTTGGCGCGGCGATGCCGTCGCTTCAGCAGGCGCTCCAGAGCGCCCTCGACGATCTCCGGGACCTCGCGCGCGGGATCTATCCGCCGCTGCTCGCCGATCGCGGTCTGTCGGCCGCGCTCGAGGCGCAGGCTCGCAAGACTGCCGTCCTCACGACCGTCGAGGCCGACGGCGTCGGTCGGTACGACCAACAGGTAGAGGCCACGGTCTACTTCTGCACGCTGGAGGCGCTCCAGAACGTGGCGAAGTACGCCGGTGCGACCACGGCGGTCGTCCGGCTCGCCCACGCCGACGGACGCTTGTCGTTCGAGATTGCCGACGACGGCCGAGGGTTCGACCCGGCCGCCGCGAGCGGTTCGGGCCTTCAGGGGATGGCCGATCGCCTCGACGCGATCGGCGGTACCTTCGCCGTCGAGAGCAGCCGAGGCAGCGGCACGGTCGTCCGCGGCTCGATCGCGGTGGCCCCGATTGACGCCCCGATAGACCAGTCGGCGCCCTGACCGTGAATGGGCAGGGTCGAGAGTGGTAACAGGTATTCCCGGTAGCGAAGCAGTGTGTCCGACAGAGTCAGCGATGGGGTCTAGGCTCTGAACAGTGCCGACCTTGGCCGCATACCCGGGGATGATGCAGGGTGGCTTACATCAAGCGCTCCGGACTAACTTGACGCAGGAGACGACCGACTTCAGGTTGATGAGTTGATGAGCAAGGCGACCGTCGTTCTCTGGGTGATTCTGGCGGCGAGTGCCGCTCGTCGTGCACCGGCGGCAATCCCGTCCTATCGCCCGCTCCGAGTCCGCCGGGACCCCTTGGCTATTGTCCGTTTGGGATAGTGAGGGCAGGCGAAATCTCGACTGAATCCCTCGTGCGTGTTATGGCGGACCATCTGCCTCACTGGCTCCCTGACGGCATGGGGCTCGTCCAGGGATACGGGCCAGAGGCACCAGGGGAGTTCGGGAGTGCGCTCTTCGCAGACGCTCGGTGTCGGGAGATCGACTTGCGGAGGTCGACTTCGTCTGACTTGGGCTCCGGCCAACGGGTAGGCCCTTGGACAGTGGCAGCCGGTGGGCCGGGCGATTGTGGCAACCTGATCCTCGGACCCGCGCAATGCATCAGCTACCGGACAGTGGTCGAGGGGGGTTCGCTCTCGATCCAGATGATGGGAATCCCACGATCCGATGGCGATCGAATCGTTGGCTCAATTCCGCTGTAGCAGAGCATCCGCCGTGTAGCCCAGCGGCAGGAAAAAGATCAGCGCATCTCATGTGAGTATGTCGGCTCTCTCAGGTCCGGTTGTCTGACGATCCGGTGGGATGGACGAGATTCCGCTACGGGGCGGTTCGACGGAAGATGCGTCGGTACCACGGAAGCCGTCTAGCACCAGCCTTCTTCGACTGCCGAAGTCCACGTGCTTCGTGGTCTGCTTGGGCCTCTCGGATCTCTCTCTCGTGACGCTCCTGAATCCAATCCATCTTCTGCTGAGGGTTGGCTCCGCCTCCGCCGCGTGAGTAATCAGGACCACCCATCAGACGAAGCGTACGCTTCACCTGTGTTCGCGGCCAGGGGCGATTGGCGGAGGGATCGCCGAAGACCACCTTCCGCTGTGGCGGGCTCCCGACTCCGGGGGACGCGCCAGGCGGGCCTCATATCACCCTGACGATACGTTGGGCTCACCGAACTCCGGCTCCCGTTCCGCCCACGTTCCGCCCGGAGCGACGATTCCGCTCACGCTTGGTAGCGGGGTTACCCCGACTGGAAGCGCGCGGACCAGCACGGATACGGATAGGCTAGTGTGCGCGAGGACGTCCTACCTGGGCCTAGTGCCGCTTACAGGGCGTGTGGGTTCAGATCCGGCCTCCGACACCACGCTCAGGTGCGCGTGCAAGTCGCCCGGTGATCCCGAGTCGGCGTGCCCGAGCTTCTCGCTGATCACTTTCATCGAGAGATCCGCTGACAGCAGGCGTTCGCGTAGGAACGTCGCAAGTCGTGGATCCGGATCGGCCGGAGCCCGAGCGGGACTCCGCCCCCAACAGGACTTCCCGTTTGCCACGAATGGCGTCCTGATGGAGGTGATGTAGCGGCCGTTGCTCAGGGGCGCATGTTCGTGCTTCCATCTGGCTGATGATGTATCGCCACGACTACGTCCTTATGATCGCGTGGGGGGTTACCTTCCTGATCGCGTTGCCGGCCCTCCTCCTCGTCGGGGCGCGGGTGGCCAAGTGGGACGTGCTCGGCTCCGCAGCCGGATCGGCGCTGCTCGGCTCCATGGCGGGCGCCCTTGCGGGTGTCCTTCATAACCCGGACCCCGACTCCTTCCCGGACGGCGCTGTCGCCGGAGCGGTCGTCGGCGCGGTCGCGTTCGGCATCCTCGGGCTGGCCGTGAGAGATCCTCTCGCTCGACGCGTGAAGGCGCTGATGTCAGGCACCTTCGTCGTCGGAGTGCTCTTGTACTTCTACGCCAGCGCGACGTCGGAGATCGTCCTCGGGTGGACGCGACAGACGCCGGACGGTCCCTGCTACGCGCCCGACCCCAACCAGGCCCTTGAGCACGCGGTGGCGTGTGTACCGAAGTACGGCGTCTGGCCGCAGAGGCTGCTCGCCTTCGACATCGCCCTCCTCGCGTTGTTGTTCTTGTTGCAGGGCGTGGTGGTGTCATCGGAGGAGCGCAGGGAACGCCAAGCTCACGCAGTGCGGTAGGGGACCGGGAGCTCGAGGCCGGCACAGGCTTTCCGACCTTCGAGACCGTGGGACCGGATCTGCAAGCTGCACGGGTGAACGCAGACATTCGCGGGTAACACCGAGAGCAGGGATGGCAAGATGTCAAGCAGGCGGACGCTCTCGCCGCTCGGGCGACGCGACACCCTCAGAGAGCCGTTCGGAGGAGGCAGACAGATGAAGATGATCGCCAGCGCCCTTCTCGCGGTGGCGTCTGTCATGGCCCTCGCCTTGAGCGCACCCGCGGATACCAACGTGCTCAAGGTGACCCATGCGGTCAACTTCGGGACGAAGCCGGTCGGGTCCTTCACCGTCAAGACCGCCACCGTGACCAACACACGCTTCGAACCGATCGATCTGGACATCGACATCGTTCGTGATTGGGATGACTTCTCAACCGGTCTCACTGGCACGACGTGCTCCTTCTTCGAGCCACAGGTGCTAGCTCCCGGCGAAAGCTGTGACCTGCTCGTGGGATTCCGACCGAGCGAGGATTTCATCGGACTGAAGCAAGATCAGATACTGCTTGTGACAGCTAAGGATCCGGCAACCAGCGCGGCCCTGGACTCTGTTCGGCTCACCTTCTTCGGCAGGGCTAGGTGAGCCCTCGTTCCTCGCAGACCTGGACCGCATCCGCGAGCCGGAGGCGATCGAGTGACAGAGAAGCTCCGGATCGGTGATCGGATCGAGCTCACGCTCGTTTTCTCCGCTCGAGACACTGAGCATAACGACGCCGTCGTTCTCGCCGAAGCCGTCCGCCGAGCGCTACCGCTTTGAGCGTGACAGGTCGTGACCTACTGCCTGTTTGACTCTGATGACGTGCGCATATGCGTAAAGGAGCGGCATGGAATTAAGCTGAGCGAACGAGCGTCGGGAGGGGGCCATGTCGGGAGGGGGCCATCATGAGGTTTGGCGAGGTCGTCCGAAGCTCCGTTGTTGCAGGGGCCGTGGTGCTGTCGGGGTGCTCATCGGACGACACCTCGGCAGGCGAACCGACTACGTCGAAGACTTCCGTTCCTGGGAACGTGAACGTGAGGGTGCAGGAGTTCGCGGTGATACCCGACACGACTTCGGCACCGGCGGGTGAAGTCACCTTCACGGTGGCGAACTCGGGACCGGACGACGTCCACGAGTTCGTGGTCGTCAAGACGGACCTCGCTCCGGAGGCGCTGCCCACTGAGTCGAACGGGTCCGTCGACGAGGCGGGGGAGGGGATCGAACCGGTTGATGAGATCGAGGACATCGCGGTCGGCGACACGCAGACCGTCGCGGTCGACCTCGACGCCGGCAGCTACGTCTTGATGTGCAACATCTATGATAAGGCCGAGAAAGAGTCGCACTACCAACAGGGGATGCACACCGCTTTCACGGTCACCTAAGCGCGAGCTCGAGCGGGTAGCCGCAGACATTCGTGGTGGTTCTGTCGCGGCCGTTGCTCAGCGGCGCATGCTCGTGTTCCTATCGGGGTTGATGCCCTGCTGCCCTCAGTACCTCCTCGAGTGGTGGGTGTTCGGTTGCCTGTTCGTGGGGTGGCTCCTCGTCCTCGGTGGGGCGCGCGCGGCGGGGGCGGCCTTGATCGGCTCCTCGGTCGGTGCGTTCGTTTCCCTCTTCACACCCTTCCACTCTGGCCACCTCGAATCCCTCGTGCACGGCGCCGTCATCCTGGCGAGCGTCGGCCTGGTCGCGTCCGGCCTCGCCGGGCTCGCTTTGGGAGCCGCCGACCCGCTCGCTCGATACCCCGCAGCCCTGGCACTCGCCTTGGGTACCGTCGTCGTTGGGACGCTGATGATCCTGCGCATCCACGAGAAGGCGGCTCCGACCTGCTCGCTCTACAGCGGACTCCGGGTCGCGAACACGTCCTCGCCGTTCGCGGCGTCATGCTTCCGGGGGTTCGAGGACCCTTGGCTCCAGGCGTTGCTCGCGTTCAACGTCGCTTTCCTCGCGCTGCTGTTCCTGGTGCAGGCGTGGCAGACGACACGGTCATCCAAGAAGCAGGAACAGGAGGACGCCACCATGAGCGCCGCGTGGGGCAGGTGATCGGCCTCTTCGCTCGTGGCGGGACGTTCCTCTTCCAGGTTCCATCGCCTGGCCCTGACACACGGTGCCGTCATCCCGGCATGAGGGGGCCGTGGGCCGTCTTCGTAGTTACTTCGATCATGATCGCGGCGTGCACCTCAACACCGACGGTGTCCCAGTCGAACCCATCCGCGGCAGTTTGCTTCGACGCGGCCAATGTCAAAGGCCTCTACGACGAGTGGGCACACAAGGCCGCCGACACCAACCTCAGCGATGGCATGGACATGGCCCAGGTCGTGGCCTCGTTCCGGGCGACCCGCGAGATCGCATCAGAACTGGCCCTCGCGACGGCCGCCGATCCGGTCGCGGCGGAGCACTTCCAAAACGCGGCCGACGCGTACCTGAAGGTGCCCTCGATCCCGCCTCACGCTTCCCTCGCCTCTATGTCCCGCAGCGACATCGACAGGCTCGAGAGGGCTACCCGCGACGGTGTCTCGGCGATGTCTGCCGGGATCGATGCGCTGAATAACTCGCCTATCCCGTTCTGCTGAGTTGGACGGCCAACGACTGACCGGAAGGCGCTCGTGCCGGACCGATGAGACGTCTCGGTGCGGAGCCGGGAGCCTAATCACCCAACATGTAGAAGAAGAGTTCTAGTCCGATCACCACGCACACGATGATGAACGCGACGGTGATCAGGTAGGGGTGGTCATCCCATATCCAGTGCCTTCGCGACTTCTCGTTCCCCGCTCTCATCCGATCCCCCGACTACCCACGCCAACATCCTAGCCCGCCGCCGTGAAACACTCGAGCTACGCCTGGTCGACGGGGACCACACCGTAGCCGCGGCGGGTAGTCCATCGGTGATCGGAGACGGCTTGAATCCTTTGACCATGAGATAGATGCCGAGTGACAACTCCCAGGATGATTCCGGTGGCGGCGGCTCGCGGGAGAAGAGTCAGCGATAGGGGCTAGGCTCGATGCGTAGTGTCTTTGGCAGCATTCCCCTTTGGTGCTCCCGCGCGATCCGGAGCGCTGGGGGATGCGCAGACGTTCGATGCAGGATTCGCAGGCGTTGCGCTACCGGTCGGTGCTCGCGACTGATCGCACCAACTGCAGGGTGCCGTCCGCGAGGGGAGCCGAACCGCGTTCGAGGAGCCTGCCGACGGCCATCCCGATCGGCACGGAGCTGAGGAACCACACCTCGAGGATCTTGACGATCACAGCGCTCTCCCTCTATTGGAGTTCTGTTCTTCCTCGACCTATCGACACGTTGGCAGGGCAAGTTGACGGGGAGATGAAGAGGCCGCGAAGGGTGGCTTGACAGCTCCATGGGGCCGGTCGCGCGCTGTCGTACCATGTCGGCCTTGAGCTAGCGGGCCAACCTCGAGTTCCACCGGCCGCAGACCGCGGTCCGTGTTTGCCCTACCCGAGGAGGTCCACCGTGTCGATCCGCCCGAACCACATCCACCGCAGCGCATCCCATGGGAGCGTGCCGTGATCGCGCTCGAGGCTCGCGAGCTCTCCGTCGAGGTTGGCGGCCGCATCGTCGTCGAGGGTCTCAGCATCGACCTCCGGGACGGCGACAAGGTCGGGGTCGTCGGGCGCAACGGCGCCGGCAAGACCACGACGCTCCGGGTGCTCGCGGGAGAGATCCCGCCGGCCGCCGGCTCCGTGACCCGCCGAGGCGCGGTGGGCTACCTCCGCCAGGATCCGCGGCAGCACCGCGCCGAGGACGACGATCGCGGGCTCGAGCACATCCTGGGGGCGCGCGGACTCGTCGACCTCAATCGCCGTCTCGAGAAGGCGAGGATCGCGCTCGAGGAGTCGCACGGCGAACGCGAGGTCCACCGGTTCGCTCGTCTGGAAGAGGAGTACCGGCAACTTGGCGGCTATCAGGCCGAGTCGCACGCGAAGGCGATCGCCGCGGGGCTGGGTCTACCGGAGGACCGGCTCTCCCTTCCGGTTCGTGCGCTGTCGGGCGGGGAACGGCGTCGGCTCCAGCTCGGCAGGATCCTGTTCGGCGGCTCGGATCTGCTCCTGCTCGATGAGCCGACGAACCACCTGGACATCGACGCGAAGACGTGGCTCATGAAGTTCCTCACGTCGTACAAGGGCGCGCTGGTCGTCGTGAGTCACGACCTCTCGCTCTTGGACGCCTCGATCACGCGGATCCTCCATCTGGATCGCGACGGCGTCGTCGAGTACCGAGGGACCTACCGCGAGTACCGAGATGCGCGGCGCCTCGACGAGGTCAGGCTCGGCAAGCTCGCCGATCGCCAGCAGCACGAGATCCAGCGACTGAAGACCCTGGCGGATTCGATGCGTGGCCAAACCGCGAAACGGGCCCGCAAGGCGAAGACGCTGGATACGCGCGTGTCGAAGCTGGAGGCGAAGCGCGTCGAGGGACCGGCGAAGGACAAGCGTGTTCGCTTCCGGTTCCCCGATCCGCCGCACAGCGGCCGAACCGTGCTCGTGGCCGACGGTCTGACGAAGTCCTACGGAGGCCCGGCGATCTTCGAGGATGTGAGCTTCGCCCTCGGCCGAGGAGAGCGCTTGCTGGTGCTGGGGCTCAACGGCGCCGGGAAGACGAGTCTGCTCCGGATCTTGATGGAGGAGACCGGAACCGATGCCGGGACGTTCGCGTTCGGACACGGTGTCGTCCCCGGCTACTACGCGCAGGAGCACGAGGGCGTCCACGACGGGGTCACGGTCCTCGATCACATGAAGGAGGCGTCGGACGCGGACGACCTGGCGCTCCGAACCCTCCTCGGGATGTTCGGCCTGCATGGGGAGGTCGCGTTCCAAGACGCCGGCACGCTGTCGGGCGGGGAGAAGACGAAGCTCGCGCTGGCGATCCTCGTCGCGGGGAGGAAGAACCTCCTGCTCCTGGACGAGCCGACCAACAACCTGGATCCGCCGTCGCGCACGGCGATCGCGGAGGCGCTTCAAGGGTGGCCCGGGGCCATGCTGCTGGTGAGCCACGACCAGGAGTTCGTCGAAGCGCTCGCGCCGGAGCGGATCCTCCTGATGCCGGACGGGGCCATGGACCGTTGGAGCGACGAGTACCTCGACCTGGTGGCCCTCGCGTAGGTGGGTACACTCGCCGCGACTTCGAGGCGGGAGGATCGGTGGGAGGCAACGGTTCGGCGGCGGCTCTCGTCTTCGTGAACGGTGCCGTGTACACGGTCGACGCGATGCGCTCCTGGGCGCAAGCCGTGGCGGTGCGGGACGGGCGGGTCGCGCTCGTCGGCACGGACGAGGACGTCCGAGCTGCAATCGGCCAGGGGACCGAGGTGATCGACCTCGGCGGAAGGATGCTGATCCCCGGCTTCCAGGACGCGCACGTCCATCCGGTATCTGCGGGCATCGACATGCTCCAGTGCGACCTCCACGAACTGGATTCCAAGGACGGGTACTTGGCGGCGATCGCGGCGTACGCCGCGGCCGCTCCGAACGAACCGTGGATCCTCGGGGGTGGATGGTCGATGGACGTCTTCCCCCGAGGATGCCCGTCCAAGACCGATCTGGACCGCGTCGTTCCGGACCGTCCCGTGTTCCTGCCCAACCGCGACGGGCACAGCGCCTGGGTCAACTCCGCCGCGCTGGAGCGCGCCGGGGTGTCGAGCGTCACGCTCGATCCGGCCGACGGCCGGATCGAGCGTGACGCGGCCGGCGCTCCCTCCGGAACGCTCCACGAAGGGGCGATGGACTTCGTGGGGCACCTCGTGCCGCCACCACGCCCCGACCTCGTTTCTCGCGGGGTATTGAAAGGGCAGGCCCACCTCCATGCCCTCGGCATCACCGCCTGGCAGGACGCGATCGTCGAGTCGGGCTCGGCGGACTGGACGGGCTCGTTCGAGGCGTACGTCGAGGCCGCCGAGCAAGGCGCGCTGACGGCGCGCGTCATCGGCGCGCTGTGGTGGGATCGGAACGCGGGGCTCGAGCAGATCGATGGCTTCATCGCGATGCGCGAGCGCGGCGCGACCGGACGCTTCGCCGCCACGTCGGTCAAGATCATGCAGGACGGCGTCTGCGAGAACTTCACCGCGGCCGTGCTGGACCCCTACCTCGATGCGGGCGGACGGGCGACGGACAACCGTGGGATCTCGTTCGTCGATCCGGAGCTCCTCAAGGAGGCGGTCACGAGGCTCGACGCGCTGGAGTTCCAGGTCCACTTCCACGCCTTGGGGGACCGAGCGGTCCGGGAATCGCTCGACGCCGTCGAGGCGGCACGCCAGACCAACGGGCTGTCTGATACCCGCCCACACCTGGCACACCTGCAGGTGATCCACCCGGACGACCTCACCCGGTTCCGGTCACTCGGCGCCATCGCCAACGTCCAGCCGCTGTGGGCGGCGCACGAGACCCAGATGGACGAGCTGACGATCCCCTTCCTCGGGGAGCCACGATGGACGTGGCAGTACCCGTTCGCGAGCCTCGTCCGCAACGGTGCGGCGCTGGCGATGGGGAGCGACTGGCCGGTCTCGAGCTCCAACCCGCTGGAGGAGATCCACGTGGCGGTCAACCGGGTGATGCCGCCGAACTATCCCTATGGGGCGAACCGCGACGAGGCGTTCCTGCCGGAGGAGCGGCTCGACCTCGCGACGTCCATCGCCGCCTTCACATCCGGGTCGGCGTTCGTGAACCACCTCGACCGGGAGACCGGCTCGATCGAGGTGGGCAAGTTCGCGGATCTTGCCGTCCTCGACCGCAACCTCTTCGCGCACCCATCGGAAGAGATCGCCGAGGCTCGATGCCAGATCACGTTCGTCGAGGGTCGGCGGGTCTTCGCCTCGGCCGACGCGTGACGAAAGCCGTGACCCAGGGTCGACGGAGCTCGTTGCGAACCGCTTCGCCGCCCCGCACGATGACTGCCCGCACCACCCCGGATCGAAGGAGGACCCGATGAGTCAGGCGTTCGACATGAGCCTCGTCCAGCGTGGGGCCCGCAACCGCCGTACCCCGTACTACGAGGCCACCCAGAAGTACGGCCCTGCAGGGTTCACCGTGTACAACCACATGTACTTCCCGATCCGTTTCGACACCTTCGAGGCGGAGTTCGATGCGTTGCTGAACGGCGTGACGCTGTGGGACGTCGCCGTCGAGCGATGCCTCGAGATCTCGGGGCCCGACGGGTTCCGGTTCGCGCAGCTCCTCACGCCGCGCGACCTGTCGACGTGCGCCGTGGGTCAGGCCAAGTACGTCCTGATCTGCGACGGCGACGGCGGCATCATCAACGATCCCGTGATGACGCGGATGGACGACAACACGTTCTGGTTCGCGCTCGCCTCTTCCGACGCACTGCTGTTCGCGAGGGGGCTGAAGAACGCCTACCCGGACCTCGACGTCACGATCCAGGAGGCGGACGTCGCACCCCTCCAGGTCCAGGGGCCACGGTCCAAGGACCTCATGGTCAAGCTCCTGGGGGAGGACATCCTCGACCTCCGCTACTACTTCTGGACCGACGCCAAGATCGCCGGCGTGCCCGTGGTCGTGACGCGCACGGGATGGACCTCCGAGATCGGGTACGAGGTCTACACCACCGACACGGCGCGTGGGAACGACGTCTATGAGGCGCTGATGGAAGCCGGGCAGGAGTTCGGCATCAAGCCGACCGGCCCGTCGGACATCCGCAGGATCGAGGGCGCCATCTTCAACTGGGGCGCCGACATGACCTACGAGAACAACGCCTTCGAGCTGGGCCTGGACCGGCTGGTGGACCTCGACACGGTCTCGCCCGAGGCGAGCATCTCCATCGGGGCGTACCGAGCGATCCGGAAGGCGGGGGTCGACACGAAGATCAACGGCATCGTGCTCGACGGCGACCCCTTCCCGGCCCTCAACGCGGTGAAGTGGCCTGCATCGATCGACGGTCAGCAGGTCGGCAAGGTCACGTCGGCGATCTA
>Ga0307323_10000563_pt1 | contig 11453 bp, 16 predicted proteins | sample ER_DNA_381_FD_194496 | JGI IMG/M metagenome (GOLD analysis project Ga0307323, IMG submission 194496) | Bulk soil microbial communities from the East River watershed near Crested Butte, Colorado, United States - ER_DNA_381 | ecosystem: Environmental > Terrestrial > Soil > Floodplain | place...
CGTTCGCGATCGTCGGCAGCGTCCCGATCGCTGAGGCCCTCGACCGTTGGACGCGCATCCTGACCGAGGAGCTGGGCGCTGTCCGGCTCACCGACCTCGAAGCTGAGTCGACCGTTTACCGGATCTTCTTGCTCCCTGAAGCGCTGCAGTTCGACCTCTCTTTGACGCCGGCGGCCGATTTCCGTCCCAAAGGGCCGAAGTTCCAGCTTCTCTTCGGTGAGACCGCTCCAGGGGAGCCGGAGCCGTCGAAGGGTGGCCTCTCCATCCCCACGCCTGCGGTCGCAGAGGACATCTTCGGGTGGGGCGTCATCTACGCGCTACACGCCCGGGCGTGCATCGAGCGCGGCCGCGTTTGGCAGGCGGAGCATTACGTCGACGCGGTGCGCGATCATGCGCTTTCGCTCGCGTGTCTCAACCGGGGGCTGCCGGCGGCGCAGGCGCGTGGCTACGACGACCTTCCAGCTGAGAGTCTCGCGGCCTACGACCACACGCACGTGGGTTCGCTTGATCGCCACGCATTGCGCACAGCACTCGGCGCCGCTACTCGGGCCCTCCTCGGCGAAGCTGCGAACGCGGAGCTGCCACACGCGGACGTTGTCGGCGAGTGGGTCGCTGAGTTTCGCTGACTTGCTCCGCGGTGATACCCCTGGCGATGTCGAACCCGCCGCCGGGGTACCCGCGGGTTTCCCCATACCTTCTCTACGAGAACGCCGCAGCCGCAGTCGAGTATCTCCAGCGCAGCTTCGGTTTCGAGCTTCGTCGCTCCGAGATCGGAGGCGCCGGTCGCAGCCACAACGAGCTTCTGTTGGGCGAGGATGGCTTGGTGATGCTGGGTCAGGCGGGGGAGGGCTTCTCGAGCGCGCGAACCTTGGGCGCGTTTCCGCCAGCCATGATCCACGTGTACGTCGATGACGTCGAGGCCCTACACGCGGATGCGAGCGACGCGGGAGCAGACGTCACTGAGCTCGAGCTCTCTCCTGTTGGAGACCGGCGCTTCACCGCTACGGATCCTGAAGGTCAGATCTGGGTTTTCGCCCAGCGCATGGCGTAGCTTGAGGCAAAGTGAACCAATCAGAAGTCCTTGAGCGCATCCGCAAGATCTGCCTTGCGTTTCCCGAGACCAGCGAGCGCCTGAGCCACGGCGCGCCCACCTTTTTCATTCGTGGCAAGCGAGCCTTCCTGATGGTGCTCACGAACCATCACGGCGACGGGCGCTTCGCGATCTGGTGCGCGGCGCCGGACGGCGTTCAACAGCTCCTGACGGATGCCGATCCGGAGAAGTTCTTCGTGCCACCGTACGTGGGGCATCGCGGCTGGCTGGGCGTTCGCCTCGATCGCGGGCTGGATTGGCATGAGCTGGCCGGGATCGTCGAGGACGCCTATGCGGACGTCGCTCCCCCAAAGCTCGTCGAGGCCGCGCGGGACGCTTCCTAACGCACCGGCTCGATCGCGTCGAGCCCGAGCCACGCAGTCAGGTCCTCCAGCTCGACCCGCACCGCCTTGGTGATCGCGCGCGTGAACTTGACGTCCTCGTGGATCGCATTCACGCGGAGCACAGACGCCTTGCGATCGGCAACCGCATCGACCTTCCCGACCAGGCTCTCGTGGTGAAGGATCGGCAGCGCGAAGTAGCCCCAGCGGCGCTTCGCGGCGGGCTTGTACATCTCGAGCGTGTATTCGAAGTCGAACAACTCCTCCGCCCGCACGCGGTCGTAGACCAGGCGGTCGAAGGGCGACAGCAAAGCCGTCCGTCCGACGAAGTCGTTGGCTGCGGCTAGGGCCGCCGGGTCGACCCGCCACTCGCCCTTCGTGCCCTCGACGACGGCCGGCTCGCCGGCCTCGCCGACATGGACGGGTTCGAGCGGCATGGCGCGCTGCTTCGCACGGGCGATCCCGAGGGAGGCGAGCCGGCGCTCGTTCTTGGCCTGCTCCGCCGCCTTGACCGAAGGGACCACCACGTCGGCTGGGTAGACGCGCTCGGGTAGATCCCAGAGCCGTTCTCGCCCAACGCGCCCCGCTATGGCGATCTCGGTGCGCATCATCAGGCACTCCAGCATCTGGGTGACGTTGCGGTTGTGGGTCCACCCGGTCGACTTCCAGGGCACGACCGACGTGTCCGGGATCTGGCGCGAGGTCAGCGGGCCTGAGCTGCGCAGCAGCTTGATGATGTCGCGGCGAAAGACGTCGTTGGCCTGCAGCCAGGCGCGCGTGCGCTCGTAGTCGGGCCAGTCGCTCGCGCCGGCGAGGTGGAGCCCGAGGTCGCCGATCGGCCGCACCATGGCGTCTCGCTCGAACAAAGTCCGTTCCACCTCGAGCGCCTTCCGGAGCTGATCAGGCTGGTAGGCCGAGCCAAGCCGGCTCCAGGCCACGAGATCTGCGCTGGGCGCGATCGCCGCGGTCGGGTCGATCTGCAACAGCGTTACCTGCTGCACGACCGAGAGCAGGTCAGTGGGCCGCGGCGCGTCGAGCAACTGCGCGCGGACAGCGATGCGCCGGGCCTGCGCCTTGGTCAACCGGTGCATGGAGAGGAGGCTATGTCAGGCCGCGGCGTGGATCTTCTTCAGCCCGTCGACGATCAGATTGAGGCCGAACTCGAACGCGCTCACCTCGCCGTGCGCGTCTTCGTCAAAGTGCTGCTCGGCGTGCTCGTGCAGATAGGGATACGCCTCCGGAGTGATCACGCCCGCGAACTTCTCGACGAGGTGTGAGACGTCCTCGGGCGTGTAAGTGTGGCCGGTCTCCCACAGCGCGAAGCCGAAGATGTGCCCGTCGAGGACGTGGTAGGCGTGGTAGGTCGTCTCCGCCGAGAAGCCCGCTTCGCGCAGGCGGCCCAGGAGCAGGTCCATGTACCGCAGGCGTGTTGGGCGAACGCGACGGGCCTCCATCAAGAGCGTGCACGACCACGGGTGGCGGCGGAGCGCGTCGTGAACGGAGATCGCGCTTTTGCGGATCGCCTCGTCCCACTCCCCGGACGCGGACGGAGGCTCCGTCTCGGCGAGGACGAGATCGAGCATGCCCTCGAGCAGGTCGTCCTTGTTGGCGACGTGGTTGTAGAGCGACATCGCCTCGAAGCCGAGCTCCTGGGCCAGCTTGCGCATCGTCACCGAGTCGATGCCTTTCTTGTCGGCGAGCTTCACCGCCGCTCGCAGGATCCTGTCCCGGCTGAGCGGGAGGCGGGGTTTCGTCTTCGCGGTCATTGACAAAGCTTACGCTGTACGTATAGCTTACGCCGTAAGTGAGGGGAGTTACTCGAGATCAGTACGGCTTGCCGGACGTGCTTCGGATCGACGAGATCGCGAGGCCGGAGCCGGGGCCCGACGGCGTGTTGGTGCGAGTCCGCGCGGCGTCGGTGAACCGCGTCGACTGGTACGACGTCACGGGCAGACCCTGGATCGCGCGTCCGATCACCGGCCTGCGCGGGCCGAAGTCCCCTCCGGTCGGCGTCGACTTCGCCGGCACGGTGGAGACGGTCGGCGAGGACGTCACCGACCTCAAGTCGGGAGACGACGTCTTCGGGATCGCGAACGGATCGTTTGCGGATTACGCCTGCGTCAAGAAGGCAGCCGCCCTCAAGCCGGCAAAGGTGTCCTTCGAGGACGCGGCCACCCTTCCGGTCGCCGGGCTGACGGCCCTCCAGGGGCTGCGCGACCGCGGCCGACTTCAGCCGGGACAAAGTGTCCTCGTCAACGGCGCTTCCGGCGGCGTCGGCACGTTCGCCATCCAGATCGCCAAGGCGCTCGGAGCTGAAGTGACGGCTGTTTGCAGCACGCGGAACGTCGAGCAGGCGCGGTCGCTCGGCGCGGATCACGTGATCGACTACAGCCGCGACGACTTCACGGAGGGCGGCCGGCGCTACGACCTGATGCTCGATATCGCCGGGAGCAAGTCTTGGAGACAGTGCAGACGCGTGCTCACCCCCAACGCCAGGCTCGTCATCGTCGGAGGGGAAGGGAACCCGCTGATCGGGCCGCTCGGCCACATTGCCGCGATGTGGCTGGGGGCAAAGCTCGGCAGTCGGACCGCCACTTTCTTCGTGGCCGACCTCAACCGGCCCGACCTCGATTTTCTCGGCGAGCTGCTCCAGACGGGGCAGCTGAAGCCGGTCGTGGAGAAGCGCTACGAGCTGACCGAGGTGGCCGACGCACTCCGCTACATGGGCGACGGTCATGCGCGCGGCAAGCTCGTGATCGCGATCTGACTCTTAAGCTCCAGGAGTGCAAACCAAGCGTCTCGACCTCCGCCTCCTGTCGGAAGACGACCTCGACGCCTGGGCGGACTTTCTCGGCGACCCGGAGGCGACCCGCCTGCTCCACTCACCCGAGCCTGTGCAAGACCGGGAGCGGGCGCTGGCGGGCTTACGGCGCTGGGTCGAGCTGGCCGAAGAACCAATCGGCATGTACTCGCTCACCGTCCGGGACACCGGCGAGACGGTCGGCTTCGTCGGCTTCATCCCGCGCGACCATCCTTGGGGACAGGAGCTCGAGCTCGGCTGGCTCGTCCGCCGCGAGTTCTGGGGCAACGGGTATGCGACCGAGGCCGCTCGCGCCTTGAAGCCGCTGGTGCCCGGCCGGTTTGTCTCGATGATCCGCGTCGAGAACGAAGCCTCGGCCAACGTCGCCCGCAAGCTCGGGATGACGGTCGAACGCGAGGTCGACGACTACCATGGGGTCAGAACCCACGTCTGGGCGCGTTAGCAAAAACGGGGAACCAGGGCAGGCTTGGTGCGAGACAGCCCGCAGAGCGCAGCGTGGGTCGACGGGCCGGTGACATCTGTCAGTCCGCAGCCGAACTTTGCCGGCGTGACTGTCGGGACGCGACTCGCCTTCCAGGCGATCGATGGTGGCGAGCCGTCGGCGACGGGGATGGTCGACAGCTTCGACGCGTTCCTCGAGACGGTCTCCTGCAAGAACCGACCACTGATCCCGTTCACGCCGAATGTGACGCAGGGAAACGTCGTCGTGAAAACCGGCTGACAAACCTGGCAGGCTTCCGAGGATGAGCTCGGAAGCCCGGCTGGAAGCGACAGAGCACGGCAGCATCCCAAACAGCGAGGGCTGGTTTGTCCTGAACGCGCGCGACGCGCGCTGGCGGGCTGCCGAGGGGCGCGGCGCCTATTCGAACTTCGAGGGCGACCTGGAGTTCTCGCAGCTCGGCATGCATCTCGTCACGCTCGCGCCGGGCGAGGCGATGGCGATGTACCACTGGGAGGCCGACCAGGAGGACTTCCTCGTGCTCAGGGGCGAGGCGCTGCTGATCGTGGAGGGCGAGGAGCGGCCGGTCCGCCAGTGGGACTTCGTGCACTGCCCGCCGGGGACGAAGCACACGATCGTCGGCGCGGGGGACTCCCAGGCTCTCCTACTGGCTGTCGGCGCACGCGATCGGTCGACCGGCCCGGACTGGGGCGGCTATACGGTCGATGAGACGGCTAGCCGCAACAACGCCGGCGTCGACCAGGAGACCACCAAGCCGAAGCAGGCCTACGCAAACGTGCCCCACCGCGAGCCGTCCGCCTACCACGAGGGCTGGCTGCCCTAAGCCGCTGCAGCGCTGGCGGCCGGTGTCGATCTTCAGCACCGCCCCGGCGACCGGGGCGCCGAACCCCTCGATCGGGTGACGGGGGCGGAGCCCGAACGAACGATCTTTGTTTGGACAATGCGCGATCGGCTTCGCCATGCCCTCTTGATCGCCGCCTGCGTCAGCGGCGTCGCAGTCTTCACCGGCCTCGTTTTCTACGAGCGGCCGGGGCTCGGGCTGGGCCATTTCTTCTACGTCTCGATCATGCTCGTCGCCCTCGCGACGGGGCCTGCGATCGGCGCAGGGGCGGCTGCGGTGGCAACCGCGATGTTCGTGGCCGCCGTGTTGCTGAATTCGCATGTGCCCTCGAACCAAGTACTGACGTCGAGCACAGGCATCCGGTTCGTCACCTTCATGACGGTGGGCATCGTCACCGGCTACTTCGCGAAGCGTAACCGCGTCCTGATGGCCGAGCTCCACCTTCTGGCCGAGCGCGACGCTCTGACCGGGCTTCCGAACACGCGCGCCTTCGAGCGCGTGATCGGCGACCGGCTCGCGAGCGGGCAGCCGTTCGCGCTGATCGTCGGTGGTCTCGACGAGCCCATGCGCGACGTGCGCAATCCTGACGACGTGCTGCAGGAGGTCGCCTCGCGCCTGCTCCACACACTTCTACCCGGCGACGAGGTCGCGAGGGTGGGGGACGCCGAGTTCGCAGTGCTCACGCATGCCGGAAGCGCCAACGAGGCCGGCAAGATCGCGGCTCATCTTCAGCGGGTGCTGGCCGGCGACAACGTCGCGATCACCTTCGGGTGGGCCGCCTATCCCCAGGACGGCTCGAACGCGCTCTCGCTCTACCGCGCGGCCGACGAGCGGCTCTACGCCCGGCGCGTCATCCATCGGCAGCCGACCGTGGTCCCGCTGCCCAGCTCGGGCTAGAGTCCGATCACCCGTCCTTCGCTTGCCGAGGCCTTGGCCGCCTCGAGCACCTCCAGGGCCGAGATCACCTCGTCGGGATCGACCGGCGGCGGCTTGCCCTCGCGCAGGGTGGCGACAACTCCCTCGTAGAGCCGGTGGTAGGCACCGGGCCGGGTCGGAACCGCGCGGACGTCTGCCGCGGATCCCAGCAGGCCCCAGCGCTCCTCCGGCTCCTGGCCCCAGCTCGGGTCGTCGGGCCATCGCCCGGCGTGGAGAGCCTCCTCCTGAACGTCCAGCCCGTACTTGACGTAGGCGGCGTCGCGGCCGAGGAGCCGAAAGCGCGGCCCGGGCTGGGCTGCAAGGACGCTCATCCACACGTGCGAACGGACGCCGGATGCATGTGTCATGGCGACGAACGTGTCGTCGTCCGTCTCGGCGTCCGGACGCCGGCGATCGAGCTCGGCGTAGACGGTCCGAGCCGGCCCGAACAGGACGAGCGCCTGGTCGACGAGATGGCTGCCGAGGTCGTAGAGCAGCCCGCCTGCAGCCGCAGGGTCGTCCGACTCGCGCCAGCCGCCGGTCGGCTGCGGCCGCCAGCGCTCGTAGCGCGACTCGAAGCGCAGCACCTCGCCGAGCCCTCCGGCGCCTTCCGACGCGAGCAGCTCGCGCACGGTCAAGAAGTCGCCGTCCCAGCGGCGGTTCTGGAAGACGGTGAGCATCACCCCGCGGTCCCTCGCGGCGCGCACGAGCCCTCGGCCGTCGGCTGCGGTCGCCGCCAGCGGCTTGTCGACCACGGCGGCGAGCCCGCTGTCGATCGCCGCTTCGGCGAGGGGAACGTGGGAGCTGTTCGGTGTGGCGATCACCACGAGCTCCAGGTCGCCGGCACGTTTCCAGACCTCGTCCGCCGAGTCGAGGAGCGTCGCCTGCGGGTGATCGCGTTCGGCCCGGGCCCGCCGCTCGGGGTCGCGAGTCACGATCGCGGCAAGCTCCAGTCCGTCGACCGCCGCGATCAGCGGCGCGTGAAAAACGGCTCCGGCCAGGCCGTAGCCCAAAAGCGCAGCGCGGATCGGCGAAGGCACGACTCGCTTATATCTCGCCCCGCCTAATTCGAGGAGAGCAAGGCCAGAGACTGGCTCTCGTAGGCAGCCGCCGCCTGGTCGAGCACGTCGAGCACGTTGTCCTGAGTTTGTCGCGGATCGTCGTTCCAGTCGACCAGCGAGTCGGTCTCGATCAGCTCGGCGAGCGCGTAGAGCGCCGCGGCCAGCTCGTCGAGCGGAAGCTCTCCATCCTCGACTGCCTGCTTTTCCAGCGTGGCGACCATAGCTCCGAGCAGCGACCAGCTAGCAGCCTCGGCGGCCCAGGGATCGACCTCGATTCCGTCTGCGTCCCGCGCGTCCGCACCGCAGCACCACGACTCCGCCACCAGTCGGCGCGAATCAAGCAGAAGCCGCAGACCCCTCGAATCCATCAGCTGCTTCGGTCCCCTGCTTTCAGAAACATAAACAACGGAGTTTGGCGCACCGGCCGCGGAGGCAGGAAGCAGGCATGAACGGAGACACCGAGGCTCGGATGGCGGAGAACGAAGCGACCTTCCGGGATGCAAACGAGCAGATCATGAAGCGGGCTCGCGAGTACGAGTTCTCGGACCCCGTCCCGTTCCTGTGCGAATGCGGGGAGCCCAGTTGCCGTGAGATCCTCCGGCTGACGCTCGAGGAATACGAAGACGTGCGGAGCGCAGGCACGAGATTCTTTCTCGTTCCGGGCCATGAGGCGGTTGTCGATCCGTCCGCGACCATCGTCAATCGCACAGAAGACTACGTCGTGATCGAGAAAGCGGGCACCGCGGGCGAAGTGGCCGAACGCCGTGACCCGAGGCAAAAGGCCTGACGGGCGCTAGGATCGATGCCGTGGATGAGCGAGCGCGGAGGATTGGCCGAAACGAGGCTCTGTTCCGTGAGGTGAACGAGCGGATCGAGCGGGTCACCCAGTCGCTCCAGGTGGCCTCTGAAACGATCTCGATCCTCTGCGAGTGCGGGGATCAGACCTGCGCGGCGCAGATCGAGGTGTCCATCCCCGAATACGAGCGAATTCGCAAGGAGTCGACGCTCTTCTTCGTCTGCAGCGGCCACGAGCAACCGGACGTCGAAGAGATCGTCGAACAGCAACCGGGCTTCGACGTCGTCCGCAAGAAGGAAGGCCCGGCCGCTGAGATGGCCCGCGAGCTCGACCCTCGAGACGACGACGACTAGCTAGTACGTCGCGGAAAAGCTCGCCGGGTCGCGGGTGACGCCGGCGCCGACGCGCTCTGCGTCAGCGAGCCGTTTCCAGCCGGCGGTACGCCGGATCGAAACGCCGTCGAAGCGGTAGGCGTAACGGTTGCACGAGGCGTGCCCCGAGGCCCAGCTCTCGGCGGTCGCAACCGCGCGCCAGGCGCTTCCCGTCGTCGGCAGGTACGCGGACTTGCCCACGGGGCGTCCGTTGATGTACGCCCGCCAGAGGTCGCGCCCGGTTTCGACGACGCGCACCTCGTAGCGGCGGCCAGGCGCCGCCCGCCCGAGATCGACGAAACGCCGCTGCTCGCCGCGAGAGACCTCCTCGACGTAGAGGTGGAGGCCGGCGCCCGGGAAAGCGGCGATTCCGGCCTGGAGCCATTCGCTGACGCGGTCCGGGCCCTGGCGAATGCCACCGACGCCGATCCAGGCCGCGGCATGCCCGCTCTCAACCGAGGGCAGGGTGAGGGCGGCGATTCGCGCCGAGACGCCGTGGGCGCCCTCGCGGCTCGCGTAGCCCGCGTACGTGTAGCCATGGGTGCACGGACGCACACCGGCCTCCGACGGCGCTGCCAGTGACGGCGCGACGACCAACGATGCGACGGCAATCAGCGCCGCCGCTACGACTGTCTTCCCCTTCACCTAAAACCCCCTCCTCCCAGGGGAAACGTTACGACACTTCGATTGGTTACGGCAAGTCGCCGACCGGTTCGAGGCCGCGCGACCGTGAGGCGGCATACGTCGCCAGGCACACGCCCGCGAGGAGGAGATAGGGCAACGAGTCCCCGGCGAGGCTTGCGAGCACGCCGCCGAGGGCAGGGCCGAGCAGCGCCCCGACTCCCCAGCAGGCGTTCATCAGACCGAACGCGAGGCCCTGCGCGACGCCTGCCTGCTCGGCGCTGTAGGAGATCAGCGCCATGCCCGGTGTGTAGAAGGCGCCGTAGGCGATTCCGGCGGCCAGGACGAGCGGAGCGAGCGCAGCCGGCTGGTGCGCCACGGCCAGCGCGACCGAGACCGCAGTCGAGGCCACGAGCGCCACTCGGACGGGTCGCAACCGCCCGCGGCGGTCGGTCAAGCGCCCGAGCCACGGGTTGAGGAACAGCTCGAGCACGGTGGTGGCGACGAACAACGCGGCGATCGCGAGAGGGCCCCACCCATGATCGTGGAGCCGGAGCGGCACGAGCACGACGAGGACGCCGAACAGCAGCGCGGGCAGCACGATCAGCCATAACCCGGCAACGAGCGACCGCTCCCGAAGCGCGGCGAGGCCAGTCCGCAGCGGCTGGCGCTCTGGCTCGATGCCCGGGGTGAGGGCCGCCCAGCCGAGCACGATCGCACCGGCGACGGCGACTCCCAAGAAGGCCGCGCGTGTGCCGATGATGCCGGCGAAGGCCCCGAGGGCAGGGCCGATCAAAGCGCCGAAGATCGCCGCGCCCATTGCAGTCCCAATCAGCTCGCCACGACGACCGCGAGGGGCGGAGGCGATCACCCACGCGAGCCCGCCCGCCCAGGAGAACGAGCTTCCGAAGCCCTGGAAGAGTCTTGCGACTGAAAGCGTCCAGACGTCCCCGGCGAGGGCGAAAGCCAGGCTGGCCACGGTCATCAGGGCCAGCCCGACGAGCACGGTGCGCTTCGGCCCGAGCCGCATCGTGGCGAGCCCTGCCGGAATCGCGCCGAGCAGCGTGCCTGCGGCGTACGTCGAGATGAAAACCCCGGCGCCGGCCTTCGAGAGGTCGTACTTGTCGGCGAAGTGGGGGAGCAGCGGGGTCAGCGCCGTGAAGAACATGGTGTCGACCGCGACGACCACGCTGACGAGCACGAGCAGGCGGCGCATGAGGCGACGCTAGCAGCGCCGCGGTGCGTTACCGTCCCCGCCCATGAGCAACGCGACGCTGCACACGAATCACGGCGCCATCGAGCTCGAGCTCTTCGACGAAGACGCCCCGAAGACGGTCGAGAACTTCCGCAAGCTCGCTGCCGACGGCTTCTACGACGGCGTCGGCTTTCACCGCGTGATCAAGGACTTCATGATCCAGGGCGGTGACCCGACGGGCACCGGCGCGGGCGGCCCGGGCTACACCTTTGAGGACGAGTTCAACGACCAAAAGGTCGAGCGTGGCACGCTCGCGATGGCCAACGCGGGACCGAACACGAACGGAAGCCAGTTCTTCATCGTCACGACCGAAGCGGCGCCGTGGCTGGACGGCAAGCACACGGTGTTCGGCCGCGTCACCGGCGGCATGGAGGCCGTCGATTCGATCGAGGGAACCGAGACGGACGCTGGAGACAAGCCGGTTTCAGAAGCGCTGATCGAGCGCGTCGAGCTCGATTCGTAAAGCTCCGGTAACTCCTTCGTGACGACTCGTACAAGCGGCTAACCCCCTTTAGGGGTTTTCGTCTAAGCATTCTCGGATAGGTCAGTAAGAGCCGGGGCGCGCCCTTTGTGCCGCAGCGCAGGCCGCGCCCGCCGCCGCTAACGGAAAACGACGAACACCGGGGGGTGTTGGCGAATGCTTGCGAACAAACGATGGTTGCTGCTGTTAATGAGCGTCTTTGCGCTCACTGCCGGAGTGGCGAAGGGTGCTGCGTCGCTCTCGGCTTCGAAGGTTCTCACGCGCGCATCCGAGCACGTACGGCTCGGTGACAAGCAGAGGCATGTGAGCCCACGATTGATCCGCCACTACCGCGCTCAGACCTGGCGCTGGCAGGGGTTGACGGGCACGGCCCGGACGAGACACGCGGTCCGGCCCTACA
>Ga0307323_10000574_pt1 | contig 11324 bp, 7 predicted proteins | sample ER_DNA_381_FD_194496 | JGI IMG/M metagenome (GOLD analysis project Ga0307323, IMG submission 194496) | Bulk soil microbial communities from the East River watershed near Crested Butte, Colorado, United States - ER_DNA_381 | ecosystem: Environmental > Terrestrial > Soil > Floodplain | place: USA...
TATCGCAGATGCGGCGGGTGCCCTGGACGACTGCATCATCGACGGCGAGGTCGTCGCGCTCGATCACAATGGCGCGCCGGATTTCGCTGCCCTGCAAGCCGCTCTGTCGGAAGGGCGGTCCAAAGACTTGACCTACTTCGCGTTCGATGTGTTGTACGCCCAAGGTGAGGACCTGCGGCGCTTGCTACTGACTGATCGCAAGACCCGCTTACAGCACCTATTGAGCCGCAGCAGCCGAGCCGGGAAGGTCATCAAGTACGTGGAGCATTTGGCTGAGCCCGGCGACGCCGTGCTTCAATCGGCGTGTCGGCTCAACCTTGAAGGCATCATCTCAAAATGCGCCACAGCCCCTTATCGGTCGGGACGCACGGACACTTGGCTTAAGGCCAAATGCCGAGGCGGACAGGAGGTGGTGATCGGCGGCTGGAGTGGCAGCTCGCGCAATTTGCGTTCGGTTCTGGTCGGTGTTTACCGAGGAGATCATCTGGTCCATACCGGCCGGGTCGGGACCGGCTTTAACAAGAATAATTCAAGCGGCCTCCTCACGAAGCTCGTTGCGCTTTCCACCGACAAGAGCCCTTTCACCGGCAAAGGCGCGCCGCGTAGAGCAAAAGACGTCACGTGGGTACAGCCGAAGCTGATCGCCGAGATTGAGTTCGCCGGTTGGACTGGCGACGGAATGGTTCGGCAGGCTGCCTTCAAGGGCCTTCGCGAGGACAAGCCGGCGAAAGAGGTTCGGGTCGAGGAGGCGGTGCCGCCGGAAGCGCTTGAAGCGGCCGCGCCCGAGAAGCTCAAGGCACGAACACCGCATCGTGCTAAGCCGCAAGACAATGTCGTACTCGGCACCGTAATCTCGAATCCCGATAAGTTGCTCTGGCCTGCGGAGGCGAAGTTAGAGGGATATTCGAAAATCGATCTGGCACGCTACCTGGAAGAGTTAGGCCCGTGGATGATCGAGCATCTCAAAGGCCGGCCGTGCTCCATCATCCGCACGCCTGATGGAATTAATTCGGAGCGGTTCTTCCAGCGCCATGCCATGCTGGGGATGTCGAACCTCATCAGTCTAGTAAAGGTGGAAGGCGACAAAAAGCCCTATTTGCAGATCGATCGAGTCGAGGGTCTGATCGCCGCGGCCCAGATCGCAGCCGTCGAATACCACCCTTGGAATAACCAACCGGGTCACCCGCCGATCCCCGGCCGATTGGTCTTCGATCTGGATCCGGCGCCGGACGTCCCATTTGAGAGAGTTATCGACGCCGCCAAGGAAATGAAGGCAAGGCTGGAAAAGCTCGGCCTTCTAACCTTCTGCAAGACCACAGGTGGCAAGGGCCTGCACGTTGTCACGCGGCTGACTGTAAAAGAAGGGGATGGGCTGGGCTGGAAAGAGGCAAAGGCATTCGCGCAGGCCGTATGCTCACAGATGGCGAATGACAGCCCCAACCGTTACCTGATCGTCATGACCAAGAAGCTGCGGACCGGCCGCATCTTTCTCGACTATCTACGCAATGACCGAACCGCGACTGCCGTCGCACCCTTATCTCCTCGCGCCCGTCCGGGAGCGCCCGTCTCGATGCCGCTCAAGTGGAACCAGGTGAAATCCGGGCTGGATCCACAGCGTTTCACGATGCGCACCGCGTGGACATTATTGAAAAAGAACAAGCCCTGGCAGGATTACTGCGACGGCGAGCGCCCGCTCAAACAAGCGATCGAAAGGCTTGTCAAAATCAGGTAGCCGGACTTTAGTTACGGTTCCCACCACTGCATGATAGTCGCAGCGCCAGCGACCTCGATTTGCTCGGTGTAGCGCTGGTGGTAGACCGTCATCAGCGCATCATGTCCTTCGTCCGATGAGCTGCAGACGGCGTCTCGAACGACGATCACGCGATAGCTAAGATCGACTGCGGCGGGACCTCCAGGAGTGCGGGGTCGAGTTGCTCGCGCGTGGCGGCGCCGCGGTCGCTGCAACCGGCTAGCTGTCTCCGCTTCAGGGCATGGGTCGCGTTGTGTTAGAGCCCGTACGCCTTTTCTTTAGATAAGCTGTGAGCTTAGGTAGGGTCAGGCAGTTGAGAACCCGCTCTTTCGGGACGCCCCCTTTTCGAGCCATTTCGACCCCCCAATGGGTCAGGTCGATTTCAGAGGTCGAATGAGCGTCCGGGTTGATGCTCATCGTGCAACCATGCTTCAGGGCTGCCCAGTGCCAGCGCCAATCCAGGTCGAGGCGCCAAGGGTTGGCATTTATCTCGACCGCGACGCCGTGTTTGGCGCAGGCGCGAAGAATTTTATCGATATCAACGTCGTATCCGGGGCGGCGAAGCAGTTGCCGACCTGTCATGTGGCCAAGGATCGTAGTGTGGGGATTTGCGACGGCCCGCAGGATCCGATCCGTCTGTTCCTTGCGGCCGAGCTTAAATTGGCTATGGACGCTGGCGACCACGAAATCGAAGCGCGCCAACACCTCGTTGTGATAGTCCAACGAGCCATCCGAAAGGATGTCAGACTCGATGCCCTTCAATATGTGGAAGCGGTCGCCGTAATGCGCGTTCAGGCGGTCTGCTTCAGCATGCTGCTCGCCAATCTCGTCCAGCGATAAACCGCCAGCATAGTGTGCCGACTGGGAATGGTCGGCAACGCCGAAATAGGTGTATCCCCGTCGACGCGTGGCTTCAGCCATCACGTCCAGGGTGTCGGCACCGTCGGATCGGTTCGTGTGGGCGTGCAAGATGCCTCGGATGTCCCCGTCGGTAACAAGGCGAGGCAATTCTCCGGCTTGTGCTAGTTCAATTTCGCCACGCCCCTCACGCAGTTCAGGCTCGATGAAGGGGAGGCCCAACGCAGCATAAATGTCTTGCTCGGTGCGAGCGACGACCTTTTTGCCGACGTGCAACCCTGCCTCGTCAAGCAGCATTCCCGCATTGTCGGCCAGCGTCCGCAATTGCTCGATGTGCTGGTCTGAGCCCGTGGCCATCAGCAGGGTCGCGCCCAGGTGGCGCTTATCTGTCACGTAAACGCTGAGCTGAGAACTCGGGTTGAGTTTCCGAGGCTTGCCGTCGATGCGACTGGCTTCAGCCACAAGTGCCAGGTCTGACACGAGCTCGCAGCCCCGTCGGAAGTCGCCCGCCGGGAAGAGCTGCTTGATCTGCAATTTGGAATGCCGCAGTTGATCCTGTGCGGTCTCCAAAAGTCTCGCCGCACGGTGCAGATGACGCTGACCTTCCCCTTTGCGCCTGATCTCTATGCCTTGCAGGATTTTCGACTGTAGACCCGCGCCGAGACCCTTCACTGACTTGAGCCGATCCTCTCTGACGGCCTTCTCCAGTTCGTTCAGCGACGAGACGCCAAGCTCTTTATAGATTTTCAGCACCTTGTCAGGGCGAAGACCCGGAATGCTGAGCATCTCGAGGGCGCCTGAGGGCATTTCCTTCCGCATGGACTGCAGACTGGGATGGTCACCGGTAAGATGCAGCTTGGCGACGATGCCGGCAATCGCGTCACCCACGCCCGGGATTTCCTTCAGGCGCTCTTGGGCAACCAAATCCTCCAGGGGTTCTATAAGAGCCAACAGGTTTTCCGCCGCGCGCGTGTAGGCCTTCGCGCGGTAGGGGTTGCCACCTCGTAGGGCCATGCGCTGCCCAAATTCGTGGAGCAGCTTGGCGACTTCGGGTGCAGCAAGGGCGGGCATGACAGCCAGACAACGTCTAAAACGTCAGTTGGTGCCGGACGAGGACCTCTAAACCGCTGAGAACTGTCGAGTACCAGCTCGGGAATTCGGTGGGACCCGCGTCGGCGGACCGGAACTCCGGGACGCCGGGCAGATTGAGTCGCCATGAGTGTGAGTGCGCTGAGACCCTCCCCAACACGCAAGCCGCGGCCCGTAGCTGGTGCACGTCGAGCGGCGATGCCGGGGTTTATCGAGCCTTGTGACCCGACCCTGCAGGAGCGTGCGCCGGTCGGGGGCAACTGGGTCTACGAGATAAAAACCGACGGGTATCGCGCCCAGGTCCATATTTGTGATGGAGAGGTCACGATCTACTCGCGGAGCGGATACGACTGGACCGAGCAGTTCGCAGCCATTGCCAAGGCGGCAGCTAAGCTGAAGGTACGCAGCGCGATCATCGATGGCGAAGTCGCTGTTCTCGGCAATACCGGCCTTCCGGACTTCCAGGCGCTGTGCCGCGAACTTGGCAATCCGGAGTCCAAACGCTTAATCTATCACGCCTTCGACTTGCTCCACCTCAACGGGGCAGACTTGCGGCCCGCAACGCTTCTTGAGCGCAAGCGTGCATTGAAATCCGTGCTTCAGAAGGCGCCGAGCACATTAGTTTACGTAGACTTCTTGGAAGAAGACGGTACGCGAATCTTCCAGCACGCCTGCCGTATGGGACTGGAAGGCATCGTCGCAAAGCGAGTGGACGCCGAATATCGATCGGGACGCCAGGACAGCTGGATCAAGCTCAAGTGCGTCAAGAGCGATACGTTTCCGATCGTCGCCTTCGTAGAAAAGCTCGGAGCAAGGCCCCGGAAGATCGCTTCCCTCTACGTGGGCCGTTGGGAAGGAGATCGGCTCATTTATGCGGGCAAAGCGCGCAGCGGGTACACCGAAACAGCTGCCCGAGAAGTACGCGAGCGGCTCGACCCGCTGATCCGAAAGACCTCTCCGCTGTCCCTACCAGTCAAGAAGCCCAAAGCGACATGGGTCGAGCCCCTCGTGAATGCCGAGATCGAATACAGCGCGGTCACAGATGACGGGCTTCTACGAGGCGCTGTGTTCAAGGCTCTGAGGGATGATCTCGAAAAACCGCATCGAGCGGAGGGGCCACTTCCCCGTCGTCGCTCGCCGTCCTTGTCCCCGGAGGGCGCAAGAGCTCGAAGTGTACACGGGGTGCCACGCGAGAACATTCTGCAGCTTCTCCCGGGCGCAGTCAGTCCCTCGAAAGAGGAATTGGCTTCCTATTGGAAGAAGGTCGCCAAGCGCGCCTTGGTTCATCTTGCAGGCCGCCCGCTGAAGCTTGTCCGCCATACGCACGGCATCACGTTCTATCATCGGGGGAAACTGCCCGAGATACCGCCCGCGGTGCACCAGCTCCGCATTCACAAACGAGAAGGCGGCGAAGGCGTTCGGCTGTGGGTCGATGACCTTGATGGACTCCTCGGTCTCGTTGCGATGGACGCCGTTGAACTTCATCCGTGGAACGCTGCCGTCGACGACATCGAACGAGCGGATCGGATCGTGATCGATCTCGATCCGGGAGAAAACGTCGAATGGGATTTGGTGGTTGACACCGCGTTGACGCTACGCGATCTCATGCATGCCGAAGGCCTTAAACCTTGGCCGAAAGTGACGGGAGGTAAGGGACTGCACCTGATGTCCCCGCTGGAAAAACCAATGCCGCACGATGCGGCCCGGCAGCACGCTCGAAGGCTCGTGCAGACACTGCTCGACAAGAACCCTAAACGCTACCTGATCTCCGCATCACCTGCCGCACGCGCCGGCAGAATTTTTCTCGACTATTTACGGAACGGGCGTGGCAACACGGCAATCGGTGCCTACTCGCCGCGGGCGCGCCCTCACCTTCCGATTGCTGCACCGGTAACGTGGCGGCAGGTGGAACAGGGCGTCCGGCCGGACGCTTTCACGATGGGCAGCCCCTTCCGGCGAACGAAACATGCCTAGCCCCGACTTGTTCGGAAGCGTGTCGAGCTTTCCACCGGGGTTCCGCTATCAGCCCGAACTCATCAGCGACGCCGAAGAGCGACGGCTTCTCCACGAGATGGAAAAGCTGCACTTCAAGCCTTTTGAATTCCAAGGGTTCACTGGCAAGCGTCTGATCGTTTCCTTTGGCTGGCGGTACGATTTCAACGGCGGCGGTCTGCAGAAGACGGAGGACATGCCTGATTTCTTGCTGGGCGTTCGGAAGGCAGCTGCTCAATTCGCCAACATGGAGCCATCGCGTCTACAACATGTGCTGCTGACCCAGTATCCGCCGGGCGCTGCAATCGGCTGGCATAAAGACCGTTCAGTGTTCGGGCAGGTGGTCGGGATTTCGTTGCTGTCTGCGTGCACGTTCCGATTTCGAAGGCAGGCCGGACAAAAATGGGAACGAAGTTCCCTCGTTGCTGAGCCGAAGTCTGCCTATCTGCTTGACGGGCCGGCCCGGACGACCTGGGAGCACAGCATCCCGCCAGTTGAGGCACTTCGCTACTCTGTCACGTTCCGGAATTTGCGTGAAAAATGACGGATCGGTTAGGAAACGCAAGCTAGCCGCTGTTTAGAAGCCTTCAGCCATCTCAAAATCCGGCTATTTGCGCCTGACGGAGCCCCAAACTTGGAGCCGCGGGACGATATCTGGCCGACAACGTAGCTCCCATCATTCGCGCCAATGAAGACGGGACGGAGCTCAGACGATCTGGGAAGTGTTCGAGGCGGAGCGGCCGAAGCTCGTTCCCTATGCTGGCAAGTTCGATGGATTCCACTCGGTGCAGGCGTCGGTCTCGAAGACCTGCCTGGTACGCTTCGATAACAACAAGGGAGCGATGCTAGTTCTTGCTCGGACAGAATCTTCTTATAGTACAACATTTTACCCTGCCGCTAAATCAGCTGGGCCCGGCGAGGCTGCACATAGGTAGCATGAGTCGGCGCGCAGTATCGCTGTGGCGTCATGACGACGGCCGGTCGTCGCTTCGGCATACTGACAGGTTATGGAATGGCGCGATCGGCGCCAAGGTCAGTATGAGGCCCGGGCTGCCCCATTTTAAACGGTCACAGTCCGCGCCTAGCCACGCGGTTGAACCGGCAGGCGATTCTCTGCCTCTATACAGGGCGCAATCACTCCCTCCGCAGCTCAGGCGGCCTGCCGCCTGCCTTTCTTTCTTGAGATAGTGCGTCAGCCGTTGAAGAGGGCGCGTTAAAGACCCGTTGAGGAGGCACCCCGACTTTGCGGGCCATCTCCACTCCCCAATGGGTCAAGTGCTCCAAAGGAAAGGCCTTCGCTGATCGAGGAAGGCAGCTAAACGCACAGTTGTCTAAGCTAATCAGGTGTTCTTTTAGATATAGCGGCTTCCTCGCAAAGCAGGCGTACCTGCTCTTCCAGTTCGGCAGGCGTAAACGGCTTCGTGAGCCGGCGTTGGTGGCGCAGGGAATCTGGCAGCGCCCAATCCCCGTAACCGCTCGCCAGAACAAAAGGTTTGCCACGCGCTAAGAGTTGCTCGGCCACTGGATAAACCTTTCCCCCGCGAATGGTGACGTCCAAAATTGCTATGTCGAACACTCCGTCCCGGGCCAGTTCGAGGGCAGTCTCTAGTTTCCCCGTCGGCCCAACGATCTCGCATTGCATGGCGCCGAGAATATCTTCGATAAGCACGGCAATGAGCGTCTCGTCCTCCACAACTAACACCCGGCATCCCAGCACGACGTCTATCGTCATTGAATGCCCCTTACTTGGTCGCTGGGTGAGGCGTAGATGACTTCCGGCGACAGAGGAATATCGATGGAGCAACGCAGACCAGTGAGAAGAAATTCTCGCTTAACGATTGCATCGAATTCGTGAGAGAGAGAGAGCGCTCGATTAAGGTCGTGCCGAATCCTCGTCGGGACGGCGGTTTCGCGATAGGTGGCCCGTCAGCTTCAGTCCAACTGAAACGGAGCATACCTTCTTTGTCATCTAACACCCAAATAACCGCAAGACTGCCGCCGGTCGTCGACAAGGCACCGTACTTCGCTGCGTTCCCCGCCAGCTCGTGAATTGCCATTGCGAAAGCCAGCCCAGCCCGCGGAGTCAACGCAACTGGAGGACCGGTGATCGAAATGTTCTTCGTTGTGCGGTCATAGGGAGCCAGCTCCGTAAGCACCAGATCACGCAATGACGCGGCTCCGCGACCTCCGTCTGTCAATAGACTATGGGCTCTTGCGATCGCGGCGATGCGACCCTCCATGGCCGCGGCAAAATCACTAGGCGTCGTGCTCGTTTTCAAGGTTTGCGTGATGACTGAGGATATGATCGACAGTATATTCTTGACCCGATGATCGAGCTCCCCCAACAGCAACGATGCATGTTCTTCAGCCCGTTTTCTTTCGCCAATCTCCAAAGTTACGGTGAGAACACGATGTGGCCTGCCATCCGGATCAACCAGCGGCGCCACGTTATTGTGGACCCACACCAAGGTCCCGTCAGGACGGATAAAACGCGTCTCTGTCTGAAAGGCAGTCCCTTCGGTTAGCAGGCGGTTGAACAGGGCCCTGTTGCTTCGCAAGTCCTCGCGATAAATGACGTCATCCAAACGCAAGGTCTGCAACGCGTCCTCGGACCGGCCGAGGACCTGGCTGAACCTCGTGTTAGCATGCAGAATGCGGCCGTCGAGGTCCGTCTCCGCAACCCCGACCGGAGCTTGTCTCACGATCGCTGAATAACGTTGTTCGCTGGTTTGAAGCGCGAGATCAGCCCTCTTGCGGGCGCTTATATCGACGAACGTTATAACCACTCCATTAATTTTATTTTCGACAGTGCGATACGGACGGATACGCATGATGAAAGTCTGAGCGGACTCCCTAAGCTGCAGCTCACGCTCGATAGTCGTGAGTTCGCGAAGGACTTTCAGAAAGTCGCGTTGCAGTTCGGAGTAATCGACCAATGGGACAATGTCGCCGATTGGCCGCCCACGGTCCGCCTCGCGGAGCCGAAAGATATCCATCATCCCTGGCGTAAAGCTCTTGATGCAGAGATCGTCGTCAAGAAATATCGTGGCGATTTGCGTGCTATCCAGAAGATTTTTGAAATCGCTATTAAGCACCGTTAGCGCCTCGTTCTTAGCAAACATCTCCGCGTTGACGGTCTGAAGCTCCTCGTTGATGGATTGCATTTCCTCCTTGGAGGTCTCAAGCTCTTCGTTTGTAGACTGCAATTCTTCGTTAACCGATTGATACTCCTCGCTAATCGAGCGCATCTCCTCGTTCGCGGTCTCCAGGTCCTCGACGGTTGCTTGTAGCTGCGCCTTCGTCGTCAGCAGCTCTCGATTGAGTGCTTTAGTGGCCCCCTCCTCTCGCGTGCTTGTGCCGGCGGCTTGGTTTTTGTTATCCGCCAGCGGTGCACGGCCTTCGACGAAGGCGACAAGAAACATAACACCCCCGACGCCACGCTCAGAAATCGGCTCTACTATGACCGTCAGAGGGCGCTCTTTGCCGTCGACCGTGATTTCAACATCCTGACTTACCGGCCCCTGCGTGGAGGTCGCTCTCCGCAGCGCAGTTCGGACGATTGGTCGCAAAGCTTTTTGCAAGTTGTTAAAGAGCTCAAGACTAGCGGCCCCGGCGGACGGCTCAAGGTAACGGCCAGCCTCGCCTCCGGAGAAACGCAAAATATTGTGATGCCCATCCACGACGACATAAACCGGAGAATATTTTTCGAGCGCGCGACGAGCGCTCCTCTCGACGGGATCGTCTGTCGGAACCGATGAGGGCGGACGGACAACAGGCTGATCGCGATTCGCCCGTGAGGTCTGCAATGCCGGAAGAACCGTGGGGGCGTCGGTGCGCTGAAAATTGAATGTTTCTTGTTAATTGCAACGAACTGCGTGCCGTGGCGGGTGATCCCCTCTGAAGGTCCAAGAAAAAGAACTCCCCCCGGATTGAGCGAATACTCGAAGGTGCGCAGTACCTTATCTTGCAAATCGTGATTCAAATAGATCAGAAGGTTGCGACAGGAGATCAGGTCGACTCTCGAAAACGGCGGGTCCTTGATGACGCTGTGGATCGAGAATGCGCAAACATCACGCACAGATCTAATCGGACGAACCTCGTCGGCATCTTCAACGAACCAGCGCCTCAGGACCTCGGGCGAAATTCCGTTTGCGCTGCGATACCGTCCAGATCGTGCAAACGCCACGGCGCTCTCATCGAGGTCCGTTCCGAATACCTGAATTTTGGATGTTCGCCCTTGCTTTTCCATTGCCTCTTTGAGGAGCACCGTAATTGAATAGGCCTCCTCGCCGGTCGAACACGCAGGCACCCAGATGCGGACTGTCTCATCAGCGGTTTTGCGCTCCACAATGGCTGAGATCAGTGCGGTCTGTAATGCCGCGAACGCATCTGGATCGCGGAAAAACTGTGTCACTCCGATCAGAAGCTCGCGGAAAAGCAACTCGGATTCGCGCTCGTCCTTCCGCAGTCGTTCAATGTATGCCGGAACCAGTCGATCTGCAGGACCTGCATTCGGCGTTGAATTCGCCGCGCGATGGTGGCCTCTTTGTATTTGCTAAAATCGTGATCTGTCTTGATGCGCAAGAGAGCCGTAATGGTCGCTAAATGCGCTGCCGCGTCACTGCGGATTCCGTCACCGTCCTTATGATCGGCAACCGTTCGAAGATGATCTCGATATTCAAGCACTTTGGCGGGAATTTCTTCGACCGGCAGCACGTGGTCAACAAGCCCTGTCGCGGCGGCGCTCTGCGGCATTCCGCTCATCGCGGTGTGGTCAAACTCGGCCTGAGCGATCGTAAGTCCCCCATTTTCCTTGATCGCTTTCAGTCCAAGCGAGCCATCAGTTCCGGTCCCTGATAAAACGATGCAAATCGCGTTCTCTCCCTGATCCTCAGCCAGTGAGTAAAAGAAACTATCGATGGGCCGGCGTCTTTCTCTGGGGGGAGCGGGCCGGGACAGGTGGATGCGACGATTAGTTACCGTCAGTGTGGAATCGGGGGGGATAACGAACACGTGGTTGGCGTCCACCCGCATGCCATCTTGGGCCTCGAGCACGGCCATGGCCGTGGCCTTTGCAAGCAGGTCGGACAGGATACTCTTGTGGTCAGGAGAGAGATGCTGGACCAGAATGAATGCCATGCCACTGTCGGCGGGCATGGCCGCTAGAAACGTTGTAAACGCCCCGAGCCCCCCGGCCGACGCACCAATCCCGACGATAAGTCCCGCTTCGCCGGCCTTGGTCTTGTCGACGGCCAGCTCCGCGGCGGCGCGCTTCGACTGTGATGATCGGCTTTTTTTTGGACGTGCCGGTCCATGGTCTTCCGCAGGCTTCATTTTGCGGTGCCACAGGCGCCGGGATTTCCGAAAATTCCATTTCGCCCGTGCTCGAACTGCACCGAAACACCTTCAGGACACGCAGCTTTTAGGATGTGCCGCCAAGCCAAGATATCGCAAAATTAGACCAAGAATAAAAGTCCGTCGGCTAGACATTGTTCCCCTTTCTCCGAAGTTTGAGGCGACCGCGCTCCGTGGCCGCGGCCCGGACACCCCCATCAATTGGCTTGTTCGCCGGTCGCAACGCGCGCGCGTAATTTCGCGGCTATAAAATGAATTCCCGACGAGAAGGTCACCAAGG
>Ga0307323_10000575_pt1 | contig 11321 bp, 10 predicted proteins | sample ER_DNA_381_FD_194496 | JGI IMG/M metagenome (GOLD analysis project Ga0307323, IMG submission 194496) | Bulk soil microbial communities from the East River watershed near Crested Butte, Colorado, United States - ER_DNA_381 | ecosystem: Environmental > Terrestrial > Soil > Floodplain | place...
TCACGTCGTACCAATCGCCGCCCACGTCGAGTTCCTCGGTGCCGGGGCGGTAGCGGGTCGCGACGGAGACCCGTGGGTCAGCTGGCAGCGAACCCGGGAGCAAGCTCTTCTGGAGGGTGGCCGCCACGGCGTGCTCCAGCTCATAGAGCTGCGCGCGTTCGAGCGCCTGGGCGCCGAGCGCGACGATCGCTCGGAGCGCGGACCGCTCACGCCCGGCGATCGCCCGGCGCGGAGGCAGTTGCAACGACACGACACCGATCGGGCGTCGAGCCGTATCGAACATCGGGAGGCACCCGAACCCACCACCACGCTCTTCGCTCGGCCGCTCGAACCCCGGATACGCGGCGTCGAAACCCTCCAGCGAGTCGAACCAGATCTCGCGTCGTTCCCGGACCGCGTCCGTCGCGGGGAGGCGAAGATCGAGGGACAGCGTCTGGAGCGGACCGATCAGCTCCGGGTCGTACCCGCGCCAGGCCACGGCGTGCAACTCCTGGGCCCCCCGGTCCAGCACCGCCGCCCACGCCGAGACCGCGCCCACGACCGCGCTGCCGTCCTCGACCAGGATCGTCAGGACCTCTTTCGCGGTCGCGACGACGGCCAGCGAGGCTGCGAGAGCCTGCAGGCGCTCGGTGGTCTCCCGTGCTTGCCGCTCGGCCTCGAACAGTCTCGCCCGCTCGAGCGCCAACGCCGCTTGTTCGGCGAAGGTCGTCGCCAGACGGCGTTCGCCCTTGCTCAGACGGCTCTCGGCCTCGAAGAGCAGGCCAACGACGCCGAGTCGCTGATCATCGATGCGCATGGGCACCGCGAGGATCGATCGCGCGGTGGAATCCGTCGTCACGATCCCTTGGGCGAAACGGCGCTCCCATTCACGCCGGCTGGGAACCCAGATCGGGGATCCGGAGCGGTACGCCTCACCGATCGCGGCGTCGTCGTCGAACGCGAAGCGACGGAGCTGTCGGCCGACGCCGTCGAGCGTCTCGGGCTCTCCCCGCATGGCCACGATGTCCAGGAAGTGACCGTCTTCCGAGGGGAGCACCAGCACGCCGGCGTCGGCTCGGACGACGCCGATCGCCTGTTCCAGGATCACGCCGGAGACCTCCTGGACCGTCATCGCCCCGCTCAGCGCGGCCGTGGCCGTCTGGAGGCGGCGGAGCCGATCGGCGGCTCGCGCTGCATCGGCCCGCGCAGCGCGCGCGGAGTCGAAGAGTCGGGCGCGCTCGAGCGCGCCACCCACGCGAGCCGCCACCAGCTCCAGAAGCTCGATTTCGCCGCGGTCGAACCGACGATGGGACGTGGATCCCACGTGCAGCACGCCGACCACGCCGTCGGCGCGGAAGATCGGCACGCCGACGACGGAGCGGAGGCGTTCACGGAGCCAAGGGCTCACGATCTCAACCTGGGAAACGTCCTCGACCACCACCGGGGTTCGCTCCGCCGCGATGCGCCCCGAGAAGCCCTTCCCGAGGGGGATCGGCACCTGTTCCTCGGGGATCCGCTCCAACCCGTCGGTCGCGCGAACGCGCAGCACGTCCCCTTCGAGCACCAAGAGCGACGCGCTGTCCGCACCGACGGCCTCCCGGATCCGCTGCAAGAGCGAATGGAGCGCGTCCTCGGAGTCGAGCCACTCCAACGCGGCGTCACTCACGGTAAGGACGCGAGCCAGCGTTTGCCGGGTGCGCGCCTCGCTCTCCAGGAGACGAGCTCGCTCGAGTGCCTGGGACGCCTGCCACACCATCGTCTCGAGCGTGGCCCGATCTTCGGGCGTGAAGGTCGTTTCCGGGCAGCAGATAGCGAGCACGCCCATGGAGCCGCCGCGCCGCACCAGCGGGATGAAGCCCCAGCGGTCATCCGGCCCACCCTCGCTCCGCGGGCGAGGGTCCAACCATCGAGCCCTTCCGGTACGGAAGGCTTCCTGGATGTCCCCGGCAAGGGCCGGGGACGACGTGGCGGGGATCATGTCGGGATCCAGTTCGCCGTCGATCGCCACGACGGCCAGCACGTCCTCGTCCGTGAGCAAGATGACGGCGGCGCCTGATGCACGGACCGCCTCCCGCGCGGCCGACATCAGGGACTCGATCACCTCGGTCTGCGTCATCCGTTCGGCGATGGCCGCGGTGAACCCCTGGAGACGCGACAGGCGCTGCAGGACCTTCCCGAGCTGCGAACGCTCCTCCGCCAAGCTCGCCATCAGCTCATCGCGCTCGGCCTGTGCGGCCACTCGATCGCTCACGTCCTTGACGATCGCGACCAGCCCCAGCCGTTCACCGTCGGAGCCGACGACCTCGTTCGCGTTGAGGATCACGTCGACCGTCTCGCCGTTGGGTCGTCGGAAGGTGAAGTCGAACTCACCTGAACCTCCATCGATCACCGATGTGAAGGCTTCATCGACGCGGGTCCGCTCGGGGCCGTGCGGGAACCACCATGGGAACGGCGGGCGCAGCCCGATGATCTCGTCGCGGGGCATGCCCACGATCTCCGCGAACCGTTCGTTCACCTCGAGGATCGTGCCGGTGCGATCCATCATCTCGAATCCGTCCTGCAGCGACGCGATGAACGCGGCGTACCGGTCCTTCCCCTCGCGCGCATCCCACGACTCGAACCGCTTCAGCGGGTCGCGCTGCGCGACATCGATGAGGCTGCCGATCACAAGGGTGCCGCCGTCCGGGCCGGGGAGCGCCCGCAACCAGACCTCGCATCTCACGTCGGCCCCGTCGGCACGCCGGAAGAGCCATGCGAAGGACGGCGTCTCACCCCGGATCGCTCGGTCGATGTATCCCGCCATGGCCGCGTCGGACGGGCGGCCGTCCGGCTGATCCGGCGGGCTGACGTCGACGGGCCCGACGCCCGTGAGCCGCTGACGGTCCATGCCGAACAGCAGCTCCGCCTGGGCGTCGACCGTGACGAAGCGGCCCTCGCTCGGATCGAGCACCACGACCGCATCGGGGGCGCGATCCTTCGGGTACGGGTCCTCGGCGCGCTTCAGCGCGCCGAGGTCCGCCTCGTCGGCAGGGGTGTCCGGATCGGTCGAAGCGCTCATGGCCTCCGCAACGGGTCGGCTGGAGCCCATGATGCTGCGAAAGGCCTCACGCCAACAACAAGGTGGATCGCCGGCCGCTCCGCGGCCGGCGATCCACCTTCGATGCCCTCGTACGGTTGAGCCGTCAGCTCACTCGGGCGTGCTGGACGTCGTGATCGTGGTCGTCATCGTGGTCGTTCACGTCGACGACCGTCGGCTCCGTCTCGGAGGTCGCGACGACACCCGGCTCGCGGGCTACGGCTCCCCCGATCGCCCCGCCGAGACCGGCGGCGACGAAGCCACCGAGGATCGTCCAGAACGTCGCCCACAGGGCGTTCGCGTTCCCGACGTTCCCCGTGTCGAGTCCCGTGGTCACCCGGTCGAGCCCGAAGATGTTGAGCACGCTGGGGATGCCGATCACGATCGTCGCGATCATCAGCAACCCCCAGAGCGACCATCCGTGCAGGATGCCGCTCCCGGCGCTCCGGATACCCGTGAGGTAACCGGTGATGATCCCACCGAGGAACAGGCATCCCAGGGCCGAGCCCCCCAGGAACCACGCGAGGTTCGTCCGCACGACATCAACGCCGGACTCGAACGCGAGTGCGAGCCACAGCGATGAAAGCAACGTGAACAAGGCGAGCCCCACCACGGCGCCACCGAAGACGGCGCCCCAACTGATCACCGGCCGGGTCGAAGCCCTGACGGTCGCCCGCGCCGGTCCCATCGAGATGTCTCGTGCCATATCGCATCCCTCCTTCGGATCTGAACGACCTGCTCCGATGGTTCCCGGGTTCCCTCCCGACTACACGTGACCGGCCGACTTGTGCCTTCCGAACGCCTGTTCTAGGGTCCTGGGGATGACCGAACAGATGTTCGAGCTCGCCCGCCGCACCTTCGACGCGCCCGAGTTCAGCGGCATCACGTGCATCGAGGTCGAGGCCCACTCGGTGATCAACAAGGTGCCCGGCGGCGGGATGCCGTTCGATTGGACGATCAACCCCTACCGCGGCTGCATGCACGCTTGCGTGTACTGCTTCGCACGCCCGACCCATACGTACCTCGATATGGACGCCGGTCGCGACTTCGAGACGAAGATCGTGGTGAAGGTCAACGCCCCGGAGGTGCTCGGGCGTGAGCTCGCGTCGCGCCGGTGGAAGGGCGAACACATCGCGATGGGCACCGGGACGGACCCGTATCAACGGGTCGAGGGCCGCTACCGGCTGATGCGTGGCATCCTGAGCGCGCTGATCACGCGACGGAATCCGTTCTCGATCCTCACCAAGGGAACCCTCATCCTTCGGGACATCGACCTGCTCACGGAGGCGGCGTCGGTCGCCCCCATCTCGGCCGCGTTCTCGATCGGAACGATGGACGAGGATGTGTGGCGGGCGACCGAGCCGGGGACGCCAAGCCCGCGAGCGCGGATGGATGCCGTGAGGACCCTCAACGAGGCCGGGATCCCCACGGGGGTGCTGATCGCACCGATCCTTCCCGGGATCTCCGATGGTCCTGGTCAGGTGGAGCGGGTGGTCGAAGCCGCGGCCGAGGCCGGGGCGACGCATGCATCCCCGATCCTGCTGCACCTCCGGCCGGGTGTGCGCGAAGAGTTCATGCCCTGGCTCGAAGCCAACCGGCCGGAACTCGTCGGGCGCTACCGGTCGCTCTATCGTGGCGCGTATGCGCCCGCGGCGGAGCGCGGCCGCCTGTCGCGACGGGTGGACAGAGCGCTGGCCGGGATCGGTCACCCGATCCCGGCCAGCGGTTTCCGTCCGGTGAGGAAGACCGCCGAAGAGCGGTCCGAAGAACAGCTCAGGCTCTGCTGAGCCGACCCCGTCACGAGCGGACGGTGTTCGGCACCTTCGCCGTTCGGCGCGACGCCATGTCGGCGTCGGCCATCTTCTGCTCCGCCCGGTCCTCCAGCTTCGACGCTCCGACGTCGACCTGGGTCGTCACGTCGTCCGCGGTCCCCCGCATGCGGTCGGGCAGCGAACGCGCCCACCGCAGGACCTCGTCGTACCGCTCGCGCCCTGCGTGGGCTCCGAGGAGATAGGCCCCTCCGCCGATCAGCAGGACACGGACGAATCCGGTCTTGCGGATCTTCACCTCCCTGGGCTTGGACCGCAATGCATCACGCAGCTCCTCGTGCTCTTCGCGCTCGTGATCGAGCTGCGAATGCAACACCGACACCTCGTTGCGGAGCTTGTCGTTCTGGCGATCAAGGTTGCCGAGCCTCGCGCTCAGGAAGCGTTCACGCACGCGGCCCGTTCGGTCACCGAGTATCCGGTTCATCACACCCTCCTTCCCTTCGTCACTCGTGTGGTTACCCCGCATGCGGTGGTCCATGCGTCCACCCCGGGTTCGGGTCGCAGCTCTCGGGGATGCGATCCGGAACGCGCGAGGCGGGTCTGCGGGTCGAGCGAGTACACAGCGAAGGCGCGGCGGATCACCGGCTGGGCGACGTTCCGCACGGGAACGCCTCCAGGCGTGATCCCCCACTCGGTCCCGCGATGGGCATGTCCGTGCAACACGAGATCGCAGCCCGCCGTGTCGACGGCCTCCGCCAAGAGGTAGCTGCCGAGGAACGGGTAGATCTCCGGTGGCTCGCCGTGCAGCGTGTCCCGCACCGGCGAGTAGTGGAGGAGCGCGACGCGGACATCGGTCTCGAGTCCTTCGAGACATGAGCGCAACGCCGATGCCGCATCGACGGTGACCCGAACGAACCGTTTCATCTCGGGCTCCCCGAACTCGGTCGCAGACGCCCCGGCGAACCCACCGCCGAACCCTCGGATGCCGGCGATCCCGAGGCTGGCGCCGGGCACGCGGACGACGTGCGTCTCCTGCTCCAGGATCACGACGCCGGCATCCTCCAGACATCCGCGGACCCGATCGGCCTGATCGGAGTGCAGGTCGTGGTTCCCGAGGACCGCGATCACGGGGACGCCGACCTCAGCGAGCTCGTCGGCAAGGACCGCCGCCTCCTCCTCGAGCCCCGCCTTGGTCAGATCACCCGCCAAGAGGATCGCGTCCACATCCTCCGCGATCTTCGTGATGGCGGGACGGAGCGTCCCCTCGGAGTCCGCACCGACGTGAAGGTCGCCGGCCGCGGCGATCCTTATCACGTCACCCGCTCCTCTCCTTCGGCGGCGGGCAACGTCGGCACGACGATCCGGTTGTCGATCTCCAGATCGGGGAACCGCTCCCGGGCAACGTCGGTGACGGCCTCGCGTCGACCCTCGGTCGGAACCGTTCCCGAGATCACGACCCGTGACCCGGCGATGCTGACCTCGAGCTCCGACTCCATCACGCGAGGATCGGTCGCGAGGGTCTGTCTGAGCGATTCCTCGCGGTACGGCCCGGGTGCATCGGTCATGACGACACTTCCGTGGGATCGCGTACGCGGTCCGGGCTCGCGGCGTCCAAGGTGACGAGGTCGAAGAGCGTTCGAACCGGATCTCCCGGAACCACCAGATCGTTGGACCATGCGTACAGCAACAGGGCCAGGATGCGGCGGGGTCCGTTGGCGCGTGCGCGGCGGATCAGGTAGTCCCAGTCCAGCTCGGTGTGCCCGATGATGCCGAGGGCGTCGTACCAGTACCGAGGGGTGTCCTCCGACGCCGCCAGCGCCTTCATCACGACGAGGTCTTCGGGCGGGACCAACGAGAGGCGTCGCCCCTCGTAGCTGCCGGTCACGGCCCGTCGCACCATCTCGTCGTCGAGCAGGATGTCGGGCGTCGACCGGCTGATGATGTCCACCGTTACCCCGTCGAGCGCCGCCTTCGAGAGCCAGTGTTCGTAGATGACCTCCGCGCGGAACCCCCGCTGCGCCAGGACCTCGAGCACACGGTCGCTTTCGCTCTGCCGGACGAACAGATCGACGTCGGACGTCCCCCGCGCGCGGCCGAAGTAGGCCGATGCGATCCCACCCATCACCAGGAACGTGATCCCGCCGTCGGTCAGGGCGGAAACCGCCTCGTCGAGCGCCTGGAGGAGGCGATCCTTCTCGATCGGGTCGGAGCCGCCCGGCGTGCCCAGGAGCCGTTCCACGTCAACGTCCTTCCGGGGCGACGTCCGTGCGCGAGCAGCGATATCCCTTCACGCCGAACCCATACCCCGCGTTCGATCGCACGAACCGCGTTTGTCCGGCCCTGGGGATGGGCATCGCAGCGTCCATGACCCGCTTGCGTCGCGTCCGGCAGAGCTCACCCGGCTTCTCACGCCGCCGGCACGGACGCGGGTTCGTCTACTTCGACGAACGGGGCGAACCGATCCGCGACGAGCGTCTCGAGCGATTGCGCGCCCTCGCGATCCCTCCGGCCTGGACCGACGTGTGGATCTGCTCGCACGAGCGGGGACACCTGCAGGCAACGGGAACGGACGACGCTGGACGCCGCCAATACCTCTACCACCCGGAGTGGCGCCGCCAGCGCGACCGCGAGAAGTTCGAGCGCATCGAGAGTTTCGCCGAGGCGTTGGGGCCTTTGCGCGCTCGGATCGACGCCGATCTTCGGCGGCGCGGTTATCCCCGCGAACGCGTGCTCGCGTGCGCGGTTCGGCTCTTGGACCGAGGGCTCTTCCGGGTCGGCGGGGAGGACTATGCGGACAACGGCTCCTACGGTTTGGCCACCCTCCGGCGGGAGCACGTCGTCGTGCGGCAGGACGGGGCGGCAGAGTTCGACTTCGTCGGGAAGGGCGGCAAGCGCCATGTCCGAGAGATCCGAGATCCGGACGCGGTGCGGGTCCTGAGGACGCTCCGGCGACGGCGCGGGGCCGACGAGTTGCTCGCCTGGAAGGACGCGGACGGATGGCATGACGTGCGTGCCGCCGACATCAACGCGTACATCAAGGAGACGGCCGGGGGCGATTTCTCCGCGAAGGACTTCCGCACGTGGCACGCGACCGTGCTCGCAGCGACGTTCCTCGCCGAACGCGGGGTTGCGACGAGCGGCCGAGCGACCACGCGAACGATCCGAGCGGCGGCGGACGCGGTCGCTGAGCACCTGGGGAACACGGCAGCGGTCGCGCGGAGCTCGTACATCGACCCCCGCGTGATCGATCGCTACATGGATGGTGAGATGATCGACGTGCGCGCTGTGCCTGCCGCGGAGCCCGGGGCTACGATCGAAGCAGCGGTGCTCCACCTGCTTCGCTTGCACGGAGACAGCCGCTTGTCCGTCGCGGCGTAGCCGCTGCCGGCCGTCGCGGCCCTCCGTTTCTCGCATCAGTGCGCCGGGTACATGGGGTTGAACGCGACCGAGCGGGAGGTGGACGACCGATGTACGACCGAGTGCCAGATCCCAACCCCGAGCCGCAACCCAGCCCGATCCCCCCGACACCGACGCCGGATCCGACGCCAGCGCCTGAACCGCCGACGGCGTCCGAGCGGTAGCGCGGATCGAGGTCGTAGATGCACGCGGTCGAGGACGACGACGACGCGCGATACCTCGCGAACCTGGCGTCCCAGGTCCTCGGGATCCAGCGCTCCCAGGCGGAACGCCTGGCCGAGGCCTACATCCGTGAGCTCCCCGGGTCGGGATGGGAGCGATTCCTGCGATGGATCGAGACGGCCCGCCCCGATCAGATCAGCCGATGAGCCGCGCAACCCCTCACGAGAACCAGCGTCGTAAGCGCTTCGCGCGAGCAGCCTTCCACAGCCGGGGCCAGCGATCGCGCGCATCCGCTCGCGCGGTCCGTTCGCCACACACGAGCATGCCCGCGACGAAGGCCGAGTCGCTCGGCAGTCGGAGCGCCCGGAGCCGCTCTTCGGCGACGACGGTGTCTTGGACCTCGCCGAGCCCGTCCTGCACATCGGTCAGCCGCTCGGCGAGTCGCGTCGCGCGCTTCCCGAACACGTCACGGCCCAACTCGGCGGCATAGCGCGCCCGCTTCGCCCGCTTGCGGACCTCATGCAGCGCCGGGTCCGGCGAAGATCGGCCCGAGCGATCGGCCGCACGCGCGGTCCGGCGCCATGCCTTCCGTGTCACCCGACGAAGCACGGACCGGGCACGGCGCTGGTCGGCATGATCGGCCACGGGGGGCCGACGAGTGGCTTCGATCAGCTCGTCCACGAGCGCGAGATACCGGCCGGAGCCGAGCCCATCCAGGAGCTCGCCGCGCCGCCGATGACGATCGTCGTCCAGCCTCGCGAGGATCGCGGCCGCGGCGGCATGGTCCGCGTCGGGCAGTTCGGCGATCCGCGCGCGCATCCGCTCGATCAAGACGTCCAGATCGCGCACCTCGCCGAGCAGTCCACCCAACCAGCCGAGCTCGGTGCGGAGCCCCTCGACCGGAGAGAGATACGGTTCGAGGGTCTTGAGGTCCGAACGGAGTCGACGGGTCGCGACACGGGCGTCGTGGACGGCGTCGGCGTTGGAGCTCGCTCGGATCTTCGGATCCTCGCCGATCAGCCGGATCACGCTTCTCGCGAGCGCGTATCCGACGAGTGTGTCCAGATGCGACCCGGGACGGAGCCGAGGGACGGCAACCTCGGGCTCCGGTTGGCCGCCGAGCGCCGTCTCCAGCTTCGAAGCCGTGGTTGGCTTCGCTCCTGCCCGGATCAACCGATCGGAAAGCTCCCTGAGGAGCGGCCCGGCCCCCGAGCCCTTCACCTCGAGCTCGATCTGGCGGAAGGAAGGACCGGGGGTCCCGTCGATCGACGAGGCGACGCGGTCGTCGCTCACCTCCACCGCGCCGACCAGAAGCTTCTCCCGCTCGGTTTCGATCACCGCGACCGGTTCCAACGGTGCGCCCCGAACGATCCCCAGGACGAGCCCGGTCAGTCGGGCCGGCGGTTCGTCGGGCGGCCCCGGCTCGTCCAGCTCCTGACGATCGAGGACCACACCGGCGCCAGGGACGGCGGGAGGGGTGCCGATCTTGAGGGTCCAACCGTCCTCCGACCCGTCGGAGGCGTGCCGGTGGCGGAGCGTCTGGCCCCAGCGGAGCAGACGACGGTCGGCAGTGTCCCAGTAGTTGGCGCTGAGCTTGACGAACGACCGCCCGGCCGCCTCACCGAGGAAGGGCAGGTCGAAGTCGTCAGCGACCTCGAACTTCGCTTCCCGCTCCCTGGGACGATGGGGCATGTGAGCAAGCCTGGCATACCCGGAACGTCGCCGCCGTCTCTCCGAGCCAGGCCGCTGCATGGCTGGCTGCCTCGAAGGGTAGGAGGGGGCATCCGATCGTAGAACGGCGAAGGAGGATGGGTCATGGGCATCTTCAGCAACATCGTGAGTTTCGGCGCCGGCTATACGCTGGGAGCGACCAAGGGTGGCGCGCCGATCCGGCGCCTGCAGAACACGATGGCACGCGGGGTGGATGGGTCACGGACCTCTCGGGTGCTTCCCCGCGATGCCCAGGTCCAGGACGTGATGACGCCCGCACCGGAGGCGGTGTCCCTCGACACCTCGCTGACGACCGCCGCGCGCCTGATGGCGGATCAGGACATCGGGGACGTGATCGTGATCGAGCCCGAGACCGAACGCGTCGCGGGCATCATCACGGACCGGGATATCGCGATCCGCGCCGTCGCGGAGGGCAGGAACCCGGACTCCACGACCGTCGAAGAGATCTTCAGCCGGGACCTCGCCGCCGTGTCCCCCGCCGACTCCGTCGGACGGGTCCTCGAGCTCATGAAGGACCTGAAGGTCCGGCGGCTGCCCGTCGTCGAAGCCGACCGGGCGGTCGGGATCGTGTCGCTCGGTGACCTGGCGGTCGAGACGAACGTGGGATCGGCGCTCGCCGAGATCAGCTCCGCCGCCCCGGACCACTGAGCGGGACAGTGTTGGTCATCCTGCTCCTGCTGGTCATCAGCGCCGCCGCCGGGGTCGGCGCCGGGATCGTGATACGCGCCTGGCCGCAAGCGGACCCCGCCCGCTCGGCGACGGCCGCCGTCGAGGACAGATTGGTCCGCTGGCGTCGGCTCCGGCGGTTCATCCGTTCACGGATGGACCCCGCGACGGCGACCGGACTGGCACTCACCGTGGCGTTGCTCGCCGTCGTGGTCGTCGGTATCGGCATCGGCGTCGTCGCATACATGATCCGAACGAACTCGGGGGTCGTGCGGATCGACCAGACGATCGCCCGATGGGCCGCGGCGCACACGGGCACCGCGACGTTCCGGATGTTGGAGTTCTTGACGGCGCTCGGGTCGACACCGGTCATCATCGTTGTCGCGCTCGCGTGCGCCGCCTTCGGATTGTGGAGACGCCGGGACATCTCGATCCCCTTCTTCTTCACCCTCGTCGTCGTCGGCCAGCTCGCGGCGTCGAACCTCATCAAGTTCGCGGTCGAACGGGTTCGCCCCGACCTC
>Ga0307323_10000577_pt1 | contig 11281 bp, 7 predicted proteins | sample ER_DNA_381_FD_194496 | JGI IMG/M metagenome (GOLD analysis project Ga0307323, IMG submission 194496) | Bulk soil microbial communities from the East River watershed near Crested Butte, Colorado, United States - ER_DNA_381 | ecosystem: Environmental > Terrestrial > Soil > Floodplain | place: USA...
GACGAGCGAGGCGAAGGCGCTCGTCGCGGCGATCGACGCCGTGCCGGCGCTCGAGCGCGCCACGGTCGCACACAGTCGGAGCGCCTTGCCCGCGAACACCAAGAACGCGAGCACGAGCGGGATACCGCCGGCCCAGAGCAGCCAGGTGTAGCCGCTCTCGATCCATACGAAGCCCGTCGCCATCGAAGAGGTGGCGACGCGCGCCGCCGGGCGGACCCCCAGGAGGAAGTTGCCGTGGGAGAACAACACGGGCCAGAAGTAGTTCGTCAGGTTGAACAGGCGGCCTTCCCACGACAATGGGAGCCCGCTCGACGACTGGAACCCTTCCAGGCGGCGTTGGATGACGGGACCCAGGAGGAAGACGGCGAGGAGCACGCCGGGCAGCAACCGCAACAGCAACCCGGAGCGTCGGCTCACCCAGACGAGCGCGACGAGCACCACGACCAAGCCGACGATCGCCGAGATCTCGCCGGATGCTACGATCCCGACCGTGAAGAGCGCCGCGATGGCGGCGGCCAGCCATCCCCACCCACGCGAGAGCCGCGGCCAGGCGGCCAGGACGATCCCGAGGTTGAGAAGGAGCAGGTCAGCGGCCGCGATCGGCAGGGCGAGGGTCGAGCCCCCCCGGCTGTTCGTCAGCGCGTCCGTGTTGCCGTAGGGACTGTAGAGGGACGACAGCAGCCTCGGCACGCCGAGGAGCTGGAGCGACTGCGCGATCCCGACGACCGCCACGACCAGCCCGGTACCCACCGAGATGACGAGGAGGTTGCGGATCTCGCGGTCGGTTCGGATGCTCGCACGCACGATCAGGAACAGGCCGTAGTACTTCCAGATGATGAGTCCATAGAGGACATCGTCCTGCACGACGGCGACCCCGCGGACGAGCATCCACGCGACAGGGAGGATGGAGCTGGCGACCGCGAGCGCGAGGATGGCGGCGTCGAGCGGACCCATCCTCCAGCGCGATCGCCCCCCGTCACGCGCGAGGATCAGCGTGCGCGAAAGGAGGGCGCCTCCCGCGAGGAGCTCGAGCGCCTCAGCCGGACGGAGCACCGGGATCAGCCGTCCGCGGTCGATCCCGGCGACGAGCGGTGTCACCCCGACCAGCAGATAGGCGGCCAGGGGCGGGTGGAGCGCGATCGCGACGCCGAGCGCGACGGCGAGTGTGCCGAGCACGACCGGCTGGGCGGGCAGGCGCGGAAGGAGAGCGCCGATCGCACAGAGGCTCGCGCCGATCGCCGCGGCGAGTCCCGCGCGGATCCACGGCCGCGACCGACTCGCGACGGGCGCGCCGAGGTCCATCACGGGACCCGCCGCCGCAACACCACGTCGCTGAGGGCAGAGAGCTCTTCTCCTCCCGCCGCACGCTGGACCCCCAGGTACGTCGCCGCACCGACGGCTGCTGCGGCGACCACAGCGAATGCCTCGCCGACCTGCCCGTGCAGCGTGTGACCCAGCACCGCCGCGACGAGCGCCGCGGGACCGGCCATCGCGAGTGACGCGAGGCCCGTTCGCACGAGCGACTGACGAAGACGCGACACGCCGGGATCGGGACCTGCGACCTTCGCGCCACGAAGCACCGCACGCCACAGATGGGTCGCGCCCGCCAGGCTTCCGATCGACAGCGACAGACCCAGGGTCGGCAACACCGGCAGGCCCAGAGCCCACGCGGCGGCGAGACACCCGAGCGTGATCCCGGTGCGCAGCAGCATCGACCGCAGCGGCGTCCGTGCATCTTTCCGCGCGTAGCACGCGTAGGTGGCAAGGATGAACGCGCCGTCGCCGATCACCGCCGGCGCGATCGAGGCGATCGACACCGCCACGAGCGATACACCGGTCTGCGTGGCCAGGCTGCCGAACGTCACCCCGAGCGCGAGCGGCATCGCCAGCACGAGATAGGCGACCGCTGCTGGGATCGTCACGAAGGCGGCGAGGCCCGTCGCACGGAAGAGCTCATCCCGCATCCCGAGGTAGTCCTCCGCACGCTCGAGCCGGGCGAGCTGGGGAAGCGCGGCGCGCGCGATCGGCCACGTAACCACCGCCGCGGGCAGGTAGAAGAAGTTCAAGCCGAACTGGAAGGCGACGAGGCCGCCCTGAACGCGATCCGCGACAACGAGGACGGCGAGGACCTGTGCGGCCGCGAGCCCCGTGTAGGCGAGCGTCGGCGGGATCCGAGCGAGGATCTCCCGCACCGCAGCATCGCGCCATCCCCGGCTCGGCACCAGCACGATCCCGCTCGTTCGGGCCCCGAACCACTGGCACCCGGCGTGGAGTGCGACCGCCGTAGTCGTACCGACACCGAGCAGGAGGATCTCGGCAGGCGGAACGGACCTGATCCCGTTCACCGTGCCGAAGATCAGCCCCGCAAGCACGAGGGTGACGATCATCCCGATGTTCTCGACGGTCTGGGCCCCGGCTGCGAGCGCGAACCGGCCGTGCGCGTTCATCACGGCGGCGCCGGTTCCGGCGACCGTGTAGAGCAGGATCTGCGGCACGAATATCGCGAGGAGCACGAGGCCGACGCGTCGCGACGCCGCCGCGGCGGCCGGTTCGGCGATGTCGATCGTGAGGGCGCGCATGATCAGCGGGCCGGCGACGAGCAGGACGAGGGCGAGCGCGACGGCGAACACCAGCAGCGCGCCGAGGAAGCCTCGGGCCAGGCGCTGCCCACCTGGAGCGTCGCCGGCGTCGATCCGGTGCACGAGCGGCGGGACCAGGATGGCCGCGAACAGCGACCCCGACAGCAGCTGGTAATAGACGATGTTCGGGAGCGAGTTAACTGACTGGTAGGTGTTGCCGAGGTACGTCGCGCCGAGGATGGCTCCGACCGTGAGCGTTTGCGCGAATCCGGTGAGCCGGCTAACGGCCGTCCACAACGCGCCTGAGACGGAGTTCGCGACGAGCGCGTCTGCGGGGACCCCTCGCGTCGTCACGGACCGTTCGGTGAGGTCCGCCGCGCTCAAAACGCGCCCCGGCGACCCAGCACGGCGGGGATCGTCCGGAGCAGGATCAAGAGGTCGAGCCCGAACGAGCGCCGGTCGGCGTATTCTGCGTCGAGCGCGACGGCTTCGCGCATCGTCAGCATCCCGCGACCGCTGACCTGCCAGAGTCCGGTGATGCCCGGCTTCACGGTGAACCGATCCCGGTAGCGCGGGAGGGTCCCGAAGAGCTCGAGCTCCCAGGACAACGCCGGCCTCGGTCCGACGACGGACATCGTGCCCTGGAGCACGTTGATCAACTGCGGCAGCTCGTCAACACTCAGCCGCCGAAGCCATCGGCCGAGCGGTGTGATCCGAGGATCGTGCGTCAACTTGTAGATGTCCTGACCGTCGACGCGGTCACTCGGGATATCTTCCCGGAGCCCCGCCACGAATTCGCGGTGGATCGCGTCGTCACTGTCCTCGTACATCGTGCGGAACTTCCACATCTCGAACGGGCGCATGTCGCGACCGACCCGGGTCTGCCGGAAGAACGCTGGGCCGCGGCTGGTTCCTCGCACCAGCACGGTTGCCACGATGAACAACGGCAGCAAGACGAGCATCGCGGTCGTCGCAAGCAGGACATCGACAGCCCGCTTGCCCGTCGCCCTGATCGGGCGGGCTCGGAGCCGCGCCGCCACGACTCCGCCCACGACCATCGAGGCGCGCGCGAGCTCGTCGCGATCGGACATCAGCCCTCCCCGCTCCGTTCACGACGTTGGATCGCTTCCCGCACGCGGCCCTCGACGTCGATCTGATCGACCCGGCGCCCCACGACGGCGGGATTGCCATACGCCACCAGACCCGCGGGGATATCGCGGGTCACGACCGAGCCCGCACCGATCACCGCTCCCTTCCCGATGCGCACGAACGGGAGGAGCGTGACGTTCGCGCCGATCTGAGCGCCCGCACCGATCCACGGGCCGCACATCGCCTTCGCGGATACCTCGGACCACGGGAAGAGGTCGTTCGCGATGGTGACACCGGGCGCGAGGAACGCATCATCCTCGATGAACGTGAACTGCGCCACGTAGCAGTTGCAGTGGATCTTGACGCGATCGCCGATCGTGCACGAGTAGTCGATCACCGTGTTGCTCCACACGCTCACGTCATCGCCGATCGTGACGTCTTCGCGCACCACGACGTTGTGGCCTGTCGTGAACCGCCGGCCGAACGTGGAGCCCGCGTACAGCACGGTCCCCGGTCGAAGGGACGCATCCGCAGGCATCAGGAACGCGCGTTTCGCCCCGGGACGCGTGCTCGGGAAGCCCAAGATGACGCCGGTGCCCCCATCGGGCCCAGCCGCACCGAGGGAGGTCACCTCAGCCGGCGACACGATCGGGTACTCCTGCGAGAGCACGTTCGAGCGCCCGGCAGACCGCGACGACCTGCTCCTCTCGCATATGGGGGAACATCGGGAGCGACACGACCCGCTCCGCCGCAGCTTCGGCTACCGAGAGCCGGCCTGGCGACCATCGCTCGTACGCCCCTTGCTGATGACACGGGACCGGATAGTGGATGCCCGTCTCGACCCCGCTGCGAGCAAGCCGACGACGCACGCGGGCACGATCCTCCACCTGGATCACCGCGAGATGCCATGAGCCGCGAACCCTTGGGCCGGCCTGGACGAGCTCGATCCCACGCGGGAGGTGACGCGCGTACGCCTCGGCGATCGTTGCCCGTGCGGCGTTCCAGCGAGGGAGCGCGCGGAGCCGGGTCGACAAGATCGCCGCCTGCAAGCAGTCGAGTCTGCTATTCGTGCCCACCAGCGGGTGCAGGTACCGTTGCGCTTCCGCGCGCCCGTGGTCCGCGATCGAGCGGATCCGCGCAGCGAGCCAGGGATCGTCGGTGACGATCGCTCCTCCATCGCCGAAGGCGCCGAGGTTCTTCCCGGGATAGAAGCTGAAGGTCCCCGCGGTCCCGAGGGAGCCGGCGTGCCGACCCGCGTGCGTCGCGCCGTGGGCCTGCGCCGCGTCTTCGATCACCACGATGCCCGTCCGAGCGGCCACGCGGCACAGGCCTTCGACGTCCGCGACGTTGCCGTAGAGATGGACCGGGATCACGGCGACCGTACGGGGACCGATCGCCGCTTCGACCAACTCGGGCGTCACGAGGAGCGTGCGCGCGTCGACGTCCACGAACCGCGGCGTCGCGCCGGCCAGGACCACCGCCTCGACCGTCGCCACGAACGTGTTCGTGGGAACGATCACCTCGTCACCATGGCCGATCCCCAGCGCCCGCAGCGTGATCGCGATCGCGTCGGTGCCGTTGCCGACACCGACGGCGAACCGTGTCCCACACGCGCTGGCCCAGCCACGCTCGAACCGGTCGACCTCGGCACCCCCGACGAAGGTCGACGCATCGACGATCCGGGCCCACACGGCGTCGAGCTCATCGCGCTGCTCACGTAGCATGGCTCCAAGATCGAAGAAGGGCACGACGATGTCCTGCCGTTCGGCAGCCATCCGCATCGTCAGCCGACCTCCACGGGCGCCTGTGGCAGCACCTCATCCAGGGACACCTGGCGACCTTCGCGCAGCGAGCGTTCCGCGCACTCCAGCACGTCGACGACGAGCACTCCCGGATGGGGTGCCGCGACCGGCCCGAGGCCGTCGCAGACGGCCTGGACGAACCCGCGATCTTGGATCAGCAGTGGCTCCTCGAACTGGACGAACGGCGAGGAGATGTCCCCGTAGCGGTAGGAGGTCGGCGCTTGCGTCTCGGCGTCGGCCTCAGACCGAGCGACCAGGCCCTTGTCGAACACGCGGATCCGTTCCTCGGTCGCGAGATCGTTGTAGACCACCATCCGCTCGCTGCCCACCACGGTGACGCGGCGAACCTTGCACGGGTCGAGCCAGCTCACGTGGATGTGGGCGGTCACGTCGAGATCCGGATAGGACAGACGGAGATACGCGACATCCTCGAGCGACCGGTGCCCGTGCATCGACCCCCAGGCATGCACGGATGAGGGCGCTGAGCGCAAGACGAAGTTGAAGATCGAGATGTCGTGCGGTGCGAGATCCCAGATCACGTTCACGTCCGGTTGGTACAAGCCGAGGTTCAACCGCGCGGAGTCGACGTACAGGACGTCGCCGACCACGCCCGACTCCACGAGTTCTCGCAGCTTCCATACTGCGGGGTTGTGTTCGAACGTGTGGCCAACCATCAACGTCAGACCGCGCGACTCAGCCGTCGCCACGAGCTCCCGCGCGTCAGCCGACGACGTAGCGAGGGGCTTCTCGACGAGCGCGTGCTTGCCGGCCTCGAGGATCCGCATCGCGATCGGGGCGTGCGATCGCGGTGGCGTCGCGACGACGACCGCATCGACCTCGTCCAGCGCGTCCTCCAGTCGAGTACGCGACGTGAGCCCGGGCAACACCTTCTGCAGTGAGATCAGGCGATCGACGTCCTGGTCGACCGCTATGACGCGTTCCACGTCAGCGAGTCCCTGAAGCACGCGGACGTGCTTCGATCCCCAATAGCCGCAGCCGAGAACGGCGATCTGCACGTCTTCCTCCCCAGGTGCGTAAGCAGGCGGTGCCTCGTCGAGGCCGTCCGGGGATGGTATGAACGGGCAACGGCCGTCGAGATGGTCGGTTCGCAGTACGTTCGCTTCGCGGTTGGATGAACGCCCTGCGCGGCCGAACATCTAGCGTTCGTGGGGTTCGATGGATACTCCCGCGCTCAATGGATCGCTCCTCTGGCGGCGGCGCTGGACCGTGCTCACGGCCACGGCGATCGTTGCCGCTGCGGCGCTGTTCGCGTCGTCCTCCCGTACACCTATCTACGCATCTACCGCGCAGGTCCTCATCGGGATACTTCCGCAGGCGGGCGTCGACATCCAGCCGAACATGGACAACGAGAAGCGCATCGCCGGGTCGCTCGCAGTGGCACAACAGGTCGCGGCCGAGTACCGCTTCGGGGTGTCTCCCGATGTCATGCTCAACTCCCTCTCGGTGGACGTCCCGGTGAACACGGACATCCTCGCGATCACGTACGCGCATCCCGACCCCCACGTTGCGGAGGTTCGCGCCCAGGCGTTCGCCGACACATACGTGAAGTTCCGAACAGCCGCCGCAGATGAGCAACTCGCCCTGAGGAAGCAGCGGACCGCGAACGCGATCGCTGACCTACAGCGGCAACTCGAGGACGTGGAGCGCCGGGCCAACTCCGGGCAGGTAAGCCCGCAGCTGCAGACGGTGCTCAACGCCGAAGCAGCCTCCTACGTCGCGCAGCTCGGCGCCCGACAGCAGGACATGCAGGCGCTCCGCGCGACGCCGAATTCGTTCCAGGGCAGGGTTATCGCCGCCGCCCAGCTCCCCACGTCGCCGGCGCGGCCCAACCACATCGTGGATGGGGCCGTCGGGATCCTCGTGGGCCTGCTGCTCGGGATGGGGCTCGCGTTCGCGCAGGATCGAACCGACCGGCGCCCCCGTTCCACATCGGAGATCGAGGAGCTGCTCGCGGTCCCCGTGCTCGGCTCCGTGCCCGTCGCCGCGCAGGGGCGGGCGGTACCTGCGGCACCGTACCGGCAACTCGCGGCGAGGATCGTGCTGGCCGCAGGGGCCGAGCCGAGCCGGCTCGCGATCGCTCACTGCACCTCGCGGCAGCGTGGCCGTGTGCCCGTGATGGAGGTCGCACGCGCGTGGGCCTCGCGCCATGTGTCCCTCGACGGCAAGCCCGTCGTACTGGTCCGGGCCGACGACCGCGCCCCGGCGCCGGGCGACGACCCGCGCGGCCGTCCGGGTCTGAGCGACCTGCTACGAGACCGCAGAGACGTGAACAGCATGGGCGTGCAGGTGGAGGGCGGTGTCGTGGTCGTTCCGCTCGGCACCTTGCCGCTGCGGCCCGAGGACCTGGTCCCCATCACGAAGATCCGTGCAGCGCTGGATCGGACCGCAGAGCTCGGGGCTCCTGTTGTCATCGATGCGCCACCGGTCCTGTCCGGTCTCGCGGGCGAGATGCTGCCGGCCGCAGCCGACGCCGTCGTGATCGTCGTGGACCCGCGGTCGGTCACCCGCGACGAGATCGTCGCGGTCCGCTCGGCGCTGGACCAGGCGTCGGCCCGACTGATCGGGGCCGTGATCGTGGGGCGCCGCGGGACCACCCGGCCCGGGGACCGCAGTGACCGCACCGCCCCCTCCTCGACGCCCCACCACGTGGTACACGAAGTGGCGGACGAGCCGACGCCCACCGTGACTGCTCGCTAGCTCAACCCGCCCCGCTCACGCATCCTCCGGCGCTGGCGCATGGCGGCCGGATCGTCGCGAACACGGGCTTGCGCCACACGTGGTCACGCCACGCACGCCGCACCCGAGCGATGTAGCCATCGGCCGCCGCTGAGTGCCATTCCCCCGCGTACCAAGCGCCGACGCATCCCCACATCCGGTCCTTCGCGCTCAGCCCCTTGAAGCCGGTGCCCTGCACCAACCACCGCTCCCAGCCCTCGATGCAGCCACGGAGGTCTGAGCCCAGGTAGTCGACCGCGAATGCGGTCGAGTCGCGGTTGAACGGGAACGTGCCGTTCTGGTTCCCGCGCATCGGTCCCCAAGAAGGATCCTCCCACGACATCACGCCGGCGATCGAGAACGTCTTCGGGCAGATACCCGGGCCGAAGTCGTCCTGGTAGTCGTAGCCGCCCTGCGCGATGCCGCTGCAGTACTGGAGAGATGGCTCGCTTGCTGTATCGAAGAGGTCGCCGCATCCCCAATTCACGACGCACGCACCCGACGTGTACGTCGGGTACTGGTACCAGGTCGATTCGCGCACGGCGATCGCGCGCAGCAAGTTGTCGGGCAGACCCCACTTGCAAGCAGCCCACTGGAAGATCTCGTCCGTCGTGCCCGTAGAGGCACCGCTCACGCGCGGAAGCAGCCACGTGTCCCATCGTGCGGCGTAGGACCCGTCGACCGCGCGTGGGCGGGCGGCGAACGCGGCCCGCACCTTCGCGCGCCCGGGGATCACACCGTTCGGCACGTGGTTCAGCGGCCGAGGCTCCCAGTTCGAGCGATGTACCTTCGCGGCGCATGCCCTGCCACCCGGCAGCACGTTCCAGGTACCGGCACCCCGAAGATGGAAGTAGCCACTCTTCGGAGGCGGCGTGCCGGCCACGCGCGCCTGGACCGCGGTGGCCGTCGCCCCGTCGGCTTCGGCCCCGCGCCGAGCCGGCGATAACAGCCAGGTAGCCGTGAGGGCAAGCCCCGAGGCGAGGACGAACGCGCCGAACCTTCGCGCTGCGCCCGCCCCGCGACTCACCCTCACACCCTAGACGCGCCCGAGATCACGTCACCCGGACCGTGACCGGGGCCGACGTCGTGCTGTTGCCCGCCACGTCGGTCGCGACGACCGTGAGGACGTGGGTCCCGACGTCTCCCTTCCTCGGCGTCCACGTGAATGTCCAGGGTGAGCTCCGGTCGGTCGACTGGAGCGCGCCGTCGATGTACAAGGCGACACTCGCGACGCCGGAGGCCGGCGCGCCGCCGGTGCCGGCGTCGGTGACACTCACCGTGATCGTGATCCTCGTCCCGCGCACGAACGTGGCGTTGTTGGCGGGCTGCGTGATCGCCACGGTGGGCGCCGCGGCGTCGATCCTGATCTGCTGGGACTTCGCACCCTCCTGGTTGCCTGCAACGTCGGTGCTCGCGAAGCGCACGGTCTGGGTGCTCGCGACGGTGAACGGTCCGGTATAGACGATCGCGGTCGCGCTCGTGTTGGGGTTCGTGCCGTCGACCGTATACCGGGTCGTCGCCACACCCGAGCCGCCCGTATCCGTGGCCGCCAGACGCGTGCTGACGGCGGTCCTGAACCACGCGGTGCACCCTCCGTTGTTGCACGTGATCGTCGTGGTGGGAGCCACGGCGTCGATCTGCACGACGGCCGACTGCACCGCCTCGGCATTGCCGGCGACGTCGGTCGAGAAGAACTTGACCGTCGTCGTGCTCGAGATCGTGAACGCACCGGTGTAGCGCGTGCTCGACGTGGTCGGTGTGCTCCCGTTGAGCGTGTAGTAGGTGGCACTCACGCCGGACCCGCCGGTGTCGGTCGCCAAGAGCGAGACGGTCACCGCGGAGCGGAACCACGCGGCGCACGATCCGGTATTACAGCGGATGGTACTTACCGGCGCGGTCGTATCGCGTGGGGGTGGGTTGACCGTGACCGTGCTCGACGCCGGCGCCTCCGCGTTCCCGGCGGCGTCGACCGAGAAGTACCGCACGGTCGTCGTGGCGCCGAGCTCGAAGGGGCCCGTGTACAGCGTGCTCGACGTGGTCGGCGGCGACCCGTTCAGGGTGAAGTACGTGGCCGACACACCCGAGCCGCCGGCGTCCGAGGCGGACAGGGCGACGGTCACGCTCGTTTGGTAGGCCTGCGTGCAGCCGACATCGGAGGCCCCGCACGTGATCGATGTCGTCGGCGCCGCCTGGTCGATCTGCACCGTGAGGGACTGGTTCGCCTCGCGGTTGCCTGCGAGGTCCGCGGAGAAGAACCGGACGGTCGTCGTTGCCGTCAGCGTCAGCGGTCCCGTGTACACGGTGCTGTTGGTGTCGGGCACGGAGCCGTCGAGCGTGTAGTACGTCTTGTCGACGCCGGAGCCGCCCGTGTCTGTCGCGGTCAGCGCCACGGACACGTTCGCCCTGTACCACGTGCCGGAGCACGTCGTACCGTCACACGACGCGGTCGTGGTCGGTGGCGCGGTGTCCGGCAGCACGACCGTGACGGCCTGCGACTGCGGTGTTTCCGAATCGCCGGCGACGTCGGTCGAGAAGAACCTGACCGTCGTGGTGCTCGACACCGTGATCGGTCCTGTGTAGACCGTGCTCGACGTCGTCGGGGCGCTCCCGTCGAGCGTGTAGTAGGTCTTGTCGATGCCTGAGCCGCCCGTGTCGGTTGCCGCGAGCGCCACGGAGACGGCCGCGGAGAACGTGCCCGCACACGAGCCGCCGTCGCAGCTGATCGTCGTGGCCGGCGCGCTGCCGTCAACGTTCACCGTGACCGACCGGGGTGTCTCGGCGTTGCCCGCGAGGTCCGTCGAGTAGAAGGTGACCGTCGTCGTCTGGGAGATCGAGAGCGGTCCCCCATAGACGGTGCTCGAGATTCCATCGAGCGTGTAGTAGGTCTTGTCGACACCTGACCCACCCGTGTCGGTCGCCGAAAGGGTGAGGGATACCGACGAGGTGTGCCAGCCCGGCCCACAGGTCGAACCGTCGCACGACGCGGTCGTGGTGGGTGGCGCGGTGTCCGCCGGCACGACCGTGACGGTCTGGGACTGCGGCGCCTCAACGTTGCCCGCGACATCGGTGGAGAAG
>Ga0307323_10000579_pt1 | contig 11271 bp, 10 predicted proteins | sample ER_DNA_381_FD_194496 | JGI IMG/M metagenome (GOLD analysis project Ga0307323, IMG submission 194496) | Bulk soil microbial communities from the East River watershed near Crested Butte, Colorado, United States - ER_DNA_381 | ecosystem: Environmental > Terrestrial > Soil > Floodplain | place...
ACGTAGGAGGACTCACTGGGACGTCGCTCGTCGTCGGGGTGCGATGGTCGTTCCGAGGCAAGGACGCAGGGAGCGTCAATAGCCAAAGCTATTGGCGCGACTGAGGACGCAGCACCGGGGCGAGCAGCGCGGCCCGACGGCACAGACTACGTCTCAGTGAGTCCTCCTTAGGTGTATATCGCCGGCGCCGGCATGGCTGGGCTGTGCGCGACCGCGCGCGCTCGGGAGCTCGGCGTCAAGCCCACTCTGCTCGAGAAGGGCAACCGGCCTGGCGGCTCGATGCTGCTGTCGAGCGCCGTTATCTGGCGCTACCGCTCGCTGGACGACTTCCGGCGCGAGTGCCCGACGGCTGATCCACGGCTCCAACGGCTGATCACCGAACAACTCGACGACGCGCTCGACTGGCTGGAGTCGCTGGGCGCCCCGCTCGTCTCGGCCGAGACGGAGAACCCGCGCACGGTCGGCCGGCGCTTCGATCCTCGCGGCCTGACGGATGTACTCGCCCGGGCGGCCGGCGACGTTCAGACGGGACATGCCCTGGGGTCAGACCCCGGGACACGTCTGGAGGAGCCGCTCGTGCTCGCAACCGGTGGCTTCCCGATCCGGCTCGCCCGCGATCACGGCCTGGCCATGCGCTCGAATCCGTGGAGTGAGGGCGACGGCCTCGAGCTCGGACTTGCCGCCGGGGCTGCAATGACGCCTGGGATGGACGAGTTCTATGGGCGGGCGATGCCGGCGCCGCCGGCGAGGTGGGGGGAGGAGGAGTTCGTCGACCACGCCCAGCTCTACGGGCATCTCGCCCGGGTCTTCGACGAGAGCGGAGAGCGGATCGCCGTGAAGGATGACGACTGGTCGGAGAACGGTCTCGTACAGGAGATCGCCCGCCGCGGCGGGCGAGCCTGGTTCGTCGTCGATCCGAACAACCTCGGGGGTAAGACGCCGTACGGAACGGTCGCCGAGGTTGTCGAGCGCGCCCGCTCGGCCGGCGGGACGGTCGAGGAGCGCGAAGACGGCAGCCTTGCGGTTCACGTTGCGGCCGCGGTCACCCACACGATCGGCGGTCTCGTGATCGACGAGAGGACCCGCGTGCTCAGTCAAACGGGGACCCCGATCGAGGGGCTCTACGCGGCCGGAGTAGACGCCGGCGGCTGGTCGACCGGCGGCTACGCCAGCGGACTCGCCGCCGCACTCGTGCTCGGCCGAATCGCGGCCGAACAGATCGCTGGCTGGACGGGTTGATAGACGCAACGGCCCTAGCCCAAAGAGACCGGGTTAAGACGGCCGCACGGGCAAAGCCCGCACAGCCTCCAGATCGGCGCCGCGAGCGGCGCCTCAGTTGACCGGCTGGAGGTAAGCGCAGGGACGCCGGTCGCCCGGCAGCGGCGAAGGTCCGATCTTCGAGACCCGAAGCCGCGCCCCGTCGTCGTCGATCTCCTGACCGACGCCCGGCAGATCGCCTTGGCGCTCAAGCAGCTCGTAGCCCGTCGGCTTCGAGATGAAGAGCAGATAGCCGTTCGCGCTCATTTCCGGGCCGCGATATTAATTGGGGAGGAAGCCCGGCGGGTCCAGACGTCGCTACCCAAAGGCCGGGTTAAGACGGCTGCACGGGCAAAGCCCGCGCAGCCTCCTTGTCGGCGTCGGCAAGCGCCGCCTAGTCGGAGCGTTCGCTCTCCGCGGCATACCGTGGCAAGACGACCCGGACGGCGGTGCCGCCGTTGGCCCCGGCGCCGACCGTCATGCGGCCGTTCAATGTCAGCGCGCGCTCTTCGATCGCCTCGAAGCTTCGCCGCCGGCGCTCGCCCGTTCCGTCGTCGGAGATCTCCGTCGCGACCTCCCCGTCGAGCTGTGCGACGCGAATCGAGATCCGGGTCGGCGGCCCGCGGCGGATCGCCTGGCTGACCGCCTCGCGGATGATCTGGTAGAGCCCGACCTGCGCCTTCTCCGCCAACTGCCCGGCTGCGTCGAGGTCGAGGTCGACCTGGATCTGGTTCGAAAGGCCGATCTGGTCGGCGTAGGCGCGAACGGCAGCAGCGAAGCCCTGGTCCCGCAGGACGACAGGCTCGATGTTGAAGGAGAGGTCGCGCAGCGAACGGATCGTCTCCCGGTGGCGTTCGAGCGCGGCCGCCAGTACCCGTTGGGCATCGTCGAGCCGCTCGGATTCGATCGAGCCTATCGCGGCGTCGAGCATCAGACCGATCCCGGACATCGACTGGACCGGCCCGTCGTGAAGGAAGAGCGCCAATCGTCGCCGCTCGTCTTGCTCAGCGGTGACGAGCTGCTCGGAGAGACGTGCCCGGTCGGCCTCGCGAACCTTGGCCTCGGCCAGCAACCGTGCGTTCTCGGCTGCACGAGCGGCGAAGTCTGCGAGCACCGTCGCGCGCACGACGTCGCCGCGGTCGAACGGGCGGTTGCGTGTCAGGCGGAGCGAGGCGATCTCTTCGCCGTGAACCCGCAGCGGGAAAAGCACGGAGCGCTCGGCAGGCGCGGCCTTGGGCTTCTCCCCGGGCGGGAGCATCTGCGCCCGCGCGCGGAAGATGCGCTCCGCCTCGCGGCGCGTCTGCTCGAGGATCTCCGCCGCCTCCCGCGTCTGCGCGATCGTGCCCATCGATTCGACGAGCGAATCGAGGAAGGTTGCCTGCGCGACGAGCTCGCCCTTTTCAACCTTATGCCGGCGCCGCTCGGCGAACAGAATCGAGAAGGCAGCCGCAGCCGCTGCCACGACCGCCGCGGTAAAGCCGACCCAGGCAAGCCAGTTCCTCCCGGTGGCGAGCCCGACGCCCCCGAGGGCCGCACAGGCAACCGCCGGCAGGAACCTAGTCCAACTCGGGGGGACCTTCATCCGCGAATCATCCTTCCACCGGGTTTAGACGGCCCCGCCGGCAAAGCCGCCGCGGCCTCCAGTCGGCATCGCAAGCGACGCGTCGATTGGGCCGAGATCAGATTTTCAGTGGAAGTCATCCTTTTGCCAGGTTTAGACCGGCCCCGCCGGCAAAGCCGCCGCGGCCTCCAGTCGGCATCGCAAGCGACGCCTCGAACGGGCCGAGATCAGATTTTCAGTGGAAGTCATCCTTTTGCCAGGTTCAGACGGCCCCGGCGGCAAAGCCACCGTGGCCTCCAGTCGGCATCGCAAGCGACGCCTCAGTCGATGATGGCGTCGCGAAGCGCAATCGCAACTGCGTGCGTCCGCGTGTCCGCCTCGAGCTTCGTGAGGATGTGCCGCACGTGGCTCTTGACGGTCTCCTGGCTGATGAAGAGCCGCGCCGCGACGTCCGCGTTCGACATCCCGTCGGCGAGGAGTTGCAGGATCTCCCGCTCGCGGCCGGTGAGCATTTCGTCGCGCGCGTCGCCGAGGAACGCGGGCATCAGCGCCGGGTCGACGAAGCCGTCCCCGGCGACCACCTTGTCGATCGCCTTCAGCAGGGTCTGATGCGGCGCCTCCTTGAGGATGTAGCCCTTCGCGCCCGAATCCAGCCCCCGGCCGAGCAGGCTGCGCTCGCTATAGGCGGTGAAGATGAGGACGGCCGTCTCCGGGACCTTCTCGGTCAGGATCTTCGTCGCCTCGAGTCCGTCCATCCCCGGCATGCGGACGTCCATGATCACGACGTCGGGCTTGCGGCGCTCCGCGAGCGCGACAGCGGTGGCCCCGTCAGAGGCCTCGCCGACCACGCGAATATGCGGCGCGCGCGAGAGCGACAGCCGCAGGCCTTCGCGGACGACCTCGTGGTCGTCCACGATCAAACAGGTGATCTCCTTACGTCCCTGCCCATTTTCCACCACGGCCTGCCGGATTGTATGCGGGAAGTCGGAGGTCGGCTTGATCACGCCCTTTCAGACCTTCTTCGCCTCGCCGAGGCCACACCCAGGCCACACCAGCAGCGCCTCTAGCGACTCCTGCGGCAGTTCTCCGGGGTCGAGCACGTGCGAGTAGAGGTTCAGCGTTAGCGTCGCGTCGCTGTGGCCGACACGCTCGGCGAGCGCCTTCGCCGGCACGTTCTCGTGATGCCAGCGGGTCGCGCGCCGGTGACGCAGCTGGTGCGGGGTGAACCGCGGGATCTCGGCCGCCTTGCAGGCTGAGGTCATCGTCTTCTCGGCGCCGTCGACGGAGTAGCGGGGGAATACAAGCCACTCGGCGCTTCGGTCTTCGAGCGGGCAAGTTGCGGCGACGTGCTCCATCAGCCAGCTCGGCACCTGGACCCAGCGAGGCCGGCTCGATTTGGTCGAGCGGCGGGGGAGACGGAAGCGCGACTCGACCACGTCGACGTCACCCCAGACGAGCTTCGCGACTTCACCGGAGCGCATCGCGGTCTGCTCGAGCACGACCAGGGGCAGGATCCAGCGCGGCCCCACCCGCTCGAGGATGGCCTGCGTCTGCTTGGCCGTCGGCGGGTCGACCTCTTCTTGAACGATGCGCGGTAGCTTGACGTGCCTGCTCCTGGCCGGGTTCGGCTCGACGCCGGCGAAGTCGAGCAACTGCCGCAGGGTCGCGAAGTAGCGCGAGAGCGACGAGTTGAAGTGGGTGGGCCTCTCGTGCTTTCCGCCGTCTTTCCACACCATCCTGATCCCTGATCTGAAGCGCTGTGCGGATGCGACCCCCGACTACGAGAGTCGGCGTAGGGAAATGTCGCACGACTGGGTCGCGGGTCAGGAGTGTTGACGCTGCCGCCGATGCTTGCCGCATCCACCCTCTGGCCAGCTGGGCCTGCGCTAGGTCATCTTGCTAGCGTCGTCCTCGATACCGGCCGCTTTGCAGGGGCTACCAGCGCCGACCTGGCTACGCTAGATCCGCCATGCGCAGGCGGGAATCGACCGATTGGTGCATAGCGTTCGAGAAGAGTTCGGTTAGAAGTCGCGATCTCGGCACTAAATGCCGGTGTTGCGCCAGGCCGGGCCTCTGCATCCGCTTGATCTGCCCGCGACCTGCCCGCACGTTCGGGAGGTCGCACCGTTAGGCCTTTCGAGCCGCGACCCCTTCACGGCTGAAGAAGGGCGAACTGTCGAACTGGCTCGATCCGCCTGGCCCGACCTCGAACGCCACCGGGGGCGGGGGTGGCTCCCGTCCGCACGCTCGCGCACGGTCGGAGTCTCACCGCGGGGGGACTGGACGGCGAAGAAGCTAGAGGAGAAAGCAGAGCAGATCGTCGACTCCTACCTCAGGGCGGGCGAACAAGGCGACTGGCGAGCTCTCGACGCCCTTGTGAATCGCGTCTACGGGAAAGCCACCGAGACAATCGTCACCGAGCCCGCGAGACCCCCGTGGAAACGCGAGATGGACGAGATGTCCATCGAGCAACTGGAGGAGTTCATCAAGCGTCAGCGGGCGGAGCACCTGCGGGCCGTGGAAGACGAGGTTCTACGGCGAGCCATCGAAGACGAAAAGCGCCGCACACAGCGCCTCGCACATCCTGAACCGAAGCGACCCGAGGGGATGTCGAAGGACGAAACTCTGGCCTGGAAGCGCGAACAGCCCTGGTACAAGGACAACAAGGGCAAGCAGCTCCGCGCCGTTGAGGACGAGCCCGACGCGGAGGCCCTCTAGGTCGGGCAAGCTCGAGGCCGCCTAACCTCGCGTCGACCAGCGCGATAACCCGCCATACCTCCTAAAGGAGCCGCGCACCGCTGAGGCCCCATTTCTGGTTGCCGGCGTTCTCTTGTCCGCCCGCCTGCGACAGCGCCTCGGCATCCGCTCACCTGCCCGCGACCTGCCCGCACGGTCGCGAGGCCGCACCTCTAGACGGTTCGAGCCGTGACCCCTTCACCGTCGAAGAAGGGCAAGAGACGTCCTGATCGACTCGCCGACGTCTCAGCCGAAGCTAGGGATCGAACCGAATGGGCGCGCGTCAGAGCGCGATCCCATTCGATCCGCTCGACCGAGCCAAGCGCCACCCTGGGGGCGGGGTGGCACCCCCCGCGGGCTCGCGCGTCGCCGGAGTCACCTCGGCGAGGTTCGAGGTCCGTCACCTAGACTCCCGCCCGTGGCGATCACCGCCCGCCGGAGAGATCTGGGGAGCCAGAAAGCGCAAGGCGGTTTTGACGGCTCGTTCCCGGCGAAACTCGTTCCCGGTCGGTCGTCGCAGGGTAGACCTGTCACAGGACAAGGGGGGAAACAATGCAAAAGCGATTCACGGCGCTCGCGGCCGTAGCCGCAGCGGTCACCCTGGTTTCGCTCCCGGGGCCGGCCGGAGCCAGTCCCAGCAGCGCACGTGCGACCTATGACACCTCCACGCTCGCCGGCAAGGTTGCTTCCGTCAACGGGAAAGCCGGTCTGCAGACCCGCATGTCAGCCTTCCTGCAGGAGGAGGCAGACGCCTCGGAGGCGTCAGCCCCGACTCCGGCGACACCGATCACGCCGAGCTTCGTGCTCTCAAGCCCGCTCGACGGCAACACCGTGCTGCCACCAGCCGTCACCGTCAATCAGGACACGGCTGCAGCGCCGCAGAACGAGACCGCGATCGCGGTCGATCCGAACAACCCGAACCGCGTGGTGGCCGCGGCCAACGACTACGTCACCAGGACGTGGGCGTGCACGATCAGCGGCACCCCCTGTAGTGCGCTCGGCGACGCCTACTCGGGCACCTACTTCTCGAACGACGGCGGCCAGTCGTGGTGCTGCTCGAGCAGCGACCCTGCCCACATTGGCACGCTGATTCCTGGGGTCGAGCACCTCGTCGGCGGCCAGTACGACGCGGGGGGCGACCCGGCAGTCGCCTTTGACAGCCAGGGCAACGTCTTCTACGCCGGGCTTGGCTTCAACCGCACTAGCGCGCCGAACACGGTGACCGTGAACAAAGGCACCTTCGACGGAGGCGGAAACCTCAGCTGGGGCCCGCCGACCTTCATCAATCAGACGACCTCGCCCTCCACACTGAACGACAAGGAGTGGATCGGCGTCGACTGGCATGCCTCGAGCCCGTACAGGGACCGGGTCTATGTGAGCTGGACGCGCTACATCTTCAACGCGCACAACGGCAGCTACGTCCAGTCCCCCATCTCGTTCGCCTACTCGACCGATGGCGGGGCGACCTTCAGCACCCCGACCAACATCTCCGGCAACGTCCTCTACGACCAGGGCTCGCGCCCGATCATCGGCTACGACGGAACCGTCTACGTGATCTTCGAAGGCGCTACCCGCTTGTCGACCCTGGACGGCCAGTGGATCGTCAAGTCGACCGATGGCGGTGTTACCTGGACGAAGCCGACGAAGATCGCCGATGTCCAGGACGTGATCCCGCCCGCGAACACCGCCTACCGGGACGACAGCTTCCCGGCAGGCGACGCAGCGCCGAACGGCGATCTGTACGTAGCCTGGTCGACGCAGCTGAGCGATACCGGTGGCCTCTGCCCGACCCGCACGAACACCGGCTGCCACCTCGCCGCTGTCTACAGCAAGTCGACCGACGGCGGGGCGACCTGGTCGTCGCCGGGCCCGATCTTCCCCTCGGTCGACGCCTCAACCCGGACAGCGATCGGCTATCCCGTAACACAGCCGGACGGCTCCACGCTGAATGCGCCGCCGCCGCGCCGTGTCGATACCCAGTGGCCGGGCGTGGCGATCTCCCCGTCGGGCCGCGTCTACATGTCTGCCTACGCTGCCGATGTCGTCTCACCCTGGCAGACGTGTGCATCGGGCCCACCACCGCCAGAGGGGCGGATTAACTGCACCACGCTGGGCGACTACATAAACAACGCCCGGCTCGACTACTACGTGACCAACGTTGGCTCGGGCGAGACGCAGACCGTCAGCACGCATCCGATCAACACTCGCAACGGCTTCGGCGGCGGCTTCATCGGCGACTACACCACCGTCGCGGTCGGCTCCGACAACGTCTTCCACGCATTCTGGACGGACACGAACAATAAGCAGACAGTCGTCTGGTTCTACGGCCTCCAGTTCGTGCCGACTGCGCTCAACCAGGAGGACGTGGTCACGGCCTCCGGGTCGATTCCCTGACCTTACCGCGAATAGTCGACCGGCGAAGGGCCGCCTCCGGGCGGCCCTTCCTTCAGTGTGTTCGGAACAATGAACGCAGGTCCGGCTAATCACCTCGGCCGGGTAGTCGGCATTTCCCTCCACTTGCTTTTGGCGTCGGCACCAACTCGGCACCAACTCTGTTAGTTGGCGGTCAGGTCTCGAGGTCGCTGACCATGCGGACTCGCACGGCGTGGTCGGATTGTGGTCGGAGGGTTCACCGCGTGACGGATGGTCGCGAGCCGCGATGCCGAGTCCGGATTTTCCGGCACCCGCAAGCGCACCGGGGAGTGGGTTGGCACCCCGCCGCGGCCAGGCGCGTGATCGGAGTCCCACCGGCGCCGCCGAGGCGATCGGAGTCCGGCTGTAGGGGCGTCGAGTTATAAAGGATGTTGCGGTGGAAAGACTCTTGAGGCGGTCGTGTCTAGTGCAGGAACGAGCAAGGAGGAAGATATGGGCAGAAATGTCCTTGCACTCATTGTACTATGCGCCGCGATCGTTGTAGGCGCAGCCAGTTCGGCGTCCGCCAACGTCTTCGCGCCGACGCCGCTCTCGATTGCCTCGGCGCCGAGTCCGTTCGCGCCCGGATGCGAGGGCGTCCCTCAGTCGGGGACGCTCTTTCAGAACGCAGAGGTCGAGCCTCGGGTCGCCGTCGACCCGAACGACGCGAGTCACATCGTCGGCACGTTCCAGCAGGACCGCTGGTCGAACGGCGGCGCCCACGGGCTCGTCGCGTCGACCTCGTTCGACGACGGCGCCAGTTGGACAGAGTCGTTCGCACACTTCAGCATCTGCGCGGGCGGGACTGTCGCGAACGGGGGCGACTTCCAGCGCGCCTCCGACCCGTGGGTGACGTTCTCGCCAAACGGGGCCGTCCACCAGATCGCGCTCTCGTTCAATGACACGAACGCCGACAACGCGATTCTGGTCAGCAAGTCGACGAACGGCGGGACGGTGTGGAGCGAGCCGATCACGCTTCAGCGCGAGAACCGGCTGTCGGGATCGCTGTTCCTTGACAAGGAGTCGATTACCGCTGACCCCTTCGACTCGAACTTCGTCTACGCCGTCTGGGATCGGAGCACGTTCCCGAGCGACAGCGTCAGCCTGAGCGCGCTTGCGAACACGTTTGCGCTGCGGTCGCAGACAGTCTTCGCCCGGACGACGAACGGCGGTGCATCCTGGGAGCCGGCGCGACCGATCTTCGACGAACAGCGAGCGATCTCGTTCACGATCGGAAATCAGATTGCGGTCGTTCCGAGCGGCGGCTCCGTGCCGACTCTCGCGAACGCAATGTTCCTCTTCCACGGCTCCGGCGTGCAGCGCTCGTGCTGCGAGGTCGCTGTCCTGCGCTCGACCGACCGTGGCGTCACGTGGTCGGGAGCTATCAAGGTCAGCGACGTCGACACCGTCGGCGTTGTCGATCCGGATACCGGTCAGGCAGTACGGACCGAAGACATCATCCCCGACATCGCGGCGGGCGTCTCGCCCGGACACGTCTACGCAGTCTGGCAGGACGGCAGCTTCAGCGGCCCGCCGAGGAGCAAAGAGCACGCGGGCATCGCGTTTTCCCAGTCGCTCGACGGAGGCCTGACCTGGTCGAAGAAGATTGAGATCAACCAGGTGCCTGCCACTCAGGCGTTCACGCCGTCGATCGCCGTCGCCGCCGACGGCACCGTCGGAGTCACGTATTACGACTTCCGCAACAACACGCCCGCGCCGGGTCTTCCGACCGACTACTGGTTCGTGCACTGTCACGCGGCTACAGAGGACTGCACCAATGCAAACAACTGGACGTCGGAGACGCACGTCGCAGGCCCATTCGACATGGAGACGGCGCCGGATGCCAACGGCTTGTTCGTCGGCGATTATGAGGGTCTCGCGCGCGCGGGGAACTCGTTCGTCGCGTTCTTCGCTATGGCGAATGACGGGAACCTGGCCAACCGCACCGACATCTTCAAAACGACGCTCCATCCGTAGCTGAGTCCGTCGGGGGCCGCACATTCGCGGCCCCCGACGGCTTCGTTGGGAATGAAGCTAGCCGGGCTTGAGCCGGCGACACAGCCTGGCCGGTGGGAAGACCGGACGCGAGACACTCTGACCGCTCGAGGCTGAACCGCAGCGTGACACCCGTGGAATGGGATTCAGTGTGCCGGCACCCACGCAGCGCGGATTTCTAGGCGAACAGCGGTAAGTACGTTCGGCGCCAGGCCTCATCCGAAACGGAGCGACGGAAGAACGCCTCGAGCACGGTGCGCGGTGACGACTCGTCGAGCCGGGCGAGCAGGCAGAAGATCGCGACGACGAGATAACTCAGCAGGTCGTCGTCGGTCCGTGCGACCTCGACCGCATGCTCGAAGGCCCAGATCAGCTTGTCTGCGTCCGGCCCGCTGAGATTTCCGCGCAGCTCGCGCGTGAACTCCTCGAGATCGAAGCTGTCCCAATCGACGACCGTCACGTCTGCCTCAGCCGTCATGTTCGCGGCCGCGTCGGTCGGCAGGCTGCGGAGAGACTCTCTCTCCGCAGCCTTGAACGTTCGCGCCCGAGCTAGCGGCGCGTCGTCTGCTTTGGACGGGCTGCTCGCCGCGAGCCGCCCGACGACTGCTTCGCGGCCTTATTGCTGAGCCGTCTCACAATCGCCTTCGTCTCGGTGAGCATCTTCTGGTCCTGCTTCATGTTCGTCTCGAGCAATCGAGCCGCCTGAGGCTTGCCCAAAGCCTTGGCCATCGTGATCAGGCCTTCATAGCTGGCGATCTCGTAGTGCTCGCTAGTGGTCGCCGCGCCGGCGGCAAAGAGGTCAGCGACCTTTGGCGAGACCTCTCCCACTGACTGATCGTGCTCTCTCTTGATCCCTTCAATGACGGGGGAGGGACGGGCTTCCGGCTGCGCGCCGAACTCCCGAAAGACCTTCTCGACGTTCTCCACGTGCTTCCGCGATTGATCCAGGTGCTTCTTGAATCCCTGCGAAAGGTTGTCGTCCTTCGCCTCCTGCTGAAGCCTCGGAAGCATCTGAACGATCGTCTTCTCTGCCGTGAGGACGTCGCCGAGCTTGTAGAGGAAGAGCTGACGTGGTTCGCTGAGCGTTGGCATATCACCCCCCTTTCTCGCTCGCGCTGTCCCGACACTATTCCCGGCGGCGCGCGGAGAAACCCGCAGCCGAAATCGCGAAATTCGCAAACTGCGCTCGTTTTGGCCTTGCTGCGAACTGCGAGGAGCGGGTTCCGGTGATGGCGCTAGCTGGGCTCGAACCGGCGACCTCCTGCTTGTAAGGGCTGCATCGGGCGGGAACGTACGGCGCTAACCGGCAT
>Ga0307323_10000582_pt1 | contig 11260 bp, 6 predicted proteins | sample ER_DNA_381_FD_194496 | JGI IMG/M metagenome (GOLD analysis project Ga0307323, IMG submission 194496) | Bulk soil microbial communities from the East River watershed near Crested Butte, Colorado, United States - ER_DNA_381 | ecosystem: Environmental > Terrestrial > Soil > Floodplain | place: USA...
GTCGTCCCCCGGGAGGAAACACTGCTCCAGCAGCGCGTGCACGGGTACACCGAGGAGGAGCTGCGGGTCATCCTGGCCCCGATGGCCCGGGCCGGAGCCGAACCGATCGGGTCCATGGGCACGGACACCCCGGTGGCGGTGCTCTCCGGGCGGCCGCGGCTGATGTTCGACTACTTCACCCAGCTGTTCGCCCAGGTGACCAACCCGCCGCTGGACGCGATCAGGGAAGAGCTCGTCACCTCGCTGGGCACGATCACCGGGCCCGAGCAGAACCTGCTGCACCCGATCCCGGCCTCCTGCCGCCAGATCGTGCTTCCCTATCCGGTGATCGACGCCAACGACCTGGCCAAGATCGTGCACATCAACGACGAGGGCAACCTGCCCGGGTTCGCCTCGCACATGGTGGACGGCCGCTACGACCCGGCCGGCGGCGGGGAGGGCCTGCGCGCCAGGCTCGCCGATATCTGCGCCGAGGTCTCGGCCGCCATCAAGGCCGGCGCGCGCCTCATCATCCTCTCCGACCGCCCGCGGGGCGACGGCCCCGACCTCGTACCCATTCCCTCGCTGCTGCTGACCGGCACGGTGCACCACCACCTGATCAAGCAGAAGTCACGCACCCGGGCCGGCCTCGTGGTGGAGGCCGGGGACGTGCGCGAGTGCCACCACGTCGCCCTGCTCGTCGGGTACGGCGCCGCCGCCGTCAACCCGTACCTGGCCATCGAGTCGGTTCGGGACCTGGTCCGGCGCGGGGTCATCGAGAACATCTCGGAAAAGAAGGCCGAGGCGAACCTGCTCAAGGCCCTCGGCAAGGGCCTGCTGAAGATCATGTCCAAGATGGGCGTGTCCACCGTCGCTTCCTACACCGGCGCCCAGATCTTCGAGGCCATCGGCCTGGGCCCGGAGGTGATCGAGGCCTGCTTCACCGGCACCACCTCGCGGCTGTCCGGCGTGGGCTTCGACCAGCTCGCCGGGGAGATCAGCCAGCGGACCGGCCACGCCACCGGCGCGGGCGCTGGGATGAGCTTCCGGCGGCTGGACACGGGCGGCGAGTACCAGTGGCGGCGCGAGGGCGAGCCGCACCTGTTCAGCCCCGAGGTGGTCTTCAAGCTGCAGCACGCCACCCGCAGCCGCCGGTACGAGATCTTCAAGGAGTACACCAACCTGGTCGACGACCAGTCGCGGCGGCTGATGACGCTGCGCGGACTGCTCCGCATCCGCGGTGTGGACGAGGCTACGGATGAGCAGGCACCCGGGCCCGTTCGGGTCGAAGAAGTAGAGCCGGCGGCCAGCATCGTGCGGCGGTTCGCCACCGGTGCCATGTCGTACGGCTCCATCTCGGCCGAGGCCCACCAGACCCTCGCTATCGCCATGAACCGGCTGGGTGGCCGGTCGAACACGGGGGAGGGCGGCGAGGACGCGGACCGGTTCATCCCCGACGCCAACGGCGACCTGCGCCGCTCCGCGGTCAAGCAGGTGGCCAGCGGGCGGTTCGGCGTGACGAGCGAGTACCTCGTCAACGCCGACGACCTGCAGATCAAGATGGCACAGGGGGCCAAGCCCGGCGAGGGCGGCCAGCTGCCCGGGCACAAGGTGTACCCGTGGATCGCCAAGACGCGGTATTCCACGCCCGGCGTCGGCCTGATCTCGCCGCCGCCGCACCACGACATCTACTCGATCGAGGACCTGGCCCAGCTGATCCACGACCTGAAGAACGCCAATCCGGCGGCCCGGGTGCATGTCAAGCTGGTGTCCGAGGTGGGCGTGGGCACGGTGGCCGCCGGCGTGTCCAAGGCGCACGCCGACGTGGTGCTGATCAGCGGGCACGACGGCGGTACCGGCGCGGCCCCGCTGACCTCGATCAAGCACGCGGGCGCGCCGTGGGAGCTCGGCCTGGCCGAGACCCAGCAGACGCTGCTCCGCAACAAGCTGCGGGACCGGATCGTGGTGCAGGCCGACGGCCAGCTCAAGACCGGCCGCGACGTGATCATCGCCGCGCTGCTCGGCGCCGAGGAGTTCGGCTTTGCCAGCGCCCCGTTGGTCGTGTCGGGGTGCATCATGATGCGCGTCTGCCACCTGGACACCTGCCCGGTCGGCGTGGCCACCCAGAACCCCGAGCTGCGCGCCCGGTTCAGCGGCAAGCCCGAGTTCGTGGTCAACTTCTTCGAGTTCATCGCCGAGGAGGTCAGGGAGTACCTGGCCCGGCTGGGGTTCCGCACCCTGGAGGAGATTATCGGCCGGGCCGATCTGCTCGACACGGTCGTGGCGGTGGAGCACTGGAAGGCGTCCGGGCTGGACCTCTCGCCCATCCTCTACACCCCGCCGCTGCCCGAAGGGGCCGCACTGAGCTGCGTCACCAGCCAGGACCACGGCCTGGACCGCGCGCTCGACAACACGCTCATCCAGCTCGCCGAGGGAGCGCTCGAGGAAGGCCGCCCGGTCCACCTGGACCTGCCGATCAGGAACGTCAACCGGACCGTGGGCACCATGCTCGGCTACGAGGTGACCCGGCGCTGGGGTGGCGAGGGGCTGCCCGAGGACACGATCGACATCTCGTTCCGCGGCTCGGCCGGCCAGTCGTTCGGCGCCTTCCTGCCGCGCGGCGTCACGCTGCGGCTGGACGGCGACGCCAATGACTACCTGGGCAAGGGCCTGTCCGGCGGCCGGCTGATCGTCCGGCCCCCGGCCGAGGCCATGTTCACCGCCGAGGAGCAAGTCATCGCGGGCAACGTGATCGGCTACGGCGCGACGGCCGGGGAGATCTTCCTGCGCGGCATCGTGGGCGAGCGGTTCTGCGTGCGGAACTCGGGCGCGCTCGCGGTCGCCGAGGGCACCGGCGACCACGGCTGCGAATACATGACCGGCGGCCGGGTGGTGATCCTCGGCCCGGTCGGCCGGAACTTCGCGGCGGGCATGTCCGGCGGCGTCGCCTACGTGCTCGACCTGCCCCTGATCAGGGTGAACATGGAGATGGTCGACCTGGACCAGGTGGAAGAGGACGACGCCAAGTTCGTCCGCGAGGTGGTGGAGCGCCACCACGCGGAAACCGGCTCGGCGGTGGCGGCCCGGCTCCTCGCGGACTGGGATCCCGGCCGGTTCACCAAGGTCATGCCGAAGGACTACAAGCGGGTGCTGTCCGCCGCCTCGCAGGCCGAGCGCGAGGGCCGCGATATCGACGAGGCCGTCATGGCCGCGGCGCACGGATAAGGGGGCATCGCATGGCTGACCCGAAGGGTTTCCTGTCCACGCCGCGCGAGATCCCGGTCCGGCGCCCGGTCGACCTGCGGCTGATGGACTGGCGCGAGGTGTACGAGCCGTTCCCGTCCAGCCGCCTGGAGCGGCAGGCGGGCCGGTGCATGGACTGCGGCATCCCGTTCTGCCACAACGGCTGCCCGCTGGGGAACCTGATCCCCGAGTGGAACGACCTGGTCTGGCGGCACGACTGGCGCGATGCCTCGGACCGGCTGCACGCCACCAACAACTTCCCCGAGTTCACCGGGCGGCTTTGCCCAGCGCCGTGCGAAGCCGCCTGCGTGCTCGGGATCAACGCGGACCCTGTCACGATCAAGCAGGTCGAGGTGGAGATCATCGACCGGGCGTTCGCGTCGGGCTGGGTCGTTCCGATGCCGCCGGCGGTGCGGACGGGGCGGACGGTCGCCGTGATCGGCTCCGGCCCGGCCGGACTGGCCGCCGCTCAGCAGCTCACCAGGGCCGGGCACGCGGTGACCGTCTTCGAGCGCGACGACGCCGCCGGCGGCCTGCTGCGCTACGGCATCCCAGCGTTCAAGCTCGAAAAGCGCCACGTGGACCGGCGGCTCGACCAGATGCGGGCCGAAGGAACCGAGTTCCGCTGCGGCGTCGAGGCGGGCACGGACGTTTCCGCGGAAACGCTGCGCTCGTCCTTCGACGCCATCGTGCTGGCGGGCGGCGCCAGGGTGCCGCGTGACCTGCCGATGCCAGGGCGCGAGCTGGACGGCATCCACCAGGCCATGGAGTACCTGCCGCCGGCCAACCGCTTGTTCAATGATTCGCCGATCAGCGCACGCGGGCGGCACGTGGTCATTATCGGCGGCGGCGACACCGGCGCGGACTGCCTCGGCACCGCGCACCGCCAGGGAGCGGCCTCGGTGACCCAGCTCGAGATCCTGCCCCGGCCGCCCGCGGCCCGGCCGGATCACCAGCCGTGGCCGACGTACCCGATGATCTACCGGACCTCGAGCGCGCACGAGGAAGGCGGCGAGCGCACCTACGCGGTGACCACGCTGGAGTTCCTCGGTGACGCCGCCGGCCGGGTGCGCGCCCTGCAGCTGGCGGACGCGGCCCGGTTCGACCCGGTTCCCGGCACCGAGCGCGAGCTGCCCTGTGACCTGGTGCTGCTGGCCATGGGATTCACGGGGGCCGAACGACCCGGGTTGCTCGCCGGCCTCGGCGTCGATTTCGACCCGCGGGGCAACGTCGCCAGGGACGGCTCGTACGCCACCTCGGTGCCAGGGGTTTTCGTGGCCGGGGACATGGGCCGCGGCCAGTCGCTGATCGTCTGGGCCATCGCCGAGGGGCGTAGCGCCGCCGCGGCTGCCGACCGCTTTCTGGGCGGAATCAGCGAACTGCCTGCACCGATCCCGCCCACCGCGCGCCCGCTGACCTGAGTCTCACGTCACGGGTAGAGAAAGAGCACGTAAAACACCATCGAGGCACATATCCTTCTCTGGGCGAATCTAAAGGAATCGTCGGTTCAAAGGGGTGGCTATGGGGACAGTGTGCCCACAAGGTCACGACTCGGCGAGCAGTGACTTCTGCGACGTTTGCGGGACGAGAATCAGCAGCTCGCCGAGCCGGCCGGACGGCATGACCGGGAAGCATCACGCGCCCGGCCGGTTCGTGGCCAGCGGTAGCGAGAGCTGCCCGCGCTGCGGGTCGGCCGTGGTCGGCCAGTTCTGCGAGGCGTGCGGATTCCGGGTTTCCGCCCGGCGCCCCTTTGCCCCTCTCGGGCATCAGACGGAGCGTTCTTCCGCTGCCCCCGCCGAAGCGCGCGAGATGTCACCGTCCGGCACGGCGCCGTTCGGCACGGCATCGTCCGGCCCACCCGAATCGCCGTTCCCGCCTGTGTCCAGGCCCGAGCCGCCGGACGAGCCCACGGTGGTCGTTCCGTTCGAATCGGTGTTCACGCCGACCGTCCGGAAACCGTCGCTCGCTCCGGCCTCACCGCCCCCGCCGTCGGCGTCGCCGCCGCCCGCAGCCCGCCCGAAGCCGTCGTACTCGGCCCCGGAGCCTGCCGCGGCCCCGCCGCGGCCCATGTCCCGGTCCGAGCCGCCGACCGGGCCCCTAGTCCGTGCCGAGGCCGCGCCCGCGCCGCCGGTCCGGCCCGCGCCACCCGCGGCCTCGGCCCCGCCGACGACGCCCATACCCTCCCTTTCCAAGATCACCTGGACCGTGCTGGTTGCCTCGGATCGCGTCTACTACAACAGGATGAAGGCGTCGCGCGCCGTGTTCGGCTCGGCCGTCGAGTTTCCGGCGCACACCTCTGAACGGCGGATCCGGCTCGTCGGCAAACAGATGCGCATCGGACGGCGGAGCGCGGCCCGGGACCTGGTGCCGGAGATCGACCTGGCCGACAAGCCGGTAGACCCGGGCGTCAGCCGACTGCACGCGGTCCTTGCCTCAGCATCGGACGGCACCTGGTTCATCAGCGACCCCGGATCGGCCAACGGCACCTTCGTCAACAGCCGCGAGCTCGCCGTCGGGGAAAGGGTCACCCTGCACGAAGGTGACCGGATCAACCTGGGCGCATGGACCGTCATCACGATGCACCGCGGCTAGCCGCGGTCCGATGCCGGACGCTATGGAACCGGGCGAAGCGCGCGCGATTATCCCGTCGGCCGCCGTCCTCTGGTATGAACGTACTTAAAGCCAGATAGCACCGGGCAACCGGTGCGACGAGAGCGGTTTTGGCGGTCGGCCCATGACAACCACTGTCGGCGTTTCGCACGGCCCGGTTACCCCCGCGCCAGCGGTCCGCCGTGCCTGGTGGCGGCCCCGCCTGGACGGGGCGACGACGCCCTCGAGGCTCCGGCTGCTGCTCGCCCTGCTGATCCTGCTCAGCCTGGCCTGGGGCGTGCTCGCCGCGCTAACGGCTGACCAGCACGCCTCGGCGGCGGCGGACGTGGTCGCGGTCAGCGAGCCGCTGAGCCTGGACGCCGAACAGATCTACACCAGCCTGTCCGACGCCGACGCCACCGCGGCCAACGCGTTCCTGGCCGGCGGCCTGGAGCCCGCCAAGGCCAGGCAGCGCTACCAGGCGGACATCACCGAGGCGGCCATCCGGATCGAGGCGGCCAGCGCCCTGGTCGGTTCGTCCGCCGCGCGGACCCAGCTGCCCGGTCACCCGGCGAGGCAGGCATCGGAGGCGGGCACCGCCGTGGGTGACGACCTGGCCATCTTGTCGGGCCAGCTTCCCGCCTACACCGATGAGGTGGGCACGGCCCGGGCCGACAACCGGCTCGGGCTTCCGCTCGGCGCGGCCTACCTCAGGGAGGCCTCCGGGCTGCTGCGCGGGACGCTGCTCCCCGCGGCCAGCGACATCTACACCAGGGAGAGCGCGCTGCTGACCTCGGCCAGCGCGCAGGCTACCGGGCTGCCGCTCATCGCGGTCGCGGCGGTGGCCGGGCTCGGCCTCGGCTACGTGCTCTTCCGCTCGTCCCGGTGGTTGTCCCGGCACACCCACCGGGTGGTCAACTACGGGCTGCTGCTGGCCACGCTGGCCGGGCTGGTCTCGCTGGTGTGGCTGGTCGCAGCGTTCGTGGTCGGCCGGGGCGATCTGCTGCACGCGCAGCAGCAGGGTTCCGCGCCGGCCCAGGCGTTCGCCCGGGCCGAGGTGGCGGCGCTGCAAGCGCACGCGGACGAGAGCCTCACCCTGATCGACAACGGCGGCGACGACTCCTACCAGAAGGACTACCTGGCCCAGCAGAAGCTCCTCGGGCCCGGACCCGGCACGCTGCTCGCGGCGGTACAGGCGGCCGGGGGTCCGGGGTCCGACGTCGCGGCGCAGGCCCGGGCCTGGTACCAGGCGCACGCGGCGCTGCGCGCCAAGGACGACGCCGGGAGCCACGGTGCCGCCGTGCAGTCTGCGCTGAGCGGTGACGCCGCCACCAGTTTCGCGCGGCTGTCCGTGACCCTCAGCGAGGGGATCAACGACCACCAGGCCGTCTTCGCCGTCAGCGCCCGCAGCGGCCGGGACGCGTTCACCGGGCTCGCCGTGGGCATGATCGTGGCGTCGCTGGTAATGGTGGGCGGCTGCGTCTGGGGCCTGAGCCGCCGGCTCACGGAGTACCGGTGAACGCGCGGACGCGTCCCGGCGTGCCCTGGCGGCGGGCGGTCCTGGCGGTAATCGCCGCGTCCGGGCTGGCGCTGGGGGCCGCGACGGCCGCGGCCGAGCCTGGTCACCCGCCCGCCGTCCGGGCGGCCACCGGAGCCAAGGCGGTGCGTGCGCCCGCCGTGGACGCCTGCGATCCGACGGCGAGCAGCCTGCGCCCGTCCGGGCCGCCTCAGGTGACGCCGGGCTCGTTCATGGCGAAGATCCGCGCCCGCGGCTACCTGATCGCCGGGGTGGACCAGAGCACGTACCACTTCGGCTTCCTCAACCCGCTCAGCGGCCAGATCGAGGGCTTCGACATCGACATGATCCGGGCGGTGGCCAAGGCCATCTTCGGTGACCCGGGCAAGGTGCAATTCAAGGCGATTTCCGACGCGCAGCGCATCCCAGACACCACCCACGGCACGGTGGACATCGTGGCGCACACGATGACGATCACCTGCGACCGGCTGAACGAGGTCGACTTCTCCAGCGTTTACTTCGAGGCGCACCAGAAGGTCCTGGTGCTGAAGAACTCCAGCGCCACCAGCCTGGACGACCTGCACGGCCAGAAGGTCTGCGCGACCTCCGGGTCCGATTCGGTCGACCGCATCCGCCAGCACCACGCTGTTGCGGTCGAGGTGCCGTACTGGACCGACTGCCTGGTGCGGCTGCAGCAGGGAAGCGTGGCGGCGATCTCCACCGACGACTCGATCCTGGACGGGCTGGCCGCGCAGGATCCGTGGACCAAGATCATCGGCAAGCCGCTCACCGACGAGCCCTATGGCCTGGCGATCTCCAAGCAGCACCCGGAGTTCGTCCGGTTCGTGAACGCGGTCCTGCAGCAACTGCGGACGGACGGCCAGTGGAAGGCTAGCTACGCGCACTGGCTGGGCCATCCGGTTCAAGACCCGCCGCAGGCACGCTACGCGGGCTGACCGATGACGAGCAGACGATGCGGAGGGCTGACGAGGGGAGCGGGGTGGCCATGAGCACCTGCACCAGTTGCGGCGGGACGATCGAGGACGGTTACTGCAACGTCTGCGGCCTGGCCGCCGCCCCGGCGGCCTCGGTACCTGCCGGATCGGGCCCGTCCGGATCGGCGTCCGGGGCATCGGGAACGGCAGGATCCGGGACGGCCGGCAGCCGCCAGACCGCCGGCACCCGGGGAACCAGGGGATCGCGGCGCACCAGCGGGCGGTCGGCGCGGGGCCGGCTGGGCGCGGGGCTGGTGGAGATCCCGCCGGTGCCCTACCGCGACCCGGCCAGCGCCATCCTCGCCGATCCGCAGGTCCCGGAGAGCCGCCGCTTCTGCGCAACCTGCGAGCAGCCCGTCGGGCGCGGTCAGGACGGCCGGGGCGGGCTGACCGAGGGTTTCTGCCGCAACTGCGGCACCCGGTTCTCGTTCAGCCCGAAGCTGGAACCGGGCGACCTGGTGGCCGGCCAGTACGAGGTGCTCGGCTGCCTCGCCTTCGGCGGACTCGGCTGGATCTACCTGGCCAAAGACCACAACGTCAGCGACCGCTGGGTGGTGCTCAAGGGCCTGCTCAATACCGGCGACGCCGATGCCATGGCCGCCGCGGTCGCCGAGCGCCAGTTCCTCGCCCAGGTGGAACACCCGAATATCGTGCGGATCTATAACTTCGTGCAGCACGCGGACCGGCGGACGGGGGAGTCGGCCGGGTACATCGTGATGGAGTACGTGGGCGGCAAGTCGCTCAAGCAGATCCTGCAGGATGCCCGGCGTGACGGCGGCTCGGTGCCGCTCGTCCATGCGGTCGCGTATGCGGTCGAGGTGCTGCCGGCGCTGGGGTACCTGCACGACCGGGGGCTGGTGTACTGCGATTTCAAGCCGGACAACGTGATCCAGACCGAGGAGCAGCTCAAGCTCATCGACATGGGCGGCGTGCGCGGTGTCGACAGCGAAGGACCGATCTACGGCACGGTTGGCTACCAGGCGCCCGAGATCGGGACGGACGGGCCGTCGGTGTCCTCGGACCTGTTCACGGTGGGCCGGGCGCTGGCCGTGCTCACCTTCGAGTTCAGGGGCTACCAGAGCAACTACAAGTTCACCTTCCCCGACGCCGTGCCGCTGCTGGAGCAGCAGGAGTCGTTCGCCCGGTTGCTGCGCCGGGCCACCCACCGGGACCCCGAGCGCAGGTTCGGTTCGGCCGGGGAGATGGCCGAGCAGCTCACCGGGGTGCTGCGCGAGGTGCTCGCGACCGCCGACGGCGCGCCCCGGCCGGCATTCTCCACCGTGTTCAGTCCCGAGCTCCAGGCTGTGCTGGCCGGGGGGGACGACGCCTCCGGCTCCCTCTCGCGGCCCCCCAGGGCCGCCGAGATCATCGCGGGAATGCCGATGCCGCAGGTGGACCGGGCCGACCCGGCGGCCGGCTATCTGGCCACGTTCGCCGGGCTCGACTCCGCCCAGCGAGCGGCCGCGCTGTCCGGCGCGGTGTCGGGCGACGCGGCCGTGCCGGCCGAGGTCGCCACCTCCGCCGAGACGCGGCTGGCGCTGGCGCGCGCCCAGCTCGACGTCGGCGACTACAACGGAGCCGGAGCCACGCTGGCCGACCTGGCCGCCGAGGATCCGGCCGACTGGCGGATCGCCTGGACCGACGGCCTGCGCCAACTGGCTGCCGGGGAGACAGATACCGATGGCGCGGGGGCGGCGGCCGCACGGGGCGCGTTCGGCGCGGTCTACGACGACCTCCCTGGCGAGCTCGCACCCAAGCTCGCGCTGGCCTTCGCGGCCGAAGCCGCCGGGGACGCCGCGTCCGCCGCCCGCTACTTCAAGCTCGTCTGGACCGTGGACCGGTCGTGCATCAGTGCCGCGTTCGGCCTGGCCCGGGCCTGCCTGGCGATCAGCGACCGGCCCGGCGCGATCGCGGCGCTCGCGGCGGTACCGGAGACGTCCAGCTACCACGCGGCGGCGCAGATCGCCGCGGTCCGGATCCTGGTGTCATCCGGGATGACCGGCGATGACCTGCACCAGGCCAGCGGCCGCCTGGGCCGGCTGGCTCTGGACGAGGCACGCCGCCAGCAGCTCACCGTGGAGATCCTGCGGGCCGCCCTCGGCTGGGCTGGGGATTCAGGGCGGGCCCCGGCCCGCACCTCCGGCGACGGTCTCATCCTCGGCTGCGAGCCGAACGAGCGCTCGCTGCGCTTCGGCCTGGAACGCGGTTACCGGGCGCTGGCCCGGCTGACGTCGGACCGCAGCCGCCGGATCGAGCTGGTCGACATGGCCAACGCGGTCCGGCCGAAAACCTGGTCGTGACGGGTCAGGACGGCGGGCGGCCGGTGAACCCCATCTCGTCGGTGTGCGTTAACCCAAAGGACCCTCTGAGTGCGGGCAAAATGGTAAACGTCATGGTTCCGATGACGGGAGCGGCATGGCGGGTATGACCGGGCGGCTGGCGGAGTACCGATGAGCGCTCCGGTGATGACCAGGGACCAGGCAGCGGCCGCGGTCAAGGCGGCCGTGGCCGAGCGTGACGCCATCCAGGCCAACCTGCTCGAACTCGACTCGAGCTTCGGCAAGCAACTGCTCGCCGGGGCCGAACTCACCGGCACCACCAAGCACCGCTGGGACGCCACCTCCGCCACGCTGGGCACCCTGTGGCAGGTCTTCGAAGCCTACTCGGCCGTGGTCGACCAGTCCGCCGAGACCGCGGCCAGGCATCTCGGGCCGCGAGAGCTCGCCGCTATCAGCGGGCTCCTGGCCGGCCGTTCGGTTCAGCTGGCCTCGGGTCCCGCCCCGCTGGCCGGCCGTGACCTGGCCGACCCCGGCCGTGAGGACCTGACCATGGCGACCGCGGTGGCGCGCATGCGCGGCGCGTTCAGCGCCGTGACCGAAGTGGTCTCCGCCGCTGAGCATGTCTGGACCGAGGTGGCGGGCCGCCTGGACGCGGTCGG
>Ga0307323_10000588_pt1 | contig 11230 bp, 10 predicted proteins | sample ER_DNA_381_FD_194496 | JGI IMG/M metagenome (GOLD analysis project Ga0307323, IMG submission 194496) | Bulk soil microbial communities from the East River watershed near Crested Butte, Colorado, United States - ER_DNA_381 | ecosystem: Environmental > Terrestrial > Soil > Floodplain | place...
ACCCCAGCGACCAGGCGATGCGCGACCGCTACGGCCTGGTATAGCGCGTCCGGTGCCGGTGCTGGTCGGGACCTCGGGCTGGCAGTACCGGGACTGGCGGGGGCGGCTGTACCCGCAGCGGCTGGCCCAGGGCCGCTGGCTGGAGCACTACGCCGAGCGGTTCGCCACCGTGGAGTCCAACAACGCCTTCTACCGGCTGCCCGAGCCGGCCACCTTCGCCGCCTGGGCCGAGCGGACCCCGCCCGACTTCGTGATGGCGGTCAAGGCCAGCCGCTTCCTGACCCACGTCAGGCGGCTGCGCGACCCCGAGGAGCCGGTCGGCCGCCTGCTGGACCGCGCCCGCCACCTGGGCGCCAAGCTGGGGCCGGTGCTGCTCCAGCTGCCCCCCACCCTCAGGGCCGACCCGGGCGCGCTGGAGCGGACCCTGCGGGCGTTCCCGGCCGGGGTCCGGGTCGCGGTCGAGCCCCGACACGACAGCTGGTGGACCGACGAGGTCCGCGACCTGCTCGGCGCCTGCGGGGCCGCCCTGTGCCTGGCCGACAGCCCCCACCGCCACACGCCCGTCTGGGGCACCGCCGACTGGACCTACCTGCGCCTGCACGAGGGCACGGCCCACCCTCGACCCTGCTACGACCGCCAGGCCCTGGCCGCCTGGGCGGGCCGGCTGGCCGACCTGGTCGGCCCCGACGCCGACGCCTACGTCTACTTCAACAACGACCCGGGCGGCTGCGCGGTCCGCGACGCCGTCTGGTTCGCCGAGGAGGCGACCCGGGCCGGCCTCCACCCCACCCGGGTCCCGTCCCCCGACGAGACCCCGGTCGGCTGACGACCCTCCGGACGCCGCCGCGCCGGCCATCCACAGGCCGGTCGGCAGGCCCCGGTCAGCGGCGGCGGAGGAACTCGGCCCGGGTCCGCTCCATGTCGGCCCGGAAGTCGGCGATGATGGCGGCGGTGTCGTCGGGATAGGCGGTCGCCTCGGCCAGGTACCGGGCGCCCTTCTCGGACTCGGAGGCCTCGGCCAGGACGGCGGGGTCGACGCGGATGGGGGCGCCGGCGAGCAGGGCCAGGTTGAGGATGTCGCTGGGGCGGGCGTCGAGCTCGCGGGTGCCGGCCGGGCCCTGGACCACGGCCACGCCGTAGAAGGTGCCGTCGTCCAGGCGGGTCACCCTGGCCTCGGCCAGGCGGCCGCCGGTCGCCTCCAGCAGCGAGGTCATCAGCTGGTAGGCCATCGGCCGGGGCAGCTCGGTGCCCTCCAGCGCGAAGGCGATCTGGGTCGCCTCGAACCCGCCCACCCAGATCGACAGCCGCCGCTCCCCCGCCTCCTCGGACAGCAGGATGGCCGTCTTCTCGGGCCGCTCGCCGTCGCCCGGCCGTCTGCGGACCTCGGTCACCCGCATGGTCACCGGACCGGTCGTCGTCGCCGCCATGTCGTCCTCCCTCCACCATGCCGCCAGCTCCTCCCGGAGGGCGGCTCTGCCCTTGTGCAGCCGCGTCTTGACCGCCCCGACGCCGATGCCGAGCGCGGCCGCGACCTCCCGGTGGGCCATCCCCGCCAGGTAGAACAGGACGACCGCGGCCCGCTGCCCGGCCGGCAGGCGCCCGACCGCGCGGCGGACCCGGCGGGCCGCCTCGGCCGCCTCGGCGGCCGCCGCCGGCTCGGCCGGCTCCCGGTCGGGCAGGGCCCGCCCTCCCGTCAGGGCGGCCAGCGACCAGTCCTCGCGGGCCTGGTCGCGCCGCCAGCGCCGGCAGACGTTGAGGCCGATCCCGCCCAGCCAGGCCCCGAACCGCTCCGGCCGTTCCAGCCGGTCCAGGCCGAGCATGGCCTGGAGCACCGCCTCCTGGGCGGCGTCCTCGGCCAGCCCCCGGTCCCAGAGCACCCGCCGGCACAGCCCGATCAGCATCGGCCGGTGCCGGCTCACCAGCTCCGCGAACGCCCGCCCGTCCCCCTCCCGGGCCAACCGCACCAGCGCCGCGTCGTCCATCAACCGAGTAGTCGCCCCTCCCCCGCCCCGGGTTACCCGGGTCAGAGGCCGACCGAGCGGGCGATGAGGATGCGCATGACCTCGCTGGTGCCCTCGCCGATCTCCAGGACCTTGGCGTCGCGGTAGAAGCGGGCCACCGGGAACTCCTCCATGTAGCCGTAGCCGCCATGCACCTGGACGGCGTCGCGGGCCGAGGTGACGGCCGCCTCGGAGGCGTACAGCTTGGCGATGGCCGCCTCCCGGCCGAACGGCTGGCCGGCGTCGAGCCGGGCCGCGGCCCGCTGCCAGGCCAGGCGGGCGGTGTGGGCCCTGACCTCCATGTCGGCGATCTTGAAGGCGACCGCCTGGAAGCCGGCGATCGGCTGGCCGAACGCCTGGCGCTCGCGGGCGTAGCGGGTGCACTCGTCCACGCAGCCCTGGCACAGGCCGGTGGCCAGGGCGGCCACGGCGATGCGGCCCTCCTCCAGGGTGCGCAGGAAGTTGCCGAGGCCGCTGCCGCGCTCGCCCAGGGTGTTGGCCACCGGCACCCTGGCCCCCTCGAAGACCAGCTCGCGGGTGTCGGAGGCGTGCCAGCCGACCTTTGCGTAGGCGCGGCCGACCCGGTAGCCGGGGGTGCCGGCCGGCACCACGATGTTGGTGATCTCGTTGCGGCCGTCCGGCCGCTGCCCGGTCACGGCCGCCAGCACGACCATGCCCGAGCGGTCCAGGCCGGCGTTGGTGATGAACGCCTTGGTGCCGTCGATCACCCACTCGTCGCCGTCGAGGGTGGCCCGGGTCCGCAGCGCGCCGGCGTCCGACCCGCCGCCCGGCTCGGTCAGCCCGAAGGAGGCCAGCTGCTCCCCGGCGGCCAGCGGGCGCAGCCACCGCCGGTGCTGCTCGGGGGTGCCGTAGCGCCAGATCGGCATGGCCCCGAGGCCGACGGCGGCCTCCAGGGTGATGGCGACCGAGGAGTCGACCCGGCCCAGCTCCTCGATGGCCAGGCACAGGGTGGTGTAGTCGGCGCCCATGCCGCCGACCTCCTCGGGGAACGGCAGCCCGAACAGGCCCATGCCGGCCATCTGGTCGAGCACCGCCGGGTCGAGCCGCTCGGCCCGGTCCATGGCCTCGGCCCGCGGCGCCACCACCTCCTCGGCGAAGGCGCGGACGATCTTGCGGAACTCCTCCTGCTCGGGTGACAGCTCCAGGTCCATGGGCGCTCCCAGGTCGGGCGGCGGATCGGTAGATTTGCGCGCCTTGTGGGCGCCCCGCCATGCTAGCTGTCGTCCGACGGCCGGGGGTCGTACTCGAGGCCGAGCAGGGCCAGGTCGTCGTCGTGGCGGCCGTCGGCGTGCCGGTCGACCAGGTCGACCAGCCGGTCGAGGGCGGTGGTCAGGGACTCGGCGGCCACCGCCTCCTCGAACACCGAGCGGTCCAGGAAGGCGCCCTCGGCGTTGCGGGCCTCGACCAGCCCGTCGGTGTAGCAGACCAGCCGGTCGCCGGGGCGCAGGTGGCCCTCGTTCTCGTTGGCCTGGGTGCCGAGCCCCAGGGGCGCCGCCACCTGGACCAGCCGGGGGCCGGCGCCCAGCGGCGCCGGGTGGCCGGCCGAGGCGAGCAGGATCCGGCCGTCGGGGTGGAGCCGCCCGGCCAGGGCGGTCACGAAGTCCTCGTCCCCGCCCTCGCGGGCGACCAGCCGGTCGAGGCGGTTGAGGATCCGGGCCGGGCCGGCCCCCTCGCCGGCCAGGCTGCGGAAGGCGCCCTTGAGCACGGCGGCCAGCGAGCTCGCCTCCAGGCCCTTGCCGCGGGCGTAGGCCAGCCCGCGCTCGTCCAGCTCGACCACGTCGTAGAAGTCGCCGCCGACCTGGGCCAGGCCGCTGGCCGACTGGTAGCGGACCTCGACCTGGAACCCGGCCGCCCGGCCCGGCGGGGTGGTGAGCAGCAGTGCCTGGACCTGTTCCAGGACCTCGGTCTGGGCCCGGACCCGCTCGGAGCCGGAGATGGCCCGGGCCCCGAGGGCGGCGAAGTCCTCGGAGGCCTCCAGGGCCTGGGCCGACAGCCTGGGGTCGCGCCTCCAGGCGAGCACGATGGTGCCGAGCTGCTCGCCGGCCCGGTCCAGCAGCGGCAGCCACAGCAGGCTGCTGAGGCCGCGCGCCTCCAGCATGGGCGCCTCCGGGTCGGTCGAGGCGCGCACGCTGACCCGCCGGGCGACGGTCATGAAGGCGGCCGGGTAGCTCACCCTGGGCAGCCGCAGCGGCATGGCCGGGACCTCGGGGTCGCGGGCCTGGGCGACGGTGACCATCTGGTCGCCCTGGCGGCGGTAGACCGCGGCCGCGTTGGCCGCGAACAGCGTCCGGGCCGAGCGGGCGAGCAGGTCGTAGGCCGCCTCCGGCTCCAGGCCGGAGGCCAGCGACCCGGCCATCCTGATGGTGTCCGCGGCCCGCTCCAGGGCCGACTGCTCGCGCCGGGAGGCGCCCCAGTTGACCAGGGCGAACAGCGTGGCCAGGCCGACCAGGAGCAGGCGGATGAAGATCTGGTCGCCGGCCTCCTTGTCGGTGTAGAGCCCGAGGGCGGCGGCGGCGACCAGGCTGACCAGGCCGACGGCGATGACCTGGCTGCGCCTGGTCGACACCCGGCTGGCCAGCAGCGGGGCCAGGACCAGGAACCCGCCCACGATCACGTGGCTGGTCAGCAACTCGACCACTGCGATGAGGGCGATCAGCAGGTACGGGAGCAGCCAGCCACGGGTCGCCGCGGCCACCCGCGTCCCGACCGTCACCGGCCTGGCCGCCTCCTGCACGTCCTCTCCTCCCACCTGGCCTGCCCGACGGAGCCTGAACGATCCAACAGCCCACGACAAGACGGAGCTTCCTCTAGGATGACCGCTCTGACCGGTCCCGAGGAAAGGCGACCTGGGCATGCGAACGCTGGTCACGGGCGGTTCCGGCTTCATCGGCTCGGCGGTGGTGGACCGGCTGGCCGGGGCCGGGCACCAGGTGACGGTGCTCGACGACCTGTCGACGGGGCGGCGGGAGAACCTGGCCGACGCGCTCGCCTCGGGCCGGGTCGAGCTGGCCGAGGCCGACCTGGCCGGCCCGGAGCTGGCCGGGGTGGTCGCCGAGGCGCGGCCCGAGGTCGTCTACCACCTGGCCGCCCAGATCGACGTCCGCCGCAGCGTCAGCGACCCGCTGCACGACGCCCGGGTCAACGTGCTCGGCACCATCGCCCTGGCCAAGGCGGCGCTGGAGGCCGGCTGCCGGCGGCTGGTCTTCGCCAGCTCGGGCGGGACGGTCTACGGCGAGCCCGACCCGCCGGACCTGCCCATCGACGAGCGCTACCCGCCGCGGGTCACCAACCCCTACGGGGTGTCGAAGCGGTCGGCCGAGGACTACCTGGCCAGCTTCGCCGAGCTGCACGGGCTGGAGCCGGTGAGCCTGCGGCTGGGCAACGTCTACGGGCCCCGGCAGGACCCGCACGGCGAGGCCGGGGTGGTGGCCATCTTCTGCAACCGGCTGCTGGCCGACGAGCCGGTGACGATCTTCGGCGACGGCCGCCAGACCCGCGACTACGTGTTCGTGGAGGACGTGGTCGACGCGTTCGTCGCCGGTGGCGGGCACCCCGACGCCCCCGGGGCCCGGGTCAACATCGGCACCGGGGTCGAGACCTCGGTCCTGGAGCTGTACGACGCCCTGCGGGCGGTGGCCGGCTTCGGCGGCGAGCCGGAGTTCGCCCCGGCCCGGCCGGGCGAGCTGGGCCGGATCGCCCTGGACTGCGCCGAGGCCGCGCGGGTCCTCGACTGGACGCCCAAGGCCGACCTGGCCGACGGGCTGGCCCACACCTGGGCCTGGGCGTTCCAGGAGGTCAACGCGGGAAGCGTCGGCGGATGAGCCGGCGGTGAGCCCGCTGGTCCGGGTGGAGGTGGCCGATCGGGTGGCCACCGTCACCCTGAACCGGCCGGAGGCGCTGAACGCCATCTCGACCGAGCTGGCCGTGGCCCTGGCCGAGGCGGTGGAGCCGCTGGCCACCGACCCCAGGGTCCGGGCGGTGGTCCTGACCGGGGCCGGCGACCGCGCCTTCTGCGTCGGGGCCGACCTCAAGCAGCGGGCCGGCTTCGACGACCACGGCTGGTTCGTGCAGCGGGAGGCGTTCCGCCGCGGGTTCGCGGCCGTGCGCCGCTGCCCGCTGCCCACGGTGGCCGCCGTGGCCGGCTTCGCCCTCGGCGGCGGCACCGAGCTGGCCCTGGCCTGCGACCTGGTGGTGGCCGCCGAGGACGCCACCTTCGGGCTGCCCGAGGTCCGCCTGGGCCTGGTCCCGGCCGGGGGCGGCACCCAGCTGCTGGTGCGGCGGGTGGGGCGGTCGGTGGCCAAGGACCTGGTGCTGACCGGCCGGCGGGTCGGGGCCGAGGAGGCCCGGCGGCTCGGCCTGGCCGACCGGGTCGTCCCCGCGGGCCAGGCCCTGGCCGCGGCCACCGCCCTGGCGGCCGAGATCGCCGCCAACGCCCCCACCGCCGTCCGCATGGCCAAGTGGGCCCTCGAGGTGGGCGCCGACCTGTCCCAGGAGGCGGCCATGGAGGTCGAGGACCAGGCCTGGCGCCGGGCGGTGCTCTCCGACGACCGCCGCGAGGGCATCGCCGCCTGGGTCGAGAAACGCGACCCCCGCTGGCCGGAAGGTTAGCGGCGGGCTTCCTCGCGGGCCAGGTTCAGCTCGAACCAGACCGTCCAGCCGTCGGGGTCGCCGTCGACGCCCCAGCGGTCGGAGAGGGCGTCGAACAGGTCCAGGCCCCGGCCGGTCATCGACTCGATGTGGTGGACGCGGCGCCGGGGGCCGGTGGGGCCGCCGCCGTCGTGGACCTCGACCCGCAGCAGGTCGTCGGAGATCAGGTACTCGACCGAGAAGGTGCCGCCGTCACCGGAGGCCGAGTGCAGCACGGCGTTGGTCGCGGCCTCTGAGACCAGCAGCCGGCTGACGTCGCGGGCGGGACCGCCGTCGTGGATCGCGGAGGTGACGAAACGACGGGCCGCCGCGACCTGGTCGGCGTGCCCGCTGAACTCTCGACGTCCCTGCGCCTGCAACATCCCCGCTTTCGACACCGGAGACGAGCTCCTATGTCGCCCCTCCGGCGTCCACCTCGACCACCACCTGACCGGCGGCAACCGGTCCGCCAACCGCGGATGTTACCCCGATCACGGTGCCGGAAAACGGTGCAAGCAGCGACGTCTCCATCTTCATGGCCTCGACCACGGCCAGCAGGTCGCCCTTGGCGACGCGCTGGCCAGCGGTGACCTCCACCTTGGCCAGGGTCCCGGCCAGGGGCGAGGCCACCAGCCCGCCGCCACCCCCGGCCCCGCCCTCGGGGGCGCGGGGGCGGTGCCGGTACAGCCGCACCGGCCAACTCCGGCCGCCGACGTTCACCTGGAAGTCGGCGTCCGGCTCGGGGGCGGGCGCCGGGGCCAGGTCGCCGAGGTCGACCGCCTCCTCCAGCCAGGTCGTCCAGTGCCGGGCCGCCCGGAAGTCGTCGTGGCCGAGGACCCGGGCCAGGGCCGGGGTGGTGGTGGCGACCCCCTCCACCGCCAGCTCGTCGAGGGCGGCCCGCATCCGGGCGATCGCCTGGTCACGGTCGGGGGCCCAGGCGACCAGCTTGCCCAGCAGGTCGTCGTAGTACGGGGAGACGGCGTCGCCGGCCTCGTAGCCGGCGTCGACCCGCAGCCCGGGGCCGCCCGGCCAGCGCAGGGCGGTGATCGTGCCCGGGGTGGGCAGGAAGCCGCGGGCCGGGTCCTCGGCGTTGACCCGGCACTCGATGGCGTGGCCGCGCACGGCCACGCCGTCCTGGGTGAGGCCGAGCGGCTCGCCGGCCGCCACCCGCAGCTGGGCGGCCACGATGTCGACCCCGGTGACCTGCTCGGTGATCGGGTGCTCGACCTGGATGCGGGTGTTCATCTCCAGGAACCAGGCGCCGCCGGACTCCGGGTCCCAGAGGAACTCGACCGTCCCGGCGCCGACGTAGCCACAGGCCTTGGCCACCGCCACCGCCCAGGTGCGCAGCTGCTGGCCGACGCCGGCCGGCAGCCCGGGCGAGGGCGCCTCCTCGACCAGCTTCTGGTGGCGGCGCTGCACCGAGCAGTCGCGCTCGCCCAGGTGGACGATGCCGCCGTGGGCGTCGGCCAGCACCTGGACCTCGACGTGGCGCGGCCGCGGGAAGAACCGCTCCAGGTAGCAGGCGCCGTCGCCGAAGGCGGCCTGGGCCTCCCTCGTGGCCGCGGCCAGGGCGGCGGCGGCCTCGCCGGGGCCGGCGACGACGCGGATGCCGCGGCCGCCGCCGCCGGCGGCCGCCTTGACCGCCACCGGCCAGCCGGCGGCCTCGCCGAAGGCCACCACCTCGGCGGCGTCGGCCACCGGGTCGGTGGTGCCGGGCACCGGCTCGACCCCGGCGGCCAGGACGGCCCGCCTGGCCGCCAGCTTGTCGCCCATCTGGGCGATGGCCTCGGGCGGCGGCCCCACCCAGACCAGCCCGACGGCGGCCACGGCCCGGGCGAACCCGGCGTGCTCGCTCAGCAGCCCGTAGCCGGGGTGGACGGCCCCGGCGCCGGCCTCGGCCGCGGCGGCCAGCAGCTTGGCCTGGTCCAGGTAGGACTCGGCCACCGCGGCCCCGCCGATCGGCACCGCCCGGTCGGCCTGGCGCACGTGCAGGGCCCCGGCGTCCGGGTCCGAGTACACCGCCACCCCGACGAGGCCCAGCTCCCGGCAGGCCCGCAGCACCCGCACCGCGATCTCCCCCCGGTTGGCCACCAGCACGGACCGGAAGGGGAGCTGATTCATACCGGGGGGACCCCGTGGCGGCGGCGGGTGAACTCGCGGTCCTTGCCGGCGGCGGCGGCCAGCCGGCGGGCCAGCTCGGCCCGGAGGTCCTCGGGGTCCACGACCGCGTCCACGACCAGGTCGGCGGCCAGCCGGACCAGGTCGACGTCCTCGCGGTACTCGCGCTGGAGCCGCTCCACCTCGGCCGGCCGCTCGGCCTCGGGCAGCGCGGCCAGCTTGTTGTAGTAGACGGCGTTGACCGCCGCCTCCGGCCCCATCACCGCGATCGACGCGGTAGGCAGGGCCAGGGTGGCGTCGGGCTCGAACCCGGGGCCGGCCATGGCGTACAGCCCGGCCCCGTACGCCTTGCGCACGACCACGCAGATCTTGGGCACGGTGGCCTCGCTGACCGCGGTGATCAGCTTGGCCCCGTGGCGGATGATGCCCTGGCGCTCGACCTCGGTGCCGATCATGAACCCGGGCACGTCGGCCAGGAACACCAGCGGCAGGTTGAAGGCGTCGCACAGCCACACGAAGCGGGCCACCTTGTCGGCCGAGTCGACGAACAGCACCCCGCCCTTGTGCAGCGGCTGGTTGGCCACCACGCCCACGGCCCGGCCCTCGATCCGGCCCAGCCCGCAGACCACCTCGGGGGCGAACTCGCGCTTGATCTCGAAGAAGCTGCGCTCGTCGAGCACGGCCGCGACCAGCGGGTAGACGTCGAAGGGCTGCGACTCGTCGGTCGGGACCAGGGGGGCGACCGGCCCGGCATAGGCCGGCCCGCCGGGGGCCTCGGCCGGCGGGTCGCCCCGCCAGCTCCCCGGGAAGTAGCTCAGGTAGCGGCGGGCCGCCTGAATGGCCTCGTCCTCGTCGGCGCAGAGCAGGTCGCCGCAGCCCGAGACCCGGCAGTGCATGGCCGCCCCGCCCATCTCCTCCAGGGTGGTCCGCTCGCCGATGACCATCTCGGCCATGCGGGGCGAGCCCAGGTACATCGAGGCGTTGCCCTCGACCATGAACACCACGTCGCAGAAGGCCGGGATGTAGGCCCCACCGGCCGCCGACGGGCCGAACAGGCAGCAGATCTGCGGGACCCGGCCCGACAGCCGGACCTGGTTGTAGAAGATCTTCCCGGCCCCGCGGCGGCCGGGGAACATCTCCACCTGGTCGGTGATCCGGGCCCCGGCCGAGTCGACCAGGTACAGCATCGGGACCTCGTGGCGCAGGGCGTACTCCTGGACGCGGAGGATCTTCTCCACCGTCCTGGCGCCCCACGACCCGGCCTTGACGGTCGAGTCGTTGGCCATCACCGCCACCGTGCGCCCGCCCACGGTGCCGGTGCCGGTGACCACCCCGTCGGCCGGCAGGTCGCCGGCCAGGGCGTTGGCCAGCAGCCCGTCCTCGACGAAGCCGCCGGCCGCGTCCAGCAGCCGGGCCAGCCGCTCCCGCACGAACAGCTTGCCCTGCTCGCGGGCCTTGGCGTGGTAGCGCTCGGCCCCGCCGGCCCTGGCCTGCTTGGCCAGCGCCCGCAGCGCCGGTTCGGGCCGTTCCCGCGTTGGCTCGGTCACCCGACGATCCTACCGGCTACATCCGGTCGAGGAGCTCGCGCTTCATCCGCTGGAACTCCTCCTCGGTGACCGCCCCGCGGTCGCGCAGGTCGGCCAGGCGCTCCAGTGCGTCCAGGGCGCTGGGGGACCGGGTCGGCGGGGTCGGGGTCCGGTCGCCGACCACCGGGTGGGGCTGGGTGGTGGCGTAGCCGGCGCGGCGGCGGTCGTTGGCCTCCATCTGCCGGTAGATCTCCAGCTGCACCGCCTCGGGGTCGCGGATGTTGGAGAAGCGGGACTGGCCGTGCTCCCCCGCCGACTCGAGCAGCAGGTCGCCGGCCCCGATCAGGCGCTCGAACAGCGACTGGGAGAAGGTGACGTCGTTGATCCGCTCCAGCGGGATCTCGCGGCCGAACTTGGCCACCACCCCGGAGCGGAAGATCAGCCGCTCGGTGGTGAGCACGAAGTGGGTGGTCGACCAGCGCAGCACCCGGCCGACCACGGTGGCCAGCAGCACCACCACCCCGAGGACGCCGACGGCCAGCCGGGCCGGCTGCTGGAGGTCGCCGGCGGGCATGACCACCCAGGCCGCCCCCACCGCGACCACCACCAGCAGCGTGAGCAGCACGGGCACGACCAGGGTCAGCCAGTGCGGCCGCAGGTCGTAGATCAGCTGCTCGTCCTCCGACAGCAGCCGCTCCGGGAACGCCAACCTTCCCTCCATTCGAGGCCGCACCGTAGTCGATTCGCAACCGGCGCCATGGATGGTAGACGTCACCGGGCCGCCGTGGCCCGGCTTCGGCGCTGGGGGCCAGGACGATGCGACGCCTGACGGCGGGTCTGGCTGCCGTCGGCATGCTCTGGGTGCTGGCCGGCTGCGCCGACCCGGCGCGGGAGGCCGCCCGGCCCAGCGGCGTCCAGCACGCCACCGCCACCACC
>Ga0307323_10000591_pt1 | contig 11210 bp, 14 predicted proteins | sample ER_DNA_381_FD_194496 | JGI IMG/M metagenome (GOLD analysis project Ga0307323, IMG submission 194496) | Bulk soil microbial communities from the East River watershed near Crested Butte, Colorado, United States - ER_DNA_381 | ecosystem: Environmental > Terrestrial > Soil > Floodplain | place...
CGACACCGCCCGGGACCGGCAAGACCACCTCCACACGCTCGACGTAGGTCTCGGCGGTGATCCGGACATCGAGAGTGATCGTCTCGCCTTCGACGAGGCGATCCCGCTCGACGTCCACGCTGAGGGTGGTCCAGACCGGCGGCTCGGCCGTGAGGAGACCAGCCACCAGGATCACGGCGAACGGCGCGGCCATCACGACGAGCTCGGGACGGCCCGTCGCGAGCGCGCCGACCAGGAAGATCGCGGCGACGGACGCGAAGCCGGTCAGCTTGGGCGACGGGCGGCGCGTCACGGCCCGCCCTCGGGTTCGGGCGGCGGGGCGGGAACGCTGTCCAGGACGTCCCGCACGATCCCGTCGCCTTTGACCCCGGCCACCCAGGAATCGGGCCGGAGCGCGATCCGGTGCGCGAGCGCCGGGACGGCGACGGCTTTCACGTCCTCCGGCGTGACGAACTCGCGGCCGGCGAGCACCGCTTTCGCCCGCGCGAGCTTCACGAGCGCGAGGCTCCCTCGCGGGCTGGCACCGACCTGCACGCGGGGCGCCGACCGTGTCGCGTCGACGATCGACACGATGTAGCGTCCGATCGCCTCCGACACGAACACGTTTTCGACGGATGCCTTCATCTGCTCCAGGTCGGACGACCCGACGACGGGCGTGAGCTGGACCACGTCGGTTCTCCGCTGGAGCCGACGTTCGATGATCCGCCACTCGTCGTCGTTCGTCGGGTAGCCGACGCCGATCCGCATCAGGAAGCGATCGAGCTGCGCCTCTGGGAGGGGATAGGTTCCCTCGAACTCGATCGGGTTCTGCGTCGCGAGCACCAGGAACGGCGGCGGCAGGGGATAGGTCTCGCCCTCGATCGTGACCTGTCGCTCCTCCATCGCCTCGAGCAGCGCGGCCTGCGTCTTCGCCGGAGCCCGGTTGATCTCGTCCGCGAGAAGGATGTTCGTGAAGACGGGACCCCGACGGAACTCGAACGTCCCTCGGTGCTGGTCGTAGATCGTCGCCCCGGTGATATCGGAGGGCACCAGATCCGGCGTGAACTGCACCCGGCCGAAGCCAAGCCCCAGGACGCTCGCGAACGAGCGCGCCATGAGGGTCTTCGCGAGCCCAGGGACGTCGTCGATCAGCACGTGACCGTCGGCGAGCAGGCCCAGCAAGATCATCTCGAGGACGGTGCGCTTGCCGATCACGGCTCGTTCGATCTCCGCGATGATCTGATCGGAGAGCTCACCGACCTCGACATGCGTGAGCGTCATCGCGAGAGGTCCTCGACGGCGGTCACGATCTTCGCGACGTCCTCGATCGGCATGCCCGGTCCGAACCGATCCTCCGGCGGCTCGTGATCGGGCCGGAGCAGGTCCCACGCTTCCGCGCCGAGGAGCGAGCGCGAGGCGTCCCGGTCGGCATCCAGATCGACGCCGTGCTCGGCGGCGAGCCGATCCGCGGCGAGCCGGCGGAGCCGCCGGCGGAGCCGGTGGTGGAGCTCCAGCGCGCGATAGGTCGCGGCACCCACCTCGAACGCGATCCGGTCGGGCTCTCTGGCCCGAGGGATCTCTTGCTCGGGAGGCTGGAGGAGCGCTTCGTCGAACGGGAACGGCCCCGGCGCCGACGTTGCGACCCGGACCGCCTGGACCAACAGCCGGATCACGAGCGCGCCGACGACGATCACGAAGATCTGCGCCGACGCACCCGCGTACCGAGGCACGGCGATCGCGACGGTAAGGAGGACGACCGAGGCGAGCGTCAGCACCAGGGCCGAGCCTTTCCAGCGGAGGCGCGGTGGATCGCTCATGTGACCTCCGACATCAGCGCCGATCGGATGTCGAGGAGGCAGTCGATCGCTCGTCGCTTCATGGACACATCGATCGGGCGGTCGCTGAACCTTGCGATCTCGAAAAGGTCCGTGAGCGACCGCGCAGGGCCGGCCGGGATCGCCAGCGTGCGGAGCGCGCCATCGATGTACTCGAGCGGCGTTTCCGAGGGACGCCGCGGGATGCCCCCGCGGGCCAGGACGGCCTCCATCCGTACGTACGCGCGGATGATCGCGCGGCGCGGGTCGGGGTCGCGCTCGATGTCGCTGATCGAATCGTCGACCACGCTGACCACGTTGAGCAGCAACTCGTGGAGCGGCTCCCTGTCCTCTTCGATGGATACGCGCCTCCGCGCGGCGAAGGCGAGAGCCGCCCCGGCTGCAGCGGCTCCCGCGACGAACCCGACGATCACCCACGAGGAGGGCCTGCGTTGATCCTCCGCAGTGCCCGTCGGATCCGATCCCGGCGTCGCGGTCGGGGTCGGGTTCGGCTGGGGTTCCCGGTCCTTACCGTTCCTGAAGAGCAGCGGGATCAGGAAGACGGAGGCGACGATGAGCCACGCGACCATCGTGACCCACCACGGCTTGGGGGGGCGCGGCTCCAACCCTTCGGGCCGGCGCCTGAGCCTCCGGGCCATGACGATGAGCACGACGAACGCCGCACCCCACGCGGCCGCGACGACGGCGTTGAGCGTTCCGCTCATGGCCGGACTCATCGTCCGGCCGGAGCCGCTCGCACCGCGGGTCTGCACCCCGGTCACGGCCCATGCGACCACGGCGAGGAGGACCCCGACCACACCGATCAGCGCGAGCCTTCCCGATCCGCTCGCGAACGATCGCCGAAGCCTCATGCGTCGTGGGATCGCCCCTCCTCGCGGCCAAGCTGCCGCCCGCATCTTCATGACACGTTGACGAAGTCGTCAAGGAAGCTGGAGCCGCTACGGACGGATGATGACGGTCGCTCCCATGGGCACGTCGATCAACTTCGCCATCAGCGGGTTGAACACGCGGATACAGCCGTTCGACACGTCCTCCCCGGCAGTGTTCGGGTCCGATGTCCCATGGATCGCCATCCGGCCGCCGCCCGGCCAATCGGTGATCACCTTTGAGAACCCGGATAGGCCTACCGCGAAGTTTCCGTACGGGCCCTGAACGTCCGCGTAGCCGACACGAGCCCAGACGAAGAAACGACCGGGCGTGGTGGGGGTCGAAGGCCTGCCGATGGCGACGCGGTAGCGCGCGATCGGTCGGCCTTCGTGGTATCGCGTCAATGTGTGCTTCCGCAACCGGACGATGATGCGGTCCCGCACGATGCTCGTGTCGACGCGTGCGGCCCGCAACCATCCCGTCGATCCGTTGGGTCGGTCCGGGAGGAGCACGTGCAGCCAGAGGTCGTCCCGAACGTCACGTTCTGCGATCACGGGCAACCAAAGAGGCTGACCCCAGTCGTTGACGGCGCGGTAGGCCGCAACATTGCCGCGCGAAGGCTTTTCTAACACACGGAACGGGCCCCGCTTCGGGTGGACGACTACCCCTCCATGGACGCTTGCCTCCAGCGTCTTTGAAACGGGGTCCGGACCGGTCACGGCGAACGTCCCGGCCGATGTCGGGAGAGGCTGAGATGAAGACGGTACGCCCGAGTCGCACGCAGCCGACAGGACCGCAAGCAACCCGAGCGCGAGAACGCCGAGCCGTGGCATCCGTTCCCTGACCTGGGCCCTCAGTTCGCGGTCGCCGCGACGTTGACCAACCAGCTGATGCCGAAACGGTCGGTGCACATGCCGAAGATGTCGCCCCAAGGCGCCTTCTCGAGCGGCATCGTCACCGAGCCCCCTTCGGCGAGCTTCTCGAAGTAACCGCGGAGCTGCGCCTCATCGTCGCCGCTGAGCGACATCGAGAAGTTCGTGCCCGGCTGGTACTCCATCTTGATCGGCGTGTCCGCCGCCATGAACCGGACGCCCTCCGAGCCCTCGAGGTCCGCGTGCATCACCAGATCGTTCTCGCTCGGATCCGACGCTGCGTGGTAGTCGGCGAACGTCGAGACGTTCAGCTTGCCGCCGAAGACTCCTTCGTAGAACTCCATGGCCTCGCGGGCGTTCCCCCGGAAGTTGAGGTACGGGTTGAGCGTGATACCCATCGGTCCCTCCTCGTGGTCGGCTCCGCGCGACAGCCTACTTAGACTGCTGGACGTGGACCGATGGGCGACCTTCGATTGCTATGGCACGCTGATCGACTGGAACGCCGGGATACGGACGGCCCTCGCAGGGATCTGGCCTGACGACGACCCCGAGGCGTTGCTCGCCTCCTACCACGAGGCCGAGCCCCGGCTCGAGGCGGACGGGACGCGCTCGTACCGTGAGGTCCTGACGCGCGCGGTCGTCGAGGTCGGGGCGGCCAGGGAGCTCGCCGTTCCGGACGGCGCCGGCGCCTCGCTGGCCGACTCCGTCCCCTCGTGGCGGCCCTTCCCCGAGGTGCCGGCGTCGCTCGGTCGGCTCCGCGAGGACGGGTGGCGGCTCGCGATCCTCTCGAACACCGACGCGGACTACCTGGACGCCTCGCTCAACTTGATCGGCGTTCCCGTTGACGAGCGGGTCGTCGCGTCCGATATCTCGTCCTACAAGCCGGCGTTCGCTCACTGGGAGACGTTCTTCCGGCGGACCGGCGCCGACCGCGCCGGCCACGTCCACGTGGCCGCCTCGTTGTTCCACGACGTTGAGCCTGCCGCGGCCCTCGGACTCCAGTGCGCGTGGATCAACCGGCTCGGCGAGTCGAGCCAGATCCCCAGAGCTGCGGAGCTCCCCGACCTGTCGGGGCTCCCGGCGACGCTCGAGCGGCTCGTGCCCGCGGGTTGATCGACCGTGGCCACGCACGAAGCTGCAGGACCTCGACCGGCGATGCGCTGAGCTGCCGACCTCAGATCTGAGGTCGGAGCCAGCTCGAGCCCCCAGGCTGCGGCCGAACTCGATCTTGACGTCGGCGAGCGACCCGGTGCAGCCACCAGTAGCGTGGAGCCATGCACAGCATCACGGAAGCCGAAGTCCTCGACGGCTATCGGATCCGCTTACGGTTCGAGGACGGAACCGTGGGCATCGTGGATCTCGAGGATCGCCTGTGGGGTCCGAAGTTCGAGTCCCTCAGAGACCCGGCTGTTTTCCGACGTGTCCGAGTCGAGCCCCAGGCGGGAACCATCACCTGGCCGAACGGCGCCGATCTTGCGCCGGACATGCTATATCGGGAGGGGAGTCGACCTACGGCCGCCACCTAGATGGCGAGGCTCGCTCTAGGTTGCTGACGAGAAGCTCCGGCACCTGCTGACCGCTCCGCGCCCTTCTAGAAGTGGATGATCGGCCACGGCGCGACGTTCGAGCGGAACATCGCGTCCGCGCGCTCGACGGCGCCCTTGACCCGTTCCTCGAGCCGGCCGGCTCGGGCGAGCGTCCCCCAGGAGACGCCTCCGAAGTAGGTCCCGCCCACCACGTGGACGGTGCAGGCGATCTCGGGCTCGGCGTCGGTCGGTGAGCACGAGCCTTTGCCACCTTCGACGATCAGCTCGTACGTGCCGGTGTTCTCGGGCCGGAAGTCATCACGCACGGCGATCACCAACCGGCCGTCCTCCATGTACCCACGCGCGCTCAGCGCGGCGGCCATGTCGATCGGCCGGACGTACAGGATGTCGTCGAAGGTCGCGCGCAGCGCGCGTGGCTCGGCCATCTGCCAGGTGAGGGGATCGTCGAGGGCGAGGCCCCAGGTCTTCACACGGGAGACGAGGTCGATGTCGAACAGGAACCGCCAGATCGACGCCGACCCCTCGGGGGTGCACGCGACCACCTGATGCACGGTGAGCGTGTTGCTCGGCAAGCCCCGGGGCCACCGGTGCTTGATCCGATACAACGCGTACGCGTCGGGCACGCCGTGTTCGTCCTCGTGGACGGCCACCAACTCCTTCTCCTCGGGTTTTGCGATCCCGGAGAAGATCCAGGCGTATTGCCGGTCGGTCGGCAGCACCGCGCCGGGCCGGGACGAGGCGAACCGCTCGTACACGGCCCGCAGATGGGGCCGGGCCTCCTCGTGTGTCATCAGTCGCGTCCGGCCTTCGGATCGTGTCCCCGGTGCCCACCGGACGCGATCGAGCGCGACGTCGAACGATTGGCCCGGAACCGCCAGCCCGAATCCGAACTTGCCGTAGATCTGACCCTCGGATGCGAGGAGCGTGGCGATCGGCTCACCGCGTTCGTCGGCCTGGTCGAGCATGCAGCGCATCAGCTCGGTGAGGATGCCGCGCCGCCGATGCGTCGGCAGCACGCCGACCCACGTGACGCCGGCGGTCCCTACCGTCCCCCCGCCGACGGTGACGGACGAGAACGTGTAGAGAGCGGCACAGCCGACGATCCGGCCGTCGTCGAACGCGCCGAAGGTTCGGTCGAACTCGATGCTGAGCCGGTCGCTCGCGACATCGTGTTCCGCAGCCTCGACCTCGCCGAAAGCGTTCGAGAGCGCCAGCTCGAACGCGTCGAACTCGTCCTCGCGGATCGTGCGAAACTCCATGGCGGCCAAGGCTACTCGCCCGTCGGGAACGCCCTCAGCTCACGCTCTCCAACGTCCGGCGCATCCAGACGATCGGAGCGGGAGCCGACGAGGTACCAGGTCTCCATCTCGCCCTTGCCCTTGACCGAGATCGTTCCCCGCGGCTTGCACTCGAACTCTTCCTTCACCAGCTCGTGGGTCGCGCTCGTGATCTGGATCTCACCGGGCTCGCTGTGGGTCTCCATGCGGCTCGCCGTGTTCACCGCGTCGCCGTAGAGGTCGTAGAGGAAGCGCTTGGTCCCGATCACGCCCGCGATGACGGGTCCGGAGTTGATGCCGATCCGAAGTTCGAGGCGCGATCGGTCGGGCAGGGTCCACGCCGCGACCGTAGCGCGCATGTCGAGCGCGAGCAGCGCGGCCCTGCGCGCGTGGTCGGGATGCGGATCCGGAACACCGGCGGCCGCCATGTAGCAGTCGCCGATCGTCTTGATCTTCTCGAGCCCGTGCCGCTCGGCGAGCGCGTCGAAGCGTGAGAACAGTTCGTCGAGCATGCCGACGACCTGGCCGGCCGGGAGCCGCTCGGACATCGGCGTGAAGTTCACGAGATCGGCGAACACGATCGAGGCCGAGTCGACGTGATCGGCGATGCGTTCGGTCGACGCCTTCAATCGCACGGCGATCGAGCGCGGCAGGATGCTGAGAAGGAGGCCTTCGGATCTGGCTTGTTCGGCACGGAGCGCCGTCAGCGCTTCGTTGCGCTCCTTCGCGAAGGACGCGAGCACCGTGAACGCGATCGCGGCGGTCCCGACGATGTTCAGCGCCAGCATCGTGGTGGTGAACCACACTGGGAGATCGGCATTCGGGAACAGCGCTTCCCCGAGGACGCCCGTGACCACGAACACGATCACGAACGCCACGAACCACCGAAAGGCCTCCCGCACCTCGACGAACAGCAGCGCTCCGAGCGGCGCCAGGCCGCCCCAGAGCGCGACGCCTCCCGACGGGAGGAAGCCGCCGATCAGCATCTGTCCGATCGTGGTCGTGAGCATCACGTCGAGGAGCTGGGTCACCAGGAGCGAACGGAAGTTCCCCGTCCGCGCGTAGACCACCAACGAGCCGACCGAGACCGCGAAATAGATGAACGGGATGACGCCCACCATCGAGCCGAAGCCGAGGTACAGGCTGCCCCAGACGAGGGAGACGGGCAGGATCAGCACGGCGAGCAGGACGAGGAGCGTCTTCTTGGCGCGCAGGTCGTCGTCGTCCCCGGGGCGCACGCCTATGCCGCTCAGGCGCGCCGTGAGGCCTCCGAACCAGCGGGTCATCGCGTGAAGTGCCAGCGCGTCGCACCGCCAGGCTCGACCGTGAGCACGGCGGTCGCCGATCGCGGCGTGATGCGGAACACGTGCCAGGGAGGCGGACCTGCGGACGGGGCGCTGTACTCGGCGGTGAGCGCGATCCCGGACTCGTCGGGCCGGGCGGGCCAGCCTTCGTCGTTCCATCGCTTCGCCATGTCGGCAACGATGGCCGGGTCTGTCACCCGGTGTGCTTCTCCCTCGACCACCAGGTCGAACTCGTCGGTCGCGACCGACAGCGTGCAGCGAGGGTCTCGTGCGAGGTTGCGACCCTTGCGCGAGCGTTCGCCGGTCTCGAACCAGAACGTATCGTCGACCCACACCGCACCGACCCCGGTGATATGGGGGCTGCCGTCGGGATCGATCGTGGCGAGCCAGCACGTATGACGGTTCGGTCCGCCTGTTCCCGGCGCCTGGGGGATCCCTGACCCGAGCCGTGCCTCGACCCGCGCCCAATCGATGAGGGGCAGTCCGTACAGGTCGGCGAGGTTCTTCGCGTCCACTCGCTCAGCCTCCCTCAGTAACGACGCTCCTTTGACGAGACCCTAACTGAGCACGACAAGCGTTCGTAAGCTCTCGAAGGCGATGAGCTCTCTGACCCTGACTCCGGCGTCCTTCGAACGCGACCGGCATCTGCCGCTGCTCCTCGAGGCCGACGATGTCGAGGAGCACATCCGCGGGTACCTCGACCGAGGTCAACTCTTCGAGATCCGCGACGCCGACGCCTTGATCGGAGTCGCCGTGCTCGTCACCGACGGTGATGCTGTCGAGATCTGGAACATCGCACTCTCCGAGGAGCACCGGGGTCGAGGTTCCGGCCGCCGCGCCATCGAACTGATCGCCGGGCAGTGCCGGCAGAACGGCGCGTCGCGATTGAGCGTCGGAACCTCGGACTGCAGTCTCGGAACGATCGCCTTCTACCGCAAGGTGGGGTTCCGGTTCGCCGGGGTGCGCGAGGGCTACTTCGACGACTACCCCGTGGTGGTCGTCGAGAACGGCATCCGCGCGCGCGACATGGTCATGTTCGAGATGGAACTGGGATGAGTCGCGGTCAGCGGTGCCGGCGGTACTGCAGCTCGACGATCCCGCTGCTGGAGGCGGTGCTGGAGACCAGGTCGAGTCGGTAGGACTTGGGGACGCCGTCGAACAGCCGGGTGCCCTCGCCCGCGACGTAGGGGAACAAGCTCACCCGGAGCTCGTCGATCAGGTCGAGCTCCATGAGCGACCGCCAGAGGCCAACGCCGCCCCAGACCACGATGTGGCCGTCGCCGCCCTGCCTGAGCTCGTCGACCTCTTCCGCCGTGTCACCCGCGGCGATCGTGGTGTTGGCCCACTCGGCCGCCTTCAGGGTCCGGGAGAAGACGACTTTGCGCCCGGCGGTCAGGATGTCGGCGAACGGGTGATCGGTGGCCGTGGTCGTCATGGCCTCGGCGATGCTCTCGTAGGCGGTGCGGCCCATGATGTGCGCGTACGCGCTCCGGAGGAAGTCGAGTTGCGCCGGGTCGTCGGGCTCACGGATCTCGGGTAGGTCGAAGACGAATTTCCAGAACTCGGTGCCCTCGTCGGCGAGAAGGCCGTCGAGCGAGTAGTTGAACACCGTCGCTATCAGCTTCCGCATGATCAGAACTCCATGGTCTCGGCCGGTGGTCTAGGACGTGTGCACGGGATAGCGCAGATGCGTGACACCCACACCGGCGACGACCGTCGGATCCCCGAGGACGACGGGTGTGTTCGCGAGGTGGTCGAACAACCGCACTCCTTCGCCGAGCAACACTGCAGCCAGATCGATGTGGATCTCGTCGAGCAGCCCGGCGTTCACGCACTGCTGGATCGTTTGGGCGCCGTGCACTCCCACGGACTTCGGGCCGGCAGCCGATCTCGCGCGAGCAACGGCGCTTTCGATGCCGTCGGTGACGAACTGGACGGTCGAGCCGGGCCGTGGCCAGCCTTCGGGGACCTGGTGGGTGACGATGAAAGCGGGCACATCCCATGGGTGCTGGCCGCCCCAGCCGTCGGCGGCCTCGAACGTGCGCCGACCGGTGAGCATGGCGCCGACCTCAGCCTGTAAGCCTCTCAGGTGATCGGCGCTCGGCGCCGAGACGTGGAACGTCATGCCTGACGTCGCGCTCGCTGTGGCGACCTCGACGTCGCCCGAGAAGTACCAGTCGAAAACTTCGTCAACCCCGTCGTTCGCGTCGGCGACGTACCCGTCGAGAGACATCGACATGATCGCGACCACCTTGGTCAAGGTGCAGCTCCTTTCGCGACAAGGGCGCCTAATCGTAATCGGTCGCTCAGCGTGAGAAGCGGGACGCGTGTTGCTCCGCGAGGCCGCGAGGCGCACGCGCCAACCAGCCGTCGGCCAGCGCGTCCTTGAGCGCTCGCATGCCAACCCTGCGGAGCTCGACCAGGACCGCCGCGTAGCCGTCGAAGTGCGGGATCGTGAAGATCCCCCTGGTGCCGGCGGCCAGCACGGCTTCCTTCTCGACCAGATCCTCAACGCGAACGGCGAGGATCGGCTGCCGGGGTGGTGTCTCGTCCCCGAACCGCGTGATGTCGGCCTTCGAGTATGGCCGCTCCCACGCGAACGTCTTCCCTGCGACGGCCCACGAGAGCCTTCCACGTGCGTCATCCTCGGTGACCTCGGGCAAGCCGAGCGCGATCCGCGAAACGTCGTCGAGGGTCGCCACGTCAGCCGAAGGCCATGCCCTCGGCGGCGCTCGAGGCTTGCGGGTCGGGCAGGCGCATCATCCGGAACGAGTTGAACAAGCCGACGAGCCCGGCGAGCAGTGGGATGAGCAGTGCCACCTGGAGCGCGATCGGCCTCGCGTCGGTGTTGATGCGGACGATCTCGGCCTCGACGTCCGGCGGTTGGTTGACGATCAGCTCTTGGAGCTGCGTGTTGGTCATCACCTGAGCATCGTCGTCCAGCCCCTGCGCGACCTGCGTTTGCTCGGCGGGCGAGAGCACCGTGCTGTCTTTCGCCAGGTTGGTGAAGGCGACCGAAAGCGTCGCCAGCATGATCGCGCCGGCGAACGCCAGTCCGAACGACAGCCCGAACGACCCCGCGGCTGAGTTCACGCCCGCGGCTTCGCTGACGCGCTCCTCGAAGATGGGGGACAGCGTGTAGTTGTTGAGCTGCGACACGAGCAGCCCCAGGCCGCATCCAGCGATCAGGAGCGGGACCAGGAGCCACCACCCGGAAGACGCCCGAGGCACGATCGGGATCAGCACCACGAGCCCGGCCACGAGCAACGCGAACCCTGCCCGGATGATGCTGGCGGGCCGTCGCCTCCCCGCGCGCTTCCCGGCGAGCACCGCGACGGCGAACATGCTGAGCGACAGCGGCGCGATCGAGAGTCCCGCCTGCATCGCGTTGTACTCGAGCACCATCTGCAGGTAGATCGGCAGCGCGATCATCAGCCCACCCAGCGAGATCTGTTGCACCATCTGCCCGGAGATCCCCAGGCGGAACATCTTCGACGCGAAAAGCCCGGCGTCGATCAGCGCCGTCTTG
>Ga0307323_10000592_pt1 | contig 11208 bp, 10 predicted proteins | sample ER_DNA_381_FD_194496 | JGI IMG/M metagenome (GOLD analysis project Ga0307323, IMG submission 194496) | Bulk soil microbial communities from the East River watershed near Crested Butte, Colorado, United States - ER_DNA_381 | ecosystem: Environmental > Terrestrial > Soil > Floodplain | place...
CCCAGATTCGAACTGGGGACCCCTTCATTACGAGTGAAGTGCTCTACCAGCTGAGCTACGTCGGCCGACGGCTCAGTCTAGCGCCTGCTTTTCCCGGTCTTTTCGAACTACTTGTCCTTGCCGTTCCTCTTGTCGTCCGCTTTGGCCTTGGCGTCAGCGTTGGCGTTTGAGTTCGCGTTGGCGTCGGCCCTGGCGTCGGCGTTGGCGTTTGAATTCGCGCTGGTGTTCGCGTTGGCCCTGGCGTCGGCGTTGTTATCGGACCTCTCATTGCCGGAGCCCTCGCCGGATTGCTGCGCGGGCTGGTCTGCGGGCGGCGCGGGGGTCGTCTCGGTGGGGAGTGTTGTCGCCTGCGGCGTGCGGTCGTCCTTGTTCCCCTTCCTGTTCTCATCGCCATGGCCGGTTTCGGCGGGGACGGGCGGTGGCGGCGTCGTAGCCTGAGCCTGCGGGAGCGACGGCTGCGAGCTCGGCGCAGCTGCGGGCGGTGCTTCCGTGGAGGAGGGCGCCGCGGGGGCCGGTGCGCTGGTCGTCTCTTCGGGCGCGGACGCCGGCAGCGCGACCGGCTTCGGCAGGTTGCGCTTGGCGTCCACGCTGGTGCGGCCGAGCCTCGAGTTCAGGTGGCCAAGTGGCGCAGTCGCCGGGGCGATCGAGGTCGTCGCGGTCGTGTGCCGCGTGACGTGTCGGGTCGCAACGGGAGCGGGCTTCGCAGCGTGTACCTGGTGAGTAGGTCGGGGCCCTTCGGTCGCGGCGGTCACCGCAGTTGCGGCTACCGCGATCGCGGTGGCCGTAACTTTGACGGCTGCCGCGCCGCCGCCGCCGAGCAGCGCTTTCACAAATGCGATAGCGCCACCGACGTCGGCGCCGCGGCGCAGCCGTCTCTTCCACGTGTCTGCGTCTTGCTCCAGGCCCTGAGCGAGCGCACGACGTGCGCGGAAGATCAGCGTCTCGACTGCAGCCTGGGAGAGTCCCAGCTCGGTCGAGATCTCGCGGTAGGTGAGCCCCTGCCACTCCCGCAAGAGAATTGCGCGCCTCTGGCTCTCCGGCATCTGCTCGAGGACGTCCTGCAGACCGATCAGCTCGTCGGAGACCTGCTCGCGCCCGGGAATGACTTCCTGGAGCACCTCGAAGTTGTTCGGTGCCTCGACCTTGCCGCGGCGCCAGGAGGAGCGCCGGCGAGAGAGGCACACGTTGTGGGCGATCTTGAAGAGCCAGGCGGATTCGAGCTCGGGGACGATCCCACGCGAGAGCCCGCGGAAGGCGTTCATGAACGTCGTCTGGACGGCGTCCTCAGCCTCCTCGCGCGAGCCGAGTTGATGGAGGCAGTAGCCAAGGATCTGAGCGGAGTAGCGCTCGTAGAGGTCGCCTGCGGCATCCGCCCCGGGAGCGAACGGTCGCTCGACGCGGGTTGCCCTGCCTATAGATGGTTCTGCGGCCACCTGTCCTCCTGCTGCGGGTGCGAGCACTCCTGCGGGGAGCGCCCGTAGTCCGAGTGTCGGCAGCCCTCAGAAGGGGGACGACCCTAGAACGAGGGTCGCTAGGAGCACTAGGCGAGAACGGGCGTGGTGCCGAGCTCGCGGCGGAGCTTGATGAAGAGCGCTTCCAGCGCGAGCGGCGGGCTGAGATTGAACTCTTCGAAAGCGCGCCAGGTCTCTCGGACGAGCTCGCAGGAACGCTCGGCGCCCGCGAGGCGATCGGTCGTCGCGTCCTGTTCGAGGACCTCGCGCCGATCGGCGTGCACGACGGCGCGCTCGGCCCCGACCGCCACGACGACCAGGTCGCGGTACCAGGAGGCGAGCTCCTCGAGAGATGCGAGCAGCTCTTCCCGTTCTGCGCCCCGGGCAGCACGTCGTACTCGCTGCTCCGCTTCGCGGGTCGGGAGGTCGAGCAGCTCGAGCCCTTCTTCGGCCTTCCGCTTCGCCTCGGCACCGCATTCTTTGGCGCCGTCGAGGATCCGTTGCGCCGCCTCGCCCGGCTCGAACTCCGGATCGGTGTACACGGAGCGCGCGACCTCGAGCAATGCTTCGCGCCTGCGGGCGCTCTCGGGATCCAGCAACCGTGCCGCGCGGTCGAGCCGCCCGGCTGCGAGCCGCGCAAGTGACGCTGCCGCATTCGGCTCGAGCCCCGGCGCGCGCGCGTCGATCTCCTCGCGGATCGCCCGCTCCGAGAGTCGCGTGAACGGGACGAGCTGGCAGCGCGAGCGGATCGTCTCCGGCAGTGGCCCGAGATCGTCGGCGACAAGGACGATGACCGCGTACGGCGGCGGCTCTTCGAGATCCTTGAGCAGCGCGTCGGCGGCGTCCTCGTTCATCGTCTCCGCGGAGTACACGAGATAGACGCGGCGGTCGGCCTCGAAGGGCCGCATGTGCAGGTCGCGGCGCAGCTCGCGGATGTCGTCGATTCGGATCTGGTCCCCGACCGGCTCGACGAGGTAGAGGTCGGGATGCGAGCCGCGCTCGACGCGCCCACGGTCCCCGATCAGCTCGCCGGCGAACGCGACTGCGGTCGCACGCTTGCCGACTCAGGGTGGTCCATAGAAGAGGTACGCGTGCGCGGGGCCTTCGTCGGCGAGCGCGGCACGCAGCAACCGCTTCGCCTCGGCCTGCTCAGGAATGTTCTCGAAGACGTCCACGGATCTCCTCGTGCAGTTCAGCAGGCGGCCGCGTGCCGTCGATGAGCAGCACGCGGTTCGGGTACCTCCCGGCGACTATGCGGTATCCGTCGAGCACGCGCTGACGGAACTCCCGTCCCTCCCGCTCGATGCGGTCGGGGCTCTGTCCGACACGTGCCGCGGAGGTGTCCGGATCCACCTCGAGGACGAACGTGACGTCCGGCAGGAGGCCGCGCGTCGCGACCCGGTTCAACTCGTAGACCTCGTCGATGCCGAGATCGCGCGCGTGACCCTGATACGCGAGCGACGAGTCGACGTAACGGTCCGAAACGACGTCGTTGCCGGCGTCGAGCGCCGGTGCGATCACGCGCTCGACGAGCTCGGCCCGGGCCGCCGCGAAGAGGGCGGCCTCGGCCCAGGAGCTCATCTCCATCCCCTCGAGGAGCAGGCGCCGCACCTCCTCCCCGAGCGGCGTGCCGCCCGGTTCCCGGGTGGCGACGACGTCGCGTCCCTCGGCGTGGAGCGCTTCGGCGAGGAGCTCCGCCTGCGTGGTCTTGCCGGACCCATCAAGGCCTTCGAAGGTGACGAACACCGCCGTCCGTACGATACGGCGCGTGCGGGCGGTCGTGACAGGAGGCGCGGGCTTCATCGGCTCGCACGTGGTGGACGCGCTGAATGCGCGCGGGGACGAGGTGCACGTGCTCGACGACTTCTCCAGGGGAAAGCCCGAGAACGTCGCGAAAGGCGTGCGAGTTCACGGGGCCGACATCCGCAGAGATTCCGGACGCGTCTTCGATGAGGTGCGGCCGGAGGTCTGCTTCCACCTGGCGGCCCAGGTGGACGTCCGCGTGTCGGTCGAGCGGCCGGACTTCGACGCCGACGTGAACGTCGTCGGCGCGCTGCACGTCCTCGAGGCGTCGCGCACGTACGGTACGAAGATCGTTTTCAGCTCGACGGGCGGCGCAATCTACGGGGAGTGCGAGGGACCCGCGCGCGAGGACCATCCACGGGCGCCGCTGGCTCCTTATGGGGTGTCGAAGCTCGCGGGTGAGGAGTACATCGCCGCGTACAACCGTCTGTACGGGACCGGGCACGTGTCGCTGCGCTACGGGAACGTCTACGGGCCGCGCCAGGATCCAAAGGGCGAAGCGGGCGTCGTCGCGATCTTCATGAACCGGCTGCGTGCGGGAGGGACTCCGAAGATCTTCGGGGATGGAACGCAGACGCGCGACTACGTATACGTGAGCGATGTCGTGGCAGCGACCTTGGCGGCGGCCGGGCACGCGGGCGGCGTCCTGAACGTCGGGACGGGCGTCGAGACGTCGGTGCTCGAGCTGTACGAGCGGATCCAACGGGTTGCCGGCTTCGAGCGCGACCCGGAGTTCGCGGAAGCCCGGCCGGGAGAGCTGCAGCGCAGTGTCCTCGACGCGTCGCTCGCGAAACGAGAGCTCGGCTGGGAGCCGCGGCATTCGCTGGACGAGGGCCTCGCGGAGACGTGGGCCTGGATCTCTTCGACCTAAGGGACGTGTCACTCGACGCGGGACCGCGGCGTGCCGTCCTCGAACATATGCGCCCTTCGGGCGGAAAGCCGTGTCCCCTACCGTCGGGTGTGGAAGAAAAGTCACACAACCGTCACACCCATCCCGTCCGAATCAGCTCATCCGCGGACCTGGCTCGGCGAGACGTGGTGGGGACAGCCCCCGGCGTGGCTACCAAGATCAGGTCCGGAGGCGATACGACCGTCGGTCCGTCGACTTGAAGGAGCACGCGCGCGCGGGACGAACTCGCTCCGGGCGATGCAGCACGCACAAGACCTCGATCTCGACATCGACGTCGACCTCGACGCGATCCGGCCCTGGCGCCGGGCGACGATCGCCGTCAGCGCCGTCGCGACGATCGAGCTCGTCGCCCTCGCCGCGATCGCCGTCGCCCTGCTTGGGAATCCGCTCGCCAAGCACCTAAACGAAACAACTGCCGCCGCGGCCGGGACTCCTCGCGTTCGCACCGCCCAGCCCGCGCCAGCGAAGAAGGCGGCCCTCCCCCGCACCGACACCTCCGTGATGGTGCTGAACGGCGGCGGCCGGGCCGGTGCCGCACACGCGGCCGCCGACCGGGTCAGCGCACACGGCTACCAGCTCGGACAGGTCGGCAACGCCCCCGGCGACACGCCCCGCACGCTGATCATGTACCGCGCCGGCTACGCAGCCGAGGGAGTGCGGCTCGGACGCGACCTGCACGTCCGCATCGTCCGGCCGCTCGACGGGATGCGCCCCACACAGCTGCTGGGCGCGCACCTCGTCCTGATCATGGGCAGGTAGCCGGGTCGATCTTGCAGCGCGCCTGGTCGAGCGGGCCGCCCTTCAGGCTGGCCGGGCCGTAGCTGTCGAGCGTATAGGAGTGGTTCAGATCGCGATACGCATCCCGCGGCCGGTTGATGTACAGCTCGAACGCGCCGAGCTGATACCAGGTCTCCGGGTTCGTGGGCTCCAGGTCACGCGCGCGTCGGTAGAGCTGGAGCGCCTTCGCGTCGTTTGGCTCGACGAGTGCCTCGACCCACAATGCATCCACCGAGAGCGGATTGAACGCGTGCGCGGAGCGCGCCTCGGTCAAGGCCTGTCCAGGGTTGTTGTGGTCGATGGCATCGTTGGCGGCCGCAACGCGATTCACCGACAGCCAGGGTGACGTCACCGAATACAGCGCGGCGAGCGCACAGACTGCGACAGCTCCGGAGACAAGCCACCGGCGCGGGGGGACGGGAGTGGCAGGACCGGACACGAGTGCCCCCACGGTAAGGAAGAGCGGCCCCTGCACGGCGATGAAGTCCCAGTCGATGTCGACCCACGAGTGCACGAGACAGAGCGCCGCTGCGAGCGCAAGAGCGAGCCAAGCCCGTGACCGCTCGCGCCGGAGGATTCCGATCACGGCTGCGGCGACAACCGCCGTATAGAGCAGGAAGCCGACGATCCCGGTCTCGCTGAGGAACTGCAGCGGCACCGAATGCGGCTCCGTCGTCGCCAGCGTCGAGTTGCGCTCGACGCGGTCGATGAGCTCGAACGTCCCCGCACCCTTTCCCTGCAGAGGCTTGTCCGTGAACGCGTTCCACGCCTCCTTCCACCAGCGCCACCGGTTGCTCGAGCTGGTGCTGAGGAGGTGCCCCCGTGTGTCCGGCACCTGTGCGCTGATCTTGTTCGAGAACTCGTGCCACCGCGCGTTGACGAAGTCCGCGGGCCCGCCGGCGCTGACGACAGCGCCAGCCAGCGCTGCGAGCAACAGCACGACGAGCGCCACGGCCGCGACACGTGCGACACGCCGGTCGACGACGCGCGTCAGGACGAACCGCGACGCGAGGGTCACGACCACCGCGCCGACCACGAGCACCGCGCCGAACACGAGCCCGTCCCGCACGAGGACGTGATGAGACTGCCCGTCCGAGCTGACACCGGAAAGGAGCAATCCAACTCCGGCGACAGCCGCGCCGACGATCCACGCCAGCGCGAGCGGCCCGAGCGCCGCTAGCCGCTCGTGGTCGAGCCAGAGCCACACGAGCGCCGCGACGACCGTCAGCACGATCCCGACGCGCGAGTACGTCAGGACCGTGACGACAAGAGACGCATACAACAACAGGGCGCCGCCCACGCGGGCCCGGCGGTCATGCCGCGGGCCGCCCGCCCACAATCCGAGCGGCACGGACGCGGCCGCGAGCAACGCGAGCTCGTTCCAGTACTCGACCGGATATCGCAACCGCGCCAGCCGCTGGTAGTCGGGATAGAGCCCGGGAATCACCTTCGCGGCCAGCGCCCACGCGAACAGCGCGCCGAGCAACGCGCAAGCCGCCGCCGCGAATCGCCGCAGCGGCACGCCGCCGACGAGCGCCCCGACTGCGGCGAACGCGAAGTACACGAGCCCGCGGTTCGTGTAGTCCCACGACCGGCTCGGCTCGATCGACCAGGCGATGGACACGCCCTGCCAGACCACGAACGCCCCCAAACAAGCAAAGAACACCGAGCCCCACAGCGGCAGCCGAGGCGCTCGCCAGGCCCAGCCGACCGCCGCCAGGACGACCGCCGGCGCTCCGATCCAGAAGATCCGTGACTGGCTCGACCCCTCGCTGAAGAAGAGCGCCGCGAAGGCCAGCCCGCCGGCCGCGGCTCCCCAAACGACGGGCCAGCGCATCGCGCGCGAAGCTAACAGAGCCGCAGGCCGCATCCGCGAAGCGTGCCCGACGTTCGAACGACGATGGAGGGGAGCCGTGGAAGGAGCCGAACGCCACTTACAAAGCGCTTACAAGTGACTCATCGCACCCATACTCCCATCCGGCAAGGTGGGCAAGATCCTCGTTAGAGTCTCGCAAGCCGCAGCCCGGCACCCGCATGCCCCGGTTCTGGAAGCCCCTCATCCTCCTTCTCGCAGCGCTAGCCGTGGGCGCGGCGCTCGGCACCGCGCAGCCGGCGCAGGCGCGATCGATGAGCAACTGCTCCGCGGCGCTGATTCACGACTGGTACGTCGACGGTCGCGTCGACAACACGTATCCGGTCCACTGCTACCGCGAGGCGCTGAAGAACATCCCGGAGGATCAGATCGTCTACGGGTCGCTGCGCCAGGATCTGACGCGTGCACTCCAGGCCACCATCCGCCAGCACGGCGGACATGTGACGAGCGACACGCTGGTCGTGCCCATCGGCGGCAGCGGCGGCGACGGCCCGAACGGCAGCGGCTCGACGGGTAGCGGCGGCGTCTTCCACTGGCTCGCGCAGAAGCTCGGCCCGAGCACGGCGGACTCGATTCCGATCCCGCTTCTCGTCCTCGGTGGGCTCGCCTTCGCCCTGATGGCGGCCGCCGGAGTGAGCTTGATCGCGCGGCGGATGCAGGCCCGTCGGGCGGCGGCCGATCCACCGCCCGCAGGCCCCTCCTTCTAGACGCTCAGGCGCGTGCGCGCACGGGCTGTGAAGCCCGTGGCGACGAGGGTCAACCCGAGCAGGACGAACAGCAGCAGGCCGAGCCCCGTGAACGGGAGCTGACCCAGCGTCCGCGGTCCGCCGGTCGGCGTCTTCGTGGCGCCGAAGGTGTTGCGATCCTGGCGTGGCGCGCCCTCGGACGTACGCGTGCCGGGTGACGGCGCTCCGGCTGCGGACGCCGGTGCCGGTGTCGACGCCGACGCTGCCGGAGTTGACGCCGCTGTTGCGGTCGGACCGGAAGCGACCGATGGATTCGCACCGACCGGACCGGACTGAACCGTCCCGGTCGAGCCGGTCGCGGTGTTCCCACCACCGACCTGTGCGGTGCCGACCGAATCAGTGGCGGAGTTCGTACCACCACCACCACCACCGCCGACCGTCACGGGCGCCGACGTCGTCGTATCGCCCGCGCCTGCAGTCGTGCCGGCCGTCACTGCACCGGACTGCGCTGCGAGGAACGAACGCGTGACCGTGTTACCGCCGCCGACTTGAGCTGCTCCGACCGAGTCGGCAGCGCTGTTGCCACTACCTGCGACGCCCACCGGGGCGGACGCCGAGACCGCCTCGCCGACGATGGACGCACCGACGGTGGGACTCGCCTGCGGCGACCCTGACTGCAGCACACCGGCCGAGCCACTGGACGAGTTGCCGCCGCCGATCTGAACACCACCGGTCGAGCTCGACGCGGTGTTGTTCCCACTGCCGCCGACCGTCACCGGGACGCTCGCGCTCGCACTCGAGCCCGACGCGCCGGCGGACGCCGACGGCGACGCACTCACGGAGCTGACCTGCACGCTGCCGGTGGAGTCGTTCGAGCTGTTGCCACCACCCGCCTGCACAGCGCCCACGGAGTTCGTCGCGGTGTTGTTGCCTGAGCCACCTACTGCAACCGGGACGGAAGCGGCGGCTGTCGCGCCCGCTTGACTCACGTCCGCTGTCGGTGTGACTCCGACCGGTCCGGTCTGCACTGCTCCGACCGTGCCGGTCGCGTTGTTGTCGGCCAGCGCGGTTTGCGCCGTGCCGAGCGTGACTGCCATGACTGCGGCGATCACGAGCAACCACTTGGCTCTCATATCCCCTTCTTTCGTAGCCGTCGTTCGAGTTGACTACGCCGCTCCGCAGCACTTGCGCCGAATCACTCCATCGAGGGATGCCACGCACTAGGCCACGTAGGTCACGGCGAGGACGAACCACGTCTTCGCTCCGGCCCCGCTGACGCGCAGCGAGAAGGTCCCGGCTGTCGAGGTTCCGTTCAGCTGAAGAGGACTGCGGCCCGCGATCCGACCGAACGGCGTGGAGAGCGTCAACCGCTTGCCGCCCGTGAAGCGCAGCACCGCGGTGAACGGGCCCGCCCCGAGGTCGAGGCTGTAGGTCCGCGCGCGAACCTTGGGGCCGACCACTCCTCGGAAGACGGCGCTTTTCGCCGTGGTCGGACGCAGGAGCGCGAGCGTCTTCCCCGCGTCGATGCGGCCGTATTGCACGAATGCCGGAAGAGGAACCGCGGCGCGCACAAGCGCGTCCTCCACTTCACTCGCAGTCGCAGCCGGCTGCGCGCTCAGCTCGAGCGCGACGAGACCCGCGACGACCGGCGTCGCCGACGACGTGCCGCAGAAGGTGCCGTAGCCGTCGCCGAGAATCGGCGCGACGTTGCAACCGGGAGCGGCGAGCCGAACCCACGAGCCGAAGTTCGACCACGAGTAACGCCGATCGGTAACGGTCGTCGCCGCGACGCTGACGGCATGGGGATCGGCGGCCGGGTAGAACTGCGTCGTGACGCCCGCGTTGCCGGCCGCGGCGACGACGACAACGCCCTTCGCATTCGCGTACGCCAAGGCGTTCGCCAGCTCGACGCTCGATCCGGGCCCGCCGAGGCTGAGGTTGATCACCCGCGCACCGTGGTCGACGGCCCACACGATTCCTGCTGCGATCAGCGTGTCGTCGCCGCTCCCCGTCGAGTCGAGCACCTTGATCGGCATGACCAGACAGCGCCAGCAGATCCCGGCTCCACCGACGTGGTTGTTCGAGCGCGCGGCGATGATGCCCGCCACCGCGGTTCCGTGTCCGTGGTCGTCCGATGGATCGGCGTCGTTACCGATGAAGTCCCAGCCGGGCACGAGCGCGCCGCGCAGATCCGGATGCTTTGCGTCCACCCCGGTGTCGACGACCGCGACGACGATCTTGCTCGAGCCCTGCGTCACGTCCCAGGCCTGGGGGAAGCCTGCGACGCGCAGGCCGTCCTGCTGCGGCCAGTCCGTGTCGTCGGGGCTCGTGTCGAAGACCTCCGCGATCGGCTCCTTCGACGCGCTGGCCACAACCGGCGACGACTGCAGCGAGGCCAGCATCTCGGTGCGCTGCTCCGGCTCGACCCCGACGAGGTAGGCCTTGATCTGCGGGATGGCCTTTACGAGCGTCCCGCCCGCATCGGAGATCACCGCCGCGATTCGGGCGCGCGGGACGCCCGGCTTGAAGGTCGCGGCGACCCGTCGGGGGTCGTAGCGCACGATGGTCGAGCTCCGAACCGTAGGCTCCGGTTCGCGGGGTGCGCGGGGTTCGCGGGGTGCGCCCGCCGGCTCCGAGCTTGGTCTCGGTTCCCCTCCAGTGGGCGCACCCTGTCCATCGCGGCAACCGATGTCGAGGACCGGGTTTATGACCACGCACACGTCGGCGCGGGCACTTCCCCCTACGGCCAGGGCAAGCGCGACCGCCACCAGCGTCGGCAGCCAACCGGTCATCGATCTGAGCCGCATTCGCGTTACGGGAGGAGACCGACGGCGCCGCCCCAACTTGCGGCGAATCACCCGTTCGAGGGACTGCCCTGGGACGTGTCCGACGCGCCCGAAATCCGGCTTGGGAAGCGGCCTCGCGGCTACACTTGGGGTTACGTCCGGGGCTGTTTCTATGGTCCAGATCCGATCGGCGGCGCCTCCTAGAAGACGCACGACCAACACCGATCGAGACTGATATCCGTAGGACTAGCGCTCGGGAGGGACAGGATGGCGACCGCCAAGGAAATAGAGACTCAGGCTCCGGCAACCGCTCCGGCTGAGAACACCGTCGTCGACGAAACGGCCAGCTTGGCCGTGCGCCGCTACTTCACGATTCCGGGCCGCGACCCCTTCGACGAGATCGAGTGGGAGATCCGCGACGCCTTCATCCCCGGCAAGGAGAAGCCGGTCTTTGACCAGAAGGACGTCGAGTTCCCGAAGTTTTGGTCGCAAACAGCGACGAATATCGTGGCCCAGAAGTACTTCCGCGGCCGCATGACCTCGCCCGAGCGCGAGCGGAGCGTCAAGCAGATGATCGGCCGCGTCGTCGACACGATCGCCGGCTGGGGTCGCGCCGACGGCTACTTCGCGACCGAGGAAGAGGCCGAGACCTTCGAGGCCGAGCTGAAGGCGATCCTTGTCAACCAGCTCGCGTCCTTCAACTCGCCCGTCTGGTTCAACGTCGGCTTCGAGGAAAAGCCGCAGTGCTCCGCCTGCTTCATCCTCTCGATCGACGACTCGATGGACTCGATCCTCGACTGGATCCGGCGCGAGGGCGTCATCTTCCGCGGCGGCTCCGGCTCGGGCGTCAATCTCTCCAAGCTTCGCTCCTCGAAGGAGCAGCTCTCGAAGGGCGGCTACGCCAGCGGGCCCGTCTCCTTCA
>Ga0307323_10000593_pt1 | contig 11207 bp, 9 predicted proteins | sample ER_DNA_381_FD_194496 | JGI IMG/M metagenome (GOLD analysis project Ga0307323, IMG submission 194496) | Bulk soil microbial communities from the East River watershed near Crested Butte, Colorado, United States - ER_DNA_381 | ecosystem: Environmental > Terrestrial > Soil > Floodplain | place: USA...
AATGCGGATGCCGTTGCCGAGCTCGATCGTCGCGCCGCCGGTGGTGATCCCGATCACCGGCGCGATGGCCCCGTACTGGTGACCCTCGCCGAAGAGCGCGCCCTCGAGCTCGACGTACGCGCGGTCGAACGCTGCGTCGTCCCAGTCGAAGCCGCCGCACGACTCGGCCGTGCTCATCAGGAGCGGCAAGAGAACGCTGCCGAAGAGGGCTTCGTGCTCGTCGGCGCGTGGGCCCGCATGTGCGCGCGCGAAGATCGCCGCTGCCGGCTCGCGCCGGAGCTCGTCGACGGCGAGCTCTGCATCCGGACGTCGTCGCAGCGTGTGTGCGTGCGCCTCGATGAACGGCTTGACGAGCGGTCGATACTCGTAGAGCGCAGGCCGGTCGTACGAGCTGTGCTCCTCGAAGGCGAACGGGAGATCGGCGCCGCGTTCCAGCTCCTGCAGAAGCGCACGGAACGAGCCGAGCGCAAAGGCCCTCAGGGACTCGTGGAGCTGTGGAGCGCGCACGATCACGAGTTGACTTACGCCGTCTTCGGTTCCTCTCCTCTCTGACACTCCGGACACCAGTAGGCCATGCGTGCGTCGTCGCCCTGCGGCCACGACTTGATCGCCGTGCCGCAGCGGGGGCACGGCCGGCCTTTGCGGCGATAGGCCTGCGCGCTGCCGGGCGCTCCGTCGAGCCGGCCACGCATCAGGCGGTGCGCTGCTTCGAGTGTGGCGCGGAGCTCGGGGTCGGTGACTTCGGCGAGGCGGCGCCACGGCGAGACACGTGCGTGCCAGAGGGATTCCGCCTTCCAGAGGTTTCCGATGCCGGCGACGAGGCGCTGGTCGAGTAGCGCGTCTCCCACCTGTCGCTGCGGGTTTTCGGCGTGGAGCCGCTCCAGCATTGTGTCGTAGTCGGGCGGCTCGGCGAGGATGTCGGGGCCGAGGCGCCGCGCGATTCCGCGATCGAGCTCGAGGACCGCGCCGTTGAACATCGCACCAACGTACTCGTCACCGCGCAGGACGAGCCACGGCCGGCCGAAGATCGGTGCGTCGCGGCGCAACACGAGCCAACGTCCCTTCATGCGCAGGTGACTGCGGAGGACGAGCCCTCCCTCGAAGCGGAGGAGGAGGTTCTTGCCGATCGCCTCGACGTGTTCGAGCCGAAGGCCGTCCAGGCGCGGCGCGAGCTGCTTCACGGCCGCGCGTGGATGCGGTGTCTCGACCTCGAGCTGCTGTCCGACGAGCACCTGCAGGCGACGAGCGGCGCGATGAAGGGCGTCCCCTTCGGGCATGCTCCAAGGGTATGTCGCCTCGTCTTCGTGCCGCAGCTGCCGGCGCCGTTGCGGCAGTCGTCTGGGGATTGCAGGAACCGCTCGATCGGCGGGTCTTCGGCTGCGACTACTCCGACGTTGAGTTTCTCGGCCGTGGGCGGCGGTCGGTTGGCTTCGTCGTGCACGCGCTGAACGGTGCGCTGTTCGGCGTTGGGTTCGACGTGGTGCGGCAACGCGTCGACGTCGACGAGCGGCGGCTTGCGCTGACACTCGCCCTCACGGAGCACATGGTGCTCTGGCCGTTCATCGGCTTCGTCGACCGCCGGCTCGTCACGAGCCCGAACGGCTTCGCGCAGGCGACGTATCGCCATGCGCTCTTCGGCGTCATCCTCGGGCGCCTCGCCTGAAACGACATGTGCCAGGGACTGTCCCTGGCACATGTCCCTGCGGTGGGTCCCCGCAAGCTCTAAACGGCGAGCTTCTCCTGCCTGATGCGGCGAATGCCGCCGATGAGCACGGCTGCACAAAGCAGCAGGCCGAAGACACCCATTGCACCGATGCCGGCTGCGCCCCAGTCGAAGCTCGACCCGTGGACGACTTGCGGCTTGGCGTAGGAACGTGCCAGCGCCTGCCAGCGCAGCCCCTGCGCCTTCAGCGCCTGCGGCGTGTAGAAGCTGGCCGCCGGCCGGTCCGCGCGGTTCGCGTACGCCTGAGCAATTCCCTGCCAGCGGAGGCCGTCGGCCTTCAGGCCCTGCTGTGTGTAACCGCTCATCGCTTGATACCGCTCCGCCAGCCCGGTCAGACGGAGCCCGTCTGCCTTCAGGCCCTGCGGGGTCGTGCCTGCCGCGTTCGCCGTGCCGCTCGACAGAGCGGCGACGAGGAAGACGAGGCCGACGAACCGACTGGCTGTGGTCTTGGAAATCATCTTGCCCTCCTGGTTTCTCGAGCGGCCCAGCGCCGCTCGTTCGCCAAGAAGACGCCAGGGCGGTCACTCCGGGAGCATTTCCCGCCCACGATTCGGCCATTCGACCGGTAATTCGACGGTAATTCGGCGCGCTAGGCACCCGGGGCGACCGGTGCTACGGTCGATTCGAGGTACTGGCGTGGAATTCCCATCCTGGGTCCCCTGCAGGTCGTCGAGGACGGACGGCCGATCTCGATCCGGCGCGGCAAGGAGCAGGCGCTCCTCGCCTACCTCCTGCTCCATGCCAATGAGGTGGTGCCGAGTGGAACGCTGATCGACGTCCTCTGGGACGAGAGGCCGCCGACGACGGCGTTGAAGATTCTCCAGAACGGTGTCTCCCACCTGCGCAAGCAGCTTGGGAACGGCCGGCTCGAGACGAGGGATCCGGGGTACCTGCTGCGCGTCGAGAAGGATGAGCTCGATCTCGAGCGATTCGAGCGCCTGCCCCGCGAAGGCCGCGAGGCCGAGGCGCTCGCGCTCTAGCGGGGGACGCCTCTTCTCGACCTGCGCGACGAGCGGTTCGCAGACGAAGCCCGTCGCCGCCTCGAGGAGCAGAGACTCGCCGTGATCGAGGATCGCGTCGACGCGGGCCCATCAACGAGCCCGACGCCGGCTCTCGGAGGAGCTCGGGCTCGAGCCCGGACCGCAGCTGCAGGAACTCGAACGTCGAATCCTTACTCACGATCCCGAGCTCGCCGGTCCGCCGTCGCGTCCGCGCCGCACGGCGCCCCAACGCCGAGGGCCGCGGAAGCTCCTTGTCTTCGGCCTTGTTGCGGGCCTGCTCGTGGTGCAGCAGAACTCCCTGGTTGTCGTCGATCCGAGCCGGAACCGCGTCGTCGGCGTGGTTCCGGTCGGGCAGACCCCACGCGGAGTCGCCGTCGGACGCGATTACGTCTGGGTCGCGAACTCGGCGGACGGAACGATTTCGCAGATCGGGAAGAAAAGTCTGAGCACCGTCCAGACGATCGGGCTCGGCGAGCAGGCGACCGACCTCGTCGAAAGCGCAGGGAGCGTCTGGGTCGCCACGGGAATCGACGACACCCTGGTCCAATTGGACGCTCGCTCCGGGGGGATTCTGGAGAGGCTGCACCTCTCGTCGAGCGACCAAACGGCGAGCGCTCACGCGGTCACCGCCGGTGCCGGGGCGATCTGGGTCGCATCCGGAAATGAGCTCCTGAAGATCGACCCGAAAAGCGACTCCGTCATCGCCCGCCAGGGGTGCTGTTTCGGGGGCGTGAACGACGTCGCGGTGGGCGGCGGGTCGGTGTGGATCGCGGACGTCGGTGAAGTGGTTTATCGCGCGTCTCAAGCCGACCTGCATCAGACCGGACGTGTAGGTCTTGGCGTGATTCCCGGCGCCGTGACGTTCGCCTTTGGCTCGCCTTGGCTCGCGCTCCCCTCCACCTTCGGACGTCGGATCACCCTCGCTGAACTGGATCCACAGACAGTGCAGGCGCTCGACTCGACTCCGATCGGACCTTCGGTGGGATATCCACCGACGATGGAGCTGACGTCAGGCGCCGGGGACCTCTGGATTACGAACTTCGATGCAGGCACTCTGGTCCGCGTCGACCCCAGAAGCGGAGTCGTGAAGGCGACGATCCACCTCGGCCACCATCCGTTCGGCGTCGCGTTCGGCGCGAACCGCATCTGGGTGACGGTCAGCTAGGGACGAAGCACCGCACGCCGAGGGCCGGCGAGAAAGCCGGCCTCGAGCAGCAGCGGCATGATCTCGGTCTCGCCGACGGGCTCACCGTCAAAGCGCTCGACCGCCAGGCGTTTCTTCGACCCGCCCTTCTTGACATGTTCGACGAGCGCCTTCAACGCGACGCGGAGCCAATCGTCCTCCGGATCCCGCAACGGGACGAGTGACTTGCCGCCGCGCTCGACGAAGAGCGCCGGCTGACCGCCGAGCAGGACGACCTGCGCACCGGCGACACGCGCCGCACGCGCTCCCGCTCGCTTCGGCCAGGGCAAACCCGCACCGTAGGGCTGTGCCGGGTCCGCGGCGGGAAGGACGAGCGGTTCCGCCTCCTCGTCTTCGCGCGGACGCAACTCCCGAAGTCGTTCCACCGCGCCCGGGACGGCGAACTGGGCGCCGCCGAGGCCTTCGACGAAGTAGCCACGCCGGCAGACGCCGAGCGTCTCGAGTGCACGAAGCTCGCCGTATACCGCGCCGTACCCACCGGGGATCCCTTCGCCGCGGACGCCGTCGCGCGTGACGATTCCCTGACGTTCGAGCAGCAGTTCCGCGAGGGCGCGCGCGTCAGGCCGGCCGGGGAAGAGCTTGTCAGTGAGCGACCAGCGTCCCTGCGTCGCGGTGATCCCGGCTGAACGCTGGCGCGAGAAGCGGCGCGGCCGGCCACGCTGAGTTGCCTTCGGTGACTGGTAGCGGCGTCCGGCTCGAAGCGGCGTCCAGGCGTCGTTCGTGACCTCACCGGCCCAGACCAGATCCCAGAGGGCCGGGAGCGCAACCTCGGCCTCGAGCCCGGTCGACGTGACCAGGTCGTACCAGAACTCTGCACTGCGTCCGAGCGCCTCCCTGATCTTGTCGTGCGCCTCACCCTCGGGGCGAGCCGCGGCCGCCGGGCGACCGAGCGCGGGCGCGTCCTCGCGGAAAAAGACGGCGACCCGGTCGAGCCCGGCGCCGACCCACACAACTTCACCCGATGCGCAGAGCTGGTCGAGTTGGCCCGGGTTGAATCCGGGAACCCGGCGTGGCAAGACGTCCGACTCCCACAGCGCTACCGGCAACGAGAGTCCTTGCAGCGGCACGAGCGCCTCGCGCAGCGTGGCGCGGCGATCGATGCCGTGCCAGTGCGGCAGGAAGCGGCCGAATGCCGCCTGCTCTGCCGGTTCGACTTCCTTGCGGAGCGCGGCGAGCGACGCGCGCCGTAGACGACGCAGAACGTCGGGGTCGCACCACTCTCGTTCGGTCCCGCCCGGCCGCAGCTCACCACGAACGAGCTTCTCCTGACGCTCGAGCTGCTGCAGCAACGGTTCCACGTCGCGACCGAAGCGCTCGTTCGCCTGCGCCGTAGTGAACGGCCCGCGGCCGCGCGCGTAGCGCGCCACGAGCTGGTCGAGCGCGTCGGGGGCTCCCTCGAGGAAGACCTCCGGCAGGCCGCCGGGAGGCATGACGCCAAGCGCATCGCGGTAGCGGCCGGCGTCCTCCGCGGCAATCAGCCGTTGCTCGTCCGCGAAGCGCACGAGGAGAGCGCGCCGCTCGCGCAGCAACGTCTGGGCGAAGCCTTCGTCGTATTCTCCTGCACGGAGGTCACCGCGTAGCCGTAGCTGATCGTGCAGCTGGTCCGCGTTGCGTGGATGGCCGCGCAACTGCGCCTCGACATCCTCGACGGCGCCTGCGTCCAGTAGATCGCGCAGCTCCTCCTGTCCGAGCAGCTCGCGCAGAAGATCCCGGTCGAGCGACAGCGCCTGGGCTCGCCGTTCGGCGGGAGGCGTGTCGTCCTCGTACATGTACGTCGCGATGTAGTCGAAAAGCAGCGAAGCGGAATAGGGCGATGCTGAGGCCGTTTCGACGTCGACGAGGTCGAGCTCGCGCGTCCGCAGTCCGTGCAGGAGGCGTTTCAACGCCGGCAGGTCGAAGACGTCCTGCAGACATTCGCGGTAGGTCTCGAGGATGATGGGGAACGAGCCGTAGCGACGCGCCACTTGCAGGAGTCCCTGCGCCTTGAGGCGCTGCTGCCAGAGTGGCGTGCGCTGGTCCGGGCGACGGCGCGGGATCAGCAGTGCGCGGGCGGCGTTCTCGCGGAAGCGTGCACCAAACAGAGCGCTCTGCCCGACTTCCTGCACGACAAGCTCCTCGATTTCTTCGGGCGAGATCATGATGTCTTCGATAGGAGGCGGCGCGTCGGCGTCGGGCAGGTGCAACGCGATCCCGTCGTCCGACCAGATCGACTGCACCTCAAGCCCTCGCGACTCACGCAGGCGCGCTGCGAGTGCAAGCGCCCACGGTGCGTGGATGCGCGCGCCGAACGGGGTCAGGATGCAGAGGCGCCAGTCGCCGATCTCATCGCGGAAGCGCTCGACGACGACGGTTCGGTCCGATGGGATGGCGCCGGTCGCCGCGGCCTGCTCGTTCAGAAAGGTCAGCAGGTTGTTCGCCGCGCGCTCGTCGAGCCGGTGCTCGCTCATTAGCCGAGCCTGCGCGACGTCGTGGCTCAGGGCCACCAGCTCGCGCGACGTCTTCCCGATCGCCTCGCCGAGCTCGTACGGCCTGCCCACGCCTTCGCCCTTCCAGAACGGAACCGCCCCGGGCACGCCGGGCGCCGGTGAGACGAGCACTCGGTCGCGAGTGATCTCCTCGATCCGCCAGGTCGAGGCACCGAGCAGGAACGTCTGCCCGGCGCGCGCCTCGTAGACCATCTCCTCGTCGAGCTCGCCGACGCGACCGCCGCCCTCGATCAGGTGCACACCGAAGAGGCCACGGTCCGGGATCGTCCCGGCGTTTGTGACCGCGAGACGGCGAACACCACTCCGCCCACGAATCACGCCGGCGGTGCGATCCCAGATGATGCGCGGCCGCAGCTCGGCGAACTCGTCCGACGGATACCGGCCGGCGAGCATGTCGAGCACGTTCTCGAGTTGCGCGCGCGAGAGCTCGGCGAACGGATACGCGCGCCGCACGAGCTCATGCAGATCGTCGACGGAGATCTCCTCGTCGGCGGTGATCGCGACGACCTGCTGCGCGAGGACGTCGAGCGGGTTGCGCGGGATGACGGTCTCCTCGATGCCGCCTTCGAGCATCCGCTTGACGACGACGGCCGACTCGAGCAAGTCGGCGCGGAACTTCGGGAAGATGCGGCCCTTGGAGACGGCGCCGAGGTCGTGCCCGGCGCGCCCGACACGCTGCAGGCCGCGCGCGACCGACTTCGGCGACTCCACCTGGATGACGAGGTCCAGGGCGCCCATGTCGATGCCGAGCTCGAGCGATGAGGTCGCTACGAGACACGGAATCTCTCCCGCCTTCAGCAGCTCCTCGATCTCGACGCGCTGCTCGCGCGCGAGCGACCCGTGATGCGCGCGAGCGACCTCTTTCTCCGCCAGCTCGTTGAGACGCAGCGCGAGCCGCTCAGCAAGGCGGCGGTTGTTGACGAAGACGATCGTCGAGCGATGCGCTTCGACGAGCTCGAGGATCTTCGGGTAGATCGACGGCCAGATCGAGCTCGAGGAGCCTTCGGCTCCGCCCTCCAGCGCCGCACCCGGCTCGCGCATGTCCTCCACGGGCACGACGATCTCGAGGTCGAGCTCTTTCGAGACCCCAGCGTCGACGAGCTGGATCTCCCGTGCGCCCGAGACGAAGCGGCCGATCTCCTCCATCGGCCGCTGCGTCGCAGACAGGCCGATGCGCTGGAACGGCTGGTCGACGAGCCGCTCGAGTCGCTCGACGGAAAGCGCGAGGTGTGCGCCGCGCTTCGTGCCGGCGACCGCGTGAACCTCGTCGAGGATCAGCGTCTGGACGCCGCTCAGGTTCTCGCGCGCGCGCGAGGTGAGCAGCAGGTAGAGCGACTCGGGAGTCGTGATCAGGATGTCCGGCGGGTTCCGGAGCATCTCGGCACGCTCCTTCTGGGGCGTGTCCCCGGTTCGGACGCCGATGCGGAGCTCCGACTGCAGCCCGGCGAGTGGCCCGCGCAGGTTGCGCTCGATGTCGTAGTTCAACGCCTTCAGCGGGGAGACGTAGATCAGGCGCAGGCCCTGGCCGGGCTCCGAGTTGAGCTTGTCGATCCCGTAGAGGAAGGCGGCGAGCGTCTTTCCGGAGCCGGTCGGCGCCTGGATCAGCGTGTGCTTGCCGCTCGCGATCGCAGGCCAGCCGAGCTCCTGCGCAGGGGTCGCACCGGCGAACGCCTGCTCGAACCAGGCCCGTGTCTTGGGGCTGAAAAAGCTGAGCGGGTCCACCCCGTCAGGGTACTTGCGCGGGGGTCCTCCAAGAACCAAGATCGTCCCGTGGAGAGCGTCGCCTACTCGGTCAGCGGCTCGTACTTCGAGTCGTGCAACTGCGACCCCATCTGCCCCTGCCGAATGGTGGACGGAGTGCGCGGAGGCCGGTCGACGCACGGGATCTGCTACGGCGCGCTCGCCTGGCTTGTAGAGGACGGGCGCATCGGCGACGTCGACGTCAGCGGGCTCGCTACGGCGCTGATCGTTCGCTACGACGACGACGAGCCCGGGTCACCGTGGACGATCGTGCTCCACGTCGACGCGACCGGGGACGAGTCTCAGCGGAACGCCCTTGCCGACGTGTTCCTGGGCCGCCATGGCGGACCTCAGGTCGGCGTGCTGCCGTGGGTGCGAAAGATGAGCAACCTCGTCGACGTGCGCCCGGACCGGATCGAGCTCGTCGCGCAGGGTGAGGGCTACGAGCTCCGGATCGGCAAGGCGGTGCGCGCGAAAGCGACGCGGCCGGTGTCCTTAGACGCGACGGTCCGGTGCGTCATACCCGGCTACGACCAACCAGGACGCGAGTTGGTGGCAGACGAGCTGAAGGTTGACGACGATCCTTTCGCCTGGGAGCTCACGGACAACTGCGCGTTCGCGAGCCGCTTCGACTACGCCTCCGAGTAGCTCGGCTACTTGCCGCCGTAGACGAAGTACAGCGTCAGCGCGATCGCCAACAGGATCACGAAAATCACCCCGAGGAAGAGCGTGATGCCGGAGATCACGATCAACGGCGTGCGAGCGCTCGCTCCCTCTTCGGCCTCGTGCTCGAGCGCCTTCGCCGTTTCAATCGGATGCTCCACGTCGTGGAGGATGTGCTTCGCCTTGTCGACCGGATCGGCCATATCTCCCCAAGAGTGTACGCGTGCCATCTAGGATCAAGGGGTGGCCACGACCACACCTAGTGCCCTCTATTTCACGGGCAACGACGAGGCAGACGCGCTGCTCGCCGAGGAGCCGCTCGCCCTACTGATCGGCTTCGTGCTCGACCAGCAGGTGACGGTGCCGACGGCGTTCCTCGGGCCGTTCAAGCTGAAACAGCGCTTCGGGTCGCTCGACGCGCGCAAGCTCGCGGCCGCCGATCCCGGTGAGCTCGAGCGGATGTTCCGCGAGAAGCCGGCGATTCACCGTTTCCCCGGCGCGATGGCCAAGCGGGTTCAGGAGCTCGCCGCGGTCGTGGTCGACGAGTACGGCGGTCAGGCCGAACGCATCTGGACGGACGCGGCGGACGGCAACGATCTGCGCAAGCGCATCTCTTCGCTCCCCGGGTTCGGCGACATGAAGCTCAAGTCCCTGAGCGCGGTCTTGGCAAAGCGGTTCGGGGTCGAAGCCGCGCAGGAGATCGCACCGAACCATCCGACGCTCGGCGACGTCGATTCACCCGAAGCGCTAGAGGAGTATCAGGCGAAGAAGCGCGCACACAAAGCCGAGATGCGCGCAAAGCGGATCTGAGAGTGGCTGTCGCGCTCTAGGAGGCTGCAGCGAGCAACGACTCGCACCTGCGTAGATACCGCCACGCGTCGACCGAACGCCAGAAAGGAAGCGCGCGCTCGAGCTGCACGGCGGCTTCCGCGTGACGCCCTTCTTCGACCAGCCACTCGCCCGCCCAGAGCCTGGCCGTGGCGGCGGCCGAGATGGCAGCCATCGACTCGAGCTGGGCGGCGGCCTTGTCGAAGTCCCGCTCGATGAACGCACTGACGACGTCGAGCCACGGGACGGCAATCGGGAACTCCTCGACGGCCGTCTTCACGCGCGCCTCCTCCCCGGCCGACCACGCCGCAAACCAAAGGTCGAGCACCCAACTCTCGACATACGCCGACCCGGTCTCCTTCCAGACGTCCAAGAGCTCGGCTGTGACTCGCGCCGCGTCTTTCGTCTCCCCGAGCTCGGCATGGAGTCGTGCTCGGAGGGCGAGCGGGCTGCAGAGACCCTGGAACGTCGATTTTCCCTCCACGACCGCGACAGCCCGATCCGCGTCGAAGACCGCAGCTTCGACCGCACCCTCTGCAATCAGCATGCGGGCGCGGCAGACCCGCGTTTGCGGTTCGACCCAGAACGGTGATTCGTCGTAGCCGGGCATGAGCTCATTGACAATTCGCCGGGCTTCCTCCCAGTTACCCGCGAGCATGTGATCGTTCGCGACCTCCGTCGAGAGCCAGCGCGTCGGTTCCTCGTAACCGATGTCCTGCGAAATCTGCAATCCCTCCCAATGCAGCTCGGCGGAACGTTGCAGCTGTCCCTCGCAAGCGAGGACCGAAGCCAGATTCCCGCAAGCACGCACATACTCAGGACCGCCCACACCGCGCGCGATCTCGAGGCTGGCTTCGAGATCATCGAGGCCCTCCCGTTCGCCGAGATAGACGCGTGCAACGCCGATGTTGTTCAACACGTGCGCCCGCATCTCGTCGCGGCCGAGTTTCTCCGCCAGCGCGAGCGCCGGTCGCCCAAGGGCCACCGCACGTTCGTTCTCATCGCCGAGCATCGCGAAGCGCCCGAGGTTCGCCAACACGCGCAGCTTGACGTTCTCGTCTGTCATGCGCTCGGCCAAACCCCCGGCCGCGATGAAGTGCTCGTTGGAGCCCGCCTGGTCGCCCCGCAGCCAGCGATATTCGCCCAGCACGACCTCCGCTCTTCCGGCATCGTGCACGTCGCCTGCCAGCAGCTTTTCGCGAGCGCCACGGAGCCGCCGGTCGCTGGTGAGGTCGACATAGACGGTCGCCTCCGCCTGCTCGAGCAGGAGCCGCGGCCAATCCGGATCGTCCTCCGGGGTCAGCTCGACGACTGCTTCGAAGAACCGTGCGGCGTTTACGAATGAGTTCAAGGCGACCGCGCGCCGGCCCGCGTCGCGGAGTGCAACACGGGCGCGGCGGATCACCTCGCTCACATCGCGACCGGCCGCGCGTCCGTACTCCAAGGCGTTCGAGTAGTGGTGCGCAAGGAGTTCCGCCGCGTCGTCACTGCGCACATGCCGCTCGATCCACTCTGCCACTTGCTCGTGCCTCTCGGCGCGCGTCACACGCGGAATCTGGCTG
>Ga0307323_10000601_pt1 | contig 11131 bp, 9 predicted proteins | sample ER_DNA_381_FD_194496 | JGI IMG/M metagenome (GOLD analysis project Ga0307323, IMG submission 194496) | Bulk soil microbial communities from the East River watershed near Crested Butte, Colorado, United States - ER_DNA_381 | ecosystem: Environmental > Terrestrial > Soil > Floodplain | place: USA...
CGTAGCGAACGAGCTCGTTGATCGCCAATCCCGCCCGCGCGCGGTCCCCGTACCCAAGCCAGCAGATCCTGGCGGGCAGGCCCTGGAACGCCACGCGATTCGCCGCCAGCTCCAGCCACCGCTGCAGGAGCGGATCGTCCGGGAAGAGGTCGCGGAGCACCGCGTCGATCGCCGCGATGTCCGCCGCCTCACCCGAGAGCGCCGCCCACCGGAACGGGCCGACGCCGCGACAGAAGAGCGGCCGGATATAGGCCGGGACGAACCCCGGGTACGAGAAGGCCTCCGCTACGCCACCTTCACGGGCCTCACCTCTGAGGTTGTTGCCATAATCGAAAACATAGCTGCCGGCCCGGACGAACTCGAGCAACGCTTCGACATGGCGCACAATCGACACACGTGCGCGCGAGAGATACTCGTCCGGATCCGATTCACGTAACGCAGCGGCGGCGTCGACGGTGAGACCGACCGGGATGTAACCGGTGAGCGGATCGTGCGCAGCCGTCTGATCTGTGACCAGATCGAAGTGCTCGCCGCGGCGCGCCAGCTCGGGAATCACCTCGGCTGCGTTTCCGAGCAGCCCCACCGAGAGCGCTCGCCCTTCTGCCGACGCGGCCCGGATCCGCGAGAGCGCGTCGTCCAGCGACTCCGTCGCCTCGTCGAGGTAGCGGGTCTCCAGCCGGCGCTGAATCCGAGTCGGGTCGACCTCGATGCAGAGGATTGCGGCGCCGGCCATCGTCCCGGCGAGCGGCTGCGCACCGCCCATCCCGCCGAGCCCGGCGGTGAGGATCGTGCGGCCGGCGAGGTCGGGCGAGCCGAAGTGGGTCTCGCCCGCTGCCGCAAATGTCTGGTACGTGCCTTGCAGGATCCCCTGCGTGCCGATGTAGATCCAGCTTCCGGCGGTCATCTGCCCGTACATCGTCAGTCCGAGGGCCTCGAGCCGGCGGAACTCGTCCCACGTCGCCCAGCGCGGAACGAGCATGGCGTTGGCGATCAGCACGCGCGGCGCGGCCGGGTGCGTCCGGAACACGCCGACCGGCTTGCCGCTCTGCACGAGCAGGCTCTCGTCCTCACGCAGCTCGAGCAGCGAGCGGACGATCGCCCGCAACGCCTCGGGATTCCGTGCAGCCTTGCCCGATCCGCCGTAGACGACGAGATCTTCGGGCCGCTCTGCGACCTCGGGATCGAGGTTGTTGAGCAGCATCCGCAACGGCGCCTCCGTCGACCACGCGCGCGCGTGTAACTCAGTCCCACGCGGCGAACGGATGCAGGTCAGATCCCCGCAGAGCTCCTGGACGACAGCGTCGAGTGGGCGCGTAGTGCTCACGCGAGCTCACCCACCTCCGCCTCGACGGCAGCGAGGAACGAACCGTCCTGGATCGAGGCCGCGACCGTTTCGATGTCGTGCGAGAGCGAGCGATCGTCTCCGAGCCGCGGCGAGAGCGAACGGACGAATCCGTGGGCAGCGCGCACGCCGTGCCCGGGCTCGAGCGGAGCGAGAAACTCCACGGCCTGAGCCCCCGCGAGCACCTCGATCGCGAGCGCGCGCTCGGAGTTCGCGAGCACCTGCCACGCCTTGAGCGCGGCAGCGTTCCCCATGGACACATGATCCTCCTGGCCGGCGCTCGTCGGAATCGAGTCGACGCTGGCCGGATGGCAAAGCGACTTGTTCTCGCTCACGAGCGAGGCCGCGACGTACTGGGGGATCATGAAGCCGGAGTTCAATCCGCCGTCGGTCGTCAGGAATGCGGGCAGGCCGCCCGAGAGATTCGGATTGACGAGCCGTTCGACGCGACGCTCGGAGATGTTGGCGAGCTCGGAGCAGGCCATCGCGAGCGCATCGAGTGCGAACGCCAGCGGCTGGCCGTGAAAGTTCCCGTTCGAGACGAGCAGCTCGTCGTCCACGAGCACGAGCGGGTTGTCCGTCGCGGCGTTGAGCTCGACCGCCACAGTCCCTTCGACGTAGTCCAGCAGGTCGCGTGAGGCGCCGTGCACCTGCGGCGCGCAGCGGAGGGAGTACGCGTCTTGCACCTGGTCGCACCACTTGTGTGCCTCGTTGATGGCGGATCCCTCGAGCAGGCGCAGGACGTTCGCCGCCGAATCGGATTGGCCGCGAAGCGGACGGAGGCGGTGGATTTGCGGAAGAAAGCTCGTTCGCGAGCCCTGCAGCGCCTCGAGTGACAGCGAGCACGCGATGTCGGCAGTGCGCGTGAGCCGACGCGCGCGAACGACGCCGAGGGCCCCGTACGCCGCCATGAACTGCGTTCCGTTGATGAGGGACAACCCCTCCTTCGCTTCGAGCCGAGTCGGCTCGAGCCCGGCGGCGGCGAGTGCATCCGCTCCGGAGACCAGCTCGTCTGCGTAGTACGCCTCCCCCTCTCCGACGAGCGGCAGCGCGAGGTGCGCGAGCGGCGCGAGGTCTCCGCTCGCACCGACCGATCCACGACTGGGCACGTGGGGAAGGACGCCGCGGCCGAGGCACTCGAGCAGTAACTCGACGGTCTCGACACGCGCACCGGAGGTCCCTTTCGCGAGCGCGTTCGCGCGCAGGAGCATCGCGGAACGGACGATCGTGGGCGGATAGGGATCGCCGACGCCGCAGGCGTGACTACGGAGCAGGCGGAGCTGGAGCTCGCCGGTCTGCTCCTCCGGAATCGACTGCGAGACGAAACGTCCAAAGCCGGTGTTGATGCCGTAGGTGTGTTCGCGACTGCCGTGCGCTGCGCGCTCGACGAGCTCGCGCGCGGCCCGCATCTTCGTCCGCGCCTCGTCCGTAAGCGCGACCTCGGCGTCGCCAAGAGCGACCGCCCAGACATCACTGACCCGGAGATCGTCCCCGGTCAGGCGGATCGCGGTCGCCTGAGCCATCGTGCGCGAGTCTAGCTCCGGGCCACGCAGACTCAGGCGTGTGCCCGTTCGAGCAACCGCAGCTCCAGCACGTGCGAAGAGTTGAACCCGTCGATGCGCAAGATTGCGCCGGCCGCAGCCGCAGCCGCGCCGGCAGGCATGAGGCCGACGAGCTCGGCTCCCACGACGTCGACACCGCGCGCATGGGCCTCCGACTCGACCCGCTCGACGATCTCATGCAAGGCCGCTGCTTCCCAGTCCTCGACGTTCATGCTCACCTGCGCACGCCCCGCACGCGGAAGCGCCAGACCAAGAGCTCGCACACCCGGAAACCCGCCGCCGGTCTCACGCACGACCGCCGCGATTGAACGCGCGACCTCTGCATCGTCGGTTGCGAGATTGACGTTGAAGGCGATCAGCGGGTTGCGAGCCCCGACGATCACACCTCCTGCTCGGTCGTCGAGCGTGCCCGGCCCGAAGTCCGGGCTGACCTCCCCCGCGTCAATTCGTCGCTGCAGCTCCGCAGGCCCTCCGCGCCGGTAGAACGCGGGGCCTCGGCCGGCCGAGGATTCGCCGTAGAGGAAGACCGGCAAGCCGAGCTCGGACCCGATCCTGTCGGCGAGCCGGAGCGCGCAATCCTTCGCGCGCTCGCGGTCGGCGGGATCGAGGGCAACGATCGGGACGACGTCTGCCGCCCCGATCCGTGGGTGTGCGCCTTCGTGATCGCGCAGGTCGATTCGCTCGCGCGCACAAACGATCCCCGCCAGCAACGCCTCGACGAGCGAGATGTCGTCGCCGACGAGCGTGAACACCGACCGGTGGTGGTCCGCGTCCGAGTGCACGTCGAGAAGGTCGGCATGCGCTGCGAGTGCGGCACCGAGAGCGTCGATCGTCGACGCGTCACGTCCTTCCGAAAAGTTCGGCACCGATTCGAGCGGCAAGTCCACGCCGCGTACTCTAGGAAGAGTGAAGACGTACTACGACCGGCGCGCACCCGAGTACGACGACTGGTGGCTCGGACGGGGTCTCTATTCCGACCGGCACCGGCCGGGCTGGGAGGAGGAGATCGACGAGCTCGCCGCCGTGATCGCGAGTCTCGAGCCGGTCCGCACCCTTGACGTCGCCTGCGGGACGGGTTTCCTCACTCGCCATCTCCGAGGCGAGGTCGTCGGACTCGACGCCAGCGAGCGCATGCTCGAAGCCGCGCGTGCCCAGGCGCCGGCTGCGACCTTCGTGCGCGGCGATGGCCTTTCCCTGCCGTTCGAGGACGCCGCCTTCGACCGCGTCTTCACCAGTTACTTCTACTGCCACCTCGAGGAGGAAGAACGACGACGCTTCCTCGCAGAGGCCCGGCGGGTTGCGCCGGAGCTAGTCGTCGTCGCCTCCATTCGCGGTGAGGATGACGCAGCGGAGCGCTGGGAGGAGCGTCAACTGAACGACGGCTCGCGCTGGCAGGTGTACAAGCGCGTGTTCGAGGGCGTGGATCTTGCGGAGGAGCTCGGCGGCGAGCTTCTGTTCCAGGGCAGCTGGTTTCTCGTCGCGCGCGCTTGACGCGCCGGCGCTCGTCCTACCGCTCACTCGCCTCGCTGCAACGCGACGTTCGCGCCTGCCGGGCGTGTGCCGAGGCCGGCTATCCGCTCGAGTCCTGGCCCGTCGTGAACGAGTACCTCGACCAGCGGGCGTACATGTACGGACAGGCGCCGGGCATCGTCGAAGGAGCAGAGCGCCGCCCGTGGCGCGGTCGCGCCGGCAAGACGCTGCGCCGCTGGCTCGAGTTGGACGAAGACGACTTCTACCGGACGTTCTACTGCGCTTCGGTGACCCGTTGCTATCCCGGGCGCGCGCCGTCCGGTCGCGGAGATCGGACGCCGACGCCCCGCGAGCAGGAGCTCTGCTCCTTCTGGCGCGAGTGGGAGCTGAAGCTGATCAGGCCGCGACTGATCGTGCCGGTCGGCGGCCTTGCGATCCGCGCCGTGCTCGGCATTCGGAGCAGCCTCGCCGACTGCATCGGCCGCGCGTACGAGCTCGACGGTGCGGTCACCGTTCCGCTCCCGCACCCTTCGGGCGCGAGCAGCTGGCTGAATTCCCCCGCGAACAGGGAGTTGACGGCGCGCGCCGCCGCGCTCGTCCGCGAGGAAATCGGTCGCCTTTGAGGACAACGCCCCCCGCTAGATTTCAGGGGTGAACGAGCACAGCGAAACGCCGTATCGGAAGACATTTGCGCGCCTGCTCGGCTTCCTGCGCCCGTACAAGGTCTCCCTGATCATCTCGATCGTCCTCGCGGTCGCCTCCCAGGGCGCCGCGATCGCGCTCATCTGGGTCACGAAAAACGTGATCGACGACGCGATCGCCCCTCACGACTCCGCGAAATTGTGGGAGTACATCTGGATCATCGTGGGACTCGGGGTGCTCCGCGCCGTCTTGATGGCCGGGCGGCGGCTCATCTCCGGAAAGCAGGCGCTGGCCGTGGAGATGGACCTGCGCCAGGGCCTCTACTCACACCTGGTGCGGCTCTCGTTCGGCTTCTACGACCGTCATCAGACCGGCCAGCTCATGTCACGCGCGACCGTGGATCTCCAGGGCGTTCGCTTCTTCCTCGGCTACGGGCTCATCTTCTTCTTCCAGAACGCCCTGACGGTGCTATCCGTGACGGCCGTCCTCTTCTTCTTCGAATGGCAGCTGGCCCTGATCGCGCTCGCGATCACTCCCGTGATCGTCGTGCTCGCTTATCGGTACAGCCACATCGCGCACCCGACGCTGCGCGACGTTCAACAGAAGCTGGCGGACGTCGCGACGGTCGCCGAGGAGAACATCGTCGGCGTCCACGTCGTCAAATCGTTCGCGCAAGAACCGCAGGAGGAAGAGAAGTTCCGCGCGCGCTCGGAGGCTGTGTTCGAGCAGACAGTGCGCGCGAACCGGCAGCGCGCGACCTACGTCCCGCTAATCTCGTGGGTGCCAATGCTCGCGCAGGCCGCGGTTCTACTCGTCGGCGCGCGCATGGTCTCGAGTGGAGAGCTCACCGTCGGTGGGTTCGTCGCCTTCAACCTCTATCTCGGGATGCTGATCATGCCGCTGCGCTCGCTCGGCATGTGGGTCGGCCAGGCGCAACGCGCGACGGCGTCCGGTGAGCGCATCTTCCAGGTCATGGACGAGCCTGTAGAGATCGCTGACCGGCCGGGAGCGGTGGAGCTTCCCGCGGGCGGCGGGCGGCTCAGGTTCGAGAACGTCGGCTTCGAGTACCTCGACGGCCGCGCCGTGCTGCAGGAGATCGAGCTCGAGATCGAGCCGGGAAAGACGATCGCCCTCATCGGCCATACGGGCTCCGGCAAGACAACGCTCACCTCGCTCGTCCCGCGCTTCTACGACGTCACCTCCGGCCGCGTGACGCTCGACGACGTCGACGTCCGTGATGTGAAGCTCGCCTCACTGCGCCGCGAGATCGGCGTCATCTCCCAGGATCCCTTCCTCTTCTCTGCAACCGTCCGGGACAACATCACCTTCGGCGCTCCGGACCTCGACGACGCCCAGGTCGAGCGGATCGCAACCCTTGCGCAGGCGCACGAATTCATCGACAAGCTGCCGGCTGGCTACGACACGGTGATCGGCGAGCGCGGGATCACGCTGTCGGGCGGGCAGCGACAGCGCCTGGCGATCGCACGCGCGCTTGCGCTCGATCCGCGTGTCCTCATCCTCGACGACGCCACGGCGTCGGTGGATGCATCGACAGAGGCGCGAATCCGCGTCGGGCTACGCGAGGCGATGCGAAACCGCACGACGCTGATCATCGCCCATCGGCTCTCGACGATCGCCCTCGCGAATGAGATTGTCGTGCTCGACGACGGCCGGATCGCCGCACGCGGCACGCACGAGGAGCTCCTTGCGACGAGTCCGGTGTACCACGACATCTACGAGCACGGCCTGCTCGAGCGTCACTTTGCGGACGCGGTTGAGGCGACTGCAGAGACGGACGCCCTGGAGGCTGCCTCATGAGGATCCGAATCGACGCGGGATCGGTACAGACGCGTTCGGGTTTTGCCGGTAGCGTCGGCCGTGGGCGGCGGGTGGCAACGTTCCCCTCCCGGGTGGGGACGCGCACGCGTCTAACAAGAAAGGGCTCCGAACAGTGAGGGTCTGGCAGCCGGGAGGCCACCTGAGCTCGATCAAGAAGGTCGAGGTCGACGACTGGTCGTGGCGCCGGAGCCGCCGCCGCGTCGCTGCGCTCGCGCGGCTGACCCGGCCCTACCGCGTACGCACGGCGTTGTCGGTCGTCTCGCTCCTCGCTGCGACGGCGACGGCGCTTCTTCCCCCACTCCTCGCGAAGTACGCCGTCGACGACGCCATCGGAAAGAACGACCTCGGCAAGCTCTGGTGGATCGTCGGGGCATTCGTGCTCGCCGGACTGCTCAACTGGGCGATGAGCTACTTGCAGACGTACCTCACCGGCTGGGTCGGCGAACGGATCCTGGCCGACCTCCGGATCAGGCTGTTCCGCCACCTGCAGCGGCTGTCCCTCGGGTTCTACGAGCGCACACGCGCCGGCGTGATCATCAGCAGGCTCACGAACGACGTCGAGGCGATCGACCAGCTCGTGACCGACGGCGTCACAAGCCTGGTGCAGAACAGCCTCATGCTCCTCGGCACTGCGATCCTGCTCTTCATCCTCGATTGGCGTCTCGCCCTGGCGACGCTCGCAGTCATCCCGCTGATGAGCCTCGCGACGGTGATCTTCCGCGTCCGCTCGACGCGGGCCTACCGGGCGGTGCGCGAGAGGCTCGGGCTGGTGACCGCGACGCTCGCCGAGGACATCGCCGGCATGCGAGTTGTGCAGGCCTTCACGCGTGAGGAGGCCACCACGCGGAACTTCAAGGCGGTCACCGAGCGCTACCGCGACTCGAACATGGAGACCGTCGTCCTCAACGGCCTCTACTTCCCGTTCGTCGACCTGCTCTCCTCGATTGCGCTCGCGGTCGTGCTGGGCTACGGCGGCCATCTCTACTTTAACGGAGACGTCACGCTCGGAACGCTTTTCGCCTTCATGCTCTACGTGCAGAACTTCTTCGACCCGGTTCAGCAGTTGTCGCAGCTCTACAACACGTTCCTGTCGGCAACGGCGGCGCTCGACAAGATCATGGACGTGATGGAGGAGGAGCCGGAGGTGCTCGACCGCGCCGGCGCACAACCTCTGCCAGAAGTCGAAGGCGACGTGCGGTTCGAGGGTGTCCGCTTCAGCTACTCGAAGGGCGGCGAGGTCCTGCACGGGCTCGACCTGGACGTACCCGCAGGGACAACGGTCGCGCTCGTGGGCCATACCGGTGCGGGCAAATCGACGATCGCCAAACTGCTCGCACGCTTCTACGACCCGACCGAGGGACGCATCACGATCGACGGCAATGATCTCCGCGACGTGACGCAAGCCTCGCTGCGCCATCAGCTGGGCATCGTCCCGCAAGAGGGCTTCCTCTTTGCCGGCACAGTGACCGACAACATCAAGTTCGGCCGGCCCGATGCGACGTCGCAGCAGGTCGTACGGGCTGCGCAGACGGTCGGCGCGCACGATTTCATCCTTCGCCTCGAGGACGGCTACGAGACACAGCTGCAGGAGCGCGGCTCCCGACTTTCACTCGGCCAGCGTCAGCTCATCGCGGTCGCGCGTGCACTGCTGGCCGACCCGCGCATCTTGATTCTCGACGAGGCGACCTCGTCGGTCGACATTGGCACCGAGCGGAAGATCGAGCAGGCGCTCAGGATCCTGCTCGCGGGCCGGACCGCCTTCATCATCGCGCACCGCCTGTCGACCATCCGCGACGCGGATCTCATCGTCGTCCTCGAGCACGGTCGGATCATCGAGCAGGGAAACCACGACGAGCTACTTGCGAAGCGCGGCCTCTACACATCGCTGTATGGAGATTGGGCGGTCGCCTAGGTCATAGGATGCAGGGCAGATGGCTCTCGACAAGGAGACCGAGGAGCGGATCGAACAACCGGTCTCCGAGGAGGCTGAGCGCGAGATCCGGCTGACGCCCGACCAGGCCGTCCGCCAGATGAAGATCAACGTGCCCGTGCGCGGCAACCGCAAGCTGCGCAAGCTGCTCGAGCGCGTGAACAACGATTCCCAGCTCAAGGGCTGGTGGCACGTGGCGAACGTGAACGCCGTCGCCCGGATGCGCATCAACGACCACTCGTGGGTGCACATCCAGATCGTCGCGAACATCGCGCTGAAGCTCCTCCGCCAGTTGACCAAGCACCACATCGAGCCGTCGGTCGTCCGCGACTACGGCTACAGCAACGACGACGCCGAAGTGGTCGTCCTGCTCGCGGCGCTCACGCATTGCATCGGCATGTCGGTTCACCGTGACGGCCACGAGGACTTCAGCCTGTTCCTCGCGGAGCCGAAGCTGCGCGAGCTGCTCGAAGGGCTCTACGAGGAACCGGACGTAACGGTGATCGTCTCTGAGGTGCTGCAGGCAATCACGAGCCACCGCGAGTACGGGAAGCCACTGACCCTCGAAGCCGGCACGGTACGCGTGGCCGACGCGCTCGACATGGAGCAGGGCCGCTCGCGGATCCCGTTCGCCCGCGGCTCGATCTCGATCCACTCGCTGAGCGCTGCGGCGATCGAGGACGTGGCGATCAAGGACGGCGAGCAGCGTCCCGTCTTGATCGAGATCACGATGAACAACTCGTCCGGCATCTACCAGGTCGACAGCCTGTTGAAAGCGAAGCTGCAGGGGTCGGGCCTCGAGCCCTACGTCGAAGTCGTTGCGCGGATCGACACCGAGGCGGAGAAGCGCCTGGTGCCGATCTACCGGCTCGAGATCTAGGGGGATTGCCCTTTAGAAACGCGACTCAAGGCCGCAGCCGACGTCCTTCTTCTCGAGCTTGAGGAACGCGAGGAATGGCCGCCCGAGCGCGAGGTAGGTTGCGACTCGACGAGTGCGGCAGCGGCAACTGAAGTTTTTGCGCGGCGCGATGGCGGGGTCAGCCCGCAGAGCACTCCAAGAAACTGCAGAGCACTCCAAGAAAGGGACGCATGTTGGATGAAGGTTGGCCCGGGCAGTCAGCGCCGGGCCAACCCTTCGTGTCTCCGTTACGGGTTCCTCGGGTTACTCCCGCCGTGGCATGCCAGCCCAGGGATTCCAGGTGGCCCGCCATTCCTGACGTCCTGTCCGGGGGACTGCACGTGGAAATCGATCGGCCCCTGGCCCACGATCATGTCATTCAGGCCGGAGAACGAGCAGATCGAGTTCGAGTGCGCCGGGGCGCCGGTGGCGTGGGCGTCAACCTGCTCCTGCGTTCGCGGTCCAGTTCCGGGCGGGCCCTTGACCTCGCCGGCGATAGCGGAACTAACACCTGCACCAGCAAGAGCGGCTGCACAGAACGCAGCCGCGAGCAATCGCTTCTTGCCCATTCCTTACCTCCCCATATAGATGTGCCGCAGTTAGCGCCTGATTGGCGCCAGCTCGACGTTAGTAAACGGGACGCACATCGTCAACCGTTCGCGTGCTGGTGATGGTTTCAGGATCGCCGATCAATCTCCAGCTGGCTATACGAGTCTGCGGCTGTTGCACGAGCGACAAACCGTAACCATTGCGGGTGAGCGCGTAGTCACGCAGCGCTGAAAGGCCCATATGGGATTCGAACGCCCCTGCTAATCGGGATTTTCTAGCATGCGAGCGCGCGGGGTCGTAACCACAACATGCGCGTAACACACTTGGCCTTCAGAGGGTGTAAGCCTTCTTGAAAGGTGGAATCGCTCAGCAGCCGAGCGAGCTCCTCCCCTCAGACGAGGCTTCGCCGGGCCGCGCCACGTTCGGCGGTTGGGACGACGGCGATCCTGCCCTTGCACGAGCAACCTGGTCGGTCGTTCGTCGGTTGCGGCCCAGTGTGGTGGTCGAGACCGGCGTCGGTCGAGGCGTCACGACGCGAGTGATCCTCCAGGCACTCACCCGGAACGGGCACGGCCACCTCTGGAGCATCGACGTGCCCCCGCTCCTCGAGCGTGGGCTCGCAGACGAGACCGCGGCGGTCGTCTCCACATCGGAGACGGACCGCTGGACTTTCATTCGAGGATCGAGCAGGCGGCGGCTACGGGGGCTGCGCGTGGAGCTTGGCTACGTCGACGTCTTTCTCCACGACAGCTTCCATTCCGCGCGGAACCTCCTCTTCGAATGGGAGACGGTCTTTCCGCGACTGCGTCGACCCGGCGTGCTCTTGGCGGACGACGTCCAACGCAATGCTGCACTAGCTGAATTCACACGAGCTCATCCTGCGCTAGACCGAATCATCT
>Ga0307323_10000604_pt1 | contig 11108 bp, 10 predicted proteins | sample ER_DNA_381_FD_194496 | JGI IMG/M metagenome (GOLD analysis project Ga0307323, IMG submission 194496) | Bulk soil microbial communities from the East River watershed near Crested Butte, Colorado, United States - ER_DNA_381 | ecosystem: Environmental > Terrestrial > Soil > Floodplain | place...
GAACCCTGTTGCAGGCGTCCCGCACGGCGTACCAGGCGGCGCTGCGTCATCCTCGCTTGATCGCACCAGACGACCACGCCAAGTTCGGCGGCGGTCCGTACTCCGACAACCGGATCGAGGACGACTTCTACTGGGCGGCCGCGGAACTCTGGCTCACGACCGGTGAGGACCTCTACCGCCAGCAGGTGGTGTCCTCCGCTCAGCACGCCGCAGATGCCTTCGACCTGAGCGGCTTCGATTTCGACTGGGTGGCGGCGCCCGGCCGGCTCGATCTCGCGCTGCTCGGCAACGATTTCCCCGACCACGCGCGGGTGGTCGACAGTGTGGTAGTCGGCGCCGATCGGCTCTTGGAACTGCAGAGCCAGCAGCCGTGGGGCCAGCCGTACGCGCCGACTGAGGGGTGGGACTGGGGGTCGAACGGACGGATTCTCAACAACCTCGTGGTGCTGGCGATAGCCCACCTGGCGTCAGGCACTTCCCGGTTTGCAGACGCCGTCGCCGCTGGGATGGATTATCTGCTTGGGCGGAACGCTCTCGGTCAGAGCTACATCACCGGGTACGGCACCGACTTCAGTAGTCACCAGCGGACTCGTCAGTTTGGCCACGATCTCGATCATGCGTTCCCTCCGCCGCCACGGGGAGCGCTGGCCGGCGGAGCAAACTCCCGGCCGGCTCCGGATTTTCCCTGTGATTCTCGCCTTCTGGGCCTTCCACCTCAGTGCTGCTATCTCGACGAGCCCACCTCCGAGGTCACCAACGACGTCTGTATTCGCTGGAATGCGCCGCTGGTTTGGGTTGCCACCTACCTGAGCGCCCTGAATGACTAGTCACGATCCTGAAGATCATCGCCAGCGAGAGGTCCCACCATCCGCGCTTTACGCCGCTGGTGCGGTGGGAGAGGCGGCGGGCGCAACGCTTCTCGAAGTCGAGGTGATCTGCTCGGACGACGATGAACACAGGCGCCGGGCCGAGAGCCGAAAGTCCGATGTGGAGGGATGGTGAAGCCGGCGTGGGCCGGGATCGTCAATCGCGAGTACGAGCCTTGGGTCCGGGAGCCCCTTGTGCTGGACTCCTCGACCATTTCTCCTGACACCGCTGCGCTGAGGATCGCGTCGAGGATGGCGTCGCTAGGACGAGTCGCTGAGCGTTGACGGCTGAGTAGTGGATGACCCCACGCTCGCTGGGGGGACGCTATCGACATGCACCACACGAGCGACACGGTCAGGCCGCGCTACTCGTCCTTGCTCACCAGTTGCTGTGCCGCGTCGAGCCGCCGGCGGGCCTCGGCCAGCGCGTTCACCGTATCCCGTTGCCGCGACTGCGCCTCCGTGAGGTGCCTCTGAGCGGTGACTCTGTCCCGGCGCGCTTCGATCCGCTTGGTGTCGAGCGAGCTCACCGCATCGTCAGCGGCCTCCACGGCTGCCTCGGCGTCCGCGAGGTCGAACTCGGACTGCCAGTGCGCAGCCTCGGCGTAAGCAAGTGCGGCCTCTGCCAGGCGCAGCTCACGAGGTCCTTCCCCTCCACTCTCGGGCGCTGGATTAGCATCGTCGTCCTCCACCAACCAATCGTCAGCAACCTCGACGAGCTCGACGGTCCAGTGGCCGCCCTCGGCACGTCGCTGCCGCCGGGCTTGCAGCTCATCTTCGACCTGAGGACTCTTGTTGTCAGCCGCTGCTTCGGCCGGTACCTCAATTGGCCTCAGTTCGACAGTCGACCTGATCTGTGAGGCGTTGACACGTGGCCGCGGCCCGAAGCCGCTGTGCGAGAGCGGTCGCACCAGGCGGCCGTTGCGAATGGTCAGCGCACCCGCGAGATCGACAAGAGCGGCCTGCAGCGTCGCCTCGACCTCCGACAGCACGGTGGGAGTCAACTGCATGCCCACCTCAGCGGCATGGGCCCTGGTCCGATCCAACAAGTCGGCGATCAACTGCCGGCGCTGCTCGGCGAGGTTGCGCAACTCCGTACGAGCCAGCCCGGTCTGGGCGTCACGCAGCTCCCGGCCCAATGCCGACAGACGCTGCATCGCCGTCGGATCGCGGGCTAGGAGGTTGACCAACCAGGCGCTGCGCGTAGGCCGGCGAAGCTGCTGTAGCCGGTCGGCGACGTCCCGGCTACCGGCAGACTTGGCCTGCCGCACCAACTCGTTCCGCGCGGCGACGAAATCGGTTGGTGGGAGCACATAAAGCTCGCGGACGATCTCGTCCAGCTCGCGTCCGATCATTTGCACACTCATCCCCGGGCCAATCTAACGTGGCCGTTGGCCGACAATGCAACCTGGCGCTAGGGCAAATCGGCGTTCAGGCAGGCCCGGGCGTTAGGATGCGACCGCGAAGTCCGCTGCCTCCTCGGCCACGCAGCAACCACCCAGCACTGCGACGCAGTCGACGATGATCGCGTGCCGCAGCAGATCCAAAAGTTCACAAGCGGCATCTGTGCAGTCGGCTGTGCGGTCATCGTGTACGACCAGCGTGCCGTGGCAGTGATCAACTTCCAGGCCGCAGTCAGAACAACTGCTCATACTGTTGTTGGTACCAGCTGGCACCCCAGAAAAGGGGCATTACCTCGGCGTGTCGCAGACCCTCTTGGGATTCGGCCTCAGCATGCCTACAGGCCACCACGCGAGGCTGTGGGCCTCCAGCCAAGACCGCACTTTGGACACCGCCCGCCCTGGATGGCCGGATACCGAGTGCCTCTCCCTGAAACTCCCCAGAGATGGCTAGGCGAGCAGCGATGTTGGCAGTGATAGCGGGAGATGCTGTGCCGGTGCCTCGTTACCGTCGCCATTAAGACCAGCCGCACATTCCAATAGTCAACCGCGCTTCTTCGGCGCGTCGGCTCCGCGTGCGGTCTGCGCCGGCTTCCTTTGCTTCTTCTTGGCCGCACCGGTACTCGCGGCGGCGCGCCGAAAACCACCGTTCCCTGTTGATCGGCGTTGCTTAGCCGCCTCAATGCTGGCTCGCAAGGCGCTCAACAGGTCGGGTGATGCGGATGCAGGCCGGGCATCCTGGGTCACCGTGCGCCCGGTCGCCTTGGCATCGATCAGGGCGTTCAGTGTCTCTCGGTGTACGTCGCGATACCTGCCCGGGTCCAACTCCTCATCCGACAACGAGGCGATCAGCGCCTCAGCCATAGCGAGCTCCTGGCTCGGCGTCGACCATTCGTCGTCGTCCGCCAGGAACGGGAATCGAGGCTCGCGGACCTCGTCCGGCCAGAGCATGGTTGCAAGGATGAGCACATCACCGTGCACTCGCAACGCTGCGACGATCTCGCGATCGCGGAGCGTGACCTTCGCGACGGCGACCCGGCCTTGCTTGTGCAGCGCGTCGCGGAGGAGCCGGTACGCCTTCGCTCCCTGCGGTTCGGGCTCCACGTAGTAGCTGCGGTCGAGGTAAATGGGATCCACGGCTTGTATCGGCAGGAACGAGATCACCTCGATCGAACGCGACGTCTTGGCCGGCAGCATGGCGAGATCGACGTCGCTGAGCATGACGATTTCACCGGTTGCCGACTCGTAGCCCCGCCCGATCTCCTCGTACGGCACTTCGGCGCCGTCGATGGAGCAGACCCGCTTGTACTGCACCCGGCCGCCGTCGCTGACGTGGATCTGGTGGGAAGGAATGTTCTTGCTCTCGGTGGCTACGTACAACCGAACCGGGATCGTCACCAAGCCAAAGGAAATAGTCCCTCTCCAGACGACCCGCATCGCAGCATCCCTCCGACTAGGTGAGTTACCTGTCAATACCGCCGTCACACCGGCTCCCTACCATTGTGGCCCTTGCTAACCGATCGAGTCAGCCCTGATCGTTCGTCAGCACTTGACTCGAACATACTCGCGATTCTTGCGAGCATCTAGTTTGCTGCCAGCTGTGTTCCGGGCGACTCAGGAACGGTCCAGTTTGGCTTCCTCGCGGCTGGGCTCAAACAGCTCGACCGGGTTGCCCGACGGGTCCTCGAGCAGGATCTGCCGACCGCCCACGCCGTCCACGATGTCGTTGCGGAAGTGTGCCCCGTTGGCGCGCAGGACTTCAACCACCTTCTCGAGGTCGTCCGTCTCGACACTGAACCGGTTCCAGCCGCCAGGGGTCGGATCCTGCCCGCCAGCGGTCGCTGCTCCGCCGCCCGGCCCACCGCCCGGTGCGCTCAGCAGAAGCCGGAGGGCGCCTCGCGTCAGCATGGCGAACGTCGGGGCAGGATGCATGACCTCCTCGAAGCCGAGGTGGTCACGATAAAAGGCAATCGACTCGTCGACGTCGTGCACGATGTAACGGACACTAACGGTTGCCATGGGATTCCTCTCCGGCGGTTCCTTCAGAATCACCGGTCCGCACGCAGGAAGTCAACGAGATGCTGACGATCGGCGACATGGAGTCGTTACGTGTAAGAGGGTTGTTGACAACTCAATTTTGGACCGAGTGTGCGAGTCGTGATCATGCCACCACTCACACTCCAAAACGATGGTCGGCCCGAAGACAGCAGCGGCACCTAAGTGAAGCTCGAGCGTTAGAAGTCCCCGTCGCGAACATACGGATGGCTCCAGAGGATTAGCTGGAGTAGGACGGCCTTGACCCAGGCCTGGTACATGGCCTGGACCTCGTCCGGGGTGGCCCCACCGTCAGCCAGAAATGGTTTCAGGGTGGTCGTAATTGGGACGAGCAGGGCGAGGACGTAGCGCAGGGGAATGTGCTCGGCGGCCTGGACGCCGTCGGTGCGGTTCTTGCCCCTACGGGTGTGTCGTAGGCCGATCTCGTGCTGGTAGTCAAGCCAGGCCTGGTCGAATTCGGCCCGGGCGGTGTCGAGGATCCAGCGGCCGAACCGGCCTCGCACGGCAGCCAGGTACGTCTGGTCGGGTTGGCCGTCAGGACCGCAGAAGGCAGCCAGCAGGTGAGGGTTCGCACCGACGAAGCCATACCAGACGTCGAGGATTGCTTCGACCTGGGGAGCCAGCAGGTCACTAGAGCGGCGTAGGGCGGTCCGGTCGTCTTCGCCCAGCAGCAGCGTTGCCTGCAACAGCTCTAGCTCGCCGAGACTAACCGGCGAGCGGGGTACGGCGTCGGTCCCGTAGGTGTAGCCGGAGATGTCGGTCTGCCTCATGTAGTCCTCCTCGGGTCGGTCGCGGATGAAGCTCGGAAGACCTCCCAGGTGTGGGCGGCCTGGTCGGCGGGGGCGGTGCTGTGGTCGGGGCAGTCCAGGCGCAGCTCGCCGTCACCAAAGGGGGCATCGACGAAGGCGCAGTGATGCGGGCGAGCTGGATTGTCGTGCCGAAAGGGCTGGAAGAAGCGGCAGGACACACACATGCGGGCTACCGGGATCCGGCCCTTCTCTTGAAGCGTGCGGATCATCGCGACCAGGGCACGAAGGAAGGCGGCCTGCTCGGCGGTCGAGAGTTCGCCGACTGCCTCGAGCAGGAAGTCGGGCCATGCGGCGGCGGACGCCGCCTCGCGGCTGCCAGCGGCGGTCAGCACGACGACCACTCCCCGGCCGTCGCCCGCCGCAGGGTTCTTGGCGATCAGGCCCTTGCGGTGCAGGGCAGTGACACTGTCGGAGGCGGTGGCCGCCGTAACGCCGAGCTGTTCTGCCAAGCCGCCCAGGCGCAGACCGTCCGGATTGGCCCGCAGCAGCGCCAGCACCTGGCCCTGCGTCGGGGTCAGCCCGCGTCCCCCGGCCTCGGCCCAGGCCTGCTGTTTGAGTGCAATGCCGATCTTGGCCAGCCCGACCGTCACCCGCCGATCGAGCGGCTCGTCGGGCGGCAGCGGATCGTCAGCCGACATAGGCCAACTCTATAGGAGTCCTAACGATCAGGCGAGCAGCTACACCGCATTGACCAAATCAAGCGCTTGGCGTGCAGTGTCCCCGCCCCCGGCTTCGTCTGGTTCGCCAGGGCCACCGGCTGGCGGCGGGCTGCTCCGGATACCGTTGCCAGATGGGGAATCCGGTTGTCCACTTCGAGATCATCGGGGCCGATCCAAGGAGGCTCCGCAACTACTACGGTGAGCTCTTCGGCTGGGCCTACACCGAGAACGCCCCCGTTGCACCGGAGATCTCCCAGCCAGATAGCTACGCCTTCATCGACCGCATCACAACCGAGGATGGCATCGGAATCCCGGGCGGGATCGGAGGAGGTGCCAGTTACGAAAGCCATGCTGTCTTCTATATCGGTGTCCCCGACGTCGAGACGGCGTTGCAGAAGGCCGAGAGCCTCGGCGGCAAACGGATTATTGGCCCAGCCTTCAATGAGGACGGTGGCGTTGTCGTCGGCCACTTCACCGACCCTGAGGGCAACCTGGTCGGAGTTGCGGGACCCGCCTGACACCTTCGTCGGTTCTAAGTACCGAAGGAGATGAGATCACCAGCTGGCGCGGATACTGACGGCATGCGACAGGTGCTCCGTCCTGTGCTGGTCGGGCGGGAGCTCATCCACAGCCGGCCGATTTCGCCACCACACGATCTGGCCGTTCCCGAGGGCGGTGGCCAAGCAACGTCGACCGGCATGTGGAGACGGACCCAGCCATCGATCGTGACCGCCAACGATCGGCCGGATTGAAGCGCCGGCCACTCTCAGGATCGTCCGTAACCGGAGAGCTGATAGAACCGCCAGAACGGGTTCTCGATCGGCAGGATCTGGCAGTCGGCGAAGCCCGCATCGGCGGCCCAACCGGCAACGGTGGGGGCCCGCAGGACCGTGCCATTGGCCTCCACCGATCCCTCGGCAAGCGTTGCCGGCAGACAATGCAGGATGCTCCAGCCGTACATCAGCCGTTCGGTGAGATCCCCTGGGGCGGAGAAGCTGTCAGCCACCCGCTCGTCGGCGATCAACACGCTGCCGCCCTCCGACAGCACCTCGCCCGCCGACCGGAGAACCGCCCGTGGGTCGGCCATGTCGTGCAACGCCTCGAACATCGTCACCAACTCGAACGGGCCCACTCCCGCGACGTCCGCGACCTCGCCGACCACGAAGGTCACGCGGTTGGCTACACCGGCCTCGACGGAGGCGGTTCTGGCCTCGACCACCGACGCGGCATCTAGGTCGACACCGAGCACGCTGATCTGCGGATAGGCCGCGGCAAGGGCGAACGACGACGCGCCGAGCCCGCAACCGAGGTCGAGCACGCGGGCTGGCGGAGCGGCCAGTAACCGGTGATGCACCTCGGGCATCGCTGGCATCCAGCTCGCCGCCAGCTCGTGCAGGAACATCGGTCGGTTGCCGGCCGCGATGCCGGCCCGGATGTCGCGGCCGTACGCGGAGAAGGGCACGCCGGCACCGGTCCGATACGCCGCCAGCAGCTGCGGGAGCACCGCGGTGATCCCGGCAAACTGCTGGGTCAACGGTGCCGCGAAGTACGGGCTGTCCTCAACGACCAGGACGTCGCGGTGTTCCTCGGGCAGCCGGTAGCGGCGATGCTCCGGCGGCTCGGCCTGGTTTTCGCAGATCAGATAGCCCGCGACGGCCTGCTGCTCCAGCCACTCGCGGGCGTATCGTGCGGCGATGCCGGCCCGGCGGCCCATTTCGGCCGGGGTGGCGGACTTGACGTCGGCGATAGTCCGGTAGAGCCCGAGCTCTAGGCCAAGGTGCACACTGATCGTCTCCATCGCGTGGGTCACTCCTTCGACGAGCCGGTCGGCAAACGCCTCGCGGGCCTCGATCTGGGTCGTGGTGGTCACGGCTTCTCCTCTCGGTGATGCGGCCGAGAAGAGGCCGCATGTCCCGAGCCTCTCACCGAGCGCTTACACCCCGAGCACATCCGGCCTACGCCGGTAGGACATAGCGGTGCAAGGCTGGGGACCGTGACCAGCCCGCCGGCGCAGGACGTCGAGTTCGGGCGTCCTGGGGTCGCTCGAGGTTCGGGTCGCTGGGCGCCAATCCGCGTCCCGGGAGCGCGGCAGCGAGCGCTGTCTTAGCGAGGCACGCGTACCAGACCGTGGAACCCGACCGGAAGACAAAGATGCTATATGACCATATTGAAGAGGTTTCGGTAATGAAGGACGATCGCGGCCACAACAATCAGGCTCCCGCCGGAGCGGCGGTCCGCCCGCCGCGGCGCGGGCGGCGTCGCCTCCGGCGTGCGACGATCACCTCGGTACTGGTACTGGCGCTGGTCGGGGTGGCAAGCATTCAACGATTCTTCTTCGGCCCACCCGGGGTCGGGCACTTCCGCTCCGTCGAGGGCCGCGCAGCCTATGTCGATGCCTATGGACGTGGGATGTCCGCGCTGCCGCCGCCGACGGCGACGTACGACGTGATGACCGATCTCGGCACGGTGCACGCCTATGAGTGGAGCTCGCCCGAGGTGACAGACGCGGTTCCAGTCGTCCTGGTCCCCGGCAGGGCGTCGGGCGTGCCGATGTGGTCGGAGAACCTTCCGGGTTTCCTCAAGGACCGTCGAGTCATCGCCTTCGACGCGCTCGGAGACGCGGGGCTGTCGGTGCAAGGCGCGCCCATGGACTCGTTCGACGACCAAGCGCTGTGGATGAAACAGGTCCTCGCCGAACTCGCCCCCTCGGGAGCTCACCTCGTCGGCCACTCCTTCGGAGGCGCGACTGCCGCGACCTACGCGCATCGCTTCCCTGACCGCGTGGTCTCGCTGACGCTCCTCGAACCGGTCTTTACCTTCGCGTACCCTCCTGCGCGCCTCATGGGCTGGGCGATGCTCTCGTCCCTGCCGGGCATACCCGACGGGGTGCGCAATGCGGCCCTGGGCAAGGTGGGCGGAGTCGAGTATGACCCGAACGACGACATGGCGAAAATGATCGCCGCCGGCTCAGAGCACTTCTCGGCATCACTTCCTCAACCGTCCCCTCTGGACGACGACCAGCTACAGGAACTGACCATGCCGACCTACGTCGCGATCGCGGACCGTGACTCCTTGGCTGGAGGCGGCGCAGCCGCTGACCAGGCGCGGCGGCTACCTGACGGGACGGTAGACGTGTGGCCCGACACCACTCATTCACTCCCCATGCAGGCGAAAGACAAGCTTGACTCACGGCTGATAGCCTTCTGGGCTGCATCAGAACCAGTTGGGTGAGCGGCCTACCGTTACGGCCGCAGGTTCCGAACTGCTCAAGCGGGTATTCGACGACTGGATAGCTGGTGCGCTGATGCATCCTGAGAAGCTGTGAGTCGGGGTGGACGTGGTGCTGTCTCTGAGGGAGGAGGTGAGGAGGTGTGGTGGGTTGATCATGTGATCTGGTGGCAGGTTTATCCGCTGGGCTTTCTTGGGGCTGAGAAGGAGCTGGGCCCGTTCCAGGGTGAGGTGAACCGGCTGCCCAGGCTGCAGGGCTGGCTTGATCATCTGATTTCGTGGGGCGGCAACGGTTTGTTGCTGGGCCCGATCTTCACTTCCAGCACGCACGGCTATGACACCGTCGACTACTTTCAGATCGATCCGCGGTTGGGTGATGAGGCTGACTTCGACGCCTTGGTGGCAGCCTGCCGGGAACGGGGGGTGCGGCTGCTGCTGGACGGTGTCTTCAACCATGTAGGCCGAGACTTCCCCCCGGTGGCGCAGGCCCTGGCCGAGGGGCCAGGATCGCCAACCCAGGATTGGGTGTCTCAGCTTTACGACACCGACGGTGTCATCACCGCGGACTACTTCGAGGGCCACGACACCCTGATTACCCTCAACCACCACTCCCCCCGGGTGCAGGAGTATGTGCGTGAAGTGATGCTGCACTGGCTGCGCCGCGGCATCGACGGCTGGCGGTTGGACGCCGCCTACGCCGTACCAGCGGAGTTTTGGGCTGCGGTGCTGCCGGCGGTCCGCAAAGAATTCCCCAACGCCTGGTTTGTCGGTGAGATGATTCACGGCGACTACATCGACTACGTGCAAACCTCCGGCCTGGACTCAGTAACCCAATACGAGCTGTGGTGGGCCATCTGGTCCTCCATCAACACCATCAACTTCCACGAACTCGAATGGACCCTAGGCCGCCACGCCACATTCGTGGAACACTTCCTGCCGCTAACCTTCCTGAGCAACCACGACGTCACCCGAGTCGCCAGCCAAATCAACGACCCCCGGCACTGGTCCCACGCAGTGGCATTACTCGGCTTCCTACCCGGAATACCCAGCGTCTACTACGGCGACGAGTTCGGCCTCCAAGCCATCAAAGAACAACGCCCCAGCGGCGACGACGCCGTACGACCAGAAATGCCGAAGCAGCGGTGGCTGTTCACCCACTCCCACCCCGAAATAGAACAGGCATACCGACGAGTCATCGGGCTACGCCGCCGCAACCCCTGGCTAGTCAACGCAACAATCAACATCGAACAAGTCGACAACGCCCACCTCCACATCCAAGCCCAAGCCCGGCACAGCGAGCAATCCTTAACCCTGGCCCTCAACCTCACAGACAAACCCCAAGCCCTCCCCAACAACACCAAGATGCTCGAGGCCGAACCAGACATCACCGACCAAGCCGTCCCCCCACACGGCTGGGCCATCATCGCAAGCTAAAGCCGACTCGGACGGGGTGGTTCGTTGTGGTCATCCTTCCCCAACCTCAGCGGTCGAGGTCGGGACGCATCCGGAAGTCGTAGTGGTACGGCAACGGCCGGTCCTCGAACGCCGTACGCCACAGTTCCCCCAGCGTCTCCCCCTCACGAAGATCGGGCACCTCGATCCCGGCTTCGAGGAGGGCACGGGCAGCGTCGACTTGCCCGTCGGCCAGCAGGGCGCGGGCCCGTTGCAGCACCAGCCGGCCATGCACAGCAATCCGCTCCGGCGCTGCGTTGATCATCGCCAGGCAGGCGGCGGGTCGACCCGCGGCCAGCAGTTGGTCGGTGGCCTCGACCAGCAGCGGCAGGCAGGTCGGCGCTTGGGCAACGGCGCGGTCGTACAGGGCCGCGGCGCTTATATGGTCGCCACGGGTACCGGCAAGCAGGGCCAAACCACGGGCCGCCCAGGGTGTCGACGTGAGCTGGTCGGAGCGCAGGTAGCCGAGCCGCGCCTCCTCAAGATCACCGCGAGCGTGGGACCGAATCGCGATCATGAGTCGGCCCCACCAGCCGTCCGCAGCGCGGTCGAGCACCGCATCCCAGCGATCCGTAGTCGGTGGCACCAGGACCTCCGCACCCACTGCGTCCTGGTCGACCTCACCCGTGCGAGCCAGCA
>Ga0307323_10000621_pt1 | contig 10974 bp, 9 predicted proteins | sample ER_DNA_381_FD_194496 | JGI IMG/M metagenome (GOLD analysis project Ga0307323, IMG submission 194496) | Bulk soil microbial communities from the East River watershed near Crested Butte, Colorado, United States - ER_DNA_381 | ecosystem: Environmental > Terrestrial > Soil > Floodplain | place: USA...
TTGGAGAACCGACGGGCTGGGTCCGTTCATTCTTGAGACCACGGCCAACGACCGGCAGGTGGTCGGCCAAGCCGGTCTGATGATCTTCGATACACGCGGCTGGACGCCCTCGACCTGGGCAAGCGCAGGGAGTGACGCTCAGCCCGAGCTTGGCTGGGCCTTGATACGGGCGTACTGGGGCTACGGATATGCGACCGAAGCAGCCGCAGCCATCCGAGGCTGGGCACACGAGTCTCGATCCATCGACCGGCTGGTCTCTCTGATCTCGCCCGACAACGTCCGCTCCCAGCGCGTCGCGGAAAGACTTGGTGCGGTACCAACTGAAACCGTCACTCCTCTGCATACGAGGCGGAAGACGGTCGTCTGGAGACATCTGCCCGCCTCCTGATGCGGAGCGAAGCCCGCCTTCTCAACCCTACGCGACGCTACCTCCCGCTCAGGGGTCATTCCTGAACACTGGCCCAGGCGAGCGGTGAGCCCATAGCATGGCGCGTAGCGGTGTGGTCTCGGTGTGGTCGGGCCGCATCCCTACAAATGTTCTCCCTGCAAAGCGGCGCGGCGGTTTCCAGCCCGAAACAATCGGAGGCTCGCACCTATGCGGTAACCCGCATTCCTCCAATGCCGTAGCAGTCGTCTAGGACGTCAAGTCACGTCGTGGTGTGGTCCCGGTGTGGTCTCGGGTCTTCCCCGGGCATGGCTGAAAAGCCACTAGGCGGGCAGCCCGAGCAGGCGTAACGTCAAGCGGGGCCAGGTTTCGGGAAAGCGTTCTAGACGTTCGTTTCCGCGCCCGGCCCCCTTTCACAAAAGCCCCGTCGCACTAGGACCAGCCAGGGCGACGGGGCTTGTTCCGCTGCGAGTCGGGACAATCGACCTACAGGAAGCTCTCGATCCAGGCGAGAACCTCGGGGATGTCGATGCGCTGTGAGTACGTGACTCCCGCGCAATTCAAATTAGTGACGTAGGAGTTCACGGCCAGCACAGTGTCCGTGCCGCTGAGCAGGTCTGGACCGCCGGAATCACCGAAGCAGGTGCCACCCTTGCCGCCACCCGGGTTTGCCGTCAACCGGATGAACTCGGAGCTGTGGACGAACTGCCCCGAGACGAGCTGCGTCGGTGCAAACATCCGGATCTTCGGTCCCGTCCAGACGGGTGGGCCGCCGCCGTGCAACTGCTTCGAGACGCCATAACCCACCAGGTCGACACCGGTTCCCTTGGCGAGCGTGTCGACGAGGCCGGCGTCCGGCAACTCGGCCCATTCCGAAACGACGCTGGTCGGAACCGGCTCGCTGAGCACGACGATCCCGATGTCGCGACGGGCAAACCCCGGGAGGCCCTGCCCACAGCCAATGCAGAAATCCGGGTTCGTGTACGGCGTGCCCTCATAGGAAGTCGAGCCGCCGAAGGGGTACTCGGGGTTGCCTTCGACGACGTCGTCCATCCAGATGCGTGCGGCAACCGCACCCTCGGTGCAGTGGCCGGCCGTCAGAACGACGGTTGGCGAGAGGAGCGAACCGGAGCAGCGCCAGCTTGGGCCGTCGGCGGTGTCGAAGACGATCAAACCAACGTACGGGTGTCTGCCGTTGTCGGGCTCACCGTTCGTGACAGCCGAGGCGCCAGCTGTCAGCACCGTCATCGCGGCCGCCAGCGCAGCGACAGCGAGTAGCAGTTTCCTCATTAGACCCTCCTCTGACAGGCCGCTTCCCTCGTGAGCAACCACTGAGGACGGCCCTTCCCGTGCAAGCGCGACGCAAACACGGCAATGAGCCGAACTTGCCGTGTACGCGATTCCTGTTCGCGACCCTCCGCGTCATCGACACCCCAGACGTTGGATGGGAAAGGGCGCGTGGTCCGGCAAGGTGGCGGGAAGTGGCTCGGCTCCAGAGTCGCAGAGGTCGCGCTGGCTTGGCAAGCGGACCGTCTCCGGGGCGTTTGGGCACGGATTGGGCACCGAGCGGGCCGATCTTCCTCTCCCCTTGGCGCTCCGAAAGATAGGCCGCCCGGTGCCTCATCCATACAGATCCCGCCCTAGGTCAAAATCTTGTGTCGCCCGGCGCCCCGCCCTTTCGTATCGGATCTGGCGCCGCCCCCGTTTAAAACTCCGAAGTGACAAAGGACCGAACCCCGCTTCCGCCGTCGACTCTGCACTTCCGTCGCCGCGCTTGGCTCGCGTTTCAGCGGGCGATCGACCCGCTTGCGTGGCCGCGCCCGCTGCCGCGGATTCCGCGATCGCCGGCTGCTCGCTCACGCTTGACCTCGCGGCGTCGACCGCTCGAGTAGCTCGCTCTCGTCAGCATCGATCACAAGGAGGCGCCATGCTCGCCATTGCTGGAACCGGTTACGGATTGATTGGCCTTCTGGTCATCATTCTGCTCGTCGTGCTCATCGTCTATTTCGCGCGAAGGGCCTAAAGAGGGGTCTGCGGGCTGCTCGTCGCCCCTTGGGGGCTTCGCACCGAACGCTCCGACGAGCGTTCGGCTCGCCGCAGGGCCCTCCTACGTCGCTTGCACGCAAGCGTCAGCGGCGGGCGAGCCGGCGAGCGCGTTCGGTTTCGGGGGGGTGTAGTTGAGCTGGTAGTGGTGGTAGAGGGTTTACTCGTTCGCCTTGGAGAGCCGTCACCGTGCAGTTCGATGTTGGGGGCGCTCTTGACCTGCTCCCTGGACACGGTCACCTCCAGGTTGTCGGGGCCGATCGTGATCCCGGCCAGCGGGACGAACGTCAAATGGCGGCCGACCAGGCCCACCTTGACAGTGCCGAACATCGGCTCATCTGTTTCGACGTCGACGTAGACGTCCTCGAGTTTGCCGATCTTCTGCCCGTCCCGGTCGACCAGATCCTTGCCGTGCCACTCCGCGATGTTCTGGTGCTCTGCCATTGCCGTCGCCTCCTCATCCCCGGTTTCCCTCCTGGTGACAGCGGGCTACGCAAGTAATCCTCGCCCCTCGCATCTAAGCAATGAGAGCCGGGCGGCCTTCCTGGCCTTCTCCTTCGGTTAGGCGGCTCCGAGGGAAGAGAAGACAGGCCGCCCGGCTCCCTTGCGATACGCTCGCCCTGCCGTTCGGCCCCAACCGACACGGAAGGGGAGAACCGAATGGCCTTCACCTACAAGCTCGAACTCGAGGACGGGACGCCCGTCGATCCGCCGATCCTCGACACCGCTGTTCCAAACTGGCGCGCGGGTGACACGATCCCGCTCGGCAAACGATCCCTACTTGTGGTCGGAATCCGGGACGACGCCGACCAACCGTCTGTGCTCATCGTCGAAGTGAGCACTGACGGTGTTTAGGCGGGTCTGACCTGGGGATCTCCGCGCTGCGGCAGGGGTCTGACGGCGGCACCCGGTAAGCGCGCTTGTGGAGGAACGAGCGCGTCTACTGGGGTGACCCCTGCCGCTTTTGTTTGGCGCGGACATGGCCGGATGAACCACTAGCGCCGAGCGTTCGCGTTCCGTAGGTTCAAAGGGGGCCGGGTTTCGTTGCAGCGTTCTAGACGTTGGGCTCGTCGCCCGGCCCCTGCGTCGTCTGTCGCCTACGTATCCAAAGTGCGCGGATCCTAAGTGCGCGGATCCGTCTCGCGCGCAACCTCCTGGGCGTCCTGCTCTCGCTTCTCGACCACGAAATAGGTCGGGAAGCGCCGGATCACCGCCTCGATCTCGGGCTGTTCATGCTCTGGAACGACCCCGAAGTGGGTCGACTCGGCGCGAATCGCCTCGTACTCGACCAGCGTCATCGCGATCGGTTCCGCGCAGTCGGCGCGCCCGCACTCGCAGGTGAAGTCGACCTGTTCGGTGTGAGTTTCGACCTCGATGAAATGCGAGGCGACCTCGGCCACGCGCTCGTTGACCTCTCGGAAGAGCGCTTCGTTCCCGGCCAGTCGTTCGTCTCGAGCGCTCACAACGGGACATTGTCCAACGAAGGCTCGCTTCTGACAAGGGGTTTATTGCTTTCGAGATGGGAAGGCGAGCAAGACTCAACAAGTCTGGAGGCCCCAAGCGGTTCAGCCAGAGGACATCTTCCGGAGCGCGAACGAAAGCATCGCCGCGAAGGCGCGCGAGCTCCGGATGGAGCCTCCGATCCCGTTCCTGTGCGAGTGCAGCAACAAGCGCTGCTTCGCGCGCATCTGGCTCACAGTAGAGGCGTACGACGAGGCGCGAGCTGCGCCGCAGCGCTACTTGACCGTTGCGGGCCACGAGGTCGAGGGGGCGTTCGTGATTGCCCACAACGAACGCTTCGCTCTCGCCGAGAAGCTCTAGAGCGTGTCAAAGGGTGTGAGGTGCTAGTGCCCTGCATCCTGCCTGCCGGTCTTACAGCGGCGAGACGCCCCACGCGATCGACCACGGCTTGCCGTCGTTGGCGCTGAGCGCGGGTTCTGCGGCGAGTAGGAACCCGCCCGGTCAGGCATCGGTGAGGGAAGATTGGATGGGCCGCCGGCGTCTAGTGACATTAGGAGCCGGAGCGGCCCGTCTCTATCGGTTCTAGGCGGCCCTAGAGCTTGATCCAGGGGGAGAGCGGAACAAATCGGCGGCCCGGCTCCGTCTCCTTTCGGATTCGATTCGGCTTCGCCCGCCCTTTTGGGTAGGTGAGCCCTTGTGTTAGCTGCGCAATGCGAGCTTTATGAGAGGAGGAGTCGGGCGGCCCATGCTCCTTTGGGGCTAGGCGGCCCTAGTCCTTGAGAGCGACCGCCCGGCTCCCACTCAAAGACAGCCTCGCTTGACGTGGGTGCGGATCGCCAGGGTCGAAGGATCGGTCCAGGTAGCGGAAACAGTCGGGACCAGTGCTAGCGATGCGCCACCTCAACCAGGCCGGGAGTTTTCCCCGCAGGCGGGATCAATTTGAAAGGGGAAGCCGGACGGCCAAAGTCCTGGCCGGCGTGGCGGCCCGTCCGACCGAGGACAGGAGGAGGCGTCCGGCCCCCCATTGGTGACCGTACTCTCATTTCGGCCGCGTCCGCATCAGGCAATCAGCGGCGAGTGTGAGTTCCGCGAAAGCCGCGGTCGGATGCGGCAGGGGACCCGAGGCATCCGCGCGCGTGCCGTCAGTCCCAGCTGCGCGCGTACTGCCTTTGCCGCAGGTAGGCCCTGCCGCAAGGAAAGCGTCACCGCCACGAGCGTTTGTGAAACGACGCTCTTCCCCACCAGAGCCGAGACGGCGCTGCTGCGCGACACTGGAGATCGCTCATGGCCCTGACCGTTGCGATCATTCTGGCGTCTTTCGCGCCCTGGCCATGGAACCTGATCGCGATACTCACTGGCCTCGGAATCGAGACTGTCGAGCTCACTTGGGGCTTGCGGCTGGCTCGGCGCTGGCGACCGCAGACCGGAGCCGAAGCCATGATCGGGCAGCTCGCCCAGGTCGTCGTTTCATGCCATCCAACCGGAAAGGTCCGCTTTCACGGCGAACTCTGGGAGGCGCGCTGTGCGGACGGAGCAGACGTGGGACGAAGTGTGCGCATCGAGAGACTCGAAGGCTTGACGCTGGTTGTGGTGGGCGACGGGCACGACAGTTCAGCCGATCAGCGGCCCTTCGCCGGGTAGCGACGTTCGAGGCAGAACCCGAAGCGTCATGACGACTTTCTCGCGACGTCGGCGACCGCAGCGTTAGGCTCCTCCCCCCGGCTTGGTTCGGGGGGCATCAAACGTGGAGGGAGAAGCACATGGCGGCAGGCGATAGAAAGACCGCTGGCATTTCGGCCGGCGGGATCATCGTGATCGCAGGGATCCTCGCGATCATGTTCTGGAGCTTCTGGATCGGACTGATCATCGTCCTGATCGGACTGATCGCGTTCGGTGGATTCGCACGTGGGAAGTGGTACTAGGCCGACGGCTCCGCGCTGCTCGCGCCACGCGGTCAAGTCGAGAGCGGGCCCTCACGTTCGCCCGCCTCGGTCAACCCGGGCATTTCCGTCCGCCTCCGGTAGCCAGTCGCCTACCTCGGGCACGTAGCGGGCTGAGCCCGTGCGGGTCTGACGGGTACTGGCGGTTCAGGGCGCTTCGCGGCCGTTCTTTGCCGTCGATCTGGTGCCGTGCTTCGATGACCCGCCCCGGCCCCCGCCGCAGCCGACCAGGGCAGCGCTGAACAGCAGGAGGAGGAGCCCGGTCCGTCTCAGCGCGACGTCCTTGGTTTTCACGCCCGCAGTCTAGGAGGCGCCGGCGCGCCGACCGGCCCGTTTGGACGTGGAGAAAGGCCGAAAGAAAACACCCCCCTGTTTGTCGGTTGCTCCCTCGAGCTCCGTGCGCAATCATGGTCGTCACCAGTCGACGGGAGGAGGATCGAGCCTTCCGAGATGTGCTCGGACGTCTCGATCCCTATTACCGTCAAGGGTCGTGACGAAAACACCGCCGCCACAGCAATATTCGGTCGCGCTTTGGCGCGGCTACGTAACAGCGCAGTTCTACGTCCGAGAGCAAGGCCACGACGATGCACTCGGCTTCTCACAGACCTTCCGCACCTGGCGTCTTCCGTGGGAGGACGGTGAGCCAATGGAGAAAGACCCAAGTGCACTTGCTGCTCTCGCTGCTCTCGAGGCCGATCTACTGGCGCAGGGGTGGGAGCGTATGCGGCGCGCACCCGGCTCCGAGTGGTACGAGCTTCGTTTCCGGCGCGCCAAGTCGACCGTGAGGCTCGCCCCCGAGCGCGCACCGCTGGGCGCACTGCCCCCTGAGCCGCGAGCGAACGCCTCGGACGCTTTGCAGGACCCGGCTGACGCTCAAGCTAGGCCTCGAGCCAGTCGTCGACTTCCTTTCGCTCGCCCGTCCTAGCCGTCCGGCTAGGTACGCGACCTCCGTAGCGACCCCTTGGGCCAAAACCTGCTCGAACGGCCGTCGAAAGCCGCCACCGCATGTTCGTAGTCTGACTTTGTGGGCTACTAGAGGTGTCTTCAGACCCAAACAGCCGGAAGTCGGGGTTGGTCGTTCACGCGTCCGATGAGGGTCAAGACCACGCCGTTGGCAGGGCGCGTTTCGGCCGGTGGCTTGCCCTGCTGGTCTGTCTGGCGCTGCTTGGACTCACCACGACGTACGCGTTCGTGGGCGAATCGCAGGCGCTCGCGGGGACGCCAACGGTCCCGAATCCCGATCCGCCCCCAGCGCCGCCCCCGCCGCAGCCGCCCCCGCCGCCGCCGCCGCCTCCACCCCCGCCGCCGCCTCCTTCTGTGCAGACGTATCAGCCGCCGCCTCCGCCTCCGACGCGGCAAAAGAGGGCGGCGCCGAAGCGAGGAGTCGTGGTCAAGCACCAGCGCCGGCAGCAGAAGCGCCAGCACCCGAAACCTGCGCCGGCCGCCAAAGCACCCGTAGTGCTCCTGCCGGAACGACCGGGCCGCTCGGTGGTGCTCGGCCCCTCGCTCGTGCGGGAAGCCGCGAGCGAATCCATCTCGCCGCCGTCTGCGCTCCAGTTCTTGCTCGCGCTCATGATCGGCGCCTCAGTGCTCGTGGCCGCGCTCGCAGCCGCGCCTCGGCGGGCCTTACCGCAACCTCTCCTCGGTGTGGTCGGCGACCAGCGGGAGCTCCTGTTCTTCGTCGCCATTGCGCTCGCCGCCGCCGCCGGCTTCCTCCTCTTCGTGTTCGCCCTCGCTGTCCTATGAGTCGCGCCCACCTTTACGGCGTGATGCTGGCGGCACTCGTGCTCGCCGTCCCGCTCGCCTCGGGCGCGGCTTCTGACCAGCCGTCCACGCCGACGATCGACTCGGCGCCGCCGAACCCGAGTGCGAGCGGCAGCGCGACGCTCTCGTTCTCCGACGCCGACCCACTAGTGACCTTCAGGTGCCAGATCGACGGCGGCGTGTTCTCGCTCTGCACCAGTCCGGCGACCTACTCGGGGCTCGGTGACGGATCGCACACGTTCGCGGTGAAGGCCGTCGACCTCCTCCTGAGCGAGAGCGACGTCGCCTCCTACACGTGGTTGGTCGACACGACGCCTCCGCCTGCTCCTGCGATCACGGCGCAGCCCTCGAATCCCTCCAACGACTCGAGCCCGGCCGTCCAGTTCACCGACACGGAGGGAGGGGTCAGCTTCCAGTGCAAGCTCGACTCGGGCGGATTCGCCGCCTGCGCGAGCCCGGCCGCGTACACCGGGCAGGCAGACGGCAGCCACACCTTCACCGTGCAGGCGAGCGACGCTGCCGGCAACACCTCCTCGACGAGCTACAGCTGGGTGATCGACACGGTGGTTCCCACGATCACCCTCGGCACCAAGCCGCCGAGCTCGTCGAGCGATGCCACGCCGACCTTCACGTTCAGCGCGAACGAGGCCACTCCAAATGGCTTCGAGTGCAAGCTCGACAGCGGCGCCTTTGCTCCTTGCACGAGCCCCACGACCCTCGGGCCGACTCCGGATGGAAGCCACACCTTCACCATCCGCGCGGCGGATGCCGCCGGGAACGTGGGCTCGACGAGCCACACCTGGACGATCGACACGGTGACGCCCACGGTGACTCTCGGCACCAAGCCGCCGAACCCCTCCAACGATCCGACGCCGACCTTCGCCTTCAGCGCCAACGAGGCTACTCCGGGGGGTTTCGAGTGCAAGCTCGACAGCGGCGTCTTCGCCGGCTGCACGAGCCCGGCCACACTGAGCCCGTCCTCCGACGGAAGTCACACCTTCGCCGTTCGCGCAAATGACGCCGCGGGGAACGTCGGCTCGGCGACCTACACCTGGACGATCGACACGGTGGCGCCCACAGTGACGCTCGGCACCAAGCCGCCGAGCCCCTCCAACGACCCGACGCCGAGTTTCAGCTTCTCGGCCGGCGAGACCAGCACCTTCCAGTGCGAGCTCGACGCCGGCGCCTTCGCGCCCTGCACGAGCCCCACCACCCTCGGCTCGACTGCCGACGGAAGCCACACCTACACGGTCAAGGCGACAGATGCGGCCGGCAACGCGGGGCAGGCGAGCTATGTCTGGACGATCGACACGGTCGCTCCAACGACGACGCTGACCGCCAAGCCTGCCAACCCGTCGAACGACCCGACGCCGAGTTTCAGCTTCTCGGCCGGCGAGACCGGCACCTTCCAGTGCGAGCTCGACGCCGGCGCCTTCGCGCCCTGCACGAGCCCCACCACACTCGGCCCAACCGCCGACGGAAGCCACACCTACACGGTCAAGGCGACAGATGCGGCCGGCAACACCGGGCCGGCGACCTCGTATGTCTGGACGATCGACACGGTCGCGCCGACGGTCACCCTGAGCATCAAGCCTCCGAATCCGACGAACGACACGACGCCGGACTTCGCCTTCAGCGCGAACGAGACGGTCCCCGCAGGCTTCCAGTGCCAGCTCGACGCAGCCGCCTTCGCCGCTTGCACCAGCCCGAAAGCCCTCTCTGCGACGGCAGACGGGTCGCATACCTTCACCGTGAAGGCGATCGACGCGGCCGGAAACACCGGGCAGACGAGCTACACCTGGACGATCGACACGGCGGTGCCGCAGATCACCCTGGGCACCAAGCCGACGAATCCCACCAACGACCCGACGCCGGACTTCGCCTTCAGCGCGAACGAGACGCTGTTGGGAGGCTTCCAGTGCCAGCTCGATGGCGCCGCGTTCGCCGCGTGCACGAGCCCGAAGGCATTTCCTGCAACGGCGGACGGGTCGCACACGTTCACGGTCAAGGCGATCGACACGGCCGGAAACCCGGGGCAGACGAGTTACACCTGGACGATCGACACCGATTCGCCGACGATCACGCTCACGCAGACGCCGTCGAATTTCTCGAGCGACTCGACGCCGACCTTCGCCTTCACCGCAGACGAGCCCATCCCCGGCGGCTTCCAGTGCAGGCTCGACGCGGGCGGAACCTTCGCCCCCTGTTCCAGCCCGACCACCCTGGGTGCAACCGCTGACGGGCTGCACACCTTCACTGTGCGGGGGAACGACACAGCCGGAAACCTCGGGCAAACGAGCTACGCGTGGACGATCGACACGGTCGCGCCGGCTCTGTCGCTCACGGCGAAGCCATCGGATCCGAGCGGGGTCTCGACTGCGCACTTCGAGTTCAGCGCTGCCGACCAAACGAGTGTCACCTATCAGTGCCAGCTCGACGCGGGGGCCTTCCAGAGCTGCACGTCGCCGAAAGACTTCTCAGGGCTTGCGAACGGGCCGCACAGCTTCACCGCGAAGGGCACCGATGCAGCCGGGAACACGGGCAGCGCGAGCTACTCGTGGTCGGTCGACACGGCCGTCCCTGTCGTGACCATCAACCAGGCGCCGCTGAACCCGACCAACCTGACCGGCGCGACGTTCAGCTTCACCTCGAGCAAGCTGCCGAGCACGTTCGAGTGCCAGCTCGAGGGCGGCGGATTCAGCGTCTGCACGAGCCCCAAGACCTACGGGCCGCTTGCTGCGGGCGCCCATTCGTTCCAGGTGCGAGCGACCGACTCGCTGGGGCACACAGGCCCCGCCACTACCTACTCGTGGACGATCGACCTGACACCTCCGCCCACGCCCGCGATCAGCTCCGCTCCGGCAAGCCCGAGCAACAGCAGCAGCCCGAGCTTCGTCTTCACCGATGGCGAGCCAGGGGCCAACTTCCAGTGCCAGCTGGACGGCGGCGCATTCGTTTCGTGCACGAGCCCCAGGGCCTACTCGGGGCTCGCCGACGGGCCGCACAGCTTCAACGTCAAGGCCATCGATGCTGCGGGCAACCAGAGCGGCCCGGCCGGGCACACGTGGACGATCGACACGGTCGCTCCGCTGATCACCCTGGGCACGAAGCCGGTCAATCCCAGCAACGACAGCACGCCGGACTTTGCCTTCAGCGCCAACGAGACGATCTCCGGCGGCTTCCAGTGCAAGCTCGACGCCGCCGCCTTCGCCGCCTGCACGAGCCCGAAGACACTTCCTGCAACAACCGACGGATCGCACACCTTCACGGTGAAGGCGAACGACATCGCGGGAAACACGGGGCAGACGATCTACACCTGGACGATCGACACCGATCCGCCGACGATCACGCTGGCTGCGCCGCCGAACCCCTCCAACGACG
>Ga0307323_10000623_pt1 | contig 10947 bp, 6 predicted proteins | sample ER_DNA_381_FD_194496 | JGI IMG/M metagenome (GOLD analysis project Ga0307323, IMG submission 194496) | Bulk soil microbial communities from the East River watershed near Crested Butte, Colorado, United States - ER_DNA_381 | ecosystem: Environmental > Terrestrial > Soil > Floodplain | place: USA...
CGAGGTGCTCGTCGTCGCGCGCATCTTCGGCGGGGTAGCGGCGGGCATGGCCTACCCGACCACGCTCGCTCTGATCACCGCGCTCTGGTCGGGGCCCGCCAGGACGAAGTCGATCGCGCTCTGGTCGGGCGGCGGCGGAGCGATCTCCGCGCTCGGCCCGCTGCTCTCCGGCCTGCTGCTGCAGCACTTCTGGTGGGGGTCGGTCTTCCTGCTCACGCTGCCGCTGGCCGTGGTCGCTTTCGTAATGGCACTCCTCCTAGTCCCTGCCCACGTGAACGAGACCACCGATCCCGTGGACAACCTGGGCGGGATTCTCTCCGTCGTCGCCGTGGCGGCACTCGTCCTCGCAATCAACTTCGCGCCCGTGCCGAACAAGGGCGCGCTCGTGCTGGGGCTTGGCGCGATCGCCCTCGCGGGGCTGATCGCGTTCTATATCCGCCAGCGCCGTGCTGCCAACCCGCTCTATGACCTGAACATCGCCGGCCGCCGCATCTTCTGGGTCGCGGCCGTGGCCGGGATCATCGTCTTCGGCTCGCTGATGGCCGCAATGTTCATCGGCCAGCAGTTCCTGCAGAACGTGCTCGGCTACTCGACGCTCGAGGCGGGGGCCGCGATCCTGCCCGCGGCGCTGTTCATGGTCGCGATCGCGCCGCGCTCGGCCAAGCTCGTCGAGGCCCGCGGCGCGAGGTTCACGCTCCTGGTCGGGTACGCGTTCTGCCTGCTCGGCTTCCTCGTGATGCTGCTGCTCTGGAAGGACGGCATTCCGTACTGGAAGGTCGGCCTCGGCTACGCGCTGATCGGCGCCGGGGTCGGCTTCGCGGGCACGCCGGCCTCACACTCGCTGACGGGCTCCGTCCCCGTCGCACGCGCCGGCATGGCGTCAGGAACAGCCGACCTGCAGCGTGACCTCGGCGGGGCGATCATGCAGTCGATTCTCGGCGCACTGCTCACGGCCGGTTACGCGGCCGCCGCGGCGGCCGCGATCGCGGGCTCGCCGAAGCACATCAGCGACAGCGTTCAGAATCAGCTGACCAAGTCGTTCGCCGGGGCCGAGGACGTCGCGCAGCAGTACCCCCAGTACGCGAGCGGCATCACCGCCGCGGCCAAGACGTCCTTCCTGCAGGGCGACCAGTGGGCCTACACGGCCGGGATCGTCGCGATCCTGATCGGGGCGGCGATCGTCTTCTTCCTCTTCCCGAAGCGTGAGGAGGAGGAGCGCCTGCTGGCCTCCTACCACGCCGAGGACACCGCCTAGCGCGTCGGCTCGAGCACCGGCGAGTCGGCCGGGACCTCTGCGGCAGCGCCGTTGAGCAGCCGCCGCCAACCCGAGAGGAGACCGTGCACCGACGCGGCGCCGACGAGTGGCGCCTCCGGGGCGGGCAGGCCGACTGGGAAGAGCACGAACGGGCGGGTCTGGGCACCCCCGATCCCGCCGTGGAACGAGATCAGCTCCTCGAAGGCGCAGCCCTCGTCGAGCGTGGGGTCGTAGAAGCTGCCGACCATGATGTCGGCGACGTGCTCGAAGCCGTCCGTGCGGCGCAGGTGCTGCGCGGCGTTCGGCGAGAAGCTCGCCAGCGGGTCCTCGCCCTCGACGCGGCCGTCGTCGAGGTAGTGGGTGCCTTCCCCGCCGAGCGCGACCGGGCCGTGGCGCTCGGAGCGCACGAGCAGCCAGCCGACGTGCGGGTGCTCTCGCAGCGCGGGGAGCAGGTCGGGGTGGCGCTGCTCGATCTCCTCCATAGTCAGCCTGCGTCGCTCCTCCATCAGGTAGACGAGCCCGAGGTTGCCGGAGCCGAGCACGACCACGTCGCGGTCCGAGACGTCGGACTTGTCGCGCTTCTTGCCCTTTCGACCGGTCGCTTCCGCGGCCGCGTTTCCCACCATCGCGCTCTGCTCGTCGCCGCCCGCGATCTCGGTGACCTTGCCGCCCGAAAGCGAGCGCTCGACGAGCTCGTCCAGGCCGTAGCCGTTGCGCTGCTTGAAGGTCGCGCCCTGCGTCTGGCCGTGATCGCTGAGCACCACGATCTCGTACGGCCGCGCCGCGTACCGCCGCGCCTGCTCGATCCGGGCGAACTGCTGGTCGAGCTTCCGCAGCGCCTCGAGCGTGTCCGACCGCTCCAGGCCGGAATGGTGCGCGACCTCGTCGTAGCTCGAGAACGTTGCGTAGATCGCGGGCCGCCCCTTCATCATGTCGCCGAGCACGCCGAAGACGATCAGGTCGCGCACGACCACGCAGAGCGCCGCGCGCATGAACGGGTACAGGCCGCCCCTGTGGCCGCGAGGGCGAACGTCACGCCGCTTCGCGCGCCCGGCAGCCGTCCACTCCACGAAGACCTCGAACGAGAACAGCACCAGCACTCGGAGGACGTTGAAGCCGTTCGCGAAGAACGCGCGGTAGCCCGGGTTCGCGTGCTTCTCGGCGTCCATCCGGCTGACGGTCAGGATCACGTGCTCGGCCTCGCCCGAGAGCAGGTTGCCGCGGCTCGCGCCGCCGTCGGCGAGCAGCCCGCGGCCCGAGGACCGGCGGCGCTCGATCTCCGCGCAATCGGGCGGGCCCGAGCACGCGACGAGCTTCGCCGTCTCCTTCTCGACCCAGCGGAAGGCGGGGATGTCGTCGTTCGAGCCGAGCAGGATCCCGGCCTGGCTCGCACCGGTCTGCGACGAGAGGTCGGTCTCCCACTCGGCGAGGCGGTGGCTGCCGTCCGCGAGCCAGCGCGCCATCGTCGGGGTGTTGCCGTCTCGCATCGCCCGCCGCAGCACGGGCAGCGCGAGCCCGTCGATCTCGAGGAAGACGACGCCCGGAGCATCCGTGACCGTCCGCTCGCCCGAGCGGCGGGCGATTCGCTGGATCACCCTGAACGTGTACGCATCGTCGTCGTTCGTCCCGAGGATCACGTCCAGCACGACGCCGACCGCCGCCGCGAGGAACGCGACGCCGAGCGCCGACCAGAAGGAGTCCACCGACAGGTCGCCGTCGGTGATCGCATCCGCCGCGAGCAGCATCAGCGCGTCCAGGACGAGCACGAGCACGAGCCCGACGAGCAGCATCAGCGGCAGCCGGAGCGCGGCGACAAGCGGGGGTAGCACCGCGTTCAGGACCGCGATCACCGCGGCCGCGAGCAGAGCGCCCCAGAAGTCGTTCACGCTTGCGCCCGGCACGATCCAGGCGGCGACGAGCAGCGCGAGCCCGGAGGCAAGCCAGGCGACGAGCAGCCGCGCCGGCCTGAGCTTCGGCCGCGCAGGGCTCCAGTCGTGCGAGGCGTTGTAGTCCGTGCGTTGCACTGCGTGGATTGTCCATCAGCCGGCCTGGCCGCGCTTCATCCTGTCGGGACGATGATCGCCGTCTGGCCGGTAGCGCAGAATCCCCTCCGCATGACTCCTTTCAGCGGCCGGAGGGCCTAACGCGGGTGAGCTTCGTTCGACGCCTGCTCGCCAAGCACCATGACGGCGCCCCGCCGGAACCGGCGGCCGTCGAGCTCAGCACGGTCGAAGCCGGCCAGCTCGCGACGCTGTTCGCGGCTCCGCGGTGGCTGCGCGACCTGGGACGGACCGCCTGGCTCCTCGTCGGCTGCTTCGCGCTGGTCGCCGGGATCGTCTGGCTGCTCGGAGCGACGTACACGATCGTCGGTCCGGTGGTCGCGGCGATGATCCTGGCGACGGTCACGATCCCGATCGTCGGCCGGCTCGGCCGGCACCGGGTTCCGCGCGCGGCCGGGGCCGCGATCGTCCTGCTCGGCCTGCTGGCCCTCGGCGTGCTCGTGGTGGTGATCGTGATCGGCGGCATCACCGCTCAGGACGGGAACATCGCCAAGGAGGCGAAGGCAGCCGCGGACCAGGCCGAGAGCTGGCTGACGAGCGTCGGGGTGAACGAGTCCGGCGCGGCGAGCGCAAAGTCGAGCGTCGAGCAGGACGTTCCCCAGATCATCTCCGCGCTGACGAAAGGGGTCATCAACGGGATTGCGGGCCTCGCCTCGCTCGTCTTCGGCCTCTCGCTCGCGATGCTGAGCGTGTTCTTCCTGCTCAAGGACGGCCCCTCCCTGCGCAGATGGGTAGACGGGCATCTCGGCGTGCCGCAGCCGGTCGCGAAGACCATCACGGGTGGAATCATCAGGTCGCTGCGGGGCTACTTCCGGGGCGTCACGCTGGTGGCGGCGTTCAACGGCGTGGTGGTCGCGCTTGCCGCGCTCGTGCTCGGGGTGCCGCTCGCCGGGACGATCGGCGTGGTCACCTTCGTGACGGCGTACATCCCCTACATCGGCGCGTTCGTCTCCGGCGCCTTTGCCGTCGTGATCGCGCTTGGCGGTGAAGGCACGTCGACGGCGCTGGCCATGCTCGTGGTCGTCATCCTCGCGAACGGTTTGCTGCAGAACCTCGTGCAGCCGTTTGCGATGGGGTCGGCGCTCGACCTGCACCCGCTCGCGGTGCTCGTGATCACGATTGCCGCCGGCTGCGTCTTCGGGATGATCGGGCTGATCCTGGCCGCCCCGCTCACCTCGGCGGCGGTGCACATCACCCGCGATCTCGCGAAGGCGCGGGCGAGCGTGGAAGCCGCCGAGGTCGAGGATGCCTTGCCCCCGGTAACCACGTAGAGCGGCCTTCACCCGCTTCGGATGATGCTTTCCGCGCGGAATTCTGCGACGCTTCGGGTCACGAGCATTCTTCGGACGACAGGAGAACCGTGTTCTTTCTCAAAGCGGTCGGGGTGATCGTCGCGATCGGCATTGGCGGGATCATTCTCTTCTCGCTGATCGGCATGGCCTGGTACGCGTGGGGAGCACTCGGATCGCTGCTCTTCTTCTTCCTCTTGCTGATCGGTGGCGGCTGGCTGTACGACCGGTCGCACAACAACAAGAGCGGCTACGACGACTTGAGCGCCTAGCTACAGAGCCGCTCTGACGGCCGGCGGTTGGCCGGCGGCGATCTGGTCGCCGGCCTCGACGAGCCCGAGCTCGCCCGCCCGGGCAATCGCCTCGCTGCGACTCGACACCCCGAGCTTGCGATAGACGGAGATCGCCTGCGTCTTGATCGTGTTGCGGGAGACGTAGAGCCGCTCGCCGATCTCGCGGAACGAGAGGTGCGTCGAGAGCAGTGGCAGCAGCCGCAGCTCGGCCGCGGTCAACCCGGAGCCGCCTCCGTTCGCCGTCCGGGGCATGCTGTCGATCTCGGCGGCGAGCGCAGCGACGTAGTCCGAGAGCACGCCGAGCTTCGGCTTGATGCGCACGATCTCGCGCGCCTCCCCCAGGAGTCGCTTTGCTCCCTCGCGGTCCCTCAGCGTCACGTTCGCGAGCCCGAGCTCGATGCGCACCTGAACGGCGAGCCACGGGAGCGCATAGGTCAGGGACGGAACCAGTTTCTCGGCCAGCGTGAGCTGACGACGAGCCTTGTCCCAGAGGCCGTGGCGGAGCAGCGCCCGGGCCGAAGCAGCGAGCGCGAGCGCGCTCGTCGAGTAGTCCGCGAGCTCGTTGTCCTCGACGAGGCCGTACGCCTCGAAGGCGAGCTCCTCGGCCCTGTGCTGGTCGTCCCGCGAGGCGGCGAGGAGCGAGCGCTCGCCGACGGCGACGGCACGGGTCTCCGTGGCGCCCAGGCGCTCGGCCTCGAGCGCCGCCTCCGCGAGGATCGAGTCCGCACGGTCCTTCTCGCCGAGGAGTATTGCTGCCGCGCCTTTCGCGAGCAGCGCCGAGGCCCGCCACATCTCGCCTTCCGGAAGCTCTGCGAGCGCCGCCTTGGCGTCGCGCTCCATCCGTTCGGGGCCGTCCGAACACATTGCGGAGCGCATGACGGCGATCCAGGGCCGCACCGACGCGATTCCCTTCTTCCGCGCGGCCGCGCCTCGCTCCGCCGCATCGAACCAGCGCTTCGCCTCTTCGGGCCGGCCGCGCAGTGCGTGCACCCGGCAGCCGTGGATCGCCACGGCGGGATGCCGCTCGAGCCGGTCCTCGTCGAAGCGGCGGAGCCAGCTCTCGACCGCCGCGACCCGGCCGCGGTGATGGACGCTGAGCGCGATCGAGCTGAGGATCCGGGCGGCGCCGTCGCCGTCCCCTGCCGCGTGCGCATGGCCGAGGGCCGACTCCGGGTCGCCGTGCGCCTCGTACCAGTCGGCCGCGCGCTTGTTCAGCGCCGGCACGAGCTCCGGCTCCGTGTCCTCGAGCTCGCGGCGCAGGAGGTCTCTCAGGAGATGGTGATAGCGGAACCACTCGCGCTGCCGGTCGAGCGGGACCAGGAACAGGTTCGCCCGCTCGATCGCCTCCAGGCCGTCACCCGAGTCCTTGCTCTCGAGCACGGCGTCGCAGAGGGGGCGGCACATCTTCTCGAGCACCGAGGAGCGCCTCAGGAAGCGGAGCAGCTCCGGGGACAGAGCCGATAGGTACTCCGAGCGGAGGTAATCGGCGAGGTAGCGGTCGGCACCAGTGACCGGGACGGCGTGGTCGGGGTCGTCGTCGCGGGCCGCCAGCGCGGCGAGGTGAAGCCCCGCGGCCCAGCCCTCGGTTCGCTCCACGAGCTCGTCCGTCTGGGTCTCGTCGAGGTCGACGACGGAGGAGCGGAGCAGCAGTTCGGCCTCGCGGCGGCTCAGCGCGAGGTCGTCCGCGCCGAGCTCGAGCAGCGGCCCGCCGGCGCGCAGTGCGGCGACGGCCAGCTTCGGCAGCACGCGCCCGGCCAGGACGATCGTCGACTCGGGCGGGATGTTCTTGATCAGCGAGGCGACGGCCGACACGGCCTCCTTCGACTCGAGCAGGTCGACGTCGTCGAGCACGAGCACGAACGGGGCCTCGCGGGACGCGAGGTACGCGGTGAGCCTCGGCATGGCGGTGTCCCAGATCGAGCCGTCGGGACGGCGGAGCGCGTCCGCCGCAATGGCGTCGATGGGCTCGATGCGGTCGACTGCGGCCGCGATGTGTCGCAGCAGGACGAACGAGTCGTTGTCGCGCTCGTCGATCGAGACCCACGCAAAGGGACGCGGGTCGCGCGCCGCCCACTGGGAGAGCAACGTCGTCTTGCCGTAGCCGGCCGGCGCCACGAGCAGCACGATCGGATCGGAGCCCGCGGCACGGAGCCGGTTGACGAGCGCCGTCCTCGAGACCGCCTCCGGCCGCAGCGGCGGGACGATCAGCTTCGACTCGATCACGTCGAAGGTGCCGAGAAGCACCGGCCTCTCGTCGAGCGGCCGCGCGAGCTCTAGTGGGGCCACGATCCCCCTGCGCGATCGTGGACATGCGACGGCCGAGTTGTGGTCGAGCATGCCGGGCGGCGTTGCAGCGGCATCCGAGTCCCTTCAACGGGTCGGTAAGAGAGTGCTCCCACCAGCGAGTATCGCGCCCCAGCCGGTCCCTGAAAAAGGTGGAAAACACCACAATTTGCCGTGAACACACGCCCTCCCAGGCCGCGCGCAACACCACACGACGGCCGTAGTCGCCGGGTATCGCCGACCGGGGCGGCGATGCGATACTCGAGCGAGGGCAATGGCGATCAGGGTCGTTCTCGCCGAGGACAGCTTCCTCATCCGTGAGGGGATCGCCGGCATGCTCGAGGACATCGACGGCGTCGAGCTCGTGGAGGCGACCGCAGACCTCGACGCGCTACGAGCGTCTGTCGAGCGCACGAACCCGGACGTCGTCGTAACGGACATCCGCATGCCCCCGACGAACACCGACGAGGGGATCCAGTTCGCCGCCGAGCTCCGCTCGACCCATCCGGAAACCGGGGTCGTGATCCTCAGCCAGCATGCCGAGCCGGGCTACGCGATGACGCTGCTCGAGGAGGGCTCGGGTGGCCGGGCGTACCTGCTCAAGGAGCGGCTCACCGACCAGGACGAGCTGAGCCGCGCCCTGCACGACGTCGCGGCGGGCGGCTCGCTCATCGACCCGCGCGTGGTCGAGAAGCTCGTCGCGGCCCGAGAGGCACGGGGCTCGGAGCTCGAGACCCTCACCCCGCGCGAGCTCGAGATTCTCGGCCTGATCGCCCAGGGTCGCAGCAACGCGTGGATCGCGTCGAGCCTCACGATCACGAAGCGCGCCGTCGAGCGGCACATCAACGCGATCTTCCTGAAGCTCGACCTCGGTGAGCCCGAGGACGTCAACCGCCGCGTGAAGGCCGCGCTCGTCTACCTGAGCGGCGCCGGCCTCTAGCGCCGAGGGGCGCCGAAACGGCGAGGGGCCCCGTCGCCGGGGCCTCTCGCGTTCGAGCGTGGTTCCGGTCCTTACCTGATCTTGAGGCGGTAGGCGCCCCGGCCGTGCGTGGCTGCGTAGAGCAGCCGCGAGCCGAGCCGCTTGCCAGCCAGCGTGATGCCCGAGACGGCCACCTTCGGCAGGCCGTCTGCCGCCGGGACCCAGGTGTGCGTCCCGTTGGCGAGCTTGACGACGCCGAAGTCGGTCGACGCGTACACGTCGCCGACGTCACCGTCGAGGACGACGTCGTTGACCGGCTGGTCGAGCAGATCCCACGAGATGTCCGTCCACGTGGCCGTTCCTGCGACCGGGTCGTAGACCACGTCGAAGACGTGACCCGGCGTGGTGATGGTGTTCGCGCCGTAGCCCGAGAACCCGATCACCGCGTGATTCGGGTTGGTCGGGTCGACCGAGATCGCGACCGGCACGCGCAGCGGCGTGACCGCGTTGTCGATCCGCGTGAACGTGCTGGTCGCCGGGTCGGCGTTGTTCGCGTTCTTCGTGATCAGCACGCGACCGGCCGACGTCGAGGTCCACAGCGTGTCGTGGTCCTTGGCGCGCGTCACGGCGACCAGGTTGCCGCCGCTCCGGGTCGTCCCGTACGTCGTGCCCGTCAGCGTCGGGGTACCGCCGAGTGAGAACCAGTCCGTCCCGCAGACGCCCGTGTAGAGGCCGTCGCTCGTGCCGAACTCGCCCGCGGCCGTGTTGCAGTGCGCCTCGAGGAAGGCCCGGTCACCGCCGAGGTTCGTCGTGCGCCACACGTGCGTGCCGCCGACGAACAGCGTCTTGGTGACGACCGGATCGGCGATCGCCGGGGCGTAGAACCGGAACGACTCGGAGCCCAGGCCCAGCTTGTCGCCGATCCAGAGCCACGTCGCCGGGTCGTTGCCGTGGTAGTTGATGTCCATCTGTGCCCCGGTGTACGTGTGGAAGTGGATGTTCGGGTCGACCGCGTCGAACCCGGAGTCGCCACCGTCACCGGTGAGCGGCAGGTACCAGGTGCGCCCGCCGCTGAAGACGAGCGTGCCATTGTCCTGGGTGCCCGTCAGCGCGTCGATCGCCGGGTTGAACGGGCTCACCGAGATCGCGTTCATCTGCAGCGTGCCCAGCCCCGCGTTCAGGACCTCGAGGCTCGTCGGGATCTGCTTCAGCCACGCCTTGCAGTCCGCCAGGAAGAGCGCGGAGGTGATGCCTCGGCTGTCGCACTGCGACGAGGCGTCGGCCCACTGGCCGCTTGTGCGGATCACGCCGCCGTCCGAGCCGACGAAGAACTGGCTCGGGTTGCCCGGCACGAATGCGAGCGCGTGCTGGTCGGGGTGCATCGACTCGCCGCCGACGTCACCGGTCACGTCCGTCCAGGTCGCTCCGGCGTCCATCGACATCAGGACGGCGCGGCCGTTCGAGCGCATCTCGCCCGGGGCCGCGTACGGCTTGAGCTCCTCGTAGTGCATCAGGCCGCCGACGACGACCATGTCGGGGTTGTCGGCGGGCGACATCGTGAACATGTCGTAGAAGCACTGCGAGCCGACGAGCGGCGTGTTGCAGTGGTTATAGACGGCGTAGCCCGGAGTGCCGTCTGTCGGATTCGAGAGGCGCGTCCAGGCCGCGTTCGACGACGCCGTCAGCGTCGCTGCCGGCTGGCTCGCATCGTCGACGCGGTAGACCTGTGCGCCGCTCGGAGTGCCGGTACCGCTCGCGTCGGAGAGATAGATCCGCGTCTTGCCGGCCTTGACCACAGGCGAGAACGAGTAGCGGTTGCGGTTGCCGCTGAAGATCGTCTGCCAGCTGCCCGCGACGCCGCCGGCCGTCGACCTGATCAGGCCGACCGACGTCTGCACTGCGTAGACCGTGTTGTGATCGAGCGGATCGAACTTGACCTCGTTGAACGTGCCGGCCTGGCTCAGGGTGAAGGTCGTTCCGCCGTCGATCGAGTTGTAGATGGCGACCGCCGGAGGTGCCGGCGCGATCGTCGAGCTTCCGCCTCCGTTAGAGCTGATCCCGTGCGTGCCCGAGCGAGAGGCGATCATGATGTGGCTCGCGTTCTGCGGGTCGACCGCGACCCAGGCGATCGAACGGTTGTTGGAGACCGCGAATGAGCCGGGCACGAGTGCCCAGCTGGCCCCGCCGTCGATCGTCTTGTAAAGACCGAGCCCGGCCTCGCTGTCACCACTCCCGTTCCCCTCGCCGGTGCCGACGTAGATCGTCTTGCCCGTCGCATCGTTCGGGTCGACAGTGATCGAGCCGATCGCGTTGGTCGGGATGCCCGCGGAGATGTTCGTCCAGAGCGGGCTGGCTCCGAGCGCGTTCGTCGAGCGCCAGACACCGCCACCGGCGGCGGCCACGTATAGCCGGCACTGCGTGGGCCGGCACTTCGGGTCGACTGCCAGGGCCGTGACGCGCCCCGACCACTGCGTCGGCTTGATGAACGACTGGGTGCCGAGCCGATCGACGTTCAGCGTGTTGGGCCCGAGGAAGTCCCACGTCTCGGTGGCACTCGCAGCCGCACGCTGCTCGACCGCGCTGTCCGCCGCGATCGCCCCCTTGATCTGGTCGATCGAGATGTCGGTCGCGGGATACGCGCGGTCGGAGTACGCCTCCGCCGCCGCACCGCCGGCTTCCTCGCCGGCCTGTCCGCCTTCGTGGACCGCGGAGAGCCGCGAGAGGCCCTTGAAGTGCTTGACCGGAGGGCTCGTCGATCCTCGGCCGAGCACGGCCGCAGCGACGACAGCAAACGCCGCAATGGTCAGGACAGCGATCAGTCGCCGCCAACGCATAGGTAATCCCCCAG
>Ga0307323_10000630_pt1 | contig 10915 bp, 10 predicted proteins | sample ER_DNA_381_FD_194496 | JGI IMG/M metagenome (GOLD analysis project Ga0307323, IMG submission 194496) | Bulk soil microbial communities from the East River watershed near Crested Butte, Colorado, United States - ER_DNA_381 | ecosystem: Environmental > Terrestrial > Soil > Floodplain | place...
ACGACGGCTCGCTGGTCGTTCGCGGCCGGCTAGCCCCTGAGGACGGCGCCGTCCTCCTGGTGGCGCTCGAGGCCGGGCATGCGGCACTGCGCCCCCGCGGTTCCGCGGAACCGCGGCCGACGGGCGCCGAGGCACTCGCGGCGGTCGCCGAGCTTGCGCTCTCGGGACGGGAACTGTCAGGCGGCGACCGCCATCAGGTGGTCGTGCACGTCGACGAGGCCGCACTGGCAGGCGCGGAGGGCGGCTGCGAGCTCGCCGAGGGACCGGCGCTCGCGGCCGAGACCGCTCGGCGGCTCGCCTGCGATGTCTCCGTCGTCGAGCTGAAGGAGCGTGGCGGCGAGCCGCTCTCGGTCGGCCGGAAGACACGCTCGATTCCGCCCGCCTTGCGTCGAGCGCTCAGGCGCCGCGACCGCGGCTGCCGCTTCCCGGGCTGCGAGAACCATCGTTTCGTCGATGCCCACCACATCGAGCACTGGGCGCAGGGCGGCGAGACGAGCGTGGACAACCTCGTCCTGCTCTGCCGCAGGCACCACAAGCTCCTGCACGAAGGCGGCTACTTGGTCGAGCGGCTGCCAGCCGGCAAGCTGCGCTTCCGCTACCCGTGGGGAGAGCCTCTACCGGATGCGCCCCGGCCGCCTCCGGGCAGCCTCGACAGCCTGTTCGAGCACAACGGGAGGCCGCCGGTCGGCGCCGACAGCTACCGAAGCGGCGCCGGCGATCGTATGGATCTCGACCTGACCGTAAAGGCGCTGCTCGCGGCCTAGGAGGGTTTGGCGAAATACAGTCTGTGCCGCCGGGCCGCGCTGCTCGCCCCCTGGCAGCGTCCTCGGTCGCGCCCATATCTACCGATATGGACGCTCCCTGCGTCCTCCCCAGGGAACGACCATCGCACCCCGGCGACGAGCGGTATCTCGCCAAACCCTCCTAGTGCGCGCGCCCGCGGCGGCGGCGTAGCCAGCGAGAGGTCTCACCTAGGGCGATCACGCCGATGAAGATCAGGCCGACGATCAGCATCGCCGTGATCACCTTCTTGCCTTCCTCGGCCGCGGTCGCGGCAAGGGGTGCGAGCGCGAGCAGCGTCATGCGAGCGCGACCCTAACGAAGTCTCCGGTCGTGCGCTGCAAGCGCCTGCTCGAGTGCGGGCCCGGCATGGGCCTCTGCAAGCTCGGTGAGCGGCCGAGCATCGCCTCGGTCGCGCAGAGCAGCGCGCGCATCGTCGACCTCACCCGCACCGAGCAGCGCTGCGCTCGCGGCCCAGGCGGCGCCGTCGCCCGGCGCCGAGTCAGCTCGAAGCTGCGAGCAGAGGGAGATCAGCTCGGCCAGGTCCGCGACCGCCTCGACGCTCCCGACGTCTGCGATCCGAACAAGCCCATGCGCGTAGAGGTAGTCGCCGAGCAGGAGCGCCGTGTCTTCGTCGACAGGATCGAAGAGGCGTGGGTGCCCGTAATGGACGAGGTAGCCCTCGTAGATCGTCTCGAGCCCGAGCGCGTAGCGCTCCTCGCCGAGCGACGAGAAGACGGGCTCGCGTTCGGGCTCCGACCGCAAAGCGTCGTGCCAGAGCGAGCTCTCTCGCTCTGCCTCGATCGTGATCGTCTCCCAGAGATCAACCGTCGAAGTCTGCAACCGCCTCCACCGTCCTCTCGATCTCCTCTTCGTCGTGTGCAGTGGAGATAAACAGAGCTTCGAACTGCGAGGGCGGGAAGTAGATCCCCTGCTCGAGCAGGTGGCGGAACAGAGCCGCGTAACGGTCGGTGTTCGCGGCCTGGGCGTCGGAGAGATTCCGCACCGGCGCCTTGCGCATGAACAGCGTCGCCATCGCGCCGACCCGCTGCACGGTTCCGTAGGGCGCCAGACCCGCCTCGAGCCGGGCACCGCTCCGCTCGAGCTGCTCGTAGGGATCTCCATCACGAAGCCGTCGCAGCACCGAGAGCGCCGCTGCGGTCGCGAGCGGGTTTCCGCTCAGCGTCCCCGCCTGGTAGACGTGGCCGCTCGGGGCCAGCTGCTCCATCACGTCGCCTCGGCCCCCGAACGCGGCCAGCGGCAGGCCGCCGCCGGCGATCTTGCCGAGCAGCGTCAGGTCGGGGATGACACCGAAGCGCTCCTGCGCACCGCCGCGGGCGACTCTGAAACCGGTGATCACCTCGTCGAAGACGAGTAGCGCTTCGCTCGCGTCGCAGAGGTCTCGCAGCGCTTCGAGAAAGCCTGGTGCCGGTGGGACGACACCCATGTTCCCGGCCACCGGCTCGACGACGATCGCTGCGAGGCCCTCGCCCCAGCGCTCGACAGCGGCGGCGGTCGCGTCGACGTCGTTGTACGGCACGACGATCGTGTCCTGCGCCGCCCCGCTCGTCACGCCCGGCGTTGCCGGGATCCCCAACGTCGCAAGGCCGGACCCGGAGTCGGCGAGCAGCGCATCCGCGTGGCCGTGGTAGCCCCCGGCGAACTTGAGGATGCGGTCGCGCCGTGTCGCGGCGCGAGCGAGCCGGACCGCGCTCATCGCTGCCTCGGTGCCGGACGAGACGAGGCGCACCAGCTCCAGCGACGGAACCGCGTCGACCAGCTCCTCCGCGAGCTCGACCTCGCGCTCGGTCGACGCGCCGAAGGTCGTGCCCTCGCGCGCGGCCGCGACCACCGCATCGACCGTCTCCGGATCGGCGTGGCCGAAGATCAGCGGTCCCCACGACATCACCCAGTCGACGTAGCGGCGACCGGCCTCGTCCTCGATCCAGGCGCCCTCGCCGCGGCGGACGAAGAGCGGTTCGTCGAGCCCGACGGCGCGCATCGCGCGGACCGGGGAGTTGACTCCGCCGGGGATCACCTCGCGAGCCCGCCGCGCCAGGCTCGCTGTCACAGCCACTCGGCGAGCTCTTTCGTCCAGTACGAGACGATGAAGTCTGCGCCCGCACGCTTGATCGCGGTCAGCGACTCCAACGCGGCCTGGCGCTCGTCCAGCCAGCCCGACTGGGCCGCAGCCTTCAGCATCGCGTACTCGCCGGAGACGTTGTACGCGCCGACCGGGAGCTCGAAGCGCTCGCGCACGGCGCGCAGGACGTCGAGATACGGCAGCGCCGGCTTGACGATCAGCGCGTCGGCGCCTTCCTGGACATCGAGCTCGCACTCGCGCAACGCCTCGCGAACGTTCGCGGGATCGAGCTGGTAGCCGCGCCGGTCTCCGAATGCCGGCGTCGACTCGGCTGCCTCGCGGAACGGCCCGTAGAAGGCCGAGGCGTACTTGGCGGCGTAGGAGACGATCGGGATCTGCTCGAAGCCGGAGTCGTCGAGCGCGGCCCGGATCGCGCCGACGCGGCCATCCATCATGTCGCTGGGGCAGACGGTGTCGGCGCCCGCCTCGGCGTGGCTGACCGCCGTGCGCGCGAGCAGCTCGACCGAAGCGTCGTTGTCGATCTCGTCGCCGTGGACAACGCCGCAGTGGCCGTGCGACGTGTATTCGCAGAGGCAGACGTCGGTCGCGAGCACGAGCTCGGGGAAGCGGGCGCGCAGTTCCAGAAGCGCGCGCTGGACGATCCCGTCCTCGTCGTAGGCGCCCGAGCCCTCCTCGTCCTTCTCCTCGGGAATCCCGAAGAGCAGCACCGCCGAGACGCCGAGCGCGACCAGCGTCTCCGCCTCGTCGACCAGCGCGTCGACCGAGCGCTGCCCGATACCGGGCAGGCCCTCGAGCGGGTGGACGACGCCCTCGCCGGGGCAGACGAAGAGCGGCATCACGAAGTCGCCGAGATCCAGCCTCGTCTCGCGCACGAGGGAGCGCAGGCGCGAGGTCCGGCGCAAACGCCTCAGCCGAGTCGCGGGAAACGTACTCATGCCAACAATCTACGCGCTCCGGTTCGCGCCAAGAGGCCGAAGAGGACGCCCAGACCGCAGAGGCAGAGCGCCTCGCGCAGCAGGCTCCGCCAGCGGCTCGCGCCGCAGAGCGCGGCGCCGAAGAAGCGCACCGAAGGTCACTGCTGGGCGGCCCGGGGGGGCTTGATCTCTGTCGGGGGTTCGGGCGGTTCGACGTCCACCGGAACCGGCAGCGGCTCGCCGGCGGCCTCGGCCCAGCGCTCGAGCTCGATCCGTCCGGAGAAGAACTCCCAGATCGCGCGGAACGCCGCCAGCAGGGGCAGAGCGACAAGCACCCCCGGCAGCCCGTAGATCTCGCCGCCGGCAAGCAGGCCGAAGATGACGAGCAGCGGGTGCAGCCGCAGGGCCGATCCCATCACATTCGGAACGACGATGTGGCCCTCGATCTGATGGATGACGAGGAAGAGGAGGGCGACCCAGAGAGCCGAGATCGGATGGACGACCAGCTCGTAGACGAACGGAGGTATGGCGCCGAGCCACGGCCCGAGATAAGGGATCAGCTCCGTGAACGCAACCCAGGCGCCGAAGACGACCGCGTACTTCTCCATTCCGGGCGCGAGGCCGAGTAAACCAAGCAGATAGAGACCGATGCCGGCGCTCGCCCCGATGATCAGCGACAGCAGCAGTTGGCCCTTGACGTAGCCAACGAGCGCCCGTTCGACTCGCACCAGCAAAGGCAGGGACCCCGTCGGCGGCGGAAAGCGGCGGTTGACCGCGGCCGACAGCCGCTCCATGTCGAGCAGCATGTAGATCGAGACGACAAGCACGAGCACAAGGCTGAACAGCAGCTTCACCGTCCCAATCGCAGCTCCCTCGACGAAGTTGATCGTCCTCGTCGTGTACTTCTGGACGTCCTTCGTGCGGATGTTGTTCACGAAGTCGTTGAGCTGCTTGCGGACCTTGATCCCTCCCAGCCTGTGCTGGTTCAGCCACACCTGAAGGCGGTCGACATCCCGTTCTGCGTGAGTCTGCGGGGGTTGTCCGTGCTCGGTCGTAAAGTAGGAATCGACCCGATGTGAGGACGACCTCGTCTGATCGACGATCACCGACCCGAGCGCGATGCTCGCTGCGGCGACAAGACCCGCGAACAGCAGATAGACGATTGCAACTCCCAGTCCGCGGGGTATCCAGAACCTCGTGACTCCTCGGACGAGCGGATTGAGCAGCAGCGCGATCAGTCCGGCGACGAGGAAGAGGAAGACGACGTGACGGACGGCCCCCGCCACGGCCCAGATCAGCAGCAGGAGCAGCGGCAGCGTGACGAGCTGGATCCAGCGCGGAATCTGGAGCTTCGGGGGCGACTGGGCCGCCATCGCGATGATGATACGGCGCGCGTCGTCCGGCTCCGCCCACCGGATTGGGACTGGTCTATCGCCGAGGATGGCAACCTCGCGATTGACAGTTACGAACTATGGGAGGAACCACAGGAAGTACCAAGGCTTCGGTTGTCACAAAGTCCGGCCGACCGAGTCTCCTTGCGGGTGGAGGAGCAACCCGTTAGCGTCCCGCCGATGCCCAGGGATAGAGGGCGCACGATCGCTGCGCGGCATCGCCGTGCTCACCATCAAGCTGTTCGCCGCCGCAGGCGTGTGGCCGGCCTCGTCGTGCTCGCGATTGTCGCGCTGATTACGCTGCTCCTGACGGCTTTCGGGACCGGGAAACCGGCGGAGACACAGCACAGCAACGGGCCCGCGCCGGCGAACCGCTTGCTCCCGTCAGGCCCGCCGAGCCCTCAGGTGATCGCGCTCGAGGGGGCGCTGCGGATCCAGCTTCCGATCGCGCAGTCCCGGGTGACGGCGATTGGCTACCACGCGAGCGGCGACGGCGCGGTCGCGCTTCAACCGCTCGGCTCGCAGGCCAACCCCGGCACGCTCACCCGGTTCGCACGGAGCGTGTTCGGCGGGGGTAGTCGAGGCATTCGCTGGTACCAGCTCAGCGGCGGGGAAGGCCCCGGAACCGCGGCACTCGACGTCGGTGCGGAGCCTGGCACCGACATCTATTCGCCGGTCGACGGCAGCGTCGTCGGGCTGACCCCATACATTCTCAACGGCCAGCGGTTCGGCTCCGAGATCGACATCCAGCCGACCGGAGCGCCGTCGTTCATCGTGGCGATCACGCACGTGAGGCCGGACCCGTCGCTGACGGTGGGATCGAGCATCGCGGCAGGCACGTCGAAGCTCGGCACCCTGCTGGACTTCTCGCACGTGGAGGAGCAGGCGCTCTCCCGCTACACGCAGGACGCCGGCAACCACGTCGAGATCGAAGTTCGCCCCGCAGCGGCTCTGTCAACGCCCTGAGGATTCTTTTCATTGCGGACGTGTTCGGCGTCCCGGGGCGCCGGGCGGTCGAGGAACGCTTGCCGACCTTGCGCGAGGAGCTCGCAGCCGACTTCTGCGTCGTCAACGGTGAGAACGCTGCGGACGGCGCAGGGATCACCCCGCGGATCGCCGACCGCATCCTCGCCGCCGGTGCCGATGTGATCACGCTCGGCAACCACGTCTGGCGACGGCCGGAAATCGGGCCGTACCTGGCCGACTCCGAGCGGGTGATTAGGCCGGCCAACGTCAGCGCGGGGTCACCAGGGCGGGGGCTGACCGTCGCTCCGGCCGCCGACGGAACTCCTGTGGCGGTGATCAATCTGCTCGGCCGGCTCTTCATCGACTCGGCGGTCGGCCCGTTCGAGGTCGTCGATGAGTTGGTCGACGAGGCTCGCAAGCGCGCGCAGGTGATCCTGATCGACTTTCACGCCGAGGCCACGAGCGAAAAGGTGGCGCTCCCCCGCTGGCTCGACGGGCGCGTCACGGCGGTGATCGGCACCCACACGCACGTGCAGACGAACGACGCTCGAGTCCTACCCGGCGGCACGGCCGCGATCAGCGACGCCGGCATGACCGGCCCGCACGACTCCGTGATCGGTGTCCAAGCAGACCTCGCGATCGCGCGAATGCGCACCGGCATGCCCGTCCGCTTCAAGCCCGCCCAGGGCGGCGTCCGGATCGAAGGTGTCCTCGTCGAGTGCGGGGCGGACGGTGCGGCTACATCGTGCGAGCCCGTTCGCGTCGAGGCATAGCCAGGACGAGGACGAGCCCGACGAGGACGAGGTCGCGCGCGAAAACAAGCCAGGAGGCGATCGCGTCCTGGTCCAGTGCCAGACGCCAGTAACGGTTCGGAAACCAGAGCTGCGTCAGCACGAGTGCCACGGCGAGCACGGCCGAGGCGGCGATCCCGCGTCGCCCGCGGACGAGCGGGACGAGCGGCAGCAGCCAGATCAGAAACTGCGGCGAGAGCACCTTGCCGAAGGCGATGAACGCCGCCACGCTCGCCGCCGAGTAACGGACGAGCCGCTCCGGCGTCGCCGGCCCGCGGGCGAAGGCCACCCATAACGCGATCACGACGAGCGCCTGGACGACACTCTGGATCGCGGCGAGCGTGTCCGCCAGCGAGCCGCCCTGGTTCTGGGAACCGTGGCTCAGGTTGAGTTGGACAGTCCAGAGCCCGAGCTGGTGCGCAACGAGCAGGAAGCTCGAGCCCAGGCTCTCGATCTGGAGGGGCCGGTCGGCCTGCCGGTGCAGGCTGTCCCAGACGCCGCCGGGCGAGAGCAACACGAAGGGGAGAAAGATGATCGCGACGACGGCCGCGAAGATGGCTGCGCAGACGAGCGCCTCACGACGGCCGTAACGTCGCCACACGTAGACGAGGGCGGGCGGCACGACGACGACCGGGAAAATCTTCGCCGCGGCGGCGAGCCCGAGCACGCCGAGGCCGGTGCGTTTGCGCTCGGTGAGGACGGCCGCCAGACCCAGCACGAGCAACGCCGTCGGCCAGAGGTCGAAGCGCGTCAAGATCACCGTGCCGAGCGCGAGCGGCGCCAGCGCTATGAAAGCGAGGGCGGCAATAGTCCGTTCCGGCCCGGCGCGAAGGGCCGCAAGAGCAATCGCGGCGCCCGCGATTGCGAGCAGGCCGCAAAGCACCATCAACCGCTCGAAATTCCTCCGGTAAATCCCCGCGTCGTGCCGGTCTCCGATCGCGGGCAGCAGGAAGACGGGCAGCGCCGCCGGCGGATACTCGACGCTGAAATCGAGGTATGGCACGCGCACCTCGAGCATGGCCTCGCCGTAGCGTTGGTAGACCGGCGTATCGACAATCTGGCCGCGCCGATAGAAGCCGTGATGGAGCAGCGCCCACGCGGCGCCGAAGACCGCCAGGGCGACGAGCCCGGCCGCGAGTGCGACCCGGCGCTCAGCCGGCAGCGACCAGCGCTCTTCCGTCGTGCTCACGCGGTACCGGGGCCTCGGCAGGAACCGTCTCGCGCTCGGCAGTCAAGGCGACGAACGCGACGAACGGGAAGAACCAGGGCAGATAGAGGTAGAACCAGTGGGTCAGCACGAGCTCGAACCCGAGCAGCAGGGCTGCCGTCAGGGCCGCCAGCTGCCGCGCCGTCTTCCGTCTTGGCAAGAAGTAGACGGCGATTGCGCCGATCACCAGCAACACCTGCAGGGCTCGCTGGACGAGATGCAGGTCCGGGTAGCCCGCGCCGTACTGCTTCCAGTCCCAGATCGAGAACGGCGAGTGCCGCCCGATCTGGAACTTGATCGTCCGGTCGTAGAAGACGTGCACGGCGTGGAGCGGGCTCGGCTCGAGGAGCAGCACCGAGAAGGCGGCCGCGGTTGCGAGCAGAAAACCGCCCAGAAAGACGAGCTTCTCGCGAGGGCGCGCGAGAGCGTCCGGATAGGAGGCCCAGAGGGGCGCGACGAGGAGCGGCGCGAACTTGGTCCAGCCAGCGAGCGCTGAGAACACGCCGCGGGCGAACGAGGAGGTCACGAGCCAGAAGCCCCAGATGAGAAAGAGCGGCGGCAGCGCATCGTTCGTGTTCGAGCTCGAGACGTACTGAGTGAAAGGCCATGCAGCCCAGGCGAAGGCGAGGGTGACCGCGAGCCTCAAGCCGCCGAACCGTAGGCCGACCAGGGCGAGCCCGATCAGCGCAAGCACGTCGAAGGCGATCGACGCGGCATGGGCGGCGGGCAGGCTGTCCCACCTGCCGCTCCAGCCGAAGAGCAAGTACGCGGGGAGATATGCCTCGTAGGCGACCGGCCCGTACGTGTCTCCCTGCGGGTTGGCCGACTCGCAGCGCCCATTGGTCTGAATCCGGTCGCGGATCTCCCCGTCCTGGTCAGCCGGACCGCAGGCCTTGAGGCTGTCCTCGACGGGGAAGTTGCCGTAGGGAGCCTCACCTGCCGAGATCCGCTCGGCGCCCACGACGCCCGAGTAACCGACGTCGATGACGTTCGAGTTCTCGACGTTGAGTCCGATCCTGAAGCCGATGAGAAAGACCGTCGCGGCGGCCAGCAGCCAGACCGGCCAGACCGGGCGCGCGGCCGGAACGGCGCGTCCGCGCCAGCCGCTCCAGATCATTCGCCCCAGCAGATAGACCAGCGGCGGATAGACCAGCGGCATCGCCGTGAAGACATGGCCCTTGTTGAAGTACCAGAGCGAAAAGCTGAACGAGAGAAGCGCCAACAGGTCGAGATTCCGCATCGAGAGCGGTCTGCGGAAATCGGCAAGCCCGATCAGGAAGGCGGCACAGAAGCCGAGCCAGATCGGCAGGCTGTTGATCTCCTTCCCCCCAAAGGCCCCCGGATAGCCCCGCGCCATCTTCCAGGCGACCTGGGGGCCGGTCCAGGCCTCCGTGACGACGCCGGTCGAGTCCTGAACGCGTCCCGTCGCGACCTCGCCGACCTTGTCGATCGAGGTCCAGGCCTTGATCGTCCAGTTCGCGAACTGCGCGCTGTAGGTCGCCTCGGTGGTGCGGGTCTTGGGCGGGTAGTGGCGCAGCCACTTCGCGACCTTCGGGTTCGCGAGGAAGATCGCGGTCGCCCGCTTCTGGCTCAGGTTTGTCTTCGGCGCAGCCCCGGCGGCGGGAACGAGCAGCAGCGCGCAAAGAGCGGCGACTCCCAGCCGGCGCATGGAATCAGGGTAGTGGACGCACTACCTGGCGAACGACCAGAGTTTGTTGCCGATGAAGTTGAGCGGGGTCACGAGCACGATCGCGATCGCCTGGGCGGCAACCTTGTCCATGCCGAGCGCGATCAGCGCGCTGAGGATCCCGAGGTTCGCGCCGTAAGCGACGACCGCCACGGTGAAGAAGCGGAGGCCCTGAAACCCGACGTGCCCGCGCTGGTCGCGGAACGTCCAGAGACGGTTCCAGAGGTAGTTGTTGGTGACGGCAACGAGGAAGGAGACGGTGGCGGCATAGATGTAGTGCCAGCCGGCCCCGCGCAGGAGAGCCGTGTAGACGGCCAGGTTGACGGCGTAGCCCGTAGCGCCGACCGTGGCGAACTTCGCGAGCTGCATCCAGTTCGCGGGTCGGCGGAGCGCGCGAACCGCTCGGGCGCGCGCGGCGAGCACGGCGGAAGGCCGCTCGGCCATTCGGCGGGCGAGGCTATCAGCGCAGAACGGGATTACTCGCCGAAACCTTCCGCGCCCACGAGTGGGACGAAGCGGCACGGTACGGAATGGATGACCGCAGGGCCTTCCGGGCTCCTGACCGCCACCTCGAGCCGCTGGCCGCGAGCGCTGCCGACCGGAACGACGAGGCGGCCTCGCGGCTTCAGCTGCTCATAGAGCGTCTGCGGGAAACCGGGCGCCGCGGCGGCGACTGCGATTCCGTCGAAGGGCGCGAACTCGGGCAGGCCCAGCGTTCCGTCGCCGACATGGACCTGGACGCGACCGTACCCCGCCTCCGCCAACCGTTCTCGGGCCGCCTCGGCGAGCTCCGGGATTCGCTCGATCGTGTGCACCTCGGCGGCGAGCTCTGCGAGCACGGCCGCCTGGTAGCCAGAGCCGGTACCGACGTCGAGCACGCGTTCGTTGCCGGTCAGTTGAAGCGCCTCGCAGATGCGCGCGACCATGTACGGCTGGGAGATCGTCTGGCCGCCGCTGATCGGCAGGGCGGCGTCTTCGTAGGCGCGCCGCCGCTCGCGCTCGCCGACGAATTGTTCGCGGGGGACAGCGGCCATCGCGCGGAGCACCCGCTCGTCGACGATGTCGCGCCCGCGGA
>Ga0307323_10000632_pt1 | contig 10903 bp, 15 predicted proteins | sample ER_DNA_381_FD_194496 | JGI IMG/M metagenome (GOLD analysis project Ga0307323, IMG submission 194496) | Bulk soil microbial communities from the East River watershed near Crested Butte, Colorado, United States - ER_DNA_381 | ecosystem: Environmental > Terrestrial > Soil > Floodplain | place...
CACCGTTCCTGCGTCGGGCTCCTCGAGGCCGGCGAGGATGCGAAGGAGCGTCGACTTGCCGGCACCGTTCGGCCCGACCAGGCCGATGCGACTGGCCGGCGGCACGACCAGAGTGACGTCGTGCAGGACGAGTTGCGCGGCGTGGTGCTTCGTGATGTTTGCGGCGGCGAGAGTGCCACCCGTGGGTTGCAAGAGAGGACCTCCTCTGAAAGGCGGAACGAAAGGTGTGTGTGTCTCGCCTAGGCCCTCATAGAACGGCGCAGTGCGCCGCAGCGGATCCTATCGGAGCGGAAATGGCTTACGAGCGAGCGCCAGGAGAGCCTGGGAGGTAACCCACAGCGGCGTCGCGGCGTAACGAACGCTGTAGCGATAGCTGCCGTCGGTACGCCGGAGCTTCGCGAGATAGCGGAATGCCGCAGGCGGAGGCTTCGAGCCGGCAGCGACCAGACCCTGAATTGCCACCGCGGTCGACTGAGCGTCGGAGCCCCTTCCCTTCGACAGCTCGAAGCCACCGTCTCGACGCTGGAACTTCCGCAAAAAGGCGACTGCGCGGGTGATCGGCTTGCCCCGCACGCCGGCGGCGCGCAGGGCCTGGATCGCGAATGCGGTGTCGTTGGAATCGGGACGCACACCGCGCGCCCACGCGAAGCCGCCGCTCGACGCCTGCGAGCTCACGAGGTAGGTGACGACGGGCCTCGGCAGGGGACGACGGGCCTGTCGCAGGGCGAGGATGTCCCAGATCGCCTCATTGACCGCCCGCGGGCGCGCCGGAAGCCGCGCCAGCAGACCGCCCGGATCGTGACCGAGCGCGCCCTCCGCCAGTGCGACGAGCGCAATCGAGGTCGGGCTCGAGAGCTCACGCTCGTGGGCGACGAGATACGACAGCGCGTTTCCGGTTTCTGCTCCGCCCGCGCGCAGGCCGAGAGCGGCCCACGCAGTGAGCTCGGGGCCCGGCACGCCGCCGGCCTCCGCGAATCCACCGTCGGCCTGTTGTCGCGACTGGACGTACGACGCAGGGCTCGCGGCGATCGCGGCAGCGGCAAGGAGAACCGCTATGCCCACACGATCTCCGTGTGCAGCCGGCGCCGGTAACGGTCGAGGAGGCGCCGCAGCTCCGGCCCGGCGGCGAGAGCGATCACGACATTGCCAAGCGCATGCGCCAGATCGAACGGAAGGCCGCGCGCGTGCACCGCCGCGAACGTCTGCCAGGTGTGCTCGTCGTAGAAGGCGAGCCAGTTCCAGACGTCCATGAAGGCGCTGAAGCCCATGCCCAGGACGAAGCAGAAGAGCGCGAGGGGGACGCGGCGCCTGATCATTCCCGCCGCGAGCGCACCGGCGACACCGCACGCACCCCAGGCGAGCATCTGCCAGGGCGTCCAGACACCCTGGCCGAGGAAGAAGTTCGAGACGAAGGCTGCGATTGCACCGACGGCGAATCCGCTCCGCGCGCCGAGAGCCGCTCCCGCAACGACCGTGATCACCGTAACCGGCTGCACGCCGGGGATCGCGGCGAACAGCACGCGACCGGCGGCCGCGGCGGCGGCGAGCGTCGCGATCAGCGCCACCTCTTTCGCCGAGTCCGGCCTTCGTTCGAGCCACGAAGCGCCGACGGCCAGCAACGCGAACGCGACGAGCAAAAGTGAGAGCCCGTCATGCGAGCTGTCGAGAGCGGCCCAGACAGCCGCCGCGAACGCGACCGTGCCGGCCACGAAGAGTGTGGCTCTAGACAAGAACCGGCTCCTTGCCCAGCACGACGACACGATCCGCTACTGCCGCCGCGAATTCTTCGTCGTGCGTCACGATCAGCGTTGCACGCGTCTCGGCTTCAGCGCGGAGGAGCGCCGCGAGCTCGGCCTTGCGCTTCGGATCGACGCCGCGGGTCGGCTCGTCGAGGACGAGCAGGTCCGGCTCGACGACGAGGACGGAGGCGAAAGCGAGCCGCTCGCGCTCGCCGCTCGAGAGATCACGAGGGTGACGGGCCTCGAACCCTTCGAGACCGACGGATCGGAGTGCGCGCCGAGCCCGGGCGAGATCGCCCTTGACCCCGCGCGCAACCTCATCGCCGGCGCGCTCGGACAGGCAATACCGGCCGGGGTCCTGCAGGAGCATCGCTGCGCGGCCGCGCAGCTCGACGACGCCGGCGTCGGGCTGCAGCAGTCCCGAGGCGAGCTTTGCCACGGTCGTCTTTCCAGAGCCGTTCGGACCTGCGAGCGCGACGATCTCGCCACGGCGCAGCTCGAGACTCACCCCGTCCACGACAGGCCGTCCCGGCTGATACGAGAAGCCGAGGTCACGCAAACGACAGATCTGTTCCCCCGCTGTCGCTGAGTGAGGGTGCTCTCCGAGGCCGAGCCAGTGAGGGCGGTGATCTGCAAGCCACTCCTCTGCCTCGGAAGCGGCTGCCTCGAAGAGCACACGACCGTTCTCGAGGAACAGCACCCGGTCCGCGTGGTCGAGCACGCGACGCGGACGCTGCTCCGCAATCACGACGGCGATGCCCAGCTCGGCAACGAGCTCGAGGAACGACTCTGCGGCAGCGGGGTCGAGCTGCGAGGTGGGCTCGTCCAGCAAGAGCAACCGCGGTCGTAACGCAAGCGCCGAAGCCAGGGCAACGCGCTGCAACTCGCCGCCTGATAGCTCCGACACCGGACGATCGACGAGCGGCAGCGCACCGACGATCGCGAGTGCATGGTGCGCCCGCGGCAGGATGTCGTTCGGAGGAGTGCCGAGATTCTCCAGCCCGAAAGCCACCTCGCGTGCGACGTGCGTGAGCACGATCTGCTCCTCGGGATCCTGAAAGACGGTCGCGACGGTTCCGGTGAGCTCGGCCGGCCTGACCGTGCGCGTATCACTGCCGGAGACCTCGACGCGACCTTCGAAGCGGCCACCGTGGAAGTGGGGAACGAGCCCTGACAGTGCCCGAAGCAACGTCGACTTGCCCGACCCGGACGTGCCGAAGACGGCGACCATCTCTCCCTCTTCGATCTCGATCGAGACGTCGTGGAGGGCCGGGGAACCGGCGTCGGGATACGTGAACGTCAACCGTTCCACGTTGGCTAGAGCCACAGCGCCCCCACGATCACGATCGACACCGCCAGTGCGACCGCAGCCGTATCCCGCGCGCGCCAGGGCGGCCGGGGAACGCTGGTCCGCCCCACCCTGCCGTAGCCACGTGCCTCCATCGCCTCCGCGAGGTTCAGCCCTCGCTCGAGCGAGCTTGCGAGCAGAGGCGAGAGGAGCGCCGCGTGACCCCGCACCCCTGTGACCGCGATTCCCCTGCCGCGCAGAGACTCGACGAACCCGGTCGCATCCCGCTCGAGTGTCGGCAACAGGCGCGTCGCAAGGGCTGCCGTTCGCGCGAAGCGGACGGAGCGCAGGATCCTGTCGTGATCGAGCAGCAGAGCGTAGGCCGCGAATGCGAAACCGACCGCGGCGAGTCTCAGCGCATTCAGCGCAGCGCTACTGAGCTCCTCGCGCGTGATGTCGAGCTGGCCCAGAACCGGGATGATCGGACCGGTCCAGACCGGATGCGAACCGATCGTCTCGACGAACGGCGTCACCACGAACAGCGCGCCGGCGGAAAGCAGTGTCCCGATCAAGTAGAAGCGCCGACGCGAATGCGGAGCGCGCAGGCAGACGAGGATCAGCACGAGTGCGATCACTCCCACCGACCAGACGTGTTCGGCGAGGAGAGCCGCCGCCGCGAGCGCGGCGAGCAGGGCGACTGCCGCCGAGGGCCTCACGGTCGCACCTCGTACCGGTACCGCCCGATCGGCGGAGCATTCAGAAGGAGTCCGGGATCGCCGCGGTAGACGAAGACCACAGCGCTACCCGGCCGGGAGCTTTGGCTTGCAACGGCCGTGAGCGACGGTTGCTTCGATGGGCCCTCGAGAACCAGCGTGTTGGCCGTTACGTCGCGTGGAAGGGACCGCGCGTAGATCGACCCTCCGCGAACCACCTTCGCCACCCGTTCCGCGACGGCGCGCTGAGCGGGCTCGGTGTAGAGCACTCGGGCCGGCAGCGTCTTGCCGCCGAAGCCGTGGAGAAACGGCTCCGGAAACGCTCCGACCACCACCGGCACGTGCATCTGCTCCGCCCACGAACGGAAGTCCCACCACTCCACGTCACCATCGTGCAGACGGTATTCCGCCGCGCTCCGATCTCCCTCGTAACCGTTGACGAAGTAGAACCAGTCGCGCCTCGCCGTCACCGAACCGTCGATCCCCTCGATCGACTCGACAAACCGCCCCGCATACCGCGTCTTGATGTCGGCAACGCGGTCGAGCGCCTGCATCGCCGTCAACCCCGCAGGTACCGAACGGCTCAGCAAGACGTGGGCCCCCTGGTCACGAGTGATCCAGACGGTCGCGGTTCCGTGCTCTCCGCCGCCGCAGCCCGCGAGGGCCGCGACGGCGAGGACGAGAGCGAACCCCCTCATGCAAGAGCATTCGAGCGGACTGCTCCCCCAAGCACTCCTCGGACGAGCAGACCCTTGTGCGGGCCGATGCACGCCCGCCCGTTTCGTGTCTGCACCGTCCGCTTCGATCCGATCTGAAGCTCTGCACCGTTCGCGCGTGACGCTGCACCGGCGTCGTCCTGCTGCAGCACCGTGTAGCACCGCCCCCGACGCTGCAGGACGAGCGTTTTCGGCCCACCGGCGACTCCGAACTGCGCCCAGTACCAGAGCACGGTGTCACCGTCCTTCAGGCGCGTCTCGTTCGCGCCCACAGGCGGCGACACGCCGTTCAGCTTGAACACCCACCCGGTCTGTCCGACTGCCGGATAGCGGCCCACCTGGTCGATATAGGGCCCGAAGCTCGTGGGCGTCACGTGGTAGTAGAACTCGCCGAGCACGCTCGCCGACTCGAGCGCATCCAATGCGTTCTCCGGAAGCGCGTCGGCGCGAGGCGAGGTGACGTCGATGAGCGGCGCGGTCGCACCGAAGATCGTCCGTTCCTTGCCTTCGACACGAACGTGGACTTTGACCGCAAATGCCGCGGGAACAACGAGCAGAGCCGTGACGAGCGCCGCCACGACCAGCGAGAGTCGGTGAAACACGAATCCTCCTTCCGCGAGGGGTTCGAATTTGCCGGCGGCGGAGGTCTTCTGACTCGGGGCGCCCTCCCTACGCCGCCTTCCCAGCCCTGCTGGCCAGTGGCACGTGACGCGGGAGCGTCTCCCCTTACAGCGGCGGGACCGTTCCGGATTCGCACCGGATTCCCTTGCCGCTCGCCGGTTGTGAGCCGGAGACTAGCATCGGGCCGCGATGACTCGATCGCGCGTCCTCACTGTCTGGCTACCCGTGTTCGCGTGGGCGGCGGTGATCTTCGCTTTCTCTTCCATTCCCAGTCTCTCGACCGGGCTCGGGACGTGGGACACCGTCCTGCGCAAGGGCGCACACATCGCCGAGTACGCGATCCTCGGAGCGCTCCTTTACCGGGCGCTCGGGCGTGAGGCGCTTGCGCTCGCCGTGGGGATCGCCTACGCGGCGACCGACGAGTTCCATCAGCGTTTCGTGCACGGCCGTCATTCCTCGCCGGTCGACGTCGCGATCGACGCGGTCGGCCTGGCGCTCGGAATGCTCGTCTGGCTCCGGTTGCGCGAGCGATGAAGGCCGTCGCGATCGATCTCTCTGCGCTCGGGGACCCGGCTCCCCTCTGGAACGACTGGCTTGAGGATGCGCACCGGCGCTTTCGTGTCGACGTCGGGGCGCTCGACGAAGAGTTGCCGAACTGGCGGCAACTGCTCGAACGCTTCGCGGAGGAACGCGCGCCTGTCTACTTCAGAAGGGACGGAGACGTCAGCGCGACGCTACGACAGCTACGCGCAGGCGGCACACGCATCGGCGTCTTCACCGACGCGCCTCTCGAGCTCGCGCGGATTGCGCTCTCCCACCTCGGTGCGGAACGACACGTCGAAATACTGGAGACCGGCGCAGGAGCCCAGGAGCGCGTCTCCGCCACCCTGGGTGAAGATGCGCGAGTCGTCAACACACGCGCGGAGCTGCTCGCCGTAACATGAAGCTCGTGGAGAGCAAAGACCTCGGCGACCGTCAGCTCGACGCGCTGCTCGAGCGGCTCGATCGGCTTTGCGACGAGGTACACACGCTCAACCGACGGCTCGACTCGGGCGACCACCTGCTTCGCATCTCGCACGAGCTCGCGACGCTGAACGAGTCCCTGCAGGCGCTCGCGTACGCGGCACTCGGTACGCAGGCGCCCACGGTGCGCCGCCGCCGAACGGGTTAACGCGCGAGTTTGAGGATCCGGCCGTTCCCGGTCGCGAGGTAGAGCTCGCCGGCAGCGTCCACGCCGAAAGACGTCAGCGACTGGACCTCGAAGGGCTCACGGCGGACGTCGGTTGCACGACCGGCGTCCACTTTGAGGCTCCAAACATTCCCGGAGCAGTAGTCGCCGTAGAAGTAGCGGCCCGCTGCGGCCGGCACGGCTTTACCGCGGTAGACGTAACCGCCGGTCACGGAGCAGCCCTCGTCATGGCTGTACACCTCGATCGGCATCACGAGCTGTCCCGGCCCGAGCGGCGTGGGCGCGTAGCGCGTTCGTCCTTCGTAGACGTGCCAGCCGTAGTTCGCGAGCCTGGAGAGCTGAGCCTGCGGCCGGTAGTCGATCTCCTCCCAGGCGCCTTGCCCCACGTCACCGATGTAGAGGTCGCCGTTTGCGCGGTCGAACGAGAAGCGCCACGGGTTCCGGAGACCGAGCCCGACGATCTGCCAGCTCGCGCCGCGACGAAGCGGGTCGATCCGCAACAGCTTGCCGAGCTTCTCGCTGATGCGCTGCGCGCGGTTGCCTGGATCACCCCCCGAGCCGCCGTCGCCCATCCCAACGTAGAGCAGCCCTCTCGAGTCGAACTGCAGCTCGCCGCCGTTGTGGTTCGGGTACGGCTGGCGCACGAACAGCAGCTGCCGCGCAGACGACTTGATCGCGCGACCGTTGCGGGACCGGAATTCGACGACGCGTGTGTCCCCGTTGCGATCGGTGTAGTCCACGTAGAAGCGATGGTTCTTCGCGTAGACGGGATTGAACGCGACGGAGAGCAGCCCTCGCTCGCCGCCGCTCGAGACCCGGTTCCTGATGTCCAGAAACGTGCCGCGAAGCTTGCCGTTCACGAAGTAGCGGATTCGTCCGACCTGCTCGACCGCGTAGAGGCGCCGAGGCTCCGCCGGAGTCGAGGCGATGGAGGTGAGCGCCGACAGCCCCTGTGCGAACGGTCGGAGTGAGAGTGCCTGCTGCCCCTGCGAGGCAGGGAGCGCGAGGGCGGCGGCTGCGAGGACGTGGGCGAGCACTCACCGAAACGTAGTCACGCCGCGGCCCGGCGGTTCGAGTCTTTACCTACTTCTTAAGAAGGATCCGGCGGAGCTCGTCTTCCTTGCCCGGCTGCAGGATCGCCAGTACCTGGTCACCGGGCTTGAGCTCTGTCGACCCGACGGCGATCTCCGCGGTGCCGTCGCGCATGACCGAGATGAGCCGAGAGCCTTCCGGCAGCCTCAGCTTCTCCACCGTCTTGCCGGCGGAGGGCGACTCCTTGTCGATCTGGACCTCGACGATCTCGAGGTTCTCCTTCCGCAGCTCGAGCAGATGCACGAGATCGTGCTCCGGGACCTCGTGCTCGACGAGCCCGAGAATGCTCGAGGTCGCGCACACCGTCGGCGAGATACCGAGCAGGTCGAAGTGCGGCTGGTTCCGAGGATCGTTGACGCGCGCGATGATCTTTTGGACGCCGTACTTCTCCTTGGCGAGCTGCGAGATCACGAGGTTGTCCTCGTCGTCTCCGGTGAGGGCCAGGACGAGATCCGGCGGTCGCTTGATCCCGGCTTTCTCCAGGGTGTAGAGCTCCGTCGCGTCGCCCTGCATCGCCTGGTGCTCGAACTCGGACTCGAGCCGCTCGAACCGGTCGCGCTTCTGCTCGATGATAGTCGCCTCATGGCCATGGCGAAGCAGGGTGCGCATGACGTTCGCGCCCGCCTTGCCGCCGCCTGCAATCAGGACATACATACCTAGGCCTTGACCTCCTCGCGTACTGTCGGAATGTCGCATGAGCGCACAGCCTCGGTGAGCGAATCGATCGCCGTCGACGTCGGGCAGATCGTCCGCAGGCCGCGTTCGCGGTAGAAGTCCGCACGGGCTGGATCCAGGATCCGCACGACGGTGCACTCGATCCCGAAGCGCTTCTGCGCGACCTGACCGATGACGAGGTTCGTGTTGTCCCCGTCGGTGGAGACGACGACGGCGTCGGCCTCCTCGATCCCGGCCTCGCGCAGCACGGCGGTCTCCATGCCGTGGCCGACGATGAACCCTCCGGTCCAGTTCTCTCCAAGACGGCTGAGAGCAGACTCGTTCTCGTCGACTGCGGTCACGTTCCACCCTTCGGAGGCGAACCGCTTGGCGATGGTCGAGCCCACCCGGCCGCAGCCGATAACGATGAGCTTCACGGACTCAGCGTAGCTCGGCGGTCAACCCTGGTGCTGGGCGCCGTCCTCTTCCAGGACCCCCTGGGGGAACGCGACGATCAGCACTTCGCTCGGGGCCTTTTTGAGCACGTAGTCCACCGTCGGAGAGAAGAAGCGGGACTGGCGCCGCCAGCGCGGCGCCGAACCGAGGACGATCAGGTCGGCCCCCCGATCCTGGGCCTCCTGGACGATCGCCTGCCCGATCGAGCGGGCACGGACGGTGCGCCCCTCGACCGTCACGCCGTGGTCGGCGCCGAGCAGCTTCGCCTCTGCGAGCGAGGCCTCGGCGCGCTCCTCGTCGTCGTGGAGCTCCGCGTCGAGCGGGAGGTCCATCGGCACGCGGATCACGTGCAACGCCTCGACGGAGGCGCCGCGCTCCTGCGCGAGCTTCACCGCGGTCGCGAGCATCTCCTCACCGATCTCGCCGAGCTTCATCGGGACGAGAATCTTCCTGAACTCCGCTTCGGCGAGCCCGCGATGCTCGTCGGCGGACACCACGCGGGCGAGCAGGCCCTCACCCCGGGACTTGCGGACGCTGACGTAGATCACGAGCCCGACGGCAAGCCAGGCAGGGCCTGCGTAGCGGGCACCCACGTGGGTCGCCATGGCGATGATCCACACGGTGGCGGTCAGGATGGCGCCGATCACAGACGGGATCGGTACTCGGCCGACCGTGAAGGGCACACGGTAGGGGCGTCGGCGCTGTGGCTCGCTGAAGCGCAGCTTGATCACCGCCAGCTGAGCCGCGGTGAAGGCGAGCAGCACCCCGAAGCTGAAGAGGCTGGCGAGGAAGAGCACGGGATGCGCGAGTAGCGCCGTCCCGACGAGGAGACCGATCGAGATCACGGCTGCGGCGACGATCGACTCCGGCGCGACGAGCGTGCGCGGCCTGAGCATCCCAAAGCGCCGGGGCAGCTGTCCGTGCTCGCCGAGCGAGTACGCGAGCCGACCGAAGCCGGAGATCGACGTCGTTGCCGCTGTCAGCAGGATCAGCGCACCGGAGAGGCCGACGAAGACCTGCAGGGGCGCACCGATCCAATACGGAACCTGCTCGCGGATCTGCGTCACGATTCCGACCAGAGGAGCACGGATCCAGTTGCTCCCGAGCAGCGTCCCGTGGGTCGGCGGGAATGCCGAGAGCCCGACGACTGCGATCAGCACATAGAGGACGACGACCAGTCCAATTGCACTGAAGAGGCTGCGCGGAAGGTCCCGTCCGGGCCGTCGCGTCTCCTCTGCGAGGTTCGCAACTGTCTCGAGCCCTGTGTAGGCGAGCATGGCCAACGGGATTGCGAACGCGAGCGAGTGCCAGGTCGGCGAGGTGCCGAGCGACGTCCCGGTCGTGAGCACACCCGGCGAGAAGAGCATCGCGAGCCCGAGCGTGACGATGAGCAGCTGCGTCACGAGGTCGACGAGCGCGACGACGAGCGCCCACCGATGCAAGCGTGTGCGATGGAGCAAACGGATGATCGCCACAGCCGCGATCACCCCGCACCCCGCCACGACGTCCCAGGGCCGGTGCAGCTTGGTGAAGAAGGCACCGGCGACGTAGTGCGGCAGGAACAACGCCGAGAGTGCGATCACGATCAGGTAGTCGAGGAAGAGAACCCAGCCGGTGATGAAGCCCCAGAAGTCGTTGAAGGCAATCCGGACGAAGGTCGCAGCGCCCCCGGTCTCGCGGATTGCCGCGGTTCCCTCCGCATAGGAGAGCGAGACGATCAGGAAGAGCACACCGGTCGCGAGCAGCACGGCCGGCGTGAGCCCTAGGGCGTGCAGTGTGATGATTCCGAGCGCGAAGTAGATCGAGGAGGCAACCTCGCCGTACGCGATCGAGAAGAGAGCGGGAGCATCGAGGACCCGCTGGAGCCGGGGCAGCTTGCGCGCCACTAGTGCCCCTGCAAGTGGTGCTGTCCGCGCATTGCTGGGAGAGGCACTAGCTGAGGTTAGCGCCGCCGCCGGAGCAGATAGAGCCGGCCGATCCCAAGGGCGAGGAAGAGGAAGCCCATCAGGTAGCCGAACGCCGCACCACCTCTGACTGTCGTCACGACGAGGATCGCAAGCCCGATCCCGATGAAGGTGACCGCGAAGATGGCAACGCCGTAACGGTAGGCGTCGTTCATGCCGCCTTCTGTCCGGCCACCACCATGTACACGACCTCCCGAACCTGCGGCTCGCTCGCGTGGGGGAAACCATGTTTCCCCCACGTGCCCCCTTCTTTAAGGCACGCTCCGACACCCGCGCCGCTGAGATCGCCGCGTGTGCCGGAGAAGACGAGCGGGGAAACCTCCCGGTTTCCCCCTTCCCCTTCCCTACCGCGTCTGCGCCTCATGCCGCCTTCTGTCCGGCGACGACCATGACACGGCAAGGCGCGTGCTTGAGCACGAAGTCCACGGTATCGCTGAACACGCCGCTGCCGCGGCCGGCCCGCGGGGCGCC
>Ga0307323_10000633_pt1 | contig 10893 bp, 8 predicted proteins | sample ER_DNA_381_FD_194496 | JGI IMG/M metagenome (GOLD analysis project Ga0307323, IMG submission 194496) | Bulk soil microbial communities from the East River watershed near Crested Butte, Colorado, United States - ER_DNA_381 | ecosystem: Environmental > Terrestrial > Soil > Floodplain | place: USA...
AGTTCACCTACCAGGGCGAGCGGGTGCCGCTGCCGGCCGACCAGAAGCCCCAGGACCTGACCATCAAGGGCACCATCTCCAAGCCGCCGGTCATGTGGCTGCCGGTGGGCGAGCCGATCCGGTTCACCACCGAGGCCCAGGACGTCATCCACTCCTTCTACGTGCGCGCGTTCCTGTTCAAGCGCGACGCCTTCCCCGGCCACCTCAACACCTTCGACCTGACCATCACCACGCCGGGCGACTACGGCGGCCAGTGCACCGAGTACTGCGGGCTGGCCCACCAGGCGATGCGCTTCACCGTCCGGGCCGTCAGCCGCCCCGAGTTCGAGGCCTGGCTGGCCGGCGCCAAGAAGCAGGCGGCCAGCGGCTGCCCGGCCGACCCCGACCCGCGGGCCATCGCGGCCAAGGACATCTCGTTCAACAAGGACTGCCTGGCCGGGCCCTTGAACCGGCCGTTCCAGATCAGCTTCGACAACCAGGAGGCCGTGTACCACAACGTCGTCTTCTTCCGGGGCAAGGACGCCGACGCCCCCCCGATCCTGCCGGCCGGCGAGACCCCGCTGTTCCCCGGCCCCAGGACGGTCGCCTACCGGCTGCCCGCCCTCAAGGCCGGCAGCTACTTCTTCCACTGCCAGGCCCACCCCGGTGCCATGCAGGGCCAGCTCGTCGTACGGTCACGCTAAGGAGCTCCACAGATGGCGATCACCGAAGCAAGGCCTGAGGCCGCCGCCGACCAGGCACACGGCATCGGTCCGCGTCGCCACCCGATCGTGGTCTGGCTGACCACCACCGACCACAAGAAGATCGGGATCATGTACCTGGTCAACTCGTACTTCTGGTTCGGGGTGGCCGGGCTCCTGGCCGTCTTCATCCGGGCCGAGCTGGCCGAGCCGGGCACCCAGTTCTTCGGTGAGGAGCGCTACAACCAGCTGTTCACCATGCACGGCACCACGATGATCTTCCTGTTCATCATCCCGATCCTGGCCGGGTTCGGGAACTACATCGTGCCGCTGCAGATCGGCGCCCTCGACATGGCCTTCCCGCGGGTCAACGCGCTGTCGTTCTGGATGCTGCCCCTGGCCGGGATCACGCTGTACTCGAGCTACCTGCTGGGCGGCCCGGCCGACGCCGGCTGGACCCAGTACGCGCCGCTGTCGGAGGGGATCGGGGCCCAGGGCAACTCGATCGGCATCGACCTGTGGATCGTGGCCCTGCTGCTGGTCGGGACGTCCTCCATCCTGGGCGCGGTCAACTTCATCACCACCATCTTCAACATGCGGGCCCCGGGCATGACCATGTTCCGGATGCCCCTGTTCACCTGGACCATCCTGGTCACCTCGCTGCTGGTGCTGCTGGCCACCCCGGTGTTCGCCAGCGCCCTGGTGATGCTGCTGATCGACCGCAACCTGGGCGGGTCGTTCTTCAACCCGGCCAACGGCGGCATCGCCGTGCTCTGGCAGAACGTGTTCTGGTTCTACTCGCACCCGGCGGTGTACGTGATGGTCCTGCCCGGCATGGGCATCGTCTCGGACGTGCTGCCGGTGTTCTCGCGCAAGCCGCTGTTCGGCTACAAGGCGTTCGTGTTCGCCACCGCCGGCATCGGCGCCCTCGGCTTCAGCGTCTGGGCCCACCACATGTTCGTCACCGGCCAGGTGCTGCTGCCGTTCTTCTCCATCATGACCTTCCTGATCGCGGTGCCCACCGGGGTCAAGTTCTTCAACTGGATCGCCACCCTGGTCAGGGGCCAGATCACCTTCTCCACGGCGATGCTGTTCGCCATCGGGTTCCTGACCATGTTCCTGATCGGCGGCATCGACGGCGTGTTCCTGGCCGCGCCGCCGGTCGACTTCGCCCTCACCGAGACCTACTGGGTGGTCGCCCACATCCACTACGTGCTGTTCGGGGGCAGCGTGTTCGCCGTCTACGCCGGCTTCTACTACTGGTTCCCGAAGTTCAGCGGCAGGCGGCTCAAGGAGGGCCTGGGCAAGCTTCACTTCTGGCTGCAGTTCATCGGGTTCAACCTGACCTTCTTCTCCATGCACATCCTGGGGCTGCTGGGCATGCCCCGGCGCATCCAGGACTACGCGCCCCTCAAGGACTGGGTCGGGCTCAACCAGCTCCAGACCGCCGGCGCCCTGCTGATCGCCCTGTCCACGGCGCCGTTCCTGGCCAACGTGGTCATGACCCTGCGCCGCAAGGACCGCGACCCCGAGGACCCGTGGGAAGGCAACACCCTGGAGTGGTACACCTCCTCCCCGCCGCCGGCGCACAACTTCGACAGCCTGCCCGAGATCCACTCCGAGCGGCCCCTGTTCGACCTGCGCCACGCCGACGAGCTCACCGTCCATGCCGACGCCACCACCACAGGAGCCCGCTGATGGCCGTCGTAGACACCGCCTCCCTGGAGGAGCGGCCCGCCGAGGAGCACCACAAGCCGGGCGGCATCAGCTCCTCGCTGCTGGGCATGGTGCTGTTCATCGCCTCCGAGGTCATGTTCTTCGGCGGCCTGTTCGGCGCCTACTTCACCATCCGCAGCGCCGCCCCCAAGTGGCCGCCGCCGGACACCCCGCACCTGTCGACGCTCTACGCGGCCGTCCTGACCACCATCCTGGTCACCTCGAGCGTGACCATGCAGTTCGGGGTGTGGTCGATCCGCTGGCCGTCAGCCTGCTGCTGGGCCTCTGCTTCCTGGTCGGGCAGGGCCTCGAGTACTCCAAGCTGATCGGGGAGGGCATGACGCTGTCCAGCGGCGTGTTCGGCTCGACCTTCTTCACCCTGACCGGCTTCCACGGCGCCCACGTGGCCGGCGGGGCCTGCTTCATCCTGATCGTGCTGCTGCGGGCCCGCTCGGGCCAGTTCACCGCCCGCCACCACGACACCGTCGAGATGGCCTCCTACTACTGGCACTTCGTCGACGTGGTCTGGATCGGCCTGTTCAGCACCATCTACCTGCTCCGATGACCCAAGAGGGGACGCCAGGGTGATCATCGCCAGCCGGCTGTTCATGGCCATGGGGCTGTTCGGGCTGACGGCCGGGACCATCTACTACCTGACCAACGACCATCCCGAGCTGGCCGGGGTCGGGCTGCTGGGCGCCTTCTTCGCCGCCTGCCTGTACATCGGCATCATGCTGTGGGTGGCCAGCCCGGCCAACCGGCGCCGGGTGCCGGTGTCCGACACTGGGCTGCCCGGCTCGGCCGACCAGCGGCGCGGCGCCGCCGACGAGCAGGGCAACATCCACCACATGGCCCCCACCTGGGCCCCGGTGGTCTACTCGCTGGCCGCGACCTTCCTGCTCGGCGGGTTCATCCTGCGCAAGCAGATCGCCGCCCTCGGGCCATGGGGCATCGGGCTGGGAGTGGCCCTGTTCCTCGGGGCCACCGTCATCTGGTACCGCAACGTGGCCGTGGACCAGCGCGCCCGCCTGGCCCCCCACGGCGGCCCCACCGGGGCCGAGCACGGCCTGGCCGTCCACCCCGAGGTCCCGGAGGTCGACACCGGCCCGATCGGCCCGGCCAACTACTTCGAGCAGCTGCGCGAGGCCCTGGAGGTCGGCGACCCGGACTGGGCGGCCGCCGCCTACGCCCCCGACGCCGTCTACTACGAGCCGGCCAACCCGCCGCACGAGGGCCGCGAGGCGATCCGCGGCTACCTCAACGACCTCCTCAAGGGCCACCGCAACCTCAAGGTCGACGTCCAGCACCTGGGGGTCGACGGCGACAGCGCCATCGTCGAGTGGACCTGGTCGTTCCGCTACGGCAACCGCCGCGTCGCCGACCAGCCCGGCGCCACCGTCCTCCAGATCGGCCCTTCGGGCATCACCTACCACCGGGATTACCTCTAGGTCGGCTCGTGGAGTCCGACCGCGGTCCCCGATCCATGTGGGGGGAGCTCGCTCCCCCCACGGCCCCCCAAGAGCGCCTGTGCCATGCTTGCGGCTCTTAGGTCCCGCACCGGCAGTGGGCGCCGGCTGGTCCTGGTCGTGCTGGTGGTGGTGGCGGTGGTCCTGCCGGCGGGGGCGGTCCTGCTCGGCCGGGTCCAGCCGGTCACCCGGCTGGCGCCGCTGCCCCCGCCGTCCTCGGTCCCGACCGCGGCCAGGGCCTACCCGCCCGGCACCCCGGCCCCGGCCCTGCGCCTCCAGGGCCTGGACGGCCGCCCGGTCGACCTGGCCGCCCTGCGCGGCCGCCCGGTGGTGGTCAACTTCTGGGCCACCTGGTGCGAGCCCTGCGTCCGCGAGTTCCCCCTCCTGCGCCAGGCCGCCGCCGCCCACCGCGCCGACCGCCTGGCCGTGGTCGGCGTCCTCACCAGCGACCGCCCGGCCGCCGCCCGCGACTTCGTCCGCGCCTACGGCGCCACCTGGCCGGTCGGCCTCGACCCGGCCGCCACCGCCGCCGGCCGCTGGGGCGCGGTCGGCCTCCCCCACACCTACTTCGTCCGCCCCGACGGCACCCTCGCCTCCCACCAGCTCGGCGAGCTCACCCGGCCCGCCCTGGACCGCCAGCTGGCCCTGATCCTGCGCTGATCCCCCGGGCCCGCCGCGGCCGGTCGGTCGGGGCGAGCATGGACAGGGTCCCAGGCCCCCGCCTAGCATCCCCGGCATGGCCGTGTGCCAGGGCTGTGGCAGGGAGAACCCGGAAGGCTTCCGGTTCTGCGGCTTCTGCACGGCGCCGCTCGACCAGGCCGCCGCCCCCGTCGCCGAGGAGCGCAAGGTCATCAGCGTCCTGTTCTGCGACCTGGCCGGCTTCACGGCCAGCGCCGACGAGGCCGACCCCGAGGACGTGCGGGCCAGGCTGCGCCCGTACCACGCCCGCCTGCGGCACGAGGTCGAGCGCTTCGGGGGCACGGTGGAGAAGTTCATCGGCGACGCGGTGATGGCCGTCTTCGGCGCCCCGGTCGCCCACGAGGACGACGCCGAGCGGGCCGTCCGGGCCGGCCTGCGCATCCTGGAGGCGATCGGGGACCTGAACGAGCGCGACGCCGGGCTCGGGCTCCAGGTCCGCGTCGGCATCGACACCGGCGAGGCGCTGGTCGCCCTCGACGCCGGCCCCGAGCAGAACGAGGGCATCCTGGCCGACGTCGTCAACACCGCCGCTCGCCTGCAGTCGGCCGCTCCGATCGGCGGGGTCGTCGTCGGCGAGGCGACCTTCCTCGCCACCCGGGAGGTGTTCGACTTCGAGACGCTCGCGCCGGTCCCGCTCAAGGGGAAGGCCAGGCCGGTCGCGCTGTGGCGGGCCCGGGCGGCCCGAGCCCGCTTCGGCATCGACATCACCCGCGCCCACACCACCCCGCTGGTCGGGCGTGAGCTCGAGCGGTCCCTGCTCCAGGGGATCTACGAGCGCGCCGTCCGCGACACCTCGGTGCAGCTGGTGACCATCGTCGGCGAGCCCGGGATCGGCAAGAGCCGGCTCGTCGTGGAGCTGCTGGACCACCTCGACACCCGGCCCGAGCTGGTCACCTGGCGGCAGGGCCGCTGCCTGCCCTATGGCGACGGGATCACCTTCTGGGCGCTCGGCGAGATCGTCAAGGCCCAGGCCGGCATCCTCGAGTCGGACACCCCCGGGCAGGCCGCCGCCAAGCTGGACGCGGCGGTGGCCCCCGGCGAGCAGGACCGCGAGTGGCTGACCCGGCGCCTGCTGCCCCTGGTCGGGGTCGAGCCGAGCTCACCGGCCGCCCGTGACGAGGCCTTCACCGCCTGGCGCCGCTTCCTCGAGTCGATCGCGGCCGAGCGGCCCGCGGTGCTGGTCTTCGAGGACCTGCACTGGGCCGACGAGGCGCTGCTCGCCTTCCTCGAGCACCTGGCCGACTGGTCGCAGGAGGTGCCGCTGCTGGTGGTGTGCACGGCCCGGCCGGAGCTGTACGAGCGCCAGCCCGGCTGGGCCGGCGGCAAGCGCAACACGACCACGGTCAACCTCGCCCCCTTGACCGACGAGGAGACGGCCCGGCTGCTGGCCGCCCTGCTGCACGCCACCGTGCTGCCCGCGCCGGTGCAGGCGCTGCTGGTCGAGCGGGCCGGCGGGAACCCGCTGTACGCCGAGGAGTTTGTGCGCATGCTGGCCGACCGCCGGCTGCTGCACCGCAGCGGACGGACCCTCCAGCTGGTCGACGGCGCCGACGTCCCGTTCCCCGACACCGTCCATGCCCTGGTCGCCGCCCGCCTGGACACCCTCTCGCGCGAGCGCAAGGCGCTGCTCCAGGACGCGGCCGTGCTGGGCAAGGTCTTCTGGGCCGGCGCGCTGCGCCGGATGGGCGGGCGCACCGAGGCCGCCGTCCGCGACACGCTGCACGAGCTGTCGCGCAAGGAGCTGGTGCGCCCGATGCGCGCCTCCTCGGTCGCCGGCGAGGCCGAGCACGCCTTCCGCCACATGGTGGTGCGCGACGTCGCCTACGCCCAGATCCCCCGGGCCGCCCGCGCGGCCAAGCACCTGGCCGCTGCCGCCTGGATCGAGGAGCAGGCCGGCGGCCGGGTCGAGGACCTGGCCGAGGTGCTCGCCCACCATTATCTGCAGGCGCTGGAGCTGACCCGCGCCGCGGGCGGGACCGGCCCGGCGACCGCCGGGCTCGCCGAACGCACCCGGGTGGCGTTGCGCGACGCCGGCGACCGCTCGTTCGCGCTCAACGCCTTCGCCGCCGCCGCCCGCTGGTACCGGGCCGCCCTCGAGCGCTGGCCGGCCGGCGACCCCGAACGCCCCCGCCTGCTGCTCGGCCTGGGGACCGCCCTCTACCACGCCGAAGAGGCCGGCGACGAGGAGCTGGCCGAGGCCAGCGCCGGGCTGCTCGCGGCCGGCGACCGCGAGTCGGCGGCCCAGGCCGAGGTGCTGCTCGCCCGCCTGACGTCCTGGCGGGGCGCACAGCCGACCTCGCTGGCCCACACCAGGCACGCCGCCGCGCTCCTCGAGGACGGGGGCCCATCCGAGGCCAAGGCGCTGGCCCTCGCCAACCTGGCCGCCGACCGCATGCTGGCCGGCGACAACGCCGAGGCCATCCGGGTCGGGACCGACGCGCTCACCCTGGTCGACGACCTCGGCCTCGACCGGCTGCGCCCCCGGGTGCTCAGCTCCATCGGCACCGCCCGCCTCGGCGCCGGCGACCTCGCCGGGCTCGGCGACCTGGAACGTGCCGTCGCCGCCTCGCTCCAGATGACCTCCCCCGACAGCGTCGTCGCCTACATCAACCTGGCCAGCGCCAGCGCCCTGGTCGAGCTCGGCCAGCTCACCCGTGGCTTCGAGCTCCAGGCCGAGGCGCTCCGGATGACCGAACGCTTCGGCTTCCGCAGCTACGTCCGCCACCTGGTGGCCGAGCGCGTCCTCGAGGACTACTGGCGCGGCCGCTGGGACGCCGCCGCCCGGGTCGCCGACGAGTTCGTGGCCGAGTCCGAGTCGGGCACCCGCCACCAGGTCGAGACCTCGTGCCGGCAGGTCCGAGGCATCATCCGGCTGGCCCGGGGCGAGGTGCCGGCCGCGCTCGAGGACGCCGCCAAGGGTCTGGCCCTCGCCCGAGAGGTCGGCGACCCCCCGGTCCTCGACCCGTCGCTCGCCTTCCACGCCCGCGCCTCCCTCGCCGCCGGACGGGTCGAGGAGGCCGGCGCCCACGCCGACGAGCTCCTGGCCACGCTCGCCACCCAGGGCATCGCCATGGTCGGCGTCCCCAACTGGTCGGTCGACCTGGCCGTCGTCCTGGAGGCGCTCGGGCGGGGCGGCGAGCTCGAAGCGGCCACCAGGGGCATGGTGGCGACGCCATGGCTCCAGGCGGCGGCCGCCATGGCCGGCGGTGACTTCGAGCACGCGGCCGAGCGGTACGCCCAGATCGGCTCCCTGCCCGACGAGGCGTTCGCTCGCCTGCGCGCCGCCGAGCGGCTGCTCGCCGCGGGTCGTCAGGCCACCGGCGCCGCCCAGCTGCAGCGCGCCCTCACCGGCTTCCGCCAGGTCGGCGCCACCGCCTACCTCCGCCAGGGAGCGTCCCTGATCACCGCCTCCGCCTGACCGGCCCATGGTGCTGCCCAGCCTCTCCCTGGCCGCGGGACCGGGCGCCGCTGCCGGCTCGCGGACCGCCGTGGTCGTGGCCGTGCTGGTGGCCGCGGTCCTCCACGCCTCCTGGAACGCGCTGCTCAAGGACGGCCAGGACCGGCTGGTCATGGTGGTGCTGCTGGACCTCACGGCCATGGTCCTGGCGGCGCTGCTGCTGCCCCTGGCGACCTGGCCGGCGCGGGCCAGCTGGGCCCTGCTCGGGCTGTCGGTCCTGCTCCACACCGGCTACAAGGTCCTGCTCATGCAGTCCTACCAGGTGGGCGACCTGAACCAGGTCTACCCGCTGGCCCGGGGGACGGCGCCGCTGCTGGTGGCCGTGGTCGCCGGCCTGTTCCTGGGCGAGCGCCTGGGGCCCTGGCAGCTGGCCGGGCTGGTCGGGGTCTGCGGCGGGCTGGTGCTGCTGCTGGAGCGGGGCCGGGCGGCCCGCCACCGGCACCCGATGGTCGGGCTGGCCCTGGCCACCGGGGTCGCCATCGCCGCCTACACGATCACCGACGGGCTGGGGGTGCGGCGCTCGGGGACCGACCTCGGCTATGTCGCCTGGCTGTTCCTGCTCGGCGGGCTGCCGATCCCGCTGTACACGCTGGCCACCCGGCGCCACCGGCTGGCGGCCAGGGTGCGCGGCCGCCTGGGGGTCGGCGTGGCCGCCGGGGCGCTGTCGCTGACCGCCTACGGGCTGGTGATCTGGGCCCAGCGCCGCGGCGCCCTGGCCGTGGTGGCGGCCCTGCGCGAGACCAGCGTGCTGGTCGCCGCCCTGATCGGGACCCTGGTGTTCAGCGAGCGGTTCGGCCGCCGCCGGGTCCTGGCGGCCACCTGCATCAGCGCCGGGATCGTGCTCCTCAACCTGCCGCGCTAGCGGCTACAGGCGGCCGGCGGCCAGCTCGGTGGAGCCGTCGGGGGCGACCAGGACCACGGCCAGGGTGGTGGGCGTCTCCTCGACCTCCTCGACCGCCTTGTCCACGGTCTCGCCCTTGAGGCGCTCGCCCAGCCCCGGGTCCTCCAGGTCGGCCGGGAGCAGGATCAGGTCGGCGCCGTGGTCGCGGGCGTAGCTGACCATGGCGTCGGTGCCGTGGTCGGAGGCCAGCCAGCCCCAGGCGTCGACGCCGGCCTCGCGGGCCGCGGCCACCTTGCGGGCGAACGGCTCCCGGCCCAGCTTGACCAGCTCCTGGTCGGACAGGGGGTCGCCGAACTGGGCGCCCTCGGCCTGGGAGGCCCACCGGTTGGGCATGGGGTCGCTGAAGGCCGAGGCCGAGTCGCGGTCGTAGAGGATCACCCTGGACCCGCCGCGGCGGCCGATCGCCACGGCGGCGTCGCGGACGTGGTCCAGCTCGTCGTCCTCGGACACGTAGGCCACCAGCAGGCGGGCGCTGGGCACGGCGTCGTCGGCTGGCCGGTCGGTCACGGAGCTCACCTCGGGGTCGGGTCGGGTGGCAGGGGCTCCCGGCATGGTGACCGGCGCCCGGCGATCGCGCCACCCGGGGCCGGGCGGCTTCCAGAGCTTCTCAAACGGATCGGTATATGCTGGGAGGGCCGGTTGCCGGCCCCCTGCCCCCCGGGGGCGGGGTGCGCTGCGCCCCGGGCGGCCTCGAGCTGGCGGCGACCGGGTGCAGGTGACCCGTCCGTTCCGAATCGAGGGAATCAACGATGACCAAGCCGGTCCAGGTGCTGGATCGCGTCACGATTCGCTTTGCCGGCGATTCCGGTGACGGCATGCAGCTCACCGGAGACCGTTTCACCAGCGAGACCGCGGCGTTCGGCAACGACGTGTCGACGCTGCCCGACTTCCCGGCCGAGATCCGCGCCCCCGCCGGGTCGATCCCCGGGGTGTCGGGGTTCCAGCTGCACTTCGCCGACCACGACATCCTCACCCCCGGCGACGCCCCCGACGTGCTGGTGGCCATGAACCCGGCGGCGCTCCGGGCCAACCTGGGCGACCTGCCCAAGGGGGCCAGCCTGATCGTCAACACCGACTCCTTCACCGCCCGCAACCTCGACAAGGCCGGGTACGCCTCCAACCCGCTGGAGGACGGGACCCTGGCCGACCACCAGGTCCACGAGGTGGCGCTGACCTCCATGACCCTAGAGGCGCTGAAGGAGCTCGACATCACCAAGAAGGAGGCCGAGCGGGCCAAGAACATGTTCGCCCTCGGGCTCATGTCCTGGCTGTACCACCGGCCGACCGAGGCCACGGTGGCCTTCCTGGAGAAGAAGTTCGCCACCCGCCCCCTGATCGCCAGGGCGAACGTGACCGCCTTCAAGGCCGGCTGGAACTTCGGCGAGACGACCGAGGCTTTCGCCGTCTCCTACGAGGTCAAGCCGGCCAGGCTCCCCCCCGGGACCTACCGCAACATCTCCGGGAACCTGGCCCTGGCCTACGGGCTGGTCGCGGCCAGCCAGCTGTCGGGGCGGCCGCTGTTCCTCGGCGCCTACCCGATCACCCCGGCCTCCGACATCCTGCACGAGCTGTCCAAGCACAAGGCGTTCGGGGTGCGGACCTTCCAGGCCGAGGACGAGATCGCCGGGGTCGGGGCCGCCCTGGGCGCGGCCTTCGGGGGGTCGCTGGGGGTGACCACCTCCAGCGGGCCCGGGATCGCCCTCAAGGCCGAGACCATCGGCCTGGCCGTGTCCCTGGAGCTGCCCCTGCTGGTGATCGACATCCAGCGCAGCGGGCCCTCGACCGGGATGCCGACCAAGACCGAGCAGGCCGACCTGCTGCAGGTGCTGTACGGCCGCAACGGCGAGGCCCCGGTGCCGGTGGTGGCCGCCTGCACACCCTCGGACTGCTTCCACGCCGCGGTCGAGGCGGCCCGGATCGCCCTCAAGTACCGGACCCCGGTGGTGCTGCTGTCCGACGGCTACCTGGCCAACG
>Ga0307323_10000635_pt1 | contig 10888 bp, 12 predicted proteins | sample ER_DNA_381_FD_194496 | JGI IMG/M metagenome (GOLD analysis project Ga0307323, IMG submission 194496) | Bulk soil microbial communities from the East River watershed near Crested Butte, Colorado, United States - ER_DNA_381 | ecosystem: Environmental > Terrestrial > Soil > Floodplain | place...
GTGCTCGGTGGCTTCGGCATGTTCAACGTGGGGCGCAACAACCCGCGCATTCGCGAGGCGCTCGTCGAGGCGCTCGAGCTGGAGCGGCCGGGGTCGGTGCAGCTCGGCGTGGACGCTCTGCCCGCGCTGCTGGCGGAGGAGCTGCTTCGCCGCGCGCCTGCGCGCCTCGAGCGCGCGCTCTTCACGAGCTCCGGCGCGGAAGCGGTCGAGGCGGCGCTGAAGCTCGGCCGCGCCGCGACGGGCCGCCCGCGCGTGGTCTCGGCCGAGCACGGTTTCCACGGGCTCACGCTAGGCGCGCTCTCCGCTAACGCAAGCCCGGAGTTCACCTCGCGCTTCGGCCCGCTGCTCCCGGGCTTCGAGCGCGTGCCCTGGAACGACCTCGAGGCGCTCGAGCGCGAGCTCGCGCGCGAGGACGTCGCGGTGTTCCTGGTCGAGCCGGTGCAGGGCAAGGGCGTCAACCTCCCGGGCTCGGGCTACCTCGAGGGCGCCCAGGAGCTCTGCCGCCGCTACGGCACGCTCTTCTGCGTGGACGAGGTGCAGACGGGCTTCGGCCGCACCGGCCGCATGCTCGCGCTGGAGCACTGGGGCCTCGAGCCGGACCTGGTGACCGTGGCCAAATCGCTCTCGGGCGGCTACGTGCCCGTCGGCGCGCTGTTGCTGAGCGCGCATGTTCACGAAGCGGTCTTCGACTCGCTCCCGAACGCGGTCAGCCACGGCTCGACCTTCGCGCCGAACGACCTGGCGATGGTGGCCGGGCTCGCCACGCTGCGCGAGCTCGACGAGCAGGGCCTCGTGGAGCGCTCAGCCCGCCTGGGCGAGCGGCTGCTCGAGCGAACCCGGCCGCTGGTCGAGGGCTCGGAGGTCGTGCGCGACGTGCGCGGCCTCGGTCTGATGTGGGCGATCGAGTTCGAGGAGCCCCCGGGCGGTTCGCGCACGTGGAAGCTGCTCGAGCGGATCCAGCCGGGACTGTTCTCGCAGCTCGTGGTGGTACCGCTCTTCCGCGATCATCGGATCCTGAGCCAGGTCGCCGGCCACGGGATGAACGTGGTCAAGGCGTTGCCGCCGCTCGTGGTCACGGAGGAGGATCTCGACTCGTTCGCCTCCGCTCTCGAAGGGACCATCGGGCGAGCCGAGCGGATGCCGCGCGCGCTCGTGCGCTTCGCGCTCGGAGCAGCCCGGGCCGGCGGCAAGCCTCGCCGGCGTATGGCCCGCGCTTAGGGCTCGGAGACTTCGACGCGGCGCTCGGCGATGCACTGCCGGGCCCAGGCCTCGGAGGCCTCGACCAGGCGGCCGCACATCTGATCGAGCTCGTGCGCGTCGTCAGGCAGGTGCTCGGGCGCGACCTCGATCCGCACCTGGTTCACCGACGCCTCGCTCTCCTCGCCGATCTCATGGCGCTCCTCGGCCACGATCGCGACCTCGCCCACCTTGGGCAGGAGTGACTTGGCGAGCTCGTCGATCTCGGCGGAAGTGGCTCCGCGCCCGGCGAAGACGCCGAAGTTGACGCGAACCTCTACTCCCGGTGGTTCGACCTCTCGCACGCAGAACGCAAGCTGCGGCTCGACCCTCATTTCAAAGTGATACTACCCACCTTCCAGGAACCTAACCTTCGCTCGGCTCCCAGCGGAACGCCTTCACTGCGACCAGGACCCCGACGAGGCCCCAGGCGGAGATCACCGCCACGTCTGTGGGGTATGACCAGATCTCGTTCCCGTGCAGCATGATCCCCCGGATCAGGCGGATGAAGTAGGTCAAGGGCAGCACGTCTGCGATTGCGCGCAGGAAGGCGGGGAACGAACCGGGCGAGAAGAACGAGCCCGAGATGAAGGCCGCCGGCAGATAGATCGCGTTCACGACCGCCGAGGCCCCCTCGGCACTCTTGATCAGCGCGGTCAGCCCGATACCCAGGCCGCAGAAAGAGATCACGCCGAGGAGCAGCGCGAGGGCGAGCGATCCCAGGTGGTCGGGCACGCCGACGCCGAAGAGGATCCGGCCGAGAGCGATCAGGCAGGCGACTTCGACCGCGAACGCCGCCACATAGGAGCAGAGCACCGCCGCGATGTACGCCCAAGCCGGCAGCGGCGTCGCGCGCAGGCGCTTGAGTACACCCGACTCGCGCCTGATCACGAGCACGATCGCGAGCCCCGCGAAGGCGATCGAGATCGCGCCGTAGCCGATCATCCCTGCCTCGAGGTACTTCGACTGCTTCACGCCGGGGTCGCCCTTGACCGTGTCGTTCCCGTACACCGAGCCGAGCAGCACGAAGAGGATGAGCGGGAGCAGGAAGGTGAAGAAGGCGAGCTCGCGGCTGCGCGTGTAGAGCAGGAGCTCGATTCGAAGCTCGTGCCGGAAGAGCCTCACGAAGCCTCCTCCGTCAGCGAGAGGTAGACGTCTTCCAGGCTCGGCCGGCGCACGACCAGGCCCTCGAGCTCGTGCCCGTCGGCCAGAGCCTTCTCGGTCAGCTCGTGCAGCAGGCGCGTCGGCTCGTCGGTGTGCAGGACGACCTCGCGGCCGTTGGCGCGGTAGCGAATCTCCGTCTGCTGGGCCGAGCCGGTCAGCTCCGCGGGCGGGCCTGAGGCAACGATCTCTCCCTGGCGCAGGACCGCCACACGGTCGGCGAGCTGCTCGGCCTCGTCGAGGTAGTGCGTCGTCAGCAGGATCGTCTTGCCGAGGCTGCGCAACCCGCGAATCGTCTCCCAGGCGCGGCGCCTCGCGCCGGGATCGAAGCCCGTGGTCGGCTCGTCGAGGAAGATCAGCTCCGGGTCGCCGACGAGCGCGAGGCCGAGGTCGAGCCGGCGGCGCTGGCCGCCCGAGAGCAGGCGCACCCGGTTGTCGCGCTTCTCCTGAAGGCCGACCAGCTCGACCACCTCGTCCACGGGCCGCGGCTCGCGGTAGTAGCCGGCGAAGAGGTTCAGCATTTCGGTGACGGTCAGCGTCTCGTACATCGCAGACGACTGGAGGACGACGCCGATCCGCTCGCGCCACTCGCCGCCCGCCGCGGCCGGATCGGTGCCGAGCACTTCGACCTCGCCCGCCTCGCGGCGGCGGTAGCCCTCGAGAATCTCGACGGTGGTGGTCTTGCCGGCGCCGTTGGGGCCGAGCAGGCCGAAGACCTCGCCCTGCTGGACCTCGAAGCTGATGCCGCGAACCGCCTCGAGCTCGCCGTAGCTCTTGCGCAGGTCGCGGACGGCGATCGCGGTCATCGCGGGAGGTCGATCGCGACCATGCCACCCGGCGGGAATGCAGGCTCCGGCCCGCCGGTGAGCGCTGCAGCGATCTGGGAGCAGTCGGGCTGATGGCCGACGACGACCACGGTCTCGCCGCGCTCTTCGGCGGCGGCGCGTACGGCCTCGGCGGTCGCGCCGGGAGCGAGCCGCTCGTCCGGCTCGGGCTCCAGGCCCGCGGGCCGCGCCAGCTCCTGGGCGGTCTCGCGCGCGCGGAGGAGCGGGCTGGTGAGCACCGCGTCGGGCCGCACGCCGCCGTCGGCGAGCCGCTTGCCGAGAGCCCGGGCGGTGTCCCGACCCTCGGGGGTCAGCGGCCGCAGCTCGTCGGGCTCACCGTCGGCAGCTTCCGCATGACGTACGAGGTAGAGCTGCACCGGCGGGAGCCTACGCGGGGAAGGCGCGGCGCGGCTTGCCGACGTACTCGGCGGACGGGCGGATGATCTTGTTGTCGGCCTGCTGCTCGAGCACGTGGGCCGACCAGCCGACCACGCGGCTGGCTGCGAAGAGCGGCGTGAACAGGTCGGTGGGAACGCCGAGGTAGCGGTACACCGAGCCTGAGTAGAGGTCGACGTTCGGGTAGAGGCCCTTCTCCTCGACCACGGTTCGCTCCGTCGCCTCGGTGATCGCGTACCAGTTCGGCTCGCCCGCGTCCTCGGAGAGCTCCCGCGAGAGCTTCTTCAGGATGACCGCGCGCGGATCGTAAGCGCGGTAGAGCGGGTGGCCGAAGCCGAAGAGCTTCTCCTTGCGCTCGAGAGCCGCTCGTACCTCGTCGGAGGCGCGGTCGGCCGAGCCGATCCGTTCGAAGAGCGCCATCGCCGCCTCGTTGGCACCGCCGTGAAGCGGGCCGCTGAGCGCGCCGATCGCTGCGACCACGGCGGCCGTGAGGTCGGCGCCGGTACCCGCGACCACCCGCGCCGTGAAGGTCGAGGCGTTCATCTCGTGCTCGGCGTGCAGGATCATCGCGACGTCGAAGGCACGGGCGTCGCGCTCGCTCGGGCGCTCGCCATGCAGCATCGCGAGGAAGTTCTCGGAGTAGGTCAGCGACGGGTCCGGCGCCACGGGCTCGAGGCCCTCCCGCCGTCGGTGGTAGCGCGCGACCATCGTCGGCAGCTGGGCGATCAGCTGGGTGGGCGTTGCCGAGGAGAGCGTCGAGACGGCGGTGCGGAGCACCTCCATCGGCGCGGCAGTGGCGGCCTGGCGGTCGATCGCCTCCGCGGTCTCGGCGGTCAGCTCGCGCTGCTGCGCAAGCTCGCGGCGAAAGGCATCCAGGGCGTCTGGCGTGGGCGCGTCGCCCTCGAGCAGCAGCAGCGCGGTTTCCTCGTAGGCAGAGCGCTCGGCAAGGTCGCCGATGTCGTATCCGCGGTACATGAGCACGCCCTCGTCGGGATCGATCGACGAGATCGCCGACTCGGCGACGACTACTCCTGAGAGCTGTACTGACTTCTTCGGCACGCCCGCAAGGCTATCTTCGGCGTGTGCGCACGTTCCGCTACGTGGTTGCAGACGTCTTCACCGACAAGCCGCTAGCCGGGAACCAGCTCGCCGTCTTCACGGATGCGCGTGGGCTCGGTGACGACGAGATGCAGTCGCTCGCGCGCGAGATGAACTTCAGCGAGAGCGTCTTCGTGCTCCCATCGGAGAACGACGGTCACGTGCGGATCCGGATCTTCACCCCTACCAACGAGATGCTGTTTGCTGGGCACCCGACGCTGGGGTCGGCTTTCGTGCTCGGGGGGCCGCTTCAGATCGAAGAGATCCGGCTCGAGACCGGCGCCGGGACCGTGCCTGTGGCGCTCGAGCGCGAGGGCGACCGGATCGTCTTCGGCCGCATGCGGCAGCCGATCCCGACCTGGAAGCCTTATGACGACGAGGCGCGCCTGCTGGCGGCACTCCGGGTCGAGCGCTCGGAGCTGCCGGTCGAGCACTACGACAACGGCATGCAGCACGTGTACGTGGCTCTCGGCTCCGAGGAGGAGGTGGCGGCGCTGAAGCCGGACCTCTCCGCGCTCGTGGAGGCTCCCGCGCTGCTCGGCATCAACTGCTTCGCCGGCTCGGCCACGCGCTGGAAGACCCGCATGTTCGCTCCAGGCGGAGGTGTGGCCGAGGATCCAGCGACCGGCTCGGCGGCCGGCCCGCTCGCGGTGCACCTCGCACGCCACGGTCGGATCGGCTTCGGCGAGGAGATCGAGATCTCGCAGGGCACGGAGATCGGCCGGCCCTCGACGCTCTACGCGCGCGCCGACGGCTCGGCGGAGAAGCTCGACGTGGTCGAGGTCGGCGGCGCGGCCGTTATCGTCGCGCGCGGCGAGTTCAGGCTTCCCTGAGCTCCAGCGCCTCGATCTCCGGCAGCTCGATCACGAGCGCGCGCCAGAAGAGGCCGCCGTCGGTGGAGAGGTAGAGGCGGTTGCGGGCGGCGTAGAGGACGACGTCGGGGTTGTCCTCGCCGATCGCGACGGCACGGCCCGCCGGGAGGCCTCCGCCCGACTCGCGCCAAGTGCGGCCTGCGTCGTTCGAGACCACGAGGGGAGGGCGGCGATCGACCACGGCGACGACGGTGGAGCCCGTCGCGGCCGCGGAAACGAGCAGCGGCAACGTCAGGTCGACCCGAGGCGGTTCCACCGGGACGTCCACGAAGCCGAGCACCACTTCCTCTTCGAGGTCGACTTCGAAGACGCCGTCCACCGTGCGGACGAGGGCCCTCACGTCACCCGCCTGCCGAGCAGCCCGGCCACGAGTGCGGTCGCGCGGCGGGCGGCAGCTGTTGGCGCGTGGCCCGTCGAGCGCGAGACGAGGTAGGCCGCCGCGAAGGCGTCGCCCGCGCCGGTCGGGTCGGTCTCGCCGCCCACTGCCCGCGCAGGTACCTGTGCCAGCTTCCCGTCGGCGAGCACGAGCGCGCCCCGCGAGCCCTGCGTGAGGACGACCTCGGGAACCCCGAGTGAACGCAGCGCGTCCTCGTCCGGCTCTCCGACGAGCGCCTCGGCCTCCTCCTCGGCGAGCTTGAGGATCGAGACGTGGCGAAGCACCTCCGGGTCGTAGTCGCCGTCCAGCTCCAGCGGCCCGGTTCGTGCAGGCCGCACGAGCCCCTGGCCGTCGAACGAGACGCGGCGATCGCGCGCCAGCGCAGCCAGCGTCTCGGCGGGGAAGTCCGACCGGGCCAGTGCGCCGACGTGCACCCAGTCCGTGCGCTCGAGCCCGTGCAGGTCGGCGGTCGTCCAGGGGTCGCCGAGGGCGTCAACGGTCATCACGCGCCGGTCGCCTTCGTAGTGAAACGAGAACGCGGCGGTCGACGAGCCGCCGCGCCAGAGCACCGGCAGTCCGAGGCGTACCAGCGGGATCAGCAGCGAATCGCGGTCGCCGTCGGCGCATTTCGCCCCTACGAGCGCGGGCCGGCCGAGCACTCGCAGCGCGCGGGCCGCATGGAAGGGCGCACCGCCGGCACGCGGCGGCCCCTCGTCAACGAGGTCGCGTGAGAGGTTCCCTACGACTGCGACCGGCCGCACGACGCGAATCTATCCAGGCCGCGAGCAGCGTCAGGCAGAAGGCGGCTGCGAAGCTCGGCAGCGAGGCCGTCAGGCGTGCATGGCCCGGGCTCAAGTGCTCGACGAGGTCGGTCCACCAGGCCGGGCCCTGCGGAGAGAGCCACTGGTAGAGCCCGAAGCCGGCGACCCAGGCAGCGAGCCGCTCGATGCGCACGGCCGGACCATCGAAGATGTCCTGCTCCGAGTAGTGCGCGCCGCGCACCAGCCAGTCCGCCAGCAGCACGGCGAGGAGGGGCACGAAGACGGAGCCGAGCAGGTACAGGAAGGTCAGGTAGTTGCCGAGATCGATCGCGATCGCGCCACAGGTGGCCGTCGCGGCGACGAGCACGATCAGCACCCGCTGCGAGGCCCACGGCAGGATGTTCTGGATCGAGACAGCGGTTGAATAGATGTCGGCGAAGGCCTCGTCGCTCTCGTCCACGGTCAGCATCAGCAGCGCGATCACCGCAAGGACGCTGCCGGTCGCCACCACATTGGGGATCTGCGTCGGCTCGCTCAGGTTGCGCGAGAGCACGAGCAGCGTGCCCAGGCCGAAGCACCAGAGCGTGGGGAGCAGGTAACCGACCCCGGTGCCCAGGAACGCGCTGCGCCGGTCGCGCGCGAAACGTGTGTAGTCGGCGGCGAGCGGCGTCCACGAGATGATGCTCGCCAGCACGAGGTCGATGCCCTGGCCGAGCGATACGCCTCCCTCGCCGCCCTGTCGCCAGAGCTGGTGGAGATCCGCCTTGTCGAGTGCCCACCAGGTCAGGTAGACGATCGACGCCGCGACCGCCCAGACGGCGAACTTGCGCAGGTAGCGGCGGATGAACCCGATCGGCCCGAGCAGCCCGAGCCCGAGCGAGATCGCGCCGAAGACGAGCGCCCACACCCAGCGCTCGCGGAAGCCGAACACCCGGTCGGAGAGGGCTGCGGCCGCGCTCGAGATGATGATCAACTCGAAGGTCGACCAGCCGAGGTTCTGCGCGACGTTGAGCACCGTCGGCGCGTAGGAGCCGCGACGGCCCAGCGGCGCGCGCAGCAGCACCATCCCGGGCACGCGCGCGTCGGCGCCGATCGCCCCGGCGAGGCCGAGCAGGAGGTTCCCGGCGATGGCACCGACCACGATCGCCACGAGCGCCTGCTTGAGCGAGAGCATCGGCACGAGCCCCGCGGCCGCGACGATCACGAGCAGGCTGACGGAGAGGTTGCTCCAGAGCAGGGTCAGGTCGAGGAGGCCGAGCACGCGCAACCGCTCGGGCACGGGCGTGATTCCCCAGGAAGGCGTACGCTCGTCCACCGGCGGGCCAGGCTAACGGAGCCGAGCATCCGCGCGCCGGTCGGCGACACTTTCTAGGACTGCTTCACGGGAGCCGAGAACGCAGCCAACGCGCCGAGCCCGACGAACACCGAGCCCGAGACGTAGCGCTGGACCTGCGGGAAGCGGCGGCTCCGGCGCAGCCGCTCGCCGAGCGTCCCGGCCACCAGCGCCCAGACGCCGTCGCTGAGGAAGCCGAGGGCGGCGAAGAGGAGCCCGAGCAGGAGGATCTGCGCCCACGCGGCCCCGCGCGTCGAGTCGACGAACTGCGGCAGGAACGCCAGAAAGAAGAGCGCGGTCTTCGGATTGAGCACGTTGACGACGATCCCCTGGCGGTAAAGGCGGCTCAGGCTGCGCGACCCCGCCACCCGCCCCTCGTCGGGCCGCTCGAGCCCGGCCAGCCGCCGGATGCCGACCACGATCAGGTACGCCGCGCCCAGGTACTTGACCACGTCGAAGGCGAGCGCGGAGGAGGCGAGCAGCGCGGAGAGGCCGATCGTCGCAGCCGCGATGTGCACGAGCGTCCCGGTCGTGATGCCCGCCACCGACGCCATCCCGGCACGTCGCCCGTGCGAGACGCTCTGTGTGACGATGTAGAGCACCGAGGGCCCCGGCACCACCAGCAGCAGGAGCGCGGCCCCGACGAAGAGCGCGAGTCGGGACGGATCGGGCATGCCGCGACGATACCGTGTGCCCGTGGCCGGAACGATCGTCGCGATGGGCGGGCTCCCCTGGGAAGACGAGGTGCGGCGCCGCCTGCTCGAGGACTACGTCTTCGGGCTGACCGGCAAGGAGCGGCCGCGGGTGCTGTTCGTGCCGACCGCCGTCGCGGACGCCCCCGACCTGACGCTGTGGGGCTACTCGGCGCTTGGCGACCGCGCCCAGGTCTCGCACGTGTCGTTCTTCCCATGGCCGCCGCCCGAGTTACGAAAGGCTGCGCTGGAACAGGACGTCATCTTCGTTTCGGGCGGCAACACGGCGAACGCGCTTGCGATCTGGCGCACGCACGGCTTCGACCAGATCCTGCGCGAAGCCTGGGAAGCGGGCGTCGTCCTCACGGGCTGGAGCGCGGGGATGCTCTGCTGGTTCGAGGCGGCGGTGACCGACTCGTTCGGGCCGGAGCTCCAGGGCATGCGCGACGGGCTCGGGTTTCTCCCCGGCAGCGCCTGCCCGCACTACGACGGCGAGGCTGAGCGCCGACCGGTCTATACGAAGCTCGTCGCCGAAGGGTTCCCACCAGGCCTCGCCGCGGACGACTGCGTTGCGCTCCGCTTCGACGGCACAGAGCTTGCAGAGGTCGTGACCGCGCGCCCGGGCGCCGGTGCCTACCGCGTCTCGGCCAAAGGCGAGGAGCCGATCGAGGCGCGCCCGCTGTTCAGCGGCCCTTGAAGCGCGTCGCCTCCTCGGAGCCGCCCGTCGCGTCTCCCGCGCTGTAGGAGTGCGCGCCTGCGCCGGCAAGCCGACCGGCGTCGACGATCAGGTACTCCTCCCGGATTGGGCGCTCGTCGAACCAGCACTCGAGAATCTCGCGGACCCCGGCTGCGTAGCGCGCCTGGGCCGACAGGCTCGAGCCGGAGATATGCGGCGTCATGCCATGGTGAGGCATCGTTCGCCAGGGGTGATCGGCCGGCGCGGGCTGGGGGAACCACACGTCACCCGCGTACGCGGCAAGGTGCCCGGACTCGCAGGCGGCCGCGACCGCGTCGCGATCGCAGATCTTGCCGCGAGCCGTGTTGACGAGATAGGCGCCGCGCTTCATCCGGCCGATCAGCTCAGCGTCGAAGAGATGCTCGGTCTCCGGATGGAGGGGCGCGTTGATCGTGACCACGTCGCACACCTCTACGAGCGACTCGACGGTCGGGTGGTAGGCGACCCCCAGCTCCTCCTCGACCTCCTTCGGTAGGCGGTGCCGGTCGGTGTAGTGCAGGCCCACCTCGAACGGCTTCAGCCGGCGCATGACCGCCGAGCCGATGCGGCCGGCTCCCACGGTTCCCACCTGCATGCCCTCCAGGTCGTAGGAACGCGAGACGCAATCGGCGATGTTCCAGCCACCGTCGACGACCCACTGGTAGGACGGGATGTAGTTGCGCACGAGGGCGAGGATGGCCATCACCACGTGCTCGGAGACGCTGATGCTGTTGCAGTAGGTCACCTCGGCGACGGTGATGCCGCCGTCGATCGCGGCCTGGAGATCGACGTGGTCCGAGCCGATCCCCGCGGTGACGGCCAGTTTGAGCCCGGGCGCCATAGCGATCCGTTCAGCGGTCAGGTATGCGGGCCAGAACGGCTGCGAGATCACGATCTCCGCGGCCGGGAGCTCCTGTTCGAAGACTGAGTCGGGGCCGTCCTTGTCGGCGGTGACGATCAAGTCGTGCCCGCGCTGCTCGAGAAAGCTCCGTAGCCCCAGCTCGCCCGACACGCTTCCGAGCAGTTCCCCCGGGGTGAAGTCGATCGCCTCCGGAGTCGGAGTGGTCTGGCCGTCGTGGTAGCCCTCGATCTTCGGGATCTCGTGCCGCGCGTACTCCGGTGGATACCCGCTCACCGGATCGTCGTAGAGCACGCAGAGGATCTTCGCCATCGCGTTCTATCCCTCCCTCACGGTTGGCTTTGTGACGTCGAGGCGAAGCACGTCGGGACGGTGGTAGTGCCCGACGGGATCGAAGCGCTGGCGCTCCTCCGCGAGCCGCTGCGGATCGAGCTCCGCGTAGAGGATCCCCTCGTCGTCCCAGAGCGGGCCGGCGAGGTAGCTGCCGTCCGGCCCCAGGATCGCCGAGCCGCCGCGGCCGATCACGTCGAGCCCCTCGAGGAGGCGACGGAGTGGGAAGTCGTCC
>Ga0307323_10000637_pt1 | contig 10862 bp, 8 predicted proteins | sample ER_DNA_381_FD_194496 | JGI IMG/M metagenome (GOLD analysis project Ga0307323, IMG submission 194496) | Bulk soil microbial communities from the East River watershed near Crested Butte, Colorado, United States - ER_DNA_381 | ecosystem: Environmental > Terrestrial > Soil > Floodplain | place: USA...
AGCTTGCCAGCTGCGCATTGTGTGGGAGCAAGCAGACTCGAACTGCTGACCCCTTCCTTGTAAGGGAAGTGCTCTACCAACTGAGCTATGCTCCCGGGTCGCTGCCGCGTGTACGCAGCCGACAAGACTAGTGTGTCGGTTCTGGCTCGACCAAGTTATAGGGAGCTGCCCGCGCTATGCCGACGCTCGCAGCTCACGAGTGTGACCCACTGGAGTAGGCGTGCCCAATAAAAATCTCGCCGCGGCCCTTGGGGCTTTGACCGGCCTGGTCAGCATGGTCGCGATGATTCGACTGGTTTCTGGCGCGTTTAGCCACGGGATGTCCGCCTTCGCTTGGATAGCCATCCTGCTGGCGATGCTGCCGTGGATTGGGTACGCGGCATGGCGCGCTCGCCACGGCCATCTCAGCAGACGCGGGGCGGTAGCCGTGCTGCTGCTCAACCTTGTCGGGTGTGTGGTTGTCTGGCTGTTTGTCCTTGGACCCGTGGTTGCCCTGGCCTGTTCCCTCGGGGCGTTCGTGGTCATCTGGGTAAGCGATTGGCCGCCGCGCCGCCCGATCGGCGAAGAGCGGTTCGTCCGTATCGAGGAGCTGCACAGCGCAGACGACTCCTGACCCGGACTTCGCAGCTGGCCCGATCGTTCGCGCACGGGCGCCAGGGCCCGGGCAAGTAGAGTGGATCATTGTGGCCGGACCCGACTTCCCAGTCGCGCTCGCTGACCTTGACAAGGCTTTGAGCTCGATTGAGGCTGTTATCGACCCGGCTCGTACGCGTACTGAGATCACGGAATTGGAGCAGCAGGTGGCTGCTCCCGATCTGTGGGACAACCCGGACAACGCCCAACGCGTGACATCGCGACTATCGGTCCTACAGGCCGAGGTCGATCGATTGGTCGGACTTCGCTCTCAGCTGGACGATCTTGGCGTTCTGGTCGAGCTCGGACAGGAAGAGGGCGATCAAGCCAGCCTTACCGAGGCAGGCGAAATTCTCGCCTCGCTGCAGAAGGCGATCGAAGTTCTCGAAGTACGGACCCTGCTGTCCGGTGACTACGACGAGCGCGAGGCGCTGGTCACTATTCGGTCCGAGGCCGGAGGCGTAGACGCGGCCGACTTCGCGGCCATGCTGTTGCGCATGTACCTGCGCTGGGCCGAACGTCATCGCTACTCGACCGAGGTTTATGACACCTCATACGCCGAGGAAGCGGGCATCAAGTCGGCGACATTCCAGGTGAAAGCCCCCTTCGCGTACGGAACCTTGTCGGCCGAACAGGGCACCCATCGGCTGGTGCGGATTTCGCCATTCGATAACCAGGGACGTCGCCAGACCTCATTCGCCGGTGTCGAGGTGCTACCTGTCACCGAGGCTGCCGATCACATCGACATCCCCGAGTCAGAGCTGCGCATCGATGTCTTCCGCTCCTCCGGGCCAGGCGGACAGAGCGTCAACACCACTGACTCGGCGGTACGCATCACCCACCTGCCGACCGGCATCGTGGTGTCCTGTCAGAACGAAAAATCCCAGTTACAGAACAAGGCAGCGGCGCTGCGTGTGCTGCAGTCCCGCCTGCTGGAACGGGCTCGGCAGGAACGCGAGGCCGAGCTCAATGCACTCAAGGGCGACGGTGGCAATAGCTGGGGCTCACAGATGCGGTCCTACGTGCTGCACCCATACCAAATGGTGAAGGACCTGCGGACCGAGTACGAGGTCTCCTCGCCGGACGCGGTATTCGACGGCGACATCGACGGCTTCATAGAGTCCGGCATCCGCTGGCGCAGAACGCGCGAGACGGCGGCTAGCTAAAACAGCTGAGCACGGATCCACATGACGGGCTCACCCCGGTGATCGTGTCTCGTTACCAAAGCTTCACTTAGACTCATCTCTGGCCGTCTGGCGTCCGCGAGGGCGTCGGAGCTGTCTATCGGGGGAAGCAAGACCGTGATTCGTTTTGAGAATGTCACCAAGACTTACGACGGCCAGCGCCGTGCAGCGCTCGGCAATATCAATGTCGACATCGACAAAGGGGAGTTCGTCTTCTTGGTTGGGGCCTCCGGCTCTGGCAAGTCGACGTTTCTCAGACTGATCCTGCGTGAGCAGCGGCCGAGCCAAGGCAAGGTCTTCGTTGCCGGCCGGGAGCTCAACAAGCTGCACAGTTGGAAGATCCCTGCGATGCGCCGCCAAATCGGCACCGTCTTCCAGGACTTCAGGCTGCTGCCGAACAAGAACGTGACCGACAATGTCGCCTTTGCCCTCCAGGTCATCGGCAGACCTGCCTCGACCATCAAGCGTGTGGTGCCTGAGGTGCTGGAGCTTGTTGGCCTTGGCGGCAAGGGCGACCGGCTGCCTGAAGAGCTTTCCGGCGGCGAGCAGCAACGTGTTGCGATCGCGCGGGCCTTCGTAAATCGCCCAATGATCTTGATCGCAGACGAGCCAACGGGGAATCTCGATCCGGCCACCAGCGTCGGCATCATGAAGCTGCTTGATCGGATCAACCGCGCCGATACCACCGTCCTGATGGCGACCCACGACTCCACCATTGTGGACCAGATGCGTAAGCGGGTGATCGAGCTGGACGACGGGGAAGTCGTCCGAGACCAGAGCAGAGGCGTGTACGGCTACCAGTGACTACTCAGAAGCGGAAGAACGTGTCTATGCCTGGTCGTAGCGTCGTCAACCGAACGACTGCTGCTTGTCGAGTTATTGGGGATATTTGATGCGTTTCCGCCACATCATGTCGGAGACCCGCGCAGGGCTTCGACAAAATCTGACCATGACCCTGGCGGTCATCATGACCATGTGGGTGTCACTGTCATTGTTCGGCGCCGGGCTGCTGGCTAGCCAGCAGGTCGACCTCATGAAGGGCCGCTGGTACGACAAGATCGAGATCTCCATCTTTCTGTGCGCCAAGGACACTCGCGGTGATCAATGTGATCCGGGCCAGGATGCAACGGAGGCACAGAAAGCTGAGATCCGGCGAACGCTGGAGACCAATCCCGAGGTCGCGCCGGAAGGAATCTACTTCGAGACCAAGCAAGAGGCGTACGCGGAATTCCAGAAAGCGTACGAGGGTAGCCCGATCCAGGACTCCCTGACTGTGGACCAGATGCAGGAGTCGTTCCGGGTCAAGCTCAAGAACCCGGAGGAATACCAAGGTGTGGTCAGTTCCGTAGTCGGTCTCAAAGGCGTCCAGAAGGTGCAGGATCTGCACCAGCTCCTCGATCCATTCTTCCGAGCATTGAATGTGCTCCAATGGTCGACCGCCGGCGCATCGGCGTTGCTGCTACTCGCCTCGGCACTGCAGATTGGAAACACAATTCGATTGGCGACTTTCGCGCGACGCCGCGAGATCGGCATCATGCGCCTAGTTGGAGCGAGCAACTTCTACATCACCGTGCCCTTCTTGCTTGGCTCAGTGATTTCGGCGTTGATCGGTGTAGCGCTGGCATGTCTGACCATGGCGGCTGGTGTCTATTTCTGGATCATTCGAGGGGTTCGAAACTCAGTCCGGTTCATAGCCTGGATCGGCTGGCAGCAGACCGCACTCGCCATGCTTGGCGTGGTCGTTGTGGGCGTTGTGCTTGCGGTAACCCCAACTCTTGTGACGACGAGGCGCTACCTCCGCGTGTGAACATCGTTCCCGCATGACTTCACTTACGTCACAAAAACATCACAAGTTGACCTAAATCACTCAAGTTTCACTTGAGAGTTTGTGCCTGATCGATGACGAAATGCGAGTTTCCGCGTTTTGGTGTTTCCGGCCGCTGCCGAGACCTGCCTACGATGCCGAGGCCGACGTGCAGCTGCGCAGCCAGTGACAGCAGGCGAAGCAGTCGGGTCGTTACAACCGAAGATTGATTGGGGAAAGCTGTGGTTCCGGACCTTCCCTACGTCCGCAAGGACGTTCCGGACGACAGCGAAGCACCTCAGCATGCTGGTCGCTTCGCCAGGCTGGCCGAGAGTGGGAAAACTCTCGCCACGTCGCCGACGTCCAAGGGCATAACTGCATACCTGTCAGCGGCATATCTCGCCGGCACGCGTACCGTGCGCACGGCAGTTGCCGTTGCGGTCGCGTCGGCGCTCGCCCTTACGTTGCTCGGGCCACAGGCTTCCGCCGACGAACTCACGACGCACCGGGCGCGGGTCAAGCAGCAGATCGCCAAGACCAAGGGCGATCTCAATGAATCGACCAAGGTGCTGAGTGCTGCGGCCGTTGCAGTAGACAAAGCACAAAACAAACTGGACGCGGCGACTGCCCAGCTCACCACGACCCGCCAGGAATTGGCCACGGCCAAGGCAAAGGACGTCGAGATGGCGGTGAGACTGCGGCAGGCTCGGGCCGAGCTCGCCGCGGCCGTTGCCGCTGTCGCTGCGGGACAGGCCCGATTGGACGCAGAACAGGCCAAGGCGGGTCAGATGGTTCGGGATCAATACCAGCAACAGACCAACCTGCTGCCGATCGCGGTGTTTGTCGATCCAGACTCCACCGAGGACTTGCAGACTCGGCTGCAGTGGTCGACCACACTGTTCGATACGACTCAGGCCCAGATCGATCGATTGACGCTAATGCAGCGCCAGCTCAACGCTGCTCGGGCCCGGCAGGCCGAGCTGGAGGCGAAGGTTGCGGCAGCTCGTCACGATGCTGCAGCTAACCTGAAGATCAAGAAGGCGCTGGAATCTCGCGCCGCCGCAGAGGAAGCCACCATTGCGCAACTGCTCCGCGAGCGGAAAACGGCCGAAGATGCGGCTGCAGACGACGTAGCCCAGGACAAGGCCCGCTACTCACAGTTAGTCAAGGAGCGGGCGTCGGTCGAGCGACGCATCGCTGCGCGGATCGCGAAGGCGGCGGCAGAGCGAAAGCGCGCTGCCGAGCGAGCGGCTGCTGAGCGTAAGCGCGCGGCTGAACGAAAGTCGAACGCCACACGGCGATCTCACTCGACCGGGCATGCTCGACGTTCCACCACGTCGAGCGCGGGCCACGGCTTTTCCTTCCCCGTGGCGGCTGGGATCACCTCACCTTTTGGAATGCGGTTCCATCCGGTGCTGCATTACTGGAAGCTGCACGATGGCACCGACTTCGGGGCTGCCTGTGGCACACCGATCCGCGCTGCCCATGCCGGGCGGGTCGCTGAGCGGTACTACAACGCCGGCTACGGCAATCGGCTGATGATTGACCACGGCTACATCGGTGGCAGGTATGTGACGACGGGCTACAACCACGCCAGCCGCTACATCGTCCACGTGGGTCAGCGCGTCCGGGAAGGCCAGGTCATCGGCTACGTCGGTACCACGGGCTTTTCCACTGGCTGCCATCTGCACCTGATGGTGTGGATCAACGGCCGCCTCCGGAACCCTATGACCTGGTTCTGACGACACCGACTTGTCGGTGTGTGTCGTCGCTACGGCGACCATCGACGCTGACAAGTGGGCCGCTTAGCGCAAACCGGCATGATTGAGACCATGGCAAAGGAGAAAGGCCGCAGACTAGTCGCGCAGAACCGCAAGGCCAGGTACGACTACCACATCCACGACACGTACGAGGCGGGCATCGTCCTCAGTGGCACTGAGGTGAAGTCGCTGCGCGATGGACGTGCCAACCTGACTGACGCCTACGCCACCGTCGATGAAGGCGAGGTCTGGCTGCGAGGCGCGCACATTCCCGAGTACAGCCATGGGACCTGGACGAACCACACAGCCCGACGTACTCGCAAGCTGCTGTTGACTCGTCGGGAAATCTCCAAAATCGAGCGCGAGCTCGAGAGCTCAGGTACCACATTGGTGCCATTGTCGCTTTACTTCTCCAATGGGTACGCCAAGGTAGAGATCGCACTCGCCTCCGGCAAGCGGGAATACGACAAACGCCAAGCCATTGCGGCCCGTGAGTCGAGGCGTGAGGCCGAACGAGCCCTCGCGACCCGGCATCGGAGACAATGAGGTAATGGTGCAATTCCACGCGGCTGGCGGCCGTATTTGGCAGCTTGGCGGCCGACTCTCTCGGATCGTCATCGCGTTTCTCTTGATGGTCCTGACCGCGCTCGCTTGGTTCCTAGTGACGCCAACAAAGGCATACGCTGCCGACGATCAGATCGATTCCTTTCTCATCAACTACGACATGCAGCAGAGCGGCGTGCTCAAGGTGAAGGAGACGATCACCTGGCGCTTCGGCAGCAACTCCGGCCGGCACGGCATCCAACGCGACCTTGTCATCCGCGAACCTGATCCCGACAGCGACCAAGATTTCGTTTATGGGATCAGCAACATCACCGTCACGAGCCCCGACGATTACGTAGCAACCGACTTCAGCTCCAAGACCACGGAATCCCAGGGAGGCCGCGAAGAGGAGCTCAATGTCCGGATCGGCGACCCCAACCAGACGATCTCTGAGCCAACCGCAACCTATGTCATTTCCTATGACGTCATCGGTGCGATGCGCACCTTTAGCGGTTATGACGAGTTCTTCTGGGACGGCCCCGGATTCGGCAACCCGTTGATCAAGGACTTGAAGATCACCACAACGGTGCCTGGCGGCGTCCAAGAGGCCACCTGCTACTACGGACCGCCGCGAAGCACCGAGCGCTGCGAGACGATTAAGTACACCAAGGGTGGAGAGGCCACCTTTGGTCAGACGAACGTGGCAGCGGGGTCGAGTGTCAGCATTGGTGTCAAGATCACGCCAGGTCTGGTGGCGGACAACAAACCGCATATGGAGCCCAACGGTGCCAAGCTCTCTCCGGCGGAGAGGGTTGGTGCGTTCGCGCTGGCTGGTGTCTCGCTGCTGTCAGCCGTCCTCTCGCCGATCGTTGGCGTGTTCTGGTGGCGCAAGAACGGCCGTGATCAACGCTACGCAGGGCTGCCGCCGGGGACGGTTCCGCTGGCTGGCCAAGAGGCGGCGATCATGCCTAACGATCCCGACATCCCGATCCCTGTTGCCTTCTCCCCGCCACGAATCCCGGTGGCCGAGGCCGGCCTACTGATCGACGGGCAAGTCGATACCAGGGAGACCGCGGCTACGATCATCGACTTGGCGGTGCGCGGTGCGCTCAAGGTCCAGAGTTATGGCAAGGACGACTTCCAAGTCACCCTCGTCGATCCCAACAGGGCAACTGCCCCGCACGAGATGGTTCTCCTGACCAGCCTGTTCGACGGTCAGCCGCCAGGTGCTGTCAAAGACCTTTCCGCACCAGGCAGCATGGCGGACGCGCATGAACAAATGCGGGACTCGGTTCGCAACCAGGTCACTTCTCGCGGCTGGTTCCGCAAGGTGCCTTCGGCCGCTGCGACGAGCAGCTTTGGCTTCGGCATCATCGCCATCGCGATCTTCGCATCGTTCGCGGTCGGATTCTGGCTGCTACTGCTACTTATCCCACTGCTGCCGATCGTGATTACGCTTGCGGTGATCCGTACAAAGCTCAAGCGAGGACAACGGACCGCCGAAGGCCGAGCGGTCTGTGACCAGGTCGAGGGCTTCAAAACCTACCTAGCTACAGCTGAAGCTGATCAGCTCAGGTTTGAAGAGGGCGAAGACATCTTCTCCAAGTACTTGCCGTGGGCGATCGTCTTCGAGCTGGCCGATCGCTGGGCCAAGATCTGTGGTGATCTGGTGGCGATGGGACGGCTGCCGAATGTGACACCGTACTGGTACGTCGGCAATTATCAGATGAACGCATTCAACACCGCTTTCCTGACAAGCAGCCTGACATCGGCTGCCACGCCGGTGGCATCCTCCTCGGGTGCGGGTGGTACGGGCTTTGGTGGCGGCAGCGCCTTCGGCGGAGGCGGCTTCTCCGGTGGTGGTGGCGGCGGAGGCGGCAGCGGCAGCTGGTAGTGCGCCAGTCGAACTGACGTGGCGGCTCGTGGCCGCATCCGGGTAGGTCCGGGGGAGTGCCCGATGGTGCATGAGCTCTCGCGAAACCATGCTGGTCGGCATGAGCGCTATCTATGAGCACCCCAGTCTGAAAATGCAAGTGACGCCAGAGCAGCGTGACCGCGCCGAGTCCTGGCTCAAGGACGCCTACGCCGACGCCCGGATCAGCGAGTCCGAATTCGACCGGCGGATCGGCCAGGTCCTAACAGCAGTCAGCCGCAAGGAACTCAACGAGGCTTTTTACGGCCTGGTTCAGGTACCGACGCCTTCCCGGGCGCTTGGGGTCCACCCCGCGTACCAGCCCTTGGTCCGGCCGGAGACTCGAGAGCAGGTGGGTCGCGGAGCGGCTGCAGTGGCGCACTTCTCGGTGTTCTTCCTCTGGCTCTTCGGGCCGGGTCTGGTTTACGCGCTGTCGACGCCGGGGACGTACGCGCGCAGAGAGGCGGCGAAGTCCTTCAACTTCCAGCTGATCTCCTCGATCGCGTTCGTGCTTGTAGCGATTCTGGGCGGTATCACCAACCTGGACATCTTTGGCTGGCTGATTCCGTTCATGGGCCTCGGCTGGCTGATCCTCACCATCGTCGGCGGCGGCAAGGCGCTGCAGGGCGAGGACTGGAAGAACCCGGTCAAGAATGTCATCAAGCTCGAGGTGCTCTCGGAGAAGTAGTGGGAACAAGGCGCCGGATCCACAAGGGTCCGGCGCCTTTTCGTGCCTCCATTGCGGAATCAATTGAGCTGCCGTCGCATTGCACAGTGGATAGCATTAGGGGTTGCGGCCATCCCGTACGTATCGGATGATCGCCAAGCACAACTCAATAGGGGGTGATCGGTTTCGACTTGGGTCGATAGTCCCAGGAGAAGCGGGCCGAGAATCCAAGGTCAACTCGTTAATGTTCCTTGGAAACCAATAAGTGCCAACGTAAAGCGCACTGACGTCGCTCTCGCTGCTTAAACAGTGACCGACGGGTCAGACCGGGTGCGCCTCCGCCCCGGACCCTGGCCTCATCCAGGAGGCTTACCTGCTGAGAGCGGTCTCAGGGCTTAGCAGGGAAATGAACTGAGACTGGGCTTGTCTGCAACGTGCTGGCGCGAGTGCAGGAGCCGAGAGAACGCCTAGCCAGCTGCGCCCGGAGAAGACCTGGTTCGTTGCTCAAGGACGCGGGTTCGATTCCCGCCACCTCCACTCTGAAGAATCGCGTCCCTGAGATCCTTTGCAACCCATTGTTGGGACGCTCTGAGCCGGTCCTAGGCACGGGTAGCTGATCGAATCAGTGGCCCGAATGCTAGAGCTACACGCCCGTCTGTGCGATGAGTCGTCCTGACTTCACCGCGTGTGCGAAGGCATCGAAGTCTCTTTCGTTCTGGTCGGCGTACGTCCTAGAAAAGTCAGCGATCGCCCGATCGAAGGCGTTCCCTTTGCCTAGGTACGACGCAATTGCGATGCGGTCACCCCAACGCGCGTGCGCACGGGCGAGAGCCGCCCCGCACAGCCGGGCATACAAGGTGGTACTCGTTACCCGCAAGCTCTCCACGTCGGCGGCACCCTTCCAATCGTGAAGCTGCCGCACGTAGTAGTCGTGGGCTGCTCCGTTGGGATCCTTGACACGGACCCAGCCGAGGAAGATGTCGCTGGCCGCCTGCATCAGCTTCTGGCCTGCGACCACGCGCTGGCCATGATGCTTGTGCTCGCTCGTGCCCAAGAATCGCTCCAGAACCGATTCTCGGGCCTCTTTCACTTGCAGGAACAGGGGGTCTCTCTGGTCCCGGCCCACCATAAGCACCACGTAGCAGCGGGTTCCGACACTGCCGACGCCCACCACTTTGGACGCCGCGTGAGCGTAACGGAATTCCTCGAGAGGATGATGTTCATGGCCGAGCGTTCGGCGGTACGACCAGATCAGTTTCTTGATCACGGCCTCGGGGCTGCCTAAATCCGGGTCAGGAGCCACCATGTCCTCGATCGGAACAATGAGCGGAGGGTCGGCCAGGATCCGCAGCTCCCCATCGACCTGACCGGCTCGCTTTGCAAACACTCGGACGCTATCGCGGGTTCGTGCCTTCGCGATCAGGCCTTCGGCCGCGCGAGCCTCCCAACCAGTGAGCCTGCCCTTGCGTGCTTCTTGCCGAACACGGTCGATGAGCTGCCCGGCCTCGAGGTGGTCGTACCAGGAGTCCAGGGTCCGCTGCTTCGCGGCTCGACGCATCCGCTGCCGATACTCGCTAACGCCGGCTAGGACGATGGTGCGCCGGTCGGCCGTAGCGAACCCGCGGTCCCGCCCGTGGACCTCGAAGCTCGCCGCCAGCCGCTTCACATCCCACTCCCAGGGGCCGGGGAGCGTCTCGTCGAAGTCGTTGATGTCGAACAGCATTCTGCGCTCTGGGGTGCCGAACAGCCCGAAGTTCGAGAGGTGGGCGTCGCCGCAGAGTTGGACGGTCACACCCGAACGTGGAGTTGGCGCGAGGTCGGCAGCCATGATCATCGCGGCACCACGGTAAAACGTGAAGGGCGAGACCAGCATGCGTCCGTAACGGATCGGCACGAGAGCCTGGATCCGGCTCTCGGCCTGCTTTTCGAGTAGTGAGATCGGGTCCGGCCGGTCCGCAGACGGCACAAATTGCCTGTGGCTGGACCTCGGAGCCTGCTGGCGCGCAGACTTCCCGCGTGCGACGCGGTCTTCCACAGTGAGGCGGGCTCGCCTCCAGGCAGATCCGAACGACAGTGGAGCAGGTTCGGCTCTTGATTGCTCCGATCCAGTGGTGCCCTTCAGGTTAAATGTGCTCTCACGGCTTATGTGATCTCCACCCACGAAACGACTCTCCCGCGCGGGACCGGATACCGCAATGATCAGCCGGTTGCATGCGTAATTGAGACTTGGCCCGTGAGCTACCTGCCCCCCCTGCGGGATCCGATACGGACGATCGGTCGCCGGACCTTCGACTTCGATCATCAGATCGTCGTCATGGGAATCGTGAACCGTACGCCGGATTCCTTCTTCGACGAGGGC
>Ga0307323_10000639_pt1 | contig 10856 bp, 10 predicted proteins | sample ER_DNA_381_FD_194496 | JGI IMG/M metagenome (GOLD analysis project Ga0307323, IMG submission 194496) | Bulk soil microbial communities from the East River watershed near Crested Butte, Colorado, United States - ER_DNA_381 | ecosystem: Environmental > Terrestrial > Soil > Floodplain | place...
GCAGGAGCGCCGCACCTGCAATTCCAACGCCATCGACGATCTGGGGAAACACGACCACCGCGACCCAGCCGAGTGAGATTCCGATCGCCGCGGAAAGCCACTTGGGGCCATCTACCCAGAGAAACTTGAGGGCGATCCCCGCGGCGGCTCCGGCCCAGACGATCCCCAGCACCGCCGTCCGCCAGGCCCCGTCGAGCACCAAGAGGCCGACGGCAGTGTAGGTCCCGGCGATGAGCGCATAGATTCCCGCGTGGTCGAGACGCCGCAGCCAGCGGCGCTTGTCGTCCGGCCAGGTGACGCCGTGGTAGAGCGCGCTCGCGCCGAACATGGCCGCGGCGCTCGTTCCGAAGACGATCGCGGCGACCCGACCCACGGCCGTCTCCACCTCGAAGCTCAGCAGGACGGCAAGCGGAAGCGCCAGGAAGAACGCGATGCGATGGGAAACGCCCCTGAAGCGGGGCCGTACGACGCTAGCGGCCGCCACGGTGACGGAGGCGCGCACGACGCGGCGACACCTCTTCGATGAAGACCACGTTCTGGGCTTCCCGCCCGGCGTCGGTGACGATGAGATCGAAGCTCACGACGGCCTCCGCGCACCGTCCTTCCGGCCTCTTCCCTTCGGCAAATCCGGTTCCGAGGACGGACAGGCGCTCACCCTCCTCCGTCTGGATGTAGCCGAGATCCTTGACCTCGTTGAACCAGAGCATCGTTCCTCGCATCCGCTGCCTTTCGCCGGGAGCCTGGCCTTGCCTACCACTGCTGAACGGGTAGATGGGGGCTTTCGGGCCGGCCAGGTACGCGCTCTGTAGTGTGTTCAGCCTAGCAGCGCGGTGGCACAGCACCGTTTCCAGCGACAGCCTCGCGGGGTCGGGGCTGCTACCCCTTTTGGGGGCCATCTCCGGCAAAAACCGCTGCTCAGACTGCCCGTTCGGCTGTTGTGAGGCTCGGCGACTCGCTCATAGAGTTCGCGTGCGACTAAGAGCGGTCGCTAGGTGCTCTCCAATCCCCGGCCGCTCTTAGTCGCCCAAATCCTCGAGGTTCTGTCGAAGCGGCGGTGATGAGCCGGGCGACCTTTCTCTGCGGCTCATGTCGGGGCACTAGGCGGCCCTAGCACCCACGCGGGAGAGGAGATCGAGGCACCCGGCTCCTCGCCTGTGTTCTCGCCGGGCAGCGAGTCCCCTTCCGCTGGATCCACGCCAGGGCGTGTCAATCAGGCGCGGCGCCTGGATTCTCGCGGGAGACAAAGGGCGGGCAAGAGAGCGCCGATGCTCGCCATCCTGGCGCTTCGCGGCCGCGCCGTCCTGGCCGACGATGTCTTGTCGTCGATTGAGCTTCTCGGCGGGACGCTCGCGCCGTGCGAGTTAGCAGTGAGTCGCGGCAATCTCATCCTGCGCGGCGTCGGCGTGCTACCTGGGCGCCTCGACCTTCACGCAAGCGCCTTCGGCTCTTCACTGCGGTTCACGGGCGGCGACCTGGTGCGCGTCGGTGATCGCCTTCCTCGGGTTCTGAGTGCTCTTACCGGGAGGCCCGCTGACCGCACCAGCCTTGCCTTGATGTGCGGCGCGCTGGCAGCTCCTCTGGCTGCTCCTGACTCGGCACCGGGCCGCCGGTTAGGCGACGAGCTGCAAGCTGCCCTCGGCGTGAGGGGCACACCAAACCTTGAGGATGCCTCGACTCCATACCCGCCCACGTCGATTGCGTTGGCCACGAAGCCTTCCCTGCTCTAGGCCTCGGCCCAGGCATTTCAACCATCGAAAGAGGGGCTCCTAACCCTTCGGCCAGTGGACGATCTGTTCCTGCGCCGTCACGATTGATCGATTGCTGTCACGGAGGGTCAGTTCAGGCGTCAAGCAGGCTCCGGATGCGTCCGGCTCGGCTGGTCGATCGCGCTCCTAGCGTGCGCGGCGCAGACGGTCGCCTACCTCACGAACGAGCTCGCGCTGGACAGCAGGTTCCACCAGCTGAACGCGGCTGCCGATAGAACGCCGTTCGCATGGGCCAATACCGTTGCGATCGCAGCCCTGGCCGTTCTCGTAGTAGTAGCCGCGGTCGGTGGCGTCACGCGCCGGCCACGCGCTGCCCTTCTAGCGGTGGGGCTCGGGCTGCTCGCGGCGGACGACGCGACAGGTGTCCACGACCGCCTTCTTGACCTTCGCGCATCGCCGCTCCCCGGCTCACCCAGGGCCGCCGCCGTCGGTGCCCTGGTCGCGTTCGCGCTGCTGCTGGTGATCGTGTTCGCTCTGCTCTGGGCCGAGAGCGACCGGGCGCCGGCGGGGGCGAGGCGGATGATGCAGGCGGGCCTTCTCGCTCTGGCCGTTGCAGTGGCAACGCGGGTCGTCGGAGCCGCCCTCGGCGGGGAGGAGGCCTTCAACGACGTCGTGCGAGCCGTCGGGGTGGCCGCCGAACAGGACCTGGATCTCGGTGGTTGGATCCTCGTCGCGGCCGGCTACGCCGCGAGCCTCCGGGCGTCCGCTCCGGATCAGTCTTCTTCGCGGCCGCCGCAATGGCCCGCGTTCACGGCCACGGTGGCGGAAATGCCGCGGCCGGCGAGCATCACTACTCCGACCTTGCCTGAGGCGGCGGCGAACACGAGGCGGTTCAGCCGGTAGGCCACCGCGTGCCCTGCTTGTCGCGCCTTGACGAGCCGGCCCTATGCGCACGCTTGAGCGCCGCCACGGTCGAGCACGAGCCCACGTGCCGAGCGGTCCGGTACTCCTCCGCCGAGGTCATGCCTGACAAGCGACAGGGCTCGTCGCTCCTCAAAAGGGTAAGCGGGCCTTCCCGCTGATCTCCGGGAGTACCCGCCTACCCGGCGCGGTCCACGCGCTCCACGACGCGCTGGGCCTTCGCCGCCAATCGCTCCCGGCCGCGGCCGGCCAAGAGCCTCAGCCCGGTCACACTACGAGAGAAACACCCCTCCGCCTACTAGTCGGAAAGCGGGTTTGAGGGACCCCAGCCTGCCTGAAAAGGGTTGAGATCGTATGTCCACACGGTGTGGATAGACTGACCCGACAGCCCGAGCGGTGTCGGGGCGTTTTCCACCGCTTTACACACAGCTTTGAATAGGTTACAACACACTTACTAGTCGTTTCATGACCGGGAGAAAGGCGGCCCTTTCGATGAGCCCCGGAGATCGAACAGCAGTACTACTCGACCCCCACCCACTTTGGCTGGATGCAGTCGAGCTCGTGTTGACCAGGAACGGTTTGACTGTCGTCGGTCAGGCCACCGATCCAGACCGAGCGCTTGCGCTCGTCGAAGAATTTCGCCCGTCCGTGTTCGTTGCGGATACGGCCGGCGACGGGTTCGCGTGCATTCGCAAGGCGTGCGCGAAGGTGCCAGAGCTGAAGGCGATTGTCCTCTCGTCTCCGGACGACGGCGCGCAGATCGAGGCCGCCTTCGCGGCAGGCGCCCACGCGTACGTCCTCAAGACCGCACATCCCGATGATGTCACCGTCGCCATCCGCCAGACGTTCGACCACTCGGTCTTTCTGCCTGGTCCCGGCGTCGCGGCAGCTCCGGTGAGCACGCCCATCGCCGTCGGCTCGGACGCAAGCGACACTGTGGCCTCGCTCACCAAGCGCGAGCTCGAGATTCTGCAGCTGGTTGCCGAGGGGCACTCGAACAGCCAGCTGGCCCGAATCCTCTGGGTCACCGAGCAGACGGTGAAATTCCACCTCTCGAACATCTACCGGAAGCTGGACGTGGCGAACCGGACCGAAGCAAGCCGCTGGGCGCAGGTTCACGGTCTCCTGAACCCTGTCCCGCCGGTGGAGGTGGGCACGAGCGCCTAGTGCGCGACCAGGCTGCTGGTGTGGTCGAAGGCGAGCACCATCGAGGCGATCTCGGGGATCATCTCGGCCAGCTCGACCGCTGAGCGATCTTTCCGGATGAAGCCCGCCGCGCCCTGACGCGCGAGCTCGGGCTCGGCGCCCGAGTTGGAGCCGAGCAGCGCGAGCAATCGAATCGAGGGGTGGGTCTCGCAGATCAGGCGGGTGGTCTCGATGCTGTCCTCGAGCGGCAGGTCGACGTCGAGCACAACCAGATCCGGCGACAGCTTCCGTGCGAGGGCGACTGCCTGGCTCCCGTCGTGTGCGACGCCGACGACGTCGAGGCGTGAATCGGACGCGAGCTTGGTCCGGAGGGCTTCGGCGAAGAGTCGGTGAGCCTCGACGACGAGAATCCGTATGGCGGCCGCGGGAGGGACGGCTCCCATGCCCCTACTATTGCGCATCCGGGTGGCCTGTGCCTAGCCCGGCGAAACGGTCGCTTCGGGCCGTATCCGGTTCGCGCTCGTACTCGTTGTAGGGGGAGAGGGGAGTGTGAGTTGAAACTGCGGTACGGCGTGCTGCTTCCAGTGGTGGCCTTTGTCGGGCTCGCCTCTGCGCTCGCGTTCGGGGAAGGCGCCCGAGGCGACCTCCTGCCGACCTTGCCGACCACGTCGACCTTGCCGGTGACCGTTCCGACCGTGACCACGCCGGTGACGCTGCCGCCTCCTCCACCGTTGCCCCCTCCTCCACCGTTGCCGCCTCCACCGCCTTTGCCGCCTCCACCGCCTTTGCCTGTCCTACCGCCTGCCCCGCCTGTACCGCCCGCGCCGCCTGTCGCGCCCCCTGCCGTTCCGAGCGTTCTCCCGCCACCGGCGCCCGTTCCGGGTCCGCCCGCGAACGTCGGTTCATTGCTCCCGGGGCCGGTCAGCGGCGCTGCAGGCCCGGTCACCGCCGCGAGCTCCGGCGCCGAAGGCCAGCCGTCGGCCGCCGAGCAGGCACTGGGCTCGACCATGTCTTCATCCGGGCCGCACGCCGCTCGGCCACGGGCTTCGCGAACGCGCTTCTCGACGCGCGGCCCGGCGGCCAGGCGAGGGACCATGCTCTTCTTCCGTCTCGGATGGCGGGCGAGGGTCGAGCTCGTCGTGCGCGGCCCGAGCCCGAGCTGCGCCGTCGCGGGCAAGCAACTCGTCCGCGGCCACCCGGGGCTGAACCGGGTCCACTTCTCGGGGCGCCTCCGAGGCCACCGCCTCGCCCCTGGCATCTACACGATCGCGGTGGTCGCCGTGCGCGGCGGAGCTCGGCGGCGCGTTGGGACGATCGGGATCGAGATCGTGTCCCCGCAACGTCGCGTGTCGAATGCAGAGCGCTCGGCGCCGGTGGGCGCGTTCTGCGACTCGAGGCCCCGCGCGACCCTTGCGACTCTCGTCCTGCCGCTCGGCGGCACCACTCGAGGCGGCCTTGCGACAGGCTCGGCTCGGGTCCGCGAGCCTCGGAACACCGGTGTGCTCGGCGCCGAGATTCGGCCTCGGATCTCGCTTCCGCACCCCTCGCTCCCGAACGGGCTGCTCGGCACGGTGCTGGTCGCGCTGATCTTTGGCCTGATCGGGCTCGCGTCGGCCACCCTGCTCGTCTACGTGACCCGCTTCCGCCGGGGGACCCGGAACCCGTAACGCGACGAGAAGAGAGGAGCCGGGGTGGAGCGTTCTCGTTCACCTCGAGCTCTATGGCCGCCTAGAACAGCGAGAAACGGGTCCACCCGGCTCCCTTCGACCACTAGACGCGCGTCGGAGGGACGATCTTCCCACCGGCTCTCGAGGCGACTAGCCTTCGACCATGGGCCGGGTCTTTCGGTCGACCTACCATGACACCGAGGATCGGCGTCTGGGCCGCAGCGGCCTTTGTCTCCGACGACGTCTCGAGAACGGAGCGAGCACGTGGGAGGTCGAGCTGCCCGAGGCTCCCGGCGAGGTGGCACTCGCGGCACCGGGCGGCCCGGTCAAGCCGCCGCAGCCGATCGCCGACCTGCTGCAGGCCGTCCTCGGCGAGCGGACGCTGGTCGAGGTGCTTACGGTTCGAACGCGTCGCTCGGACGAGCTCGTCGACCAGATCACCGTGCTCGAAGACGGCGCCGTCGTCGGAGAGTTCGTCCGGGACGGAAGGAACGGCGATGTAGGCCTCGATCTCCTGGAGGCACCCCCGCGGACGTCTCCGGGCAAGACGGCGTCGCCACGCGAGCGCATCCAGGCTCGACTGGAGGAGCAGTACGAGGAGATGCTCGCCCGCGACCCGGGGACGCGACTCGGTCGCGAGCCCGAGGCGGTGCACAAGCTCAGAGTGGCGGTGCGCCGAACCCGGGCGCTTCTCCGCTCCACGCGAGGCATGGTCGATCGCGTGTGGGCCGATCAGCTTCGCGCTGAGCTCGACTGGCTGAGCCGGTCGCTCGGAAGCGTCCGCGACCTCGACGTCCTCCTGTTCACCCTTCGCGCCGACGCCGAAGCGCTCGACGCCGACGATCGCGCCGCGGCGCGCAGACTGCTGTCGCAGCTTTCGGGCGAGCGTGAGAGGGCCCGCGGCGAGCTCGAGCAGGTGCTTGCGAGCGGCCGCTACCTGACCCTGCTCGCAAGGCTCGAGGAGGCGGCGCAGGAACCGCGGTGGGCCGGAACCGAGCAGCCCGTCGAGGAGCTCGCCGCAAAAGAGTTCCAGCGGCTGGAGACGGCGGTACGGGCGCTCGGGAAGCGCCCTAGTGACGAGCGGCTGCACAAGACGCGGATTCGGGCGAAGCGCGCGCGCTACGCGGCGGAGGTGGCGGAACCGGCCGTGGGGAAGCCCGCCCGCCGCCTGATCAGGCGCGCGCAAGAGTTCCAGGACGTGACCGGAGCGCACCAGGACGCGGTCGTCGCCGAGCAGAAGCTCAGGGAGCTCGTCGAGAGCGAACCTTCCGTCGCATTTGTGGCGGGTCGGCTGGTCGAGTGCCAGCGCGAGCGTCGCCGCGACGCTCGACGCAAGATCGCGCCGGCCTGGAAACGCCTCGAGCGCGCCGGCCGCAAGGCCTGGCGCTAGCGGCGTGGCGCTGCTCGTCATCCGGCATGCCCGGGCCGGTCATCGGAAGAAGTGGGAGGGAGACGACGGTAAACGCCCCCTCGACGAGCGAGGCTGGCGCCAGGCGGAGGGGCTGATCGAGCTTCTCGACGAGTATCCGCTGGACCGGTTGGTCTCGAGCGGTCACATGCGCTGTACCCAGACCCTCGAGCCGCTGGCGGAGGAGCGCGGCCTCCCGATCGAGGAGCGGCCGGAGCTGCAGGAGGGAGCCAGCCGGGAGGAGACCGTCGCGCTGATGCACGAGCTCGGCGACCGCGCGGCGCTCTGCACCCACGGTGACGTGCTCGAGGAGCTCGTCGGCGAGGCCGGCCAGAAGGGGTCGACGCGCGTCGTCGAGCTCCGCGACGGCGCCCCCGACGTGCTCGAGTACCTCCCGCCGCCGGGCTAGGCGGTCGCGGCCTCGGCCTCGAGCAGGCCGAGGCAGACGCCCTCGCGGACGCCCCCGTCCGCGACGCCGAGCGGGACCTGCAAGAGGGCCTGGAGGCAGGCGAGGATGATCGCTCCGGCGGGGAGGGTGCGTGCGCGCTGGAGGTCGACGTTGGCGTGGCGCGCGCGCGAGGCGGTTCGCAGCTCCGTGAGCGTCTCGATCGCTTGCGCCAGGCTGCGCTGGTCGAGCTGGCCGAGACCCAGTCGCCGGAGCGCCCGGGCGGTGCCTCCGGTTGCCAGGGCGGCGGACGGAAGCGGCGGCGTCAGCGGGGCCAGCGCCTCGGCGACCTCGGCGCGGGCCGCGGCCAGCTCCCTTTGCGTGGGCGGATCGCCCCGAAGACAGCGGTTGGTCAGCCGCAGGGACCCGATCTCGACCGAGCGCAGCCACGAGGGCCGCTCACGCGACCCGATCGCGATCTGGGTGGAGCCCCCGCCCACGTCGCAGACGGCCACGGGCTGTTGCTCGCCGCGCGCACGCGACATCGCTCCGGCGAAGCCGAGCTCGGCCTCCTCCTCCTCGCTCAGCGGCCGAACGCGCATTCCCGTCGCGTGCTCGAGGGCGACGACCAGGTCGCGTCCGTTGTCTGCGTTCCGCCACGGCGACGTGACGACGATCTCGATCCGGGCCGCCCCGAGCTTGCGCGCGCGCCGCACCTCCTTGCGCGCGGCCTCGGCCGAGCGTTCGATCTTCTCACCCGTCAGGAGGCCGAAGCGCTCCACGTCCTCTCCGAGCAAGGTGCGGCGCCGTTCTTCGCGGATTCGGGTCAGGCCGGCCGCGCTGGCCTCCGCGACGAGGAGCCGCAGCGTGTTGGCGCCGACATCGACCACCGCGACTCTCACCCGCGGGATTCTGCTGCCCGCGCCGGTCGGCAGCCCGAGCGAGCTTGCGACCTTCCCGACTAGGAGGTGGGCTTGGGCGACCGTCGCGGTTGCCGTGCCCTCGTGCTGCGCATCAGGAGCGTCTGCGTGTCGCGCTGCCGCTCGCCCTTCTTGGAGCGCAGGCGTTGCCAGTGGCCGTCGCTCTTCAGTTCCCATGCGTGGACGTTGGAGGAGACAATCGTGTCGAACGAGCGCTTCACCTCTTCCCGGGCGCGCTGATCCTCGACCGGAACGACGGCCTCGATCCGGTGATCGAGGTTGCGCGGCATCAGGTCGGCGCTGCCGAGGTAGTACGAGGCGTCCTCGCCGGCCTCGAAGATGAAGATGCGGCTGTGCTCGAGGAAGCGCCCGAGCACGCTGAGCACGCGGATGTTCTCGCTCAGGCCTTCGACACCGGGCCGGAGCGTGCAGATGCTGCGCGCCACGATCTCGACCTGGACGCCCTGCTTGCCGGCCGCGTAGAGCTCCTCGATCACGCGCTCGTCGGTGAGGCTGTTGACCTTGATCCTGATGCGCGCCGGCTCGCCGCGCTTGGCGGCCTCGCCGGTCGCGCGGATCTTCTCGATCAAGCGGTCTCGCAGGTCGAACGGCGCCACGAGCAGCTTCCTGAAGCGCTTCGGCCTGCTGAAGCCCGTCAAGAAGTTGAACAGGTCGGCGATGTCGGCCGTGATCTCCGGGTCGGCCGTGAAGAGGCCGAAGTCCTCGTAGCTGCGGGCGGTCGCGGCGTGGTAGTTGCCCGTGCCGATGTGGGCGTAGCGACGGAGCTCGTTGCCCTCGCGCCGGACGATCAGCGTCGTCTTCGCGTGGATCTTCAAGCTCGGGAAACCGTGCACGACGTGCACGCCCGCCTCTTCGAGGGCGCGTGACCACTCGATGTTGCGGTGTTCGTCGAAGCGGGCCTTCAGCTCGACCAGACAGACGGCCTGCTTGCCGGCCTCCGCTGCTTCCACCAGGGCCGGCACCAGCGGCGAGTCGTCGCTCGTCCGGTACACCGTCGTCTTCAGGCCGAGAGTCTCGGGATCGTTCGCCGCCGAGCTGACGAAGGCCTCGAAGCTCGTCGTGAAGGAGTGGTACGGGTGGTGGACGACGACGTCCTCTTCGAGGATCTCTCCGAAGAGGTCGTCCGCCGAGGAAACACCGGCGAGACGGGGGTGCGTGAGCGGGAACCACTGTTCGTTCTTGAGATCCGGCCGGTCGAGCTGAGCGAACTCGGCCAGGCTCTCGAGGTCGAGCGGGCCCTGGACGAGGTAGACCTGATCGTCGCCGAGGCTCAGGCCTCGCTTTAACCGGTCGAGCATCCGCCTCGAGGCCGATCCTGCGACCTCGACCCGCACCGCGTCGCCGAAGCGTCTCCGCCGAAGCTGGCTCTCGACGGCGATCAGCAGGTCGTCGGCCTCGTCCGACAGCTCGAAGTCCGCGTCGCGTGTGACCCGGAAGGCGCAGCACTCCAGGATCTCCATCTTCGGAAAGAGCCAACCGAGGAAGTGTCGGATGACCCGTTCAAGCGGGATGAAGAGCCCGCGCTCGCCGACGGCCATGAAGCGGGGCAGGAGCTCGGGCACCTTCACCCGCGCGAATCGCTCTTCGCCGCTGTCGGGATCGCCCACGAAGATCCCCAGTGACAGCGAGAGCCCCGAGATGTATGGGAACGGCTGCCCCGGGCCGACCGCGAGCGGGGTCAGGAGCGGGAAGACCTCACGCCCGAAACGCTCGCTCAGCTCCTCGAGCTCGCCCTTCGTGCAGTCCTCGACCTGGCCGACGACGATCCCGGCCTCTTCTAGGGCCGCCGCGAGATCCCGCTTCCAGAGCTTTGCCTGGCGCGCTGTGAGCTCCAGCACCTGCTCGCGGATCTCGTGCAGCGTCTGGTGCGGCGTGCGGCCGTCTGGAGAAGTGACGGTGACTCCGGATTCGATCTGGTCGAGCAGGCCCGCCACCCTGACCATGAAGAACTCGTCGAGGTTCCTGGAGAAGAACGAGCAGATGCGCGCACGCTCCAGCAGCGGCAGGGACGGGTCGGAGGCGAGTGCGAGCACGCGCGCATTCCACGACAGCCACGAGAGCTCCCGATTGAGCAGGGCCTCATCGCCGCCGCCGCCGGTCCGCTGCTTCGCCGCCGTGGTCGCCAAGTCGCTATCTAACCCCACTTAAGGAGGAAATTGGGTTACAGACGTGTTAACGGCGGCGAGAGCCCGGGTCCGCCGGGCTCTCGCCTTCCGCTCTCGCGGCCTCGGCGGTGTGCGGAACTCCAGCCCTGGGGCCCGCGACGTTAGGTCGTCCGGGCGCGTCGGTGGGTTACGCGTCGGTTTGGCTTCGGTGACGATCCTGTGACGGTGCGCCTCGCCTCGGCGTGAAGGCGGTACGCGCCACTTTTTCACCCCTCCGTAACCGCCCCGAAGCCCACGGAATGGGCCGATCGCGCCACAGTGTCGAGACGATGCGTGTCGTGATCGTCGCCCATCGACCCAGCGCCACGAACCTCGCCCTTGCGCGCCGCGGCTGGAACGGCCAGCAGGTCGAGTTGCTGTCGCCCCGCGAGGCGCTCCTCTCACTTGGACGCGGCGACCTCGTGCTCGGTCGGCTGGACGTGCGCGACGATCTCGACGGCGTCGAGGAGGGGCTGTGGGCGCTGGAGCGGCTGCTCGAGGCAGGAGTGACGGTGCTCAATTCCCCACCGGCGGCCAT
>Ga0307323_10000640_pt1 | contig 10855 bp, 14 predicted proteins | sample ER_DNA_381_FD_194496 | JGI IMG/M metagenome (GOLD analysis project Ga0307323, IMG submission 194496) | Bulk soil microbial communities from the East River watershed near Crested Butte, Colorado, United States - ER_DNA_381 | ecosystem: Environmental > Terrestrial > Soil > Floodplain | place...
CCGCCCGCGCCGACCTTGTAGACGATATCGACCTTGCACCAGACGTCGTGGCTCGCCAGGCCGTTCCACACCTCGAGCTCGAAGCCCGAGATCACCGTCACCAGGGAGAGCACCGAGCTCGAGTTGCTCGAGAAGATGGCAATGCCCCCGCTCGCGGTGACGCCGAGCACGTGCCCGACACCGGCCGACGGCGTGGTCGAGTAGCGCCAGAAGTTGCTGGTCGCGGTCGGCAGCTTCCGCAGCCGGATGTAGAGCCGGTCCCACTGCTCCTTGACGTCGAACGGGGTCGCGCCGGACGACGTCGGAGCCAGCGAGTAGGTGGCGCTCGTCTGCCCGCGCACCGCCAGGCCGCGGCCGCCGACGTGCCGGCTCGCATCGGTGATGCAATACTCGCCGACGTTGCCCACCGCTGCGCCGCGGCCAGGGGTTTCGAAGCCTTCCAGGAACAGCTTGGCCGGGGTCGCCGCCCACGAGGGCACGCCCGCCTCGTCGTTGCCCACGTTCGCGTTGGGCATGTAGACGAACTTCGCGATCCAGTAGTAGCGGACCGTCGTGCCGCCGATGCCCAGGAAGCCCCCTGTGTGCCTCGAGAACGTGTGCACGTCCGTCGGGAAGGGTTTACTGGGGGAGCTCGGCCAGTCGGTGTAGGAGTAGGGCGGCAGGTGCGCCCCTGGGGACGCCAGGCCGATCCACGGCGCGTCGTAGTCGATGGACGCCCCGCCCTCGGGTGGACCTGGCACGTAGGGCGGCAGGTTCACCCCGTCGGGGTATTGCGCGTTGAGCTCGGCGACCCGCTCGGCATCGTCCAGGACGATGTAGAAGGTCAGGTTCTGGACTCTGTTCGCGTCGAAGATTGCCACCGCGCCCCCGCCTCTGAGAAAGGCGGGCCGCCGGCGGGGTTGCCAGCTGACAACCACCTGTTGTCAGCCGCCCCCGGCGGCCCTATTGAACGGACCCCGCTAGTCGTTCAGCGGGTCGGCCTCGACGGCCTGGTCGAGCCGTGCCGTGGCGGCCGCGGTGGTCGGCGGGTCGCTATTCGGCACGGTGGGGAACGCACCCACGCCGGCGCGCAGGTCGCGCGTAGCGCGGTTCGATCGCCGGATCGCTTCGTTGGCACCCGTGGTGTGCAGCTGCGCCCCGCGGGGTGCCGGGCGCATCCAACGAACCGAGTAGTCCTCTTCGAACTCCAGCTGGAACACGTCGCCGGGACGCCGGCGCGCGTGCGCGTAGTAGCCCAGCTGCGTGGCCTGGACGATGCGCTTGCTGGGGGTGCGCTTCGGGCCCTCGGCCCGATCGCTGTCCGGCAAGTCGTTGTTGGGACCGCGACCCACGCGCACGGTGTCGCTCTTCGCCGGGCCGATCGGCGGTGCCGGCGAGGTGCGACCCTCGCGCGGTGACGCCTCCGGCGGGAGCCGGCCGGCTTCGACGTCGCGGTGGTCGACGATCGTCTGGTGGTTGATGGGCAGCTGGTCGTTGTCGACGTCGTCGTCGCTGCCGCCGGCGGCCGCTTCCGCGGCTTCGCCTTCAGCCTGGGCGCGCTGCGCTGCCTTCTCGTCGGCGCGCCGGCGCTCCGCGGCCGTGCGCGTGTCGCGCTCGTCGCGGGTCGTGGCCTGCCGCTTGTTGCCTTTTTTCGCCATGGTGCTGATCTCCTCGAGCTCTCACAAGTGAACGGTTGAAACGGTGGCGAGCGCGGACTCGGGTTAGACCGAGTAGCCGCGCGCGTAAGCCGTCGGCACCGACTGCGAGCTCATCTGAGCCGGCTGCAGTGCCGCGGTCACCGTCGCCGTCGGCGAGGTGCCCGTCATGGTGTATTTGAGCCCGAGGTAGCGCTTGGTGACGCGACCCGGATCGACGGACACCTCGTGGACCTTGCCGGCCGCGACGGCCGACTGCGATCCGCTCGAGCCGATCACATCGCTCGAGCTCAGGTCTGCGTTGGCCGACTGGACCACCTCGATGGTGATCGCCGGCGTGGTGCCGCCCATGGCGACGTCGAAGCCGACCGCGAAGCGGAGCGGCGTGCCCGTGCCGATATCCCGCTTCGGGGTGGTGTTCCCCAGGTCGATCGTGTTGGTGCTAAGGATCGCCGAGGTGCCGGTCAGCGCCTGCGCGTCCGACACGGTCAACAGAGCATCAATGAACATCGTGAACTCCTCCGCAAAAAGTTGCTGTCGCTGCCGCTTTCTGACCCGCTCGAGAGAGGGTCGAAAAGCCTACGTGACGCGCGCCTCGGTGTTGAGGATCGAGTCCACACGACGGATCGGCGTGGTGCCGAACATGAGCGTCGGCTTGCCCTCGACGTTCTCGTAGGTCGTGCCGCCGCCGGCGCTGACGTCGCTGCGCTCCTGCTTCCGCAGGTAGCGGCGCACGCGCCGGTTCATGTAGAACACCTTGCGCCCGAGCTCGTTGGGGATCATCTCCTCGGCCGCCTCCATGGCGTCGATCAGATCCGCCGGCGAGCCGCCCGCCAGGTCGCTGACGTCGATGTTCGCGATCCGGATCACGTAGCGCCAGTCCTTGACGACCAGGCCCGCCTTCCACTGGTAGCGCTCCTGGAACGCGCGCATGCGGTTGCCGGCCACGCCGGCGGTCACCTCGACGGTCACCTCGCCGAAGTCGTCGTGCACGATGCCGGCCTTCGAGCCGTTGGGGAAGATGCCGTGCGCGGTCTGCTCACCCCAGGCGACGAGCCAGATCGAGGTGTTGTCCGAGCCGCTGCCGCCGGCGTCGATGATGTTCTCGCCGCTCGCCACGCCGGTGATCGCCGAGTAGCGCGGCGCGAAGCCGGTGAACTCCTCGAGCGCGATCCCGACGTTGCCGTAGAACAGCGTCGACGCCATCTCCTGGTTCATGGCTTCCAGGAACGCGCTCGCCTCGGAGAGCCGGAAGGCGCTCGCGTTGCCGTTCAGCAGCACCAGGTCCTTGTCCACCTCGGACCAGGCCTCGAGCATGCCGCTCTGCTCGTCGACCTGCGCCGTCGAGCTCTTGCTGGGCGGGATGCCCTGGTTGATCATGCGCCAGTAGACCGTCGGCAGGCCCGTGCGGATCGTCACGCGGTGCCCGGTCGGCAGGTTGCCCTCGCGCCACTGCATGTCCTCGAGCACCTCGTTGCTCTGCTTGAGCATCTCGATGATCACGGGGACCTTCCCGTTGGGATCCAGGCGCTTCGCCCAGTCCAACAGCGTCAGCACTCCAGTCGAAAGTGTTGCCATTTACGCTCTCCAGTGATGGGCGATCTAGGTCTTGTCGGCGGCGCGCGAGTCGGCGTGGTCGTAGAGCACCGCAGCCTTGTCGGCGGCGGTGACGGCACCCGTGCTACTGCGGTGGCCGGCAGGCCCTGCGTCTTCACCCATCAATCGGCCCAGGTCGGCCAGGAACGACACGACCTGGATGTGATTGCCGGATCCCCCTCGGGCGAGGAAATTGTTGAACGCGTCACGCATCGGGTGACCGACAGGACGCACCTTGTCGATCGCCAGCTTCGCGAGGCGCTGCGTCTCCGCGAGCTTGTCGCCGCCGTAGGTTTTGTCGGCCTTCGTTTCGTTGGCCCACGCATCGCTCTGGACCTTGATCCGCGCGAGCGTGTCTTCGAGGAAGGCCTGCGCCTCCTCCTGCGACATATCCTGCGTGCGGGCAACCGTCTCCAGCTGCCCGAGCAGCTGATCGTCGACGCCTGCCTTCATGTCCTCCGGCACCGTGAGCGCATACTTCTCGGGAGCCTTCGGCGTCGTTGTCTCGCCGGCCTTGCTCTCGGTCGTGGTGCTGCCCTGGTCGCCAGTCTTCGCTGCTTCGCCCTGGGGCGCTTCGCCGGTCTTCTCGGCGGTGGTGCTCGAGCTCGTCGTCTCGCCGGGTTTGGTTGCGGTCGATTCGGTGCTCGTGCCGGCGGGGGCTTCGCTGGTCGCTGCGCCCGTGCCGGTCTTAGCTGTTGTCGTCATTGCTCTGTGCCTCCGCGGCCGCCTGGACCGCCTGTGCTTCGCGATCGAGCGCGCCGCCGCGCTGTCGCGCTTCCTGCTCCATCAGCAGGTATTCCCTGGGGCAGTGCTCCGTCACCAGGTGGAGCAGCATGTGCCCGTAGTCCTGGCGGCCGGCGTTGTAGTGGATCTTCGCGCTCGGATCCCAGATCGACTCGTAGACGCCGGCGCGCGCGATCAGCGTCCAGATCACCACGCGCCCCTCGAGGGAGCCCATGGTCGCTTGCAGGCTGACGATGAAGAGCTCCTCGGCCTGGCGCGCCTTGCGCTCGGCGAAGGCGACCTGCTTCGGGTCCGCGGCGTTGCGTTGCAGCGCGCGCCGGCTCACGTTAGAAGCACTCCACCGTGACGGTCCGCAGCACGATATCGCCGGCGCTCGCGGTGCCGTTCTGGCCGGTCACCTTCAGCTGCACCGGCGACGACCAGGAGCCCGGCGTCGTGGTGTTCGTGTTGAACGTGAACGTGGCGGCGCTCGAGAAGGTCGTGAGCATGGTCCGCTGCCCGCTGTCGGCGTTGCGGATGATGTGTATGTCAGCCCACCAGGCGATCCCGTTGGGAGCGCCACCGAGCACCGAGGCGGAGTTGGCCGCGCCGATGTAGAACCGGACCGTCTTGTTGTTGGCGTTCGCCGCCGTCGTGCCGTCGATATGCACCCGGAACCCGCGGCCGTCGGCGTTGAGCGTGCCGGCGGGCACCGTGTAGGTCCACAGGTCTGTCTCGGTTGTGTTCGCGCCCGTCTGCACCGACGTCGTGGTGGTCGTCAGTGTGGCCGCTGTGATCGTCCCGCAGTTGAGCGCGCCCGCGCCCCCGGTGCCGACCGTCACCGACTGGCCGCCGGCGTTGCCGGTGATGCGCGGGTTGACCGTGACGGTCGACTGCGCGACGAGCGCGGCTACCCAGAGCATCCAGGCGAGCACCGCGCTCGAGGCGAACGCCGCGAGCTTGTAGTGGACGGTCACTGCGCGTTCCCCATGACGACCGACACCGCAGCGCCGGTGCCGCTAATCGCGGTGACGCGCGCGCGCACGTTGCGCCAGGGGGCGTCCATCGTGAAGCCGTCGCTCGAGCGCGTGGTCGCCAGCGTCAGCGTGATCGTGCCCGCGGTGATCCAGTCGACGTTGGTGCTGTTGACCGCGGCCTCGATGTTCGACACCTCAATGACGATCGTCGCGGCCCCTGCGCCGGAGCTCGTCGCGCCGTAGGCCTGGAACGTCCGCACGCCGGTCGCCGGCTTGAAGTTGGCGCTCGAGCTCGTGGTGGTCGCGTCGGTCAGCATGACCGTCGACGGGAACTGGGTGCGCGCCTGGGCCAACGCGATCGCCGGCGCGAGCGCGATCGAGAGTGCGAGTGCGAGTGCCAACCGTTTCATGCTGCTCCTCCCTTACACCACTGTCTGACTGGCCGCGCTGTTCTGCCCGGCCCCGAGCACCTGGTCGAGCGGGGGTGTGCCGCTCGCACCCGTCGCCTGCTGCGCGGCCGCCGCATCCTTCGACGCCGCGGCGAGCATCTGCGTGCGCTCGGCCATGGCGGTGGCCTGCGCTTCGGTCGCTTCGGTCTGCGCCAGCTGCTGCGCCTCTTCGTCGGTCCGCACGATCTCCGGATCGGTGCCGAGCATTTCGGCGTAGTCGTCGACCAGCTTGTTGACGTTGATCTTGTGGCGGATGCCGGGGAACACCTCGACCAGGGGGACCACGCTGTTGACGAAGCGATCGTGCCCGGTGACGCCCACCAGCTTCTGCGCGCTCGCCATGATCGAGATGTATTCGACCTTGACCTTCACGCCCTCGAGCTCCTCGGGTGGCGGCATGTCGTCGAACAGCCCGGCGTCCTCCATCATCTTGTAGGCCCGATCGACGATCGGGTCGAGGAGCTCGTCGTTGGTGCGCTCGAGCACCGGGCCAAGCGCGAGCAGCTTCTCCTCGTGGCGCTCCTGCACCTCGCGCGCGGTCAGCGGCTGGCCGCTCTCCCGGATCTGATCGCTGCGCGCCATCATCAGGAACAGGTCCTCGAAGTAGGCGCGTTGAATCCGGTATTGCACCAGGCCGATATCGTTCGACAGGTGATCGATGTTCAGGCCCACCTCGTGAATCGCGCGGAGCCCATGCTGCGCGTCCCGCAGGTAGGTGATATCGCCCGGCAGCAGGCTAGTCTTTTGCGCGCGGAGCTCGGGGTGGCCCACCAGGGGCGGGTCGACGGCCTTGTGGATGGCTTTGCCCTTCATGCGCTGCATGGACTGCAGCTGCTTCACGTCGCCCAGGGCGGTCATGCCTGGGCAGTCCACCCCGTAGGTGTCCTCGCCGCTTGTCTCCCAGCGGGGAGCCAGGATCGGGAACGAGTGGTAGCCGCTCTCCCGGAGGAAGCGGCCGTCGCGGCTCTCGCCGCCCTGCTCGTAGTGGCAGCTGCTGAACGGCAGGTAGCGACTCTCGAGGCGCTCCGGGTCGGCGTCGTCGTTGGGCAGGACGATCCACGTGATCGGGACGGCTGCCTGATAGTTTCCGCGGTCCCATAGGGTCTTCACCGTCAGCGACACGACGGACCAATCGATCTCGCGCGTGCCGGGTTTGAGGCAGAACTCTTCGACCACCTGGCGGACGGAGAGCTCGTAGTCGCGGGCGAACGTCGACACCAGGTTGCGCGAGTTGAGGCCGAGCCAGTAGCTGCCGATCGGGTAGGTGTAGGTCCGGAACAGGTCGACGCTGTCCGGCAGGAACGACATGCACCCGGTGCCGAAGGTGCCCAGGTCGCCGTAGACGACCGGCAGGGAGTTATACAGGTTCGAATCGGTGAAGAGCACCGACATGCGCTGCGTGACTTTGTAGAGCCAGTCCTTGACCGGCTTGTAGCTCGCGAGCGTCGGGTCCGGCGTCGTCAGCTTGAACCAGGGGCGCGCCGGCGAGGTGAGCCCGGCGTGCAGGCCCGAGGCGAGCGTGCGTGCGCTGAACCGCGCAGTGCTGTCGATGATGTTCTGGTTGCGCCGATCGCCTTTGTTGCGGTCCGAGCCTTGGAAGCGAATGCGCCGCGGCATGATCCAGTCGCCGAGCTCGCGCCAGTGCGAGTCGAAGCTGGTGCGGTCCTCGTGCAGCGAGCTCTTGATCTGCTCGAGCCGATTGCGCTTGGTGATGCCGCTGCCGGAGTAGAGGTCGCCGAGGGCGCTGCGTGCCATGGTCTAGTAGCCGATCAGCGTGCGCGCCGAGCCGCCGGCGGTGACGCCTGGCGTGGAGCTCGGGCCCGTGGTGACTCGGCCGCTGTTGCCGGCGGAGGCGCGCCGCCTGGTGCGCGTGCCGGCCTTCAGCGCGTCCTTGGTGTTGCTGCTCTCCATGGCCGCGGCGTCCGGGATGCCCGAGGCCTCGACGTCGGTCTTGGCGACCCTGGCTGCGCCGGTGGCGATCATCTGCTCGCGGCCGGCGATCGTCCGATTGCGCCGCCACGCGTAGGCCTCCTCCGGTGTCACGCCTGCGGGCCAGTTGGCCGGCATACCCGTCTCCGGGTCTTTGCCGGCGTCATACTCGGCTTCGGTCTTCTTCGTCGACTGCTGCATCGCTCGCCAGCCGCCGAGGATCGCGCCGCCCAGGAGTAACCCCGTCATCAGTCCCATGCTGCAGCCTCTTGAAGTGGACCGTCTCGACAGGCTCGTAGCCGTGCCGCTCGTAAAACCGGCCGACGTCCGTGTCGACCGGGGCCTTCATGGTGATGGTGTCGACCCCATTGGCTTGTGCCCACGCCTCGAGCGCGCGCAACAGCTTGGGGCCCGTGCGCCCGTTACGATACACGGGTTCGACCCACCACGCTAGTTCATCGAGCATCTTAGTGGACCCGATCGGGTCGGTCCCGTAGACCGCGGCGACGAATCCGACCAGCTGCCCAGGCCGATCGGTCACCTCGGCAACCACCAGGAGGCCACGCAGCAGCAGCAGCTGGAGGAACTGCAGCACCGTCGCGCGATCGAACGCCAGGAAGCGGGCGTAGCGAGTCTTCTCGATGAACGATCGCGCCAGGTCGGCCAGGCGCTCGAGGTCGTCATGGGTGGCAGGGCGGACGCTGATCACGCTACCTCCGGTCGAAGGGATCGAAGTCGAGCGCGACCTTGCCCACGCCCTGGTCGTAGTCGTCTTGCCGGCCCATGTGATCGCCGGCGATCTCGTAGGGGTGATAGTCGGTGCTCGCTCTCGAGCGGTCCGCCAGGCGCTGCATGATATCGGCGGGTGCGTCAGGCAGCGCGAACGTCTGGAACAGCCCGTCGGCCAGGTCGGGCGAGTAGCCCAGGCGCTTCTTGACCAGGTCCTTCGGCTCGACGACGAACTTGCCGCCAATGAAGCTGTAGGTGGGTTCGATGAGCTCGCGCACCATCTCGGGGATCTTCGGCAGCACCCCGCCCTTCTTGACCCAGTCCGCGCCGGCGAGCCAGAGCTCGTCGCGCACGGTCTTGTAGCGCTTGTTCAACGAGGGCGCGCTCGCAATGATCGGGATCACCGGCTTGCCGGCGGTGATCAGAATGTCGACCGCGCCGTGGCCCCAGTGCCCGGTGTCGTCGACCATGATCAGCACGTCCTTGCTGCCGCTCCGCTGCCACAGCTGCTCGGCGCGCATGATCTTCGTCGCGATCTCGGTGGTCCGCACCTGGCGCAGGATCACTGGCTTGAACGCCGCGAGGCCCTGCCGCGGGAACAGCACCGTGCGATCGTCGCCGAACCGGGCGACGTCGACGCCGATGCGCTTCTGCGCCCAGTTGTAGGCGTCCGGGCGCAGGTGCCGGTTCATGGCGCGCTCCACGTCCTCGACGCCGAGCAGCGCGTTGATGCTCGCCGGCGGGAACTCCCCGAGCACGTTGACCATGACCCAGGGATTGTCGCGGCCGTAGAGATCGATCTGCTCCTGGGCGTATTGCACGCTGATGCGTGGCGAGCGCATCGGGTTCGTCGGGTCGCCGGTGATCGTCACGACATACCAGAGGTGCCGCTGCGACGTGCAGGCTGCGTAGAGCGGGCCAGTGGTGTGCGTGGGGTTGCCGGCGATCACGACGTGCGACTCGATGCCGGAGGCAAGCACGGCCTCGGCGGTCGCCATCACCGCCTGGGGGATGCCGCCCACCTCGTCGAGGATGAAGAGCACGTAGTCGGCGTGAATGCCGGCGAGTGCGTCGGCCTGCTGGTCAGCGTCGGCCTGCTTCGGCCAGGTGCGCGCCACCGCGAACCAGGTCTGCGGGTGGTAGCGGTGGCTGACTCTCGAGGCGGTCCAGATAAACGTCTCGCTGAAGAACGACGAGCGCGCCATCCACTTCGAGATCTCCGGCCACAGGTTGGTGTCGAGGTTGTCGCCGGTGATCGACGTCGCGCCGATCTTCGGGTGCGGCCTGGTCGCCAGGTAGTTGAGCAGGATCCACGCGAGCACCGCGGTCTTGCCTGGGCCCTTGCAGGCCTTCAGCGCCAGGCGCGGGTTGTGCGGGAACGCGCGCAGCGCCTCCTTCTGCCAGGCGTCCGGCTCGACGCCGAACTCCTCGCGCACCATCGTGTCCGGATACCACCGCCACCGGCGGAAGCGCTCGCGGACCGCGGCGGTGAGCTCCTCGCCGTCGACCGTGCTACTCATGCGTGGGCACGTCCCAGGGAGCCGGCCGCGGGACGAAGCATTGCCGCAGCCATTCGCCGGAGCTCGAGGGCAGACCGATGTGCAGGAACTTGCCGTCCTCGCTCACCGCCACCGTGTAGTCGCGCGCCTTCGCGTAGTCGACGCCGAACCAGAGCCGCCGGCGAAGGAAGCGCTCGAGCTCCGGTGTCACTTCACGACCGTGCCGGTCGGTGCGCCAGGCACGCGATCGAAGAGGTTGGAGTGCGCGCTCTCGTCGCTGAAGGCACCGCCCGCGATCGCGTGCACCGTCACGTAGAACCCGGTGCCGAAGGCAATCGGCTGCACGTTGAGCGTGGCGCGCACCAGGCCGTCGGTGCCCTGCGGCGGGTCGCCAATGACGATCGTCTGCACCAGCGTGCCGTCTGACTTGTAGATGTTCACCCGGTGCTCGTCGTCGCGCGCGTGGTCGGGACAGGTGAACTCGATGTTGCGCGGGTTCTTGACGTTGGGCGCGGTCTGGATAGCGAGCGCGAGGATCAGCGTTGCGAGCATGTGTGTCGGTCCCTCAGTTGGTGGTGCGTTGCCCGGCACCCGGCCGGCGTGTGGTCACAGTCAGACGCCCTCGAGCAGCCTCGCGACCCGGTCCTGAATTGCCACCCGGCTCCAGCCGCCCAGGTCGCGCCGGCGGCCGCCCTCGAGCTCGAGCACCATCACCAGGCGGTCGGCCTTCTCGCCTGCACCGTTGGTGAATATGTCCTCGACGATCGCCGTGGCGATCTCCAGCGCTTTGCGTGCCTCCATGGTCTTGCTCCCTTCACCGTCGATCAGATAGCAGCGCGGCCAGGGCAACGAGGCCGCCGGCACCCAGGCAGAGGCCTACCAGGATGCCGGCGCAGAATGCTTCTATGACCCCGGTGCCAATCACCGGTAGGCCAGGTAGACGTCGAAGATATCGAACTCGCGGCTCGGCGCGTTCAGCGTGCGCGTGGTCTTGCTCTGGCCTGGTGCCGCCAGCGTGCGTGCCCACCCGCGATAGCGGAACGTGTTGCCCGCTCCGTCCTTGCGGTTGCGCGTCTCGTAGCCCAGGCCGATCGCCTCGAGCACCGAGCTCGCCGGCGTGAGCTCGCCAGGTTCCGACAGACCGTTCTGGTTGCGGTCGTGCCAGAGCAGCAGGCTCGCGAAGAGCTCGCCGCCGTTCGACGCGTCGAGGGTGCCGACCTGCTGCAGACCGGAGAGCGCGTGCAGCGCCTCGAAGCCGTTGCGCTGACCTGGCACCGTTGCGGAGCCGAGGAGCTCGCGGCCGTCGTCGATCGTGCCGT
>Ga0307323_10000642_pt1 | contig 10847 bp, 11 predicted proteins | sample ER_DNA_381_FD_194496 | JGI IMG/M metagenome (GOLD analysis project Ga0307323, IMG submission 194496) | Bulk soil microbial communities from the East River watershed near Crested Butte, Colorado, United States - ER_DNA_381 | ecosystem: Environmental > Terrestrial > Soil > Floodplain | place...
TGAGCCACCCGTTCAGCACATGTGTGGGTGGGTCGGTTGGATACTCCTGAAGCACCGGCCCTTCTTCGGTTTCGACAACGAGCGGCGAGGCGGGGGAGAGGAGCGACCCTGCTGCCCTTTCGGCCGCGTGGACGAGCTCGGGCCGGTTCAATGACACCGCCGCGCGAAGCAAGAGGCTCGCTGCCTCGCCTTGTGCCATGGCGGAGTACCACGGCGGTTCGAGCCGGTAGGTGTGCGGATATGCAAATTCGAATGCGATTCGCCCTTCGGTGTCCAGTTCACCGGCGACCCAGTCGCTGACCGCGGAGACCACCTCCAGCCAGCGTGGGTCCCCGGCGGCCGCCAGCTGCCATGCCCCGAGCCCCAGCTGGGCGACGGAGATCGGGTGAACGAGGCGCCGATCGGCCGTCATCGCTTCCAGCCCGGCAATGGCTGCGCCGGGCGATCCGTGGTCGCCGGCCTTGTCGCGCAGGTCGTTGTAGTAGCCGCTCGCGATGTCCCCGGGAACGAACACTCCACGGAGCTGAGGCTTTCGCAGGAGCACGCTCACTCGTTCGAGGTTACCGGGGAGACTCTTTGGTCGCCGCCTCCACCGTGTGGCGACTCTGGCTACACTTTTTCGGCGACTGGCCGTGTAATTGCGCGGTTTGAGCCTATAGTCAGTCCTAGGGATTCACTCGAAGGGGGAGGGGTATGAAGTACCGCGTAAATACTCCGCATGTCATCGCGGAGACGATCGGCGGCGAGACGATCATCGTCCACCTGTCGACCGGGTGCTATTTCAATCTCGGTGGCACTGCTGTCGAGATCTGGGAAGGCATCGCAGACGAGCAGCCGACCTCCTCGATCACAACGCAGCTCGTGCTTCGTTACGACGCATCGCCAGGTGAGGTGGAAGCTGCGGTTTCCCGGCTCCTGGAGGAACTCCAGCGCGAGGAATTGATCGTTGCGATGGACGACGACGGTGTTCCAGTCGCGACCGAACCGACCCCGGAGGCCGCTGTGGCGCGCGCCCCCTTTGTCGAGCCTTCCGTGAGCAAGTTCACGGATATGCAGGACATCATCCTGCTCGACCCGGTTCACGAGGTCGACGCGCGAGGCTGGCCCCACACGAATCCCACAAGCGCCTAGGCGCCCGCGACGTGACTTCTTCGATCGCCGAGACGCACGTCGCGGACTGGCTCACAGGGATAGAAGAGAGCTTCGCCGCAGCTGCGGGAGCGGAGCTGATCGAGCAGCAGATCGTCCTGACGGGAGAGCCGGTTCTCCTGCAATTCGCCGGCGCTCCGATGTTCGAGCGGCTGGCTCCGGGTTTCGAGCACCTTGTGGACGCATCGCGCGTCTCGCCTGCGCTCACCTTACGGATCTGGGACTCCGCCGGCGCATCGGCGAAGCCGCCGCTTCCCGAGGTTCCCGAGGGACCGCGCGGAGCGGTGTACTACTCCGCGGACGGCCCGGTGCAGGTCGCGTATCAACCAGGCCTGCAACTGCTCAGTGCCTTGGACAAGGAGCGGCAGCTCGGGTGGTTCTGGTGCGCAAGCGCGGACGTGCTTCCCTACTGGGAATCATCGGCGCCGTTCCGGCAGATCCTTCACTGGTGGCTGGCGTCGAGGAACATGCTCCTCCTGCACGGCGCGGCCGTCGGCAGGCCTGACGGGGGAGTCCTGCTCGTCGGGCGGGGCGGGTCCGGGAAGTCCACTTCGGCGCTCGCGTGCCTCGACTCGAACCTGCTCTACGCAGGCGACGACTACGTCGCGGTGCGTGACGAAGGTGCGCCGGCCGTCTACAGCCTTTACTGCTCCGGCAAGCTGGAGCCGAGTCACGCGGCGCGCCTGCGGCACCTTCCGGCTCCGAGCATCGACGGAGACGGCTCCGACGACGAGAAAGCGGTCTTTTACGTCCAGGAGCGGTATCCGGACCGCACGTGCGAGACGTTTCCGCTCAGGGCCGTGCTCGCACCGAAGATCGGAGGGAGCAAGCCCCAGATCCTTCCGCTCGAGGGGGGCGCAGCGCTTCGCGCGCTCGCGCCGAGCACGCTCCTCCAACTCCACCCTGCGGAACCCGAGGCATTCGGGCGCATGGCGCGCCTCGTCGCGCGCGTGCCCACCTTCGCGTTCGAGCTAGGTCCCGACATCACGGCTATCCCCGGAGCAATCGATCGCTTCCTCGAAGACCTGGCGACAACGTGAATGAGATGACCCGCGAGAATCCTCTGGTCAGCGTGGTCATGGCCGCCTACAACGCCGAGGAGTTCATCCGGCCGGCTCTGGAGAGCTTGTTTGCTCAGGACTGGGATCCCTTCGAGATCATCGTCGTCGACGACGGGTCGAGCGATGCAACCGCTGAGATTGCGGAGTCGTTCGACCGCATCCACTGCATCCGCCAGGAGAACGGCGGCGCCGCGGCGGCGCGCAACGCCGGTGCGGCGGCCGCGAAAGGTGAGTTTGTCGCGAACTTCGATTCGGACGACCTTCTGCCTCCGACTCGTCTAACGGCCCAGGCGTCGTACCTGGTCGCTCACCCGGAGGTCGGCTGTGTCTTCGGCCGGCAGGAGTGGCTCAATCCGCCCCCGTGGCTTGCCCGGGACTCCGTCTATGGCGACCTCGACGGCATTCCGCTCTCGTCGGCCATGTTCCGTCGAACGGTGCTGCTCGAGTTCGGCGGGTACGACACCGACTTCGTGCAAGGGGAGGACACTGACCTTCTCATCAGGATGCGCGCAGCCGGAATCCCGTACCACGTCCTGCCGGACGTGGTCCTGTACCGGCGATTTCACGAGTCGAGCTTGACCGGCGGACGCACCACGCACGAGCCTCTCCTTCGCTCGCTCCGAGCAAAGCTCGAGCGCGAGCAAGCGCGTCCGGATGTCCAGGAATGACCGGACCGCTGGTCAGCGTGATGATCGGCGTCTACAACGGCGCTCCGTATCTGTCTGAAGCGATCGAAAGCGTCCAGGCGCAGACGTATCGACCGTACGAGCTGATCGTCGTCGACGACGGTTCTGACGACGGCAGCGGCGAGATCGCGCGCGGCTTCGATGAAGTTCAGTACATCCGCCAGCCGCGGGGAGGAAACGGCGCCGCGCGGAACCGTGCGGTCGAGGCTGCGAGCGGCGACTTCTTCGCCTTCCTCGATGCGGACGATCGGTTCGTGGCGGACAAGCTCGAGCGCCAGATGACTGCGCTGGACGGGGATCCCGACCTCGACATGGTCTTCGGCCACGTCCGAGAATTCGTCAGTCCCGAGCTGAGCGAGGAGGAGCGGCGGGGGATCCGGCCGCCCGCACCGACTCCGCAGCCCTGGACTGCTCCGAACCTCATGCTGATCCATCGCGCTTCCTTCGAGCGGGTGGGCGGCTTCTCCACGTCGTTTCGCGTGGGCGTCACGGTGGATTGGTTCGCCCGGGCGGACGAGGCCGGCCTTCGCAACGTCATCCTTCCGGAGGTCGTGCTGGAGCGTCGCCTTCACACGCAGAACAACGGCCTGCGCGAACGCGACGCTCGGTCCCAATATCTGCACGTGCTGAAGGCGGCGATGGATCGCAGACGCGCCAAGGAGGCAGCCGGGGACGAGGAAGGATGAGAAAGCGCGGCCTGACAGGATCGTTCTGGCCGAGCCGGACGCAGGAAACGCTGATGCAACTCGCCTTGGTGCCGGGCGTCGACGTCGAGAAGACATGGCGGGGCCTCCAGCCGCTCGACCTCGAGACGCTGGAGCCGGGAACCTTCGCTCTCTTGCCGTTCGTCTACCGGCGGCTCCAGGAGGCCGAGGTTCCCGAGTCTCGACTGCCGCGCCTCGCCGGCATCTACCGAAGCAACTGGGTCAAGAACCAGCTACAGGTCGAACGGCTGTCCTCCCTGCTAGGGGTTCTGCGAACTGCCGGCATCGATCCGCTCATAGTCGGCGGCCCCGCAATCGCGACCCATTACTACGCGGAGCTCGGGCTGCGGCCAGTCCTGCAGCTCGAGCTCCTCGTTTCCCCCGCGGAGGGCGTGGGCGCGGCAGCGGCGATCACGAAAAGCGGTTGGCGTCCGGCTGCGGGCTCGGGGGCACGGGCGAGCAGGTTCCAAGATGGGACCGGCACTACGTCGGCGGTCCTCTACGAAGGTCTTCCGGAGTACGTCCTCGGCCCGGTCGACTCGAGCACGGCCATCGCAGCCCTCCGCGAAGCCGCAGTGGAACGCCCGATCGGAGGTACCTCTGCAGTGACTCTTGATGCGTCCGACGAGCTCCTGCTGGCCTGCGCGCTCGGAGCCCGCAGGACGCTGGCCCCGCAAGTGCAGTGGCTCGTCGACGCACATCACATCTTGACCAGTGGGGAGATGGACGAGAGACGACTCGTGGACCGTGCGCAAGCACATCGGCTGGGACATCCGCTCGGCGAGACCTTGACTTATCTCTCGGGAGCAACCGCATTGGGAATCACAGCTAACCGAATCCTGCGAACGCTCGACCAGCAACACACGAGTCGACGCGCCAGCCTGACCTATCGCCTGGCGGCGAACGGCCTCGGCCCACTTGGGTTGGCGCCTCAAGCGCTCCTCGATCACGCGCGGCGGAGCCTCGCTGAGCCTCTACCGACGGCCCTTCTTAGTCTGCCGAGCGTCATGCGCGACGCGTGGGATCTCGAACGGGTCGCGCAGGTCCCTCCGGTCGCTGCCAGGAAGGTGCTGGGAAGAACGCGTCGCGCGGCCAGGGCGTCGAGTCAGTCGGTCGATGCCGGCGAGCGAAGCCGCTCGGCATCGTCCTGAGGCATGTAGCCGATCGCGCTACGAGCCTCTGCGAGATCCCAGAAGCGCCACGTATTGTCGGAGACGCCGTAGTAGATGCCGAATCTGAGGTCCGCCGGCGCGTTGAGCGCACACTCGCAAAGTCGAACGAGATCGCCGTGCGTCAGGAGCGTCGCAAACTGTCGTGCCTGCTTCGGTTTGTCCTCCGCATTGACCGTGCCGATGCGTAGGCAGATCGTCCGAAGACCGAAGACGTCCGCGTAATACCGTGCCGCCGTCTCGCCGAGAGCTTTCCCGATCGCATACGGGCTATCGGGCCTCACGGGGTTGCTCGAATCGATCAGTGGGATCGATCCCGGTTGGAGCTGCGAGTACTCGCCCGCGACGATTGCCGAGTACGGCAGATCCTGCTCGTACATGCCCGTGACGTGGTTCGAGCTCGCAAAGATGAAGCGCCCCACGCCGTTGCGATGCGCCGCCTCGAGCGCGTTCATCGTTCCACGGAGATTGTTCTTCCACACCTCGGGCCACGGGGTCTCGAGACGAGCGCTGGCAGCCAGATCGATGACGGCGTCCGCGCCGGCGAAGGCGGCGTCCAGTGCTTTCGGACGGGTGACGTCGACGCGATCGACGTCGGGTTCGCGAGTGCGCCTCCGGTCCAGGCCGCGCACGACGTACGCGTCGCCGAGACCGCGCCTGAGTACGCTTCCGATGACGCCGGCGGCGCCGGTGATCACCACCCTCACCGGTGGCCGATGCCCCTCAACTCTCGCGTCCTCTTCCGATCACAGCCTTCTTGAGGTCATACGTGATCTCGCGGACTGCGGATGCGGGGGGAAGCGCCCAGAAAGGAGACAGCCACCGGCGAAGTCGCAGCTCCGGGACCGTCGGCTCTCGAAACTCGGCCAGATGCTTTGCCCACAGCCGAAGTGGGGCGGGTCGCGGCGCATCTTCGACCAGCCACTCGATCGCGGCTTTCGTGGTCCGCCACATCCGATCCCACCGCCATTCGGCCGCGGTTCGCTCGAGTTCGCGCGAATCGATGCCATCGGCCATCAGAGCGACGTCGATCAGGTCGCGGAACCGCTCGAGAGGACGCTCTGCCCACGCGTGGCCGGCCAGCAGGAGCGTGTGATGAGCGGGCGCGGGCGTAAGCAGGCCTTGCACCTCGACAGAGGCGGGAACGGCGGCTTCGAACAGCACTTCGTTGGGCGGAGGGCGTAACCCCGATGGCCACTTGGCGGACTTGTGGAGTTCGATCGGGAGAGGAAACCCGGGAAGCTCGATTGGGTTCAAATGATAGAAGGACGGCAAGACGCGCTCGAGTCGATCGGCTGGTTCGAAACCCACGGCTAGCAACGACTTCCAGGCTGCGGGGGCATCGGCGACCAGAAGATCGAGGTCGACGAGCATTCTCGCCCGGCCCGGGTAGAGCGCCGACACCTCCGGGCCCTTGAGCACCATCATCGGCCCCTCATACGCTTCGCGCGCACGATCGAGCACCGAAGGAGCAATCAGATTTGCCATCTTCGCGGCCCGCTCCTCTTTCAGAAACTCCTGAGGAACGTCTCCTCCGCGGCTTCGGATTCGCTCCGCGGCAAGCGGCACGAGAGCGTGCGCACGGAGGGCGTCGGCGTCGAGCCGCTCGAGGAGGCGATCGACGACAGGCCAGATCCACGAGCGTTCGGGCTCGGTGCGCGACCCCTGTGATGTCGACGAGCGTTCCCCTGCCATGACGCACCGAACGTATCGGTTCCGCGGCTAGCCTTGCCGCGGTGCGGTTGCCGCGTTCATCCAAGGTGACGTCGCCGAGAGGCCCGGCCGAGGTCGGCCCCTCGCCTGCGCGCAACGCGGAAGCCCAGCCGATCTGGGATGCCGCCCTCGGCGTTTCTATGCGCTGGTCCCCGTTGGCGCTCACGCTCGCTGTCTTTCTCGTCTGGGCGGCTCTCGACGGTGGGTACGCGTCGGTGAAGTGGCTCCCGGGGACGATCTTCGTCCTCGGGCTCACCGCCATCGTCGCGCTGGGGGAAGGGCGGCCGATGGCCGGCCGGCCCTTCCTCGCCGCCGCGTCCATCTTCTTCGCTGCCTTCACCGCCTGGAGCTTCCTCAGCATTGCCTGGGCCGATGTGAAGGGCGACGCTTGGGACGGCGCGAACAGGACGTTGCTCTATCTCTGCGTGTTCGTGCTTTTCGCCTGGCGTCCCGTACCCGCTCGCGTCGGCGCCGTCCTCCTGGGCGCTTTCGTAGCGGCCACGGCGGCAATCGGAACGATCGAGTTCCTGACTCTCGAGCAGGCCCACCGACTCGACGGATCTTTCATCCAGGGACGGCTGAGCACCCCGATCAGCTATCCAAATGCGAACGCCGCCCTTTTCCTGGCGCCTTTTCTTCCGGCGGTCTTCCTCGCTTCCCGACGTGAAGTGCCTCCTCTTCTTCGGGGCGTGATGCTCGCTTGTGCGGGTTTGCTGCTCGAGCTCGCGACGATGTGCCAGAGCCGAGCGTCGCTCTTCGCGCTTCCGCTCACCGCTCTGGTTTTTCTGGCCATCTCGCCGGATCGCCTTAGATCGCTCCTCGCGCTTGCCGCCGTCGCTTTGCCCGTGGCGCTCGGGACGGGGCGGCTCCTCCACGTCTATACCGCGGTGGTCGAGGGACATGAAGTTCAGCTGGCACTGACCCAGGCCCGGAGTGTGCTGGCCTGGAGCGCTCTGGCTCTCTTCGTCGCAGGCTTGGGCATTGCACTCGTCGACCGACGAGTGCGTGTTCCGGCACGCGCTACGAGAACGATCGGCTGGGTCGTGTCCGTTGGCGCACTGGTGGCGGTAGTGGTGGCCGCGCCTGTGCTCATCGATCGATATGGCGACCCTGTCGATCGTGCCAGGACGGCTTGGCACGAATTCAGGACGGACAAGCCGACGAATTCGACCTACACGGTCTCGAGTCACCTTTCCAGCGGTTTCGCGAGCTCCCGCTATGACATCTGGCGGGTCGCGCTCGACGAGTTCAAGACAGCGCCGATCGCCGGTGTCGGAGTGGACAACTTCGCAGTGGACTATTTGCGCGAGCGCCGGACGAGCCAAGAACCACTGCACCAGCACAGTCTCGAGCTACGAGTGCTAGCCCAGACCGGTCTTGTCGGAACCATGCTCTTCGTCGGATTCCTGATTGCGGCGTTGCTGGCCGGAGCTCGCGCGCTGAGGCGAGGGGACACCGCTGTTGCCGGGCTTGCTGCGGCCTGCCTGGCCGCGTTCACCTACTGGTTGATCCATGGTTCCGTGGACTGGTTCTGGGAGGTTCCGGCCCTCGGGGCCCCGGCGTTCGCGTGGCTGGCACTCGCGGCGCAGGTCGTGCCGGGTGACCCGGTGCGCGCGCGCCCTCGGCTTCCCTCGTACGCCCTCTTGCCGCTTATGCTCGCAGTCGCGGTGGCAGCCGCAAGCCTGGCGCTTCCGTGGGTGGCGGCGAAAGAGATCCAGACGGCCTCCGGGAGTTGGACGGTCGACCCGGCGGCGGCATTCCGCAGGCTCGATCTCGCGCGGCGACTCAACCCGCTGACCGACCACGCCGATGTCGTTGCCGGCGTGATCGCCTCGCGGATCCACGATCGGCGCAAGGAGCGAACCGCATTCGAGCAAGCGATCGAGCGAAACACCCATAACTGGTACGCGCGATTCGAACTCGCTCTCGTCGACGCACGTGAGGGAAAGACCGCCGCGGCGCTTGCACAGCTCCGTCTGGCGGGGCAGCTGAATCCCCGCGAGCCGGTGATACCCGATGTCCGCAAGAAGATCGCCCACCGGAAACCGGTCTCCGAGGCAGCGATAAACCAGCTCTTCCTCGAGCGAACCCAGATTCTGAGCGGCACGCGCCAACGTTGAGGCTCGAGAACCGTTGGACAAGAGTAGGTTTTACGATTACTCTTTGGCCCACAGGGGAATACCTTGCTCGATCTACACTCGACGGGGAGGAAAGCGTGAGGAAAGTTCTGATACTGGCGGCTCTTTCGCTGGTTGCTTTGGTACTTTCGGCAGCCGCGTTTGCGACGCCGTCCGCGCTTCTGAATGAGTATTCAGGTTTGGCGGGGGTCCAGAACGGCGTTTCCGGCCAGGGAGTGCAGGCGTCCGGAACATTGCCGTTCACCGGTTTCGACTTGGCGCTGATGGTGGGAGGCGGGATTCTCCTGCTGCTCACCGGCTGGACGCTTCGTCGCGCCGGTCGCGACAACGGGTAGTACTCCGGGCAAGCCCACGCGACTCATCGTCCTCGGGCGGGCGCATATAGGGCGGCGCGCAGGTCCCTAGCCGGTGACGGTTACTCAGGTTCGCTGTCGTGCACGAATGGGTCGCCTTCTTCCCACGCAAGGATCGCGCGCTCGTAGTCGTCGCGGCGACCGATGTCGAACCAGAGCCCGTCGTATGAATAGGCGGCGACCGGCTCACCCGCCTCCAGCAGAGCGTTGACCAGGTCGGGGAAGTCGTAAGGTCGGTCCGGCGGGATGAAGTCAAGAGCCCGGGGCTCTACGACGTAGACGCCCATGCTCACGGTCGAGACGTACTCGGGCTTCTCCTGGTAACTCGTCACAGGCGCAAGGGCGCCGGAGGCCTCCCCGAGATGAAGGACGCCGTAGTCGACCTTGATACCGCGCCTCTTCGTTGCGATCGTCAGCACGTTGTCGGTCTCTCGGTGCCTGCGGAGGAGATCGGCGTAATCGAGCGTCGTGAGGAGGTCGCCGTTCATCACCAGGAACGTCTGATCGAGCCCGCTGACGAGCCGCAGCGAGCCGGCGGTACCAAGTGGCTGCTCCTCGTACACGTACGAGATGCGCGTTGGCTGTGAGCCGTTGCTCGGTCGCGCGGGGCCACCGTGGTCGAAGACCGCACGGATCAGATGTGAAAGGTGTCCAACTGAAAGAACGACATCGTGAAACCCACGCTGCCCTAGTTGCTCGACGACGATCTCGAGGATCGAACGATCGCCGATCGGCATGAGCGGCTTCGGGAGAATCGACGTGTACGGCGCCAGCCGCGTTCCCCTGCCGCCGGCGAGGATCACCGCCCTCGCGTTCACGTCCTCCTGGACGAGAGCGTCTGTCATGACAATCGCCGGGGCCGGCCTATTCAGCCGGGGCGCTCATTGGCTGCTGACCTCGTGGCCGAGCTGCGGCGTCGTCTGTTCGGGCGCGAGTTCCACCTGCCTGGGTCGGCGCCTGAGCGTGGCGCGGCCCGTTGCCCGATTGACAGCGACATCCCCGATCAAGCTGACTACGACCCCCGTCCACAACAGGACATGCAGATTGAGGAGCAGCGATCGCCGCCGGGCGTACAGGCGGTCGAGCGCCACTTTCTGCGGAAGCAGGCGCTCGATGTAATAGTCGTGGCTGTCGTTCGCGGCGAGTAGTTGGCTCTCCTTGGCGAAAGCAAGCTGCGACAAGCCGGTAATTCCAGGCGGAACTATCAGGATCTCTTCGTAGTCGTCTCTCAAGAGAGAGACGAAGGCAATGTCTTCCGGACGAGGCCCAACGAGGCTCATGTCCCCCCGGACAACGTTCCAGAGCTGAGGCAGCTCGTCCAGCTTCGTCTTGGCAAGAAGTCGTCCGAACCGCGTAAACCGTGCGTCGCTTGCCACGGTCAGCGGCGGCCCCTGGGCCTGAGCATTCATCTTCCGAAACTTCAGCATCCGGAAGGGGTACCCGTACCGGCCGACGCGTGTGGCTCCGTAGAGGATTGGCCCACGGCTGTCGATCAGGATCCCGATTGAGATCAGAACGATCAGCGGGGTCAACAGAAACAGCAGGAAAAGCGCTGTAACACAGTCAAATATCCGCACCGATGCTTCGGTGATTGGCTTCGCCCGGACCCCGGGCCGCCTATGGTCCCAGCCCATCCTCGCTCCTCCCTCTCCCCTAGACGAGTCCTCCGTGATCGCGATCCCGGACTCGCTCGTCTCCTCCACACAATTTACAGAAACGTGAGAAATAAACCAGTCCAGCGGGGGAAGCCGAAAAAAATTAACATCCTGTCCGCCAGCGGTCCGAAATGCCGGGACCGGCGAGGATGAGCGCGACCGACAGCAATCGTGTTTACGTTGGGGTCGGTGCGAACCTCGGCACACCCCGAGAGACGA
>Ga0307323_10000646_pt1 | contig 10821 bp, 10 predicted proteins | sample ER_DNA_381_FD_194496 | JGI IMG/M metagenome (GOLD analysis project Ga0307323, IMG submission 194496) | Bulk soil microbial communities from the East River watershed near Crested Butte, Colorado, United States - ER_DNA_381 | ecosystem: Environmental > Terrestrial > Soil > Floodplain | place...
CAGTGCCACCGCGGCAAGCACGACGAGATACCGGCGACGACGGCTCCGATCTCGGCGTAAGACAGATCCGCGAAGTAGCGTAGGAAGATCGCCATCCGTCGCTGCGGCGGCAGTTCTCGCACCGCAGCTGCGAACGTTGGATCGGCGTTCTTATCGACGAACGCCACCTCCGGGACTTCGTCGACCGACAGCTCGCGTGACCCGTTCGACCCCACCGCGACTCGGAAGGCGATCCGCCATACCCATGCCTCGAGCGACCCGTCGCCTCGGAATCTGTTCTGGTCTCGTAGCGCCTGGGCGAACGCCTCTTGCACGACATCGCGCGCGCTTTCGACGCTGCCCGTTACCGACGCGAGCATCACCTGGAATGCGCCTTGACGGCGTCGGTACAGCTCTTCCAGGTCGGAGTCGATGCCACCCATGTTCATAAGGGTGCGATCGCGGGCAAATCCTTTATTGAGCCTCCGCGAAGTCATCGTATGGCGGTCGGGGACCGAGCGGCAACCCCCTGCTTGGAGAAACGGCTCCGTGCGCGAACGGAGGCCCATGCGTCAAGAGGCCCGTGGGTTCGGACTGGTGGCGCTTGAGGCAGTCGAGGCCGACGCTGCCGACGGTCGGTAGGAAGTCTTGCGCGGGTTTGAATCCCGCCGCCTCCACCTCAGGGTTTCAAGCAGAGATGGAAGAGCTCTGCGAGTGCCTCGCGCCAATCTGAGTGGCTTCCTCGCCCCCGCACCCGGCTGAGGCTATCCAGTGGGCTGCACTGGGAGCGATGCTTGACTCCCACAATGAGACGAAGGAGACTAGGCCCGCTGCGGCGGCAGTTCGAGGAGAGCGGGCCGCAGCTAGGAGCGGTCAGGCGCCGCTCACTGGGGCAAGCGGCACGAAAGGGGCGGCAAATGAGAACGCGATCGGCGCATTGGCTTCGTGGCGTCGGTGTCGTCGTCGTCACGCTCGCTGCGAGCATGACTTGGACGGCTGTGAACGCTGCAGGAGCGACCTTCACACCCGGATCGGCGGGGCTCGGCGACCCGTACTTCCCGCTGGACGGCAATGGCGGATACGACGTCAAGCACTACCTCCTGGACATCACATACGACCCCGACACGGACGCGCTTCAGGGCACCGCGACCATACGGGTGCGCGCGACACAAAACCTGTCGAGGTTCAACCTCGACTTCGTCGGTTTGACGGTCGATTCCATCAAGGTCAACGGCTCGGACGCGATGTGGACCCGCAATGGCGGCGAGCTCATCGTCACGCCGGCTCACGGCCTCCCGCGCGGTGAAACGTTCTTCGTCGTCGTTCGTTATCACGGGGTTCCGGAGCCCATCGAAGACGAGCTAGGCATCAGCGGGTTCATTCCTACGGACGACGGAGCTGTCATCGCGGGCGAGCCGCACGTCGCGGCTACATGGTTTCCTGCGAACGACCATCCTCTCGACAAAGCCGCGTACACCTTCAAGATCACCGTCCCAGCGGGACTGGAGGCGGTCGCCAACGGCAAGCTCGTCCGAAAGTGGACGAGGAATGGCCGGAGCCGTTGGATCTGGAATGCCGAAGAGCCGATGGCGTCGTACCTGGCCACTGCGACGATGGGTCAGTTCGATCTCACGTCATACAGACATGGCGGCATTCGCTTCTGGGACGCCATCGACCCGGCGCTCTTCAGCGTGCCCGAGCCTCGAACCGGCGAGCAGTACGCGATCTCGCAAAAGGGCGATCCGTCCTACAAGCGGTTGACGCGGAGGATCGCCGTTCCGGCCGGCGGGGCCTCACTCTCGTTTTGGATTACGCGTGACACCGAGCCGAACTGGGACTTCGTCTTCGTCGAGGCGCGGACCGTGGGTGAGAACGACTGGACGACCCTTCCAGATCTCAACGGCAACACGAGCCAAGACACCGGCTTCTCGTGCCCGTTCTGGCACGAGCTGCATCCGTTTCTCACCCACTACCAGACCGACAACGGCGACGGCTCCTGCTCACCGGATGGGACCTCGGGCGAGTGGTGGGCCGCGAGTGGCTCCAGCGACGGCTGGGAGCAGTGGACCGTCGACCTCTCGGACTTCGCCGGCAAGACGGCGCGCGTCTCCATCAGCTATGCGAGCGACGATTTCATTCAGCTCGCCGGCGCATTCGTGGACGACATCGTGGTGTCCACGGGCCAGGGGACGACGTCGTTCGAAGACGACGGCACGACCTTCGACGGGTGGCGGGTACCAGGTGCGCCTCCGGGTAGCGCTCCGAACCCGAACGACTGGATCGTGGGGACGCAAGCGGATGCGCCTCCGCCGATCGGTGACGACATCGCAGCCTCGCTGGCGAGGGAAGGCGAGATCGTCGACTTCCTCTCGAGCGTGTTCGGGAAGTACCCGTTCTCGGCCTCGGGGGGCATCGTCGACGACGTCGATCTCGGCTTCGCACTCGAGAACCAGACGCGGCCCGTCTATTCGCCGGTCTTCTGGACGGTTCCAGGCCTCGGAGACATCGTGGTCGCGCACGAGCTCACGCACCAGTGGTACGGCGACAGCCTCACGCTGGCGGCGTGGAAGCACATCTGGCTAAACGAAGGCTTCGCAACGTACGCCGAGTGGCTCTGGACCGAACACGAGGGCTTCGGCACCGTGCAGGAGAGCTTCGACGGCCTCTACAACGCGATTCCCGAGGACGACCCGTTCTGGTCAGTCGTCATCGGGGACCCGACGCCGGAGTTCTTGTTCGACTTCGCGGTCTACGGACGCGGGGCGATGACCCTCCAGCAACTGCGGCTCGCCGTTGGCGACGACGACTTCTTCGAGATCCTGCGGCGATGGGCGAGGTCGCGCGAGGGGCAGAACGTCCAGACGAGCCAGTTCATCGCACTCGCGGAGCGTGTGTCCGGTAAGGACCTCGACCAGCTCTTCGACACCTGGCTCTTCACGCCGGGGAAGCCCGAAGTAGCGACGGCGATGGCTTCTCGGTCGACCGCGTTGCCCGAGATGGATGCTCAGCGCCGCGTCGCAGCTTGGCCGGCGCTGCGCCGCTAAACCCGCCGAGAGTGCCCCGGCCGACTCCTTGGCCGGGGCACTCTCGCGCCGTCGAGGTCCCTCGCTGGGAGTTCCGCTCTTGGGCGTTCTACGACGCCGCCCCGCCCGAAGCCCGACCGCGCTGCGATGTTGGATGACCGGCGAGTTCGGAAGCTGCCGGTCGCCGTTCGGCGGCCGACCGCAGCCACCCGGACGAGATCAGTCGTCCGGCCCGAGTGGGCCCGCGAAAGCGCGGTCACAGCTTTGTGCACGCTCTACTGTCGCTCGAACTTCAACGGGTGGGCGCGCGCCAGGCGATTGCCCTTGGGGCGCTTGCCCTTGCACGGTATCCCGAGGAGTTCGTGAGGCTCTGCGTCGACCGTTCACTCATTCCCTCGGCCGTCGAGGAGCTCTTGCGCTTCGCCTCACCGGTTTGGTTTTTCCGTCGAACCGCAGCATGCGACACGGCAATTCGAGGAACTCAGATCGCCGCTGGTGAAAAGGTCGTCGTGTGGTTCGCTGCCGCCAACCGTGACCCCGACCAGTACCCGAACCCACACAAGCTCGACGTCGCGCGGAACCCGACCGACCACCTGACGTTTGGCCGCGGCGGCCCGCACTTTTGCCTCGGCGCTCACTTACCAAAGCTCGAGCTGCGCCTCTTTCTCGAGGAGCTCGTTGACCGGATGTCCTCCATCGAGCTCACGGGGCGTCCCGAGCGGATCAGGTCGAATTTCGTGAACGGTCTGAAGCGGCTTCCGGTTCGCGTCACGATTCGTTAGCAGCGCTCGCCATCCTTGTCGCGATCGACGATCCGAGGCCCGCGGCGCCGGGAGAGATCCGGGCAGTATTCTGACGCTGACGAGGTGTCCCAATAGTCCCCCGCCTGGGGTGCGTCGGGCGGCGCCAACGGAGGAGAACGATGAGCGACTACGCGGTGACCAATCCCGTAACAGGGGAGGAGATCAAGACCTTCCCGACGATCACGGACGATGAGCTCGACGCAGCCATCGCGCTGGCAAACGAGACGCATCGGACCTGGCTCCGATCAACCACGGTCGAGGAGCGCGCCAAGCTGGTGCGCCGCGTGGGCGAGCTGCATACCGAGCGGCGGGAGCAACTTGCCGAGATCACCGTCCGCGAGATGGGCAAGCCCACCGAGCAGGCACTCGGCGAGATCGACTTCTGCGCCGACATCTACGGGTACTACGCGGGCAACGGGCCGGATCTGATGAGGGATGAGCCGATCGAGCTGCTCGCCGGTGAGGGCACCGCGATCATCCGCCGCAGCTCCCTGGGCGTGATCCTCGGGATCATGCCGTGGAACTTCCCGACCTACCAGGTAGCGCGCTTCGCCGGGCCGAACCTGATCATCGGCAACGCGGTGCTGCTGAAGCACGCCCCCCAGTGCCCCGAGACGGCCGCGGCGCTGCAGGCGCTCTACCTGGACGCCGGCTTCCCGGAGGGTGCCTACGTCAACATCTACGCCACCAACGACCAGATCGCCCGGGTGATCGCCGACCCGCGCGTGCAGGGCGTGTCGGTGACAGGCTCGGAGCGGGCCGGTGCCGCGGTGGCCGAGATCGCCGGCCGGAACCTGAAGAAGGTCGTGCTGGAGCTGGGCGGCTCCGATCCGTTCATCCTTCTCAGCACCGACGACATGGATGCAACCGTTGAGGCGGCCGTGTCGGCACGCCTGGACAACGCCGGCCAGTCGTGCAATGCCGCCAAGCGGTTCGTCGTGATCGACGAGCTGTACGAGCCGTTCCTCGAGAAGTTCACGGCGGCCATGACGGCGTGGGCGCCTGGCGACCCGACCGCTGAGGGCACCGCCCTCGGCCCCATGTCATCGACCACGGCGGCGGATCGGTTGCAGGATCAGCTCGACCGCGCCATCAAGGGCGGCGCCACCGTCGTCGGCGGCGGCGAGCGCTCGGGCAACTTCTTCTCGCCCATGGTGCTGACCGACGTCACGCCCGGCAACGATGCCTATCGGGAGGAGCTGTTCGGTCCGGTCGCGGTGGTGTACCGCGTGGGCTCCGAGGACGAGGCGGTGGAACTCGCCAACGACACGCCTTACGGGCTCGGTTCCTACCTGTTCACGACCGACGCCGAGCAGGCCGAGAGGGTGGCGAACAAGATCGACGCCGGCATGGTGTACGTCAACATCGTCGGCGCCGACGGCGCGGAGCTGCCTTTCGGCGGCGTCAAGCGGTCCGGCTCGGGGCGCGAGCTCGGCAAGTACGGCGCGGACGAGTTCGTCAACAAGAAGCTGATCCGGGTCGGCTGACCGACCCGGGTGGCCTTTGGCTGGGCGGGTGAGCGCGCTCTCCGAAGGAGTTACTCCCCAACACCTCCAGGACCGGCGGGAGTGAACGCTCGCGTGATGTAATTCGGCCCGTGGCTCGCGGGCTCGTGATCGTGGACATCCAGAGGGACTACTTCCCGGGCGGCGCCCATCCGCTCGAAGGGCCGGAGGCGGCAGCGGCTTCGGCCGCCCGCCTTCTGTCGGGGTTCCGAGCCGCGGGCAACCCCGTCTTCCACGTCCGCCACATCTGGGACGAGGACGAAGCGACCTTCATGCGCCCGGGCAGCGAGGGCGTCGAGATCCACGAGAGCGTCGAGCCGCTCGACGGCGAGACCGTGATCTCGAAGGAGCATCCGAACAGCTTCCGCGACACAGGGCTCGAGACCGAGCTTCGCGACGCGGGCGTGGACGAGCTGGTCGTCTGCGGGATGATGACGAGCATGTGCGTGGATGCAACCGTGCGGGCCGCGGTCGACCTCGGCTTCGACACGACCGTCGTCCACGACGCCTGTGCGACATGCGATCTCGAGTTCGGCGGCCAGGTCGTTCCCGCCGCCTCGGTGCACGCGGCCTTCCTCGCCGCGCTTGCGGACGGCTACGCCGCGGTCGTCTCGACGGACGACATCGCCGGCTGAACCCACGCGTCGACCGTCTGCTCGCGCCCGCGTAGCTCGAGGGTGCGCCTCTCGAGCCTTGATGTGTCCAACTCCGCCGCTGTGGCGGCTGCGTCGCTGATGAGGACATCCCCAGCGGCGGCCATCGATGTGAGCCGCGCGGCGATGTTCACCGTGTCGCCGACCGCGGTGAAGTCGAGCGCGTCGCCCTCGCCGATGTAGCCCACGTACGAGAGTCCCGTGTGCAGGCCGACGCCGACCGGGACCCAGGGCTCGCCCCTGGTGTGCCCGGTCTCCGTGAGGAGGTCGCGGGCGGTCTTGATCGCCCGGGCAGCGTGATCCTTGCCGGCGAAGCCGGGGATGAAGAGTGCGACGGCCTCGTCACCGACGAACTTGTCCACGATCCCATCCCAGCGGTCGACGGCCTTCGCGGCCGTGCCCCAGAAGCGGCTCAGGAGTTCGCCGAACTCGCCCGGCGGCAGGCGCTCGGCGAGGCCGGTGGAGCCGCGGACGTCGGCGAACAGGGCCGAGATCTCGACCTCGGCGCCCCCAGGGTGCTTGTGGGCGGACTTCATGCACCACGTGCAGAGCCGACGGTTCATCGGCGAAGGCTTGCCGCCGAACAGGCGGATGACGAAGTTGCCCGGCGTCCCGAACGGCGCGTAGCAGAGCTTGCAGCGCGGCTCCGATGGGATTTTCTTCCAGATCGACTGGAACGTGCGCAGACCGGGGATCTCGCCCATTAGGACGCGGCGCCACTCCTCGTTCGAGCTCGGCTCGCTCACAGTCGATCGAGGATACTCCGCGCGTGCCGTCCTTCCGCTACGTGCTCGCCGACGTCTTCACCGACACGCCGCTTCAGGGGAACGGCCTGGCCGTCTTCACCGACGCGCGTGAGATCCCCGAGGAGAGCCTGCAGCCGCTCGCCCGGGAGATGAACCTGTCCGAGACCGTATTCGTCTACCCGGCCGAGCAGGGCGGGCACGCGCGCATCCGGATCTACACGCCCACATCGGAGATCCCCTTCGCCGGCCATCCCACCCTCGGGACGGCGTTCATTCTCTCCGCGCCGCTCCAGCTACCCGAGATCGCCCTCGAGACGGGAGCGGGAATCGTCCCGGTGCGGCTCGAGCGCGAGGGGGACCGCATCATCTTCGGCTGGATGAGCCAGCCGGTGCCGACCGTGAAGCCCTACGAAGCCGCCGAGGAGCTTCTCGCGGCGGTGGGCGTGGAGCGCTCGGAGCTCCCGGTCGAGGTGTACGACAACGGCCTGCGCCACGTCTACGTCGCGCTCCCGAGCGTCGAGGCCGTGGCCGCCCTGGAGCCGGACATGCAAGCGCTCGGGCGGCTTCCAGACGTGCTCGGCGCGAATTGCTTCGCGGGCGAAGGCGCCCGCTGGAAGACCCGGATGTTCGCCCCTGCCGGCGGCGTGCCCGAGGACCCTGCGACCGGCTCGGCCGCGGGCCCGCTTGCATGCCATCTGGCGCGTCACGGCCGCATCGGGTTCGGAGACGAGATCCAGATCTCCCAGGGAGCCGAGATCAAGCGCCCGAGCACGCTCCATGCGCGGGTGGCCGGCTCTGCCGACGCGATCGAGCGCGTCGAGGTCGGCGGCTCCGCGGTGATCGTCGCCCGCGGCGAGTTCAAGCTCGGCTAGTACTCCTAGCCCCAGGCGAGGTCCTGGATCTCGGGCAGCTCGACCGCGACTGCGCGCCAGAAGACTCCGCCGTCGCGGGAGACGTGGATGCGGTTTCGGGCCGCGTATAGAACGTCGTCCGGGTTCTCCCCGAGGGCGACAGCTCGGCCTGCGGGGAGCCCCGAGCCGCGCTCGCTCCAGGTGGCGCCCGTGTCGTGGGAGACGAGGAGCGGTGGGCGGCGGTTGAGGAGGAGGACGATCGTCGAGCCCGATACGTCGGCATCCAGCGCCTGGCCGGCCGCCCAGGGCGGGACGAGGTCGAGCGGCCGCTCGCGCGCCAGCGCTGCTCCCTCCTCGTGCTCGAGCAGCTCGTCCTCGCCGGCCGCCGCGCCGATCTCGACGGTGTAGAGACTGTCTTCACAGCCGACCAGTGCTCTCATGCGGCAAGCAGCGCGCGGACGACCTCGCCGGCCAGGCGCGCGGCGGAGGGCGGGCTGTGCCGCAGGCGGCGGTACGTGAGGTATGCGGCCATGAACTTGTCCCCCGAGCCCGTCGGGTCGCGGGTCTCGATCGGCCTCGCCGGCACGTATTCGGCCAGGCCGTCGGCGAAGACGACAGCACCGCGGCTTCCCAGAGTGACGACGACCTCCGGAACGCCGAGCGATGCGAGCGACCGGTCGTCGAGGGTCAGGCCGAGCGCGCCGGCCTCGTGTTCGGAGAGCTTGAGGATGTCTACGTGGCGAAGGACGGCGGGGTCGTAGTTTGCGTCGACTCTGACCTCGCCCTTCTCGGCCGGGCGGACGAGCCCCTGACCGTCGAAAGAGAGCACGCGGCCGCGGTGGAGGAGCGCGACGGTCTCGGCGGGAAAATCCGCGCGCGTGAGCGCGCCCGCGTGCACCCAGTCGGCCTGGCGCAAGGCGTGATCGAGCCAGCCGCGCGCGTCCTCCGGCGTCCACGGCTCACCGAGCTCCTCGATCTCCATGCTCCGGTCGTCGCCGTCGTTCTCGATGCGGAAGGAGATCGTGCGGACGGCCGGCCTCGAATAGACGGGCACGCCGAGAGCGTGAAGGCCGCGTTTGCTGTCCTCAGCCGCGATCTTCGTTGCGATCAGCGCGGGCTGGCCGAGCAGGCGGAGCGCCTTGGCTGCGTAGAACGGCGCGCCCCCGAGGCGGGGAACGCCGCCGTCAACGCGATCCAGCGAGACGAGCCCGACGACGCCGAGAAGGCGCATGCGCGTACCGTAAGGCCGCGAAGAGGGCGAAGGCGAGGGCGAAAGCGGGAAGCGACGCGCCGCCGGTGAAGTCGCCCGCGCCGGGTGCGCGTCCGACGAGGTCGACCCACCACGCCGGTCCTGTCGGCTGGATCCACTGATAGAGGGCGACCCCGGCGATCCAGGACGCAAGGCCGCTCCAGCGCACGTTCGCCGGCGGCAGGGCGCCGTGCAGAAAGCCGGCCGCGAGCACGCCGAAGAGCGGCACGAAAAAGGAGCCGAGCAGGAAGAGAAAGCTCTGGTAGGAGACGAGGTCGACGACGAGCGCGCCGCCGATCGCGAGTCCGCCGACGCCGAGGACGAGGAGGCGCTGAGGAGCCTCGGGCACGAGGTTCTGGAGCGAGACCGCGGCCGAGTACACGTTGGCGAAGGGCTCGTCCGTCTCGTCCACGGTCAGGGCGACGAGTGCGAGGGCGCTCGCGATCCCGCCGCCCGCGACCGCGGTCAGGAGCGCGGTCGTGTCGCTCGTCCCGCGGGAGAGGAAGAGGAGCGCGCCGAGGCCGTAGAGCCACACGAGCGGGACGAAGTAGCCGACTGCCGTGCCCCAGAATGCCTGTCGCGGGCGTTGCGCGAAGCGGGTGTAGTCGGCCGCGAGAGGCAGCCACGAGGCGGCCATGGCGACCGTGAGGTCGACTCCCTGCCAGAAGGTGATCCCGCCTGCGGGGTCGGCGTTCCAGAGGCTCCCCGTATGTGCGGCGTCGAGAGCCCACCAGGTGAGGTAGCCGGTGGAGGCGACGACCGCCCAGATGGCGAAGCGCCGGACGTAGCGGCGCACGAAGGCGACCGGGCCGGCAAGTGCGAGCGCGAGGGTGATCGCGCCGAAGACCAGCACCCAGAGCCAGCGCTCGCGGAACCCGAAGACCTGATCCGCGAGAGCGTTCGCCGCCGCGGCGATCACGATCAGCTCGAAGGTCGCCCACCCAAGGTTCTGGACGACGTTGAGAACCGTGGGCGCATAGGAGCCCCGAACGCCGAGGGGCTCCCGCATGAGCACCATGCCGGGCAGCCGGCGCTCGGCGCCGATGTAGCCGGCGAAGCCGAGCAGCGCGCAGCCGAGCACGCCACCCACGGCGATCGCGAGGAGCGCCGCGGGCAGCCCGAGCGCGGCGAGATACGTGCCGGCGACGAGCACGAGCAGGCTGATCCCGAGATTCCCCCAGAGCAAGGTCAGGTCCGCGAACGACAGCGTCCGCAGCCGGTCCGGAACCGGCGTGACCCCCCATGTCCTCTCGCTCTCCATGCGCTCCCTTCGCTGGCATTACCCAGATCAGGTTCGCGGGTCAGGGCGCTGGGCCCACTCTCAGCCGCGTGCGTGCGGCTCCCCGGTTCGTGCCTGGGGCGAGTCTACCGGGCGAGGATGGACTCGATCCCTGCAGCCGCCTTCGCCAGCGAGTCCTCGTCGAAGAGGTAGGGGACCGCGTTCTCGACCTCGTGGGCGGGCCCGTCGAGCGAGTCCGATCTGCTCGCGCCGTTCAGCGCGTAGCGGATGGGGATCTCGTGGGTGACGACCAGCACGCTCTCGTGTGGCCCCGCGAGGAGCGCGCGGAACGCCTGCACGTAGCGGCGCGCAGCATCGTCGAGGCTCTCTCCGCCCGGAAAGGGGACGCTGCGCGAGTGCGAATGCTTCCAGGCGCGGTAGGCCTCGAGCGAGTCGCCCTCGAGCTCGCCGACGTCGATGTCGTCGAAGAGCGGTTCCTCCACGAGCGGCACGTCTCGGCCCTGCAGCGCGAGCTCCGCGGTCAGCCTCGTGCGTCCGAAGCGGGTGTGAATGCAGGCATCGAAGTGGAGGTTCGCCACCTCGACGCCGAGCCGGTGAGCCTGGGCCTCGCCCTCCTCTGTCAGCGGCACTTCGAGGCTCGGATCGCCGTTGATTCGGCGCTCGAGATTGAGAATCGATTCGGCGTGCCGGGCGAAGACGGAGAGCCGCACGCCCGGAGGCTAGATGACGAAAGCTTCCTCGCGAGCCTCGCCGTGCTCGAAGCGGGAGGCGG
>Ga0307323_10000650_pt1 | contig 10798 bp, 9 predicted proteins | sample ER_DNA_381_FD_194496 | JGI IMG/M metagenome (GOLD analysis project Ga0307323, IMG submission 194496) | Bulk soil microbial communities from the East River watershed near Crested Butte, Colorado, United States - ER_DNA_381 | ecosystem: Environmental > Terrestrial > Soil > Floodplain | place: USA...
GTGACGCCGCGACGCGTGATCTTGAACTCGGCCCTTGGGACGTCCGAGTTCTCGCCGAATGACGCTTTGTCGATCGTTCAATGTGGACTGGGTGGCCGGCCTCAAACTGACGCCGCCGGGGAGCGACCAGGGTGAGCACACCGGCTACTTCCCCGGCGGGTTCTTCGAGTACTCGAAGACCGCTTGACTCTACGATTCACTACATCGGCAGCGCAGCCGGGCTATTGCGCCGCGTGCTCTGTCGAATGATTAGTTCAGGTTTGATCAGATCGGGTGCCGGTGCGGGCGAGCCTGAAATTGCGATCATCACAAGCTCGATCGCTCGACGACCAACTTCGGCGAAATCTTGCCGAACCGTAGTCAACGGCGGGATGAGGTACTCAGTTTCGGGCAGGTCGTCGTACCCGACGACGCTGATGTCCTCCGGTACTCGGCGCCCCGCCTCATGCAGCGCGCGGAGCAGCCCGATCGCCATCTGATCGTTTGCTGCAAATACCGCGGTGGCCTCCTTGAACGCCACAATCTGCTCACCAGCGACATAGCCGCTCGCGGCGCTCCAATCACCGTGGATCGGTTCACGCGGGCGGAGTCCGGCTGCCGCCATCTCGGCACGCCAGCCGTCACGACGTGCTCTGGCCTCACTCCAGTCAGCGGGCCCTGCTAGATGGATGATTTCTCGATGGCCATGTTCCAGAAGGTGCCGTGTGGCCATCCGTCCGCCTTCAATTTGGTCCACCCCAACGGTCCATTCCGCACGGCTCAAGTCACCCTCGACTACGACGATCGGCACGCTTATGGTCTGACTGCGTGCGATCTCGAGCGCGTCATCCTGACCGGCGATGATGATGATGCCCTCTACGAGCTGCCGAAGTAGATATTCCACGGAGTTGTCGAGCATCTCGCGCGTGAGCGTCGGCAAGCTAACCGGGCTCGCGAACAGGCCGGCGACCTGGGCAGCATCTTCGACGCTGCGTTGGATGCTTGTGGGCCCGAATTGCGCTGACGTGCTGATGACGCCGACGACTCCGGAGCGACCTTTGACAAGAGTGCGAGCGGCGGAGTTGGGTCGATAGCCCAACAGTTTGATGGCTTGCTCAACACGGCTGCGGGTCTGGGGGCTGATGTTTGGTGAGCCGTTGACTACCCGCGAAACGGTTTGATTGGATACGCCGGCGAGCCGTGCGACGTCCGCCATGACCGCAGCTTTGAGAGGAGCCGCTCCTTGGGCGGTCATGTGGGACAGTTCTCCGTTGTCGGTTGTCCGCTGTGTGACGGCGCGATCACGCTAGGCTGACGGAACCGGATTGGGGGCCGACGAGCGTTGCTCGGGGACGGTTCATCGCCCCAAGCGACTGACCACCGTTGTTCCTCGGTCAAGACCTCTCCCAATGTCTCTGCAGCGTAGAGTTTTGCGGCCATCTCAGTTGCGCGCATATCAGGCGGGTGCTTCTCGCATGTTAACGTGATCACGCCAATTCCAAGCGCTTGAGTAAGGCTTTGGCGCCAAGACCTGAGTATTGAATATGCGATGAATGTTAGCGCTCGACTGGGGACTGGTCTACGCATGCCAGATTCAATCGACCCTACGGTTTGCCGACTGACGAGTTCATGGCGGGACGTCGTTGACTAGGCCATAGGCCATCGAATCTGCGAGCTGCTGGAAGACCATAGGGTCGGCTCCGCGTCGCGGTTACGCCTCGGTCGTCTCGATTCCGCTCTAGTACCGAGTGCGATCTTGGTAACGCACCCATCACGAAGCACGGACCATCTTGACAAGAATGCGGAGGCTGTGCAGGATGCAGATGTTATCGTTCACAAACATAGGTCTTCGCTGTGCGTTTGCCTTGTAGTGATCGGTTTGATCGTTCGAATCCTGTAAGCGAACCACGGAGTGTGGCGCATGCCGACCGCGAGCTGCTCTATCGCATCGCCTTTCGCAGCCGATCATGTTACGGCGGGCTGGATGGCAAGCGGGAGTTCGGCGATCACTCGGCTGACGTCCCATCGTCTGTGCCGACTAGGCCTTTGTGGCCGATTCTCACGGTGCCTGCAGGTGCCATCTTTCGCCCAAGGAGCGGGTGAGCCGCTCAGGCGACCTACCGGAAGGAATGCGCGTGAATAGAAGAAGGCTGCTTGCCGGCGTCGCCGCGACTGCCGCCCTGGCGTTGGGTTTGTCGGGCTGTGGTGGAGGTCGTGCTGGCGTCCAGAGTTCCACCGAGCCCGGGGGCAACAAGGGCGCTCTGATCGGCATCGCGATGCCGACCAAGACCTCGGAACGCTGGATCGACGATGGAAACAACGTCAGCAAGAAGCTCGAAGAGCTGGGTTACAAGGTCGATCTGCAATATGCCAACGACAAGGTCCCTGATCAGCAGCAGCAGATCGAGTCCATGCTCAACAAAGGTGCCAAGGCGCTGATCATCGCCGCCATCGACGGCACCGCCCTGACCCAGCAGCTGAAGTCCGCCGGGGACAGCGGGGTGAAGGTGATCGCGTATGACCGGTTGATCAATGGCTCGCCTAACGTCGACTACTACGTCACGTTCGACAACAACAAGGTCGGCGTCCAGCAGGCGACCTCATTGCTGACCGGACTTGGAATCATGGACAAGGACGGCAAGGACACCGGGAAGAAAGGTCCGTACAACATCGAGTTGTTTGCCGGCAGTCCCGACGACAACAACGCCAAGTTCTTCTGGGATGGCGCGATGAGCGTGCTGAAGCCGTACATGGACAAGGGTGTACTCAAGGTCCCCTCCGGACAGACCCAGTTCAGCCAGGCCGCCATCCAGCAGTGGCAGCTCAAGACTGCCCAAGACAGGATGGAAACCATCCTCAACGGCTTCTACGCCAAAGGAAATACCAAGCTGGATGGGGTGCTCGCTCCCTACGACGGCCTCTCCCGCGGCATTCTCAACGCCGTCAAGTCGGCCAGCATCCCGAACCCGATCGTGACCGGTCAGGATGCCGAGAAGCCGTCGGACAAGCTGATCTTGGACGGGGTCCAGTACTCGACGATCTTCAAGGACACTCGGAAGCTGGGTGACACCGCCGCGACGATGGTCGATAGCGTCCTGAACGACAAGGAGCCTGAGGTCAACGACACGACGACGTACAACAACAAGATCAAGGTAGTCCCGTCCTATCTGCACCAGTCGGTCATCATCACGAAGGACAACTTGATCAAGGAAGTCGTCGACACCGGCTACTACACCAAGGAAGAGGTCGAATCGGGCGAGTAGGTTCCCGACGAGGGCGGCGGCACAAACCGCCGCCCTCTTCCACAATGAGATCTGCTGGCTTGTTCGCCCGCTGGCCCAACGCAAGTAAAGGAAACCAGATGGCTGACCACATACTCGAGATGCGCAATATCAGCAAGACCTTTCCCGGTGTGAAGGCGCTGCAGCAGGTTGACCTGTCAGTTGAGCGCGGTGAGGTGCACGCCATCTGTGGCGAGAACGGAGCCGGGAAGTCAACGCTGATGAAGGTTCTCTCCGGCATCTACCCATACGGAGGCTACGAAGGCGAGATCGTCTACGAGGGGCAGACAGCGCGGTTCCATAGCATTCGGGACTCCGAAAAGGCCGGCATCGTCATTATTCACCAAGAGCTGGCGCTGAGTCCGTACCTGTCGATCGCGGAGAACATTTTCTTGGGCAACGAACGCCGCACCGGTCCCCTGGTCGACTGGAACGTCACCAATCTGGAGGCCGCAAAGCTACTGGCAAGGGTAGGACTCAAGGAGAGCCCGATCACCAAGATTGTCGATCTTGGAGTCGGCAAGCAGCAGCTGGTGGAGATTGCCAAGGCAATGTCGAAGGACGTGAAACTCCTGATCTTGGACGAGCCCACTGCAGCGCTCAATGACGAGGACTCGGCTCACTTGCTCGATCTCATCCGTGGCATGCGCGACCACGGCGTCACCAGCATCATCATCAGCCACAAGCTGAATGAGATCCGGGCCATTGCCGACAATGTCACGATCATCCGCGACGGCCAGACGATCGAAACACTTGATTTTCGCGGCGAGGAGGTCTCGGAAGATCGGATTATCCGTGGCATGGTCGGGCGCGACATGGCCCACCGCTACCCCGAGCGCGATCACAAACCGGGCCCCGAGGTTCTCCGAGTTGAGGACTGGACGGTGCATCATCCTCTGGAGAACAGTCGAGTGGTCGTGGACCATGCCAATCTGACGGTCCGCGCGGGTGAGGTAGTCGGTATTGCCGGCTTGATGGGCGCGGGGCGAACTGAGCTGGCTATGAGCATTTTTGGCCGCTCTTACGGTCACAACATCAGCGGGCGGTTGTACCTGCACGGTAAGGAAATTCATGCTCGGACGCCGCGCCAGGCGATTGACCAGGGCATTGCGTACGCCACCGAAGATCGCAAGACGTACGGGCTGAATCTCATTGAAGACATCAAGCGGAATATCACCGCCGCAGCGCTCGACAAGCTTTCGCGCTGGGGTTGGGTCGACGCCAATCACGAACAGGTGGTGGCCAATGACTATCGGCAGAGCATGCGGATCAAGGCACCGAACGTTGCCGTCATTACCGGCAAGCTGTCCGGCGGCAATCAGCAGAAGGTCGTCTTGTCGAAGTGGATGTTCGCCAATCCCGACGTCTTGCTTCTCGACGAGCCGACCCGTGGCATCGACGTCGGGGCAAAGTACGAGATCTACACGCTGATCAATCAGCTCGCCTCTGAGGGCAAGGCCATCCTCGTCATCTCCAGTGAGCTGCCTGAGTTGCTGGGAACTTGCGACCGCATCTACGCGATGTCAGCCGGGCGTATCACCGGCGAGGTGCCGATCGAGGAAGCCAACCAGGAAGTGCTCATGCAGTACATGACCAAGGAAAAGGAAGAGATCTATGACATCTCCAGTCTCTGATGTCGCGGAGCCCCAGGCTCCGGTCGAGCCGCCGCGGACGCAGCCTCACGCCGGCGTCATGGCGTTCATGGTCAGCCGGCTGCGGCAGATCGGTTTGTTCATCGCCCTGATCGCCATCGTGATCTTGTTCCAGGTGTTGACTGGTGGCAATCTGCTGACTCCGCGCAACGTCACCAGCATCATCAATCAGAACGCCTATGTCCTGATCTTGGCCATCGGCATGGTGATGATCATCATTGCCGGCCACATCGACCTTTCCGTCGGCTCGGTGGTCGCCTTCGTGGGCGCGATGAGCGGCATCTTCATCGTCAAATTGGGAATGCCATGGTGGGTCGGAATCCTGCTGGCTTTGGTGGTGGGTGCCCTTATCGGCGCCTGGCAGGGGTTCTGGGTCGCCTATGTCGGAATCCCGTCCTTCATCGCCACGCTGGCAGGCATGCTCACGTTCCGCGGCCTGACCCAGATGGTCCTGGGGAATGTCCCGATCACACCGTTCCCGTCGCAGTACACCGCGATCGGCTCAGGGTTCCTGCCCGACCTGGGTGGTGGCACCTCGTTCCTTGAGCCTCTCACCGTCGGTCTTGGCCTGCTCGCCACCGCGGCACTGGTTATCCAAGAAATCCGGGAACGCCGCAAGCGGGTGCAGCTCGGCTTGGAGGACGAGCCAGCCGCTTGGTTCTGGGTCCGAGTTGGCTTCATCGCTGTCTTCCTGCTGGGCATCACATTCGTGCTGGCAAGCTACCGGGGCACTCCGATCGTGCTGGTCATTCTCGCGGTACTGGTGTTGATCTACACAACGGTGATGAACCGCAGCGTCTTCGGCCGTCACGTGTACGCCCGCGGCGGCAACCTGCTGGCAGCGCAGCTCTCAGGCGTGAACACCAAGCAAGTCGACTTTTGGCTGTTTGTGAATATGGGTGTGTTGGCAGGTATCGCCGGTATCGCGTTCACCGCGCGGAGCAATTCCGCGCTCCCTGGTGCCGGCACCGGCTTTGAGCTCGATGCGATCGCTGCCGTCTTCATCGGTGGTGCAGCCGTTACCGGTGGCATCGGTACTGTGACCGGCGCCCTGATCGGTGGCCTCATCATGGGTGTGCTCAATAGCGGTATGTCACTGCTCGGCCTCGGCACTGAGGTTCAGTCCTTTATCAAGGGCTTCGTCTTGCTCCTGGCCGTCGCCTTCGACATCTTCAACAAGAGGCGGGCGGCGAGCGCTACCAAGTAGTCAGCGGGCTATGGGCAACGTTGATCCCATCGCGAACGGAGAAAGCCTTATGGCGGCGTACTGCTGGTTCCTGACGGGAAGCCAAGCTCTTTACGGTCCGGAAACGCTCAAGCAGGTCGAGGGCCAGTCCCAAGAGATTGTCAATCAACTGAATGATTCGCCAGACCTGCCCTTCCACGTGGAGTGGAAGCCCGTACTCACAGACTCAGAAGCCATCCATCGGGTGATGCTCGCGGCGAACGCGGACCTCAACTGCGTCGGCGTGATCGTGTGGATGCATACCTTCTCTCCGGCGAAGATGTGGATCACCGGGCTGGATGCGCTGCGTACGCCGCTGCTACATCTCCATACCCAGGCGAACGTTTCCCTGCCATGGGCCGAGATCGACATGGATTTCATGAACCTGAACCAGGCGGCGCATGGCGACCGGGAGTTCGGCTACATCCAAACCCGGCTCGGCGTCGCCCGAAAGACGGTAGTCGGCCACGTCTCCAATCCTGCTGTGGTTGCCCGGATCGCAGCCTGGCAGCGGGCGGCGGCCGGTGCGGCAGCTGTGCGGCAGCTGAAGCTGGCCCGCTTCGGCGACAATATGCGCGACGTCGCGGTCACCGAGGGCGACAAGGTCGAGGCGCAACTGCGTTTCGGGGTCTCGGTCAACACCTATGGGGTCAACGACTTGGCGGCCCTCGTTGACGAGGTCGGCGATGCAGAAATTGATGAGTTGATCAAGACGTACGCCGACAACTACGAGATCGTGCCGGAGCTGGCGGTCGGCGGTGATCGGCATGAGTCGCTTCGCTACGGCGCCCGGATCGAGGCCGGGCTACGCGCCTTTCTGACCGACGGCGGCTTCGGCGCCTTCACGACGAACTTCCAAGATCTCGGCGCGCTCCGCCAGCTCCCAGGACTGGCGGTGCAGCGATTGATGGCCGAGGGCTACGGCTTCGGCGGCGAGGGCGATTGGAAGACCTCGGTGATGCTGCACACGATCAAGGCCATGGGTGGCAACGACTCGCGCGGGACGTCGTTCATGGAGGACTACACCTACCACTGGGGGCCGGGAACGCCGAAGATTCTGGGAGCCCACATGCTTGAGGTCTGCCCCAGCGTCGCTGCCGGCAGACCGCGCGTCGAGATCCATCCGCTGAATATCGGCAATCGGGAGGATCCGGTACGGCTGGTGTTCGACGCCCAGCCCGGTCCAGCCGTCGTTGTCGGTATCTGTGATCTTGGTGATCGGTTTCGCCTGGTGCTCAACGAGGTCACGGTGGTCGAACCGGACGAGCCGCTGCCAAAGCTGCCAGTGGCTCGAGCCGTCTGGGAACCGGAGCCGGAGCTTGCGACCTCAGCGGAGTGTTGGCTCGCTGCTGGCGGGCCGCATCACACTGTCTTGTCAGCTGCTGTCGGCACTGAAGAGCTGTCCGATTTCGCGACCATGATCGGTACGGAACTGTTGATCATCGACAAAGACACCACGCCTCGGCGCTTCGAGCAGGAGATTCGTTGGAATGAAGCGTTTTACAGACTAGCCAATCGGCGCTGATCTCTCTGCGCCCTGAGCCTGTCTCTCTGCGGAGCCTGTCTCTCGGCGCCGCCCTGAGCCAGTCTCTCTGCGGAGCCTGTCTCTGCGCGCCCTGAGCCTGTCGAAGGGCCACGCGAAATGATCTTGGTGGCGATCTCCAGTCAGGAGCGCTTGGCTACCGTCAAGAGCACAGCGGAATCTTCCAGCGCCTCAAGGCTATGGCGCTTATCAGGCATGATCAGCAGGTCCCCGCGGGAGCCCTCCCACGACTGCTGAGCGGCACGAAGTCGCACGCGTCCGTGCACGATCAGCGCCGTCGCCTCGCCAGGGTTCTCGTGCTCAGAGAGCCGAGCGCCGGCAATCATGCCGATCATGGTCTGGCGCAGCACTTTCTCGTGACCGCCAAAGACGGTGTCCGCTGTATGTCCGCCGGCCGCAGTCGCTGCCAATTTCACCTGCTGCCGCGCGAGTGCCTCGAGCGAGATCTTCTGCATGCCAACAGTGTCCCCTCTGGAGCTGCGCCTCGCCACGCACACCACGCTGGATGTCCAACGAGCTTGATCGACTGATGACGATCACCAACAGCTGATTGAGCGCTCCCCGAAGCGCGGTGGTCACCGTTTAGGGCGTGCTGTCCCAGAGGGCAATGTCCGCCGCTCCACATCAGCTATGCGGAGAGCAAGGAAGATCTGGTGGGCGGTGATCAACAGCGCAAGCCAGGCCAGGCCGAGGAGCCAGGCGAAGATCACGTCGGTGAGCCAGTGGTGGCCGAGAAAGACACGGCTGAACCCCATGGCCGCCGACCAGGCAACCGCGAGCACCACGCACAGAACGATTCCGAGCCGACTGGTAAGCCGTCTTGCCACGAGGTAGGCGACAATGCCGGCGATGACCGTGCTGTTCAGCGTGTGACCGGAGGGAAAGGAAAAGGCGTGCTCGTACGGCGGCACAGCGTCGCCGAGCGGCGGCCGCAGCCGTCCGACGATCGCCTTACCGACATTGGTGAAGGTGAGCGAACCGGCAACGGCGATGATCATGAGTATCAGGGGCGTGGGGGTACGCCATCGCCACACCATCAATAGCGTTATGGCGCTGGCGATCACGGTCATCCGGAGCGGCCCGCCGAGCTCGGTGAACCAGGTGAAAAGCTGATCGACAAAGGGCGTGCGCAAGGCGATGACCTGGTCGAGGACGGGCCGATCGAGGCCGGCGATTCCATCTTTCTCGGCGACCGCGTCATAGACCCCGGCACTGGCAGCGGTCAGGCCGAGGATGATCAGCCCACCCGCCAGTGCGGTAATCACGAGGACAGCGCGCGCAGAGACGTAACTCGCGAGTCGTCGCAAGAGACCATCCTGACGCATCAGAGATCTAGACCGGCGCGCTGCTCAGCACGGTCGAGCTGTTGATCTTCAGACGTCCACCGTCGTTGATCAACCCGTACGCGGTCCGTTCGCGTATCACCCGACCGTCCTTGTAGTAGTAGGTGATCGTTGCCTGTGCCGACCGTGGCCGGTAGCCCTTCACCTTGGTCACCGAGATCTTGCTGATCGCATCCCAGAATCGTTCGTACCCCTGCCGACCTCCCGCGTGGTTGGTCTGATATGAGGACGTCATCCCAGGCCAGGCGGCGTCGGTGTTGCGCGGCAGCAACGCGTAGTAGCTGGTGATCGCCCGTCGAAGCTCCGCTGCCGTCGCGGCGCCACGCACGGTTGGTACGGAGGTCGGGGATGGAGCCCGGGACGGCGTAGCAGATCTGGTCGGTGAGGCGGCTGTCGGTGATGGACTCTGCGTTTGTCTCGACGAGGGCTCAGAGGACTTTGTGGATGCAGGCGGAGTCGGGCTGCTCGCCGGTGCGGCAGAGGTCGACTCGCCGGTGCTGGCCGTCGGATTGGCCGACCTGCGGTCGTTCACCAGCAGCGCGGCCAGCAAGATCCCCATGCCGAGAAGCACAACGGCCAGCACCGCCGCTATGCCGCGATTGCGCCGGGGCTCGGTCGGCCGCGGAACTGGGCTCGCAACAGCCGGAGCCGTCAAGGGATCAGACACCGAGGTTGTCAAAGATGCTTCAGTCGCCGAGGGCTCGGGAACTGGGTCACTCGAAGGGGGCCCGGTCTGGCGCAGCACGGCAATTGCGTCGGCCACCGCCCGCATGGACGGGCGGGAATGTGGATCGATGGCGAGCATGTCCATAATCAGCGGCGTCACCGTACCGCAATGCTCCGGCGCAGCAAATTGACCGGCGGCCACCCGATGCAGCAGTGCCATGGTGTTGTCGTCGGTGCCGAACGGGGGAGTGCCTTCCATCGCGCTGTACAACGTGGCGCCGAGGGAGAACACATCCGATCCAAAGCTCGCCTCGTTGCCCCGCGCGACTTCGGGGGCCAGATAAGCCGGCGTGCCGTGGATCATCCCGCTGCTGGTCAGAGTCGCATCCCCCAACGCGTACGCAATCCCAAAGTCGCTGATCAAGGCAGTTCCGTCGTCGGCGATCAAGATGTTGCCCGGCTTCACATCTCGATGGACGATGCCAGCCGCATGGGCAGCTGCCAGCGCCGACGCAACCTCCCCACCCACCTTCGCGGCTTCATCTGGTTGCAGCGGTCCGCCCTCTTGCAGCACGGTCGCAAGGGTGACCGAGGGAATGAACTGCATGACCAGCCACAGCTGACCCTCTTGCTCGACCACGTCGAACATCGACACGGCGTGCGGATGGTGGAGTCGTGCGGCAGTTCGTGCCTCGCGCATCGCCCGCCTGTTGGCCAGTTCGGCCTCGGCAGGCGATATTCCTAATTGGCGATGCAGCTGCTTGAGCGCGACAGGGCGTTCCAGACGCTCATCCAAGGCTTCCCAGACGACGCCCATACCGCCGCTGCCTACCCGGCGCAGCAAGCGATATCGATCGCCGATGAGAGTCTGTGGTTCGCCCACCTACTCGTATTACCCCGCCGCCGGACTTTTCTTCGTCTCGGCGGTGAGCGGAGGCTGCTGACTCGGACCGCTATGCGGGCAGCGCCGGCGACCCTCTACGTTGGACAGCACCCATATTCGCCGGAAAGGGTTCCAGCATGAGTAATGCGATCATCAAGCAGCTGGGAGATTCGCCCATTGTCGCCGACAACATTTTCCAGTTTCGACTGGGTGCGGGCTCATTCCT
>Ga0307323_10000653_pt1 | contig 10769 bp, 10 predicted proteins | sample ER_DNA_381_FD_194496 | JGI IMG/M metagenome (GOLD analysis project Ga0307323, IMG submission 194496) | Bulk soil microbial communities from the East River watershed near Crested Butte, Colorado, United States - ER_DNA_381 | ecosystem: Environmental > Terrestrial > Soil > Floodplain | place...
TCAGCAGCATCCGCAGCGGGGCCTCTGTCGACCATGAGCGCGCGTTCAGATCGGTCCCGCGCGGCGCCCGGATCGAAGAGAGGTCGCCGCAGAGCGCCTCGACCGCTGCGTCGACCGAGCGGGTCGCGCTCAAGGCTCCTGCCGCTCCGCCGCGCGCTCCCTCGAGCGCAGCCGCCACCAGGTCCACGCCGTCGCGAGGACGAACGCGGCGACACCACCGATCAGCGACCGCACGAGGCCACTGCCGCTCGCATAGGCCACGATCACGACGATGGAGCCGAGGGCGCCGTAGGCGAGAGCCGTGTCGCGGTACGGCCTCGGCGTCCGGCGCCTGCGCGGGTTGCGTCCATTGCGGGAGCTCACCGCAGCTCTCCGACCTTGGCCTCAACCGCCTCCTCGAGCGAGCCGTCCTGGATTCGCAGCGCCACGGCCTCGATGTCCTCCGACAGCGACCGGTCGTCACGGAGCCGCGGCGAGAGGGAACGGACGAACTCGCGCGCGGCGCCCACTCCGGCCCCGGGCTGCAGCGGGGCGAGAAACTCGACGGCCTGGGCCCCCGCGAGGAGCTCGATCGCGAGCACGCGCTCGGCGTTCGCAAGCACCTGCCACGCCTTCAGGCCGGACGCGTTGCCCATCGAAACGTGGTCTTCCTGGCCCGCGCTCGTCGGAATCGAGTCGACCGACGCCGGGTGCGAGAGCACCTTGTTCTCGCTGACGAGGGAAGCCGCAACGTATTGCGGGATCATGAAGCCCGAGTTGAGCCCGCCGTCGCCGGTCAGGAACGCCGGTAGCCCGCCCGAGAGGCTCGGGTTGACGAGCCGCTCCACGCGGCGCTCCGAGATGTTGGCGAGCTCGGCGACCGCCATCGTCAGCGTGTCGAGCGCGAAGGCCAGCGGCTGCCCGTGGAAGTTCCCGTTCGAGACGAGCATCCCGTCGTCGACGAGTACGAGCGGGTTGTCGGTGGCCGCGTTGAGCTCGACGGCGACGGTGTGCGCCGCGTAATCGAGGATGTCTCGCGAAGCGCCGTGCACCTGCGGCGCGCAGCGCAGCGAGTACGCGTCCTGAACCTGGTCGCACCACCGGTGGGCCTCGTTGATGGCCGAGCCCTCGAGCAGTTGGAGCACGTTGGCGGCCGAGTCGATCTGCCCCTTCAGCGGCCGGAGCTCGTGGATCTGCGGGAGGAAGCTCGTCCGCGAGCCCTGCAGCGCCTCGAGGGAGAGTGCACACGCGATGTCTGCCGCCTTTGCCAGACGCCGCGCACGCAAGACGCCGAGAGCGCCGAACGCGGCCATGAACTGCGTGCCGTTAACGAGGGAGAGGCCCTCCTTCGCCTGGAGCGTCACAGGGTCCAGGCCGACCTTCGCCAGCGCCTCGCGACCGGGAAGACGACGGCCGTCGACCGAGGCCTCGCCTTCGCCGACGAGCGGCAGCGCCAGATGGGCGAGCGGCGCGAGGTCGCCGCTCGCGCCGACGGAGCCGCGGCTCGGCACATGAGGCAGGACCCCACGGTTGAGGCACTCGACGAGCAGCTCCACGGTCGAGACACGCGCGCCCGAGTACCCCTTGGCGAGCGCGTTCGCCCGCAGCAGCATCGCGGCGCGCACGATCTCGTCCGGGTACGGCTCGCCGACCCCACAGGCGTGACTCCGCAGCAAGCGGAGCTGAAGCTCCTCGGTCAACTCCTCCGGGATCGAGCGCGAGACGAAGCGGCCGAAGCCGGTGTTGACCCCGTAGGTGTGCTCACTCGCTCCGTGTGCCGCCTGCTCGACGATCTCCCGCGCGGTCGCCATTCGCTCGCGCGCCGAGTCTGCGAGCGCCACCGGCTCGCCCCGAACCGCAACCGTCCATACGTCCGCGAGAGCGAGATCGTCGCCCGTCAGCGCCTTGCTCTCGATCACATGGCGAGTCTATCCCGCACCCGCTCGGCCACTCTCGAGCCCGACCGCCCCGTACTACGGTTCGCCCGGCCTCCTCCCCAAGGCGAGCGTATTCGGGAATTCCGCACCCATGTGTGACGGGAACGTGACGAAAACGTGACTTCGGGCGACGGGGCCCCCGCTAGGCGTCGAGCAGTCGCAGCTCGAGCACACGAGAAGCATCGAAGCCGTCGATTCGCAGCGCTGCGCCGGCGGCCGCCGCGGCCGCCCCGGCGGGCATCAGCCCCACGAGCTCCGAGCCGATCACCTCGGCCCCTCGCGCCGCGGCCTCCTGTTCCACGCGCGCGACCAGCTCGTGGAGCGCTGCGGCCTCCCAGTCCTCGACGTTCATGCTCACCTGGACGATCCCGGCCCGCGGGAGATCGAGCCCCAGTGCCCGCACGCCCGGAAACCCTCCGCCTCGCTCCCGCACGACCGCCGCGATCGCACGTGCGTCCTCGAGTGAGCCGCGCACGTTGACGTTGAAGGCGATCAGGGCCCGCCGCACGCCGACCAGCACGCCTCCCGCCGACTCGTCCAGGCACTGCGGGCCGAAATCGGCAGCCAGCTCCCCCGCGTCGATCCGCTGTTGAAGCTGGGCCGGCCCTCCGGCCCGAAAGAACGCAGGCCCCCGGCCGCCGCCGAGCTCGCCGTAGAGGAAGACCGGCAGGCCGAGCTCCTCCCCGACCCGAGCGGCCAACGCCAGGGCCGCCACACGAGCAGCGTCTGCGTCCTCGTCACTCAGTGGCACGAGCGGCACCACGTCGGCCGCGCCGATACGCGGGTGGGCGCCGTCGTGCTCTCGCAGATCGATCAACTCACGCGCGCGGGAAATACCGAGGAACAGTGCCTCGACCAGCTCGTCGCCGGTGCCGACGAGGGTGAAGACGGAGCGGTTGTGATCCGCGTCCGCGTGCACGTCGAGCAGCCGTGCCTGCGAGCCGAGCGCCTCTCGCAACGCCTCGATCGTCGCCGGGTCGCGCCCCTCGGAAAAGTTCGGGACGGACTCGAGGAGCACGCGCGTAGTCTAGGAGCGTGAAGGCGTACTACGACCGGCGCGCGCCCGAATACGACGAGTGGTACCTCGGCTCCGGTCGCTTCGCGGAGCGCGACCGGCCCGGCTGGGAAGCCGAAGTCGAGGGCCTGCGCCGCGCGCTCGAGGGCCTGCCGCCGGCGCGCACACTGGACGTCGCGTGTGGGACCGGCTTTCTCACGCGCCACCTTCCGGGCGAGGTCGTGGGCCTCGACCAGAGCGCGTCGATGCTTGAGGAGGCGCGCCGCCAGGCCCCGCAGACGACCTTTCTCGAGGGCGACGCGGTCACGCTGCCGTTTGAGGACTGCACCTTCGACCGCGTGTTCACCGCCCACTTCTACGGACACCTCGAGCACGACGAGCGAGAGCGCTTCCTCGGCGAAGCGAGTCGAGTCGCGAAGGAGCTCGTCGTGGCCGACTCGGCACTCCGGCCCGACGTCGAGCCCGAGGAGCGGCAGGAGCGGATCCTCAACGACGGCTCCCGCTGGGAGGTCTACAAGCGCTACTTCTCGGCCGAGGAACTGGCCCAAGAGCTCGGCGGAGGCGAGACGCTCTTCGCCGGCCGCTGGTTCGTCGCCGTCCGGGCTTGACCCGCCGGCGCTCGCGCTACCGGTCGATTGCCTCGCTTCAGCGCGACAATCGCGTCTGCCGCGCTTGCGCCGAGGCCGGCTTTCCCCTCGAGTCGCTCCCGATCGTCCAACCCTACGAAGGCCAGCGCGCGTACATGTTCGGTCAGGCGCCTGGAATTGTGGAGGGCCAGGAACGCCGCCCCTGGCGCGGTCGCGCCGGCCGCACGCTCCGGCGCTGGCTACAACTCGACGAGGACGAGTTCTACGCCACGTTCTACTGCGCCTCGGTCACGCGCTGCTATCCGGGTAAGGCGGCGAGCGGCCGCGGTGACCGGACGCCGATCCCGGCCGAGCAGGAGCTCTGCGCGTTCTGGCGCAGGTGGGAGCTCGAGCTGATCCGGCCAATCCTGATCGTCCCGGTCGGCGGCCTTGCCACGCGGCGCCTGCTCGGAGTGACAAGCGTGACCGACGCCGTCGGCCGGAGGTACGAGCACGACGGCGCGGTCGCAATCCCGCTGCCACACCCGTCCGGCGCGAGCGGTTGGCTCAATGACCCGGCCAACCGCAAGCGTGTCGCCGAGGCGGCTGCGCTCGTCCGCGACGAGCTCGCGCGCATCGGCGGCAAGAGCCTCCCCCGCTAGATTTCGAGGGTGCAAGAGACCCCTAGGTACAGCCAGACGTTCACGCGCCTACTCGGCTTCCTGCGCCCCTACAAGGTGGGCCTGATCGTCTCGATCGTGCTTGCCGTCGGCTCGCAGGCGGCGCAGATCGGCTTGATCTGGGTCACGAAGGACGTGATCGACGAGGCGATCCAGCCACACGACAGCAGCAAGCTGTGGTTCTTCGTCGGCGCGATCCTCGCGCTCGGCTTGATCCGCGCGGTGCTGATGGTCGCACGCCGCCTGATCTCCGGCCGCCAGGCGCTGGCGGTCGAGATGGACATCCGGCAGGGCCTGTACGCGCACCTCGTCCGCCTCTCGTTCGGCTTCTACGACCGCCACCAGACGGGCCAGCTGATGTCGAGGGCGACCGTCGACCTGCAGGGCGTGCGCTTCTTCCTCGGCTACGGGCTGATCTTCTTCTTCCAGAACGCGCTCACCGTCGTCTCGGTGACGATCGTCCTGCTCATCTTCCAGTGGAAGCTCGCGCTGATCGCGCTGGCGATCACGCCCGTGCTGGTCGCGGTCGCCTACCGCTACAGCCACATCGCGCATCCGACCTTGCGAGACGTCCAACAGAAGCTGGCCGACGTCGCGACCGTGGCGGAGGAGAACATCGTCGGCGTCCACGTCGTCAAGTCGTTCGCGCAGGAGCCGCAGGAGTCGGCGAAGTTCCACGCCCGCTCGGAGGCGGTCTTCCGGCAGACCCTGCGAGCGAACCGCCAGCGCGCCCTCTACGTCCCGTTCATCTCGTGGATCCCGCTGCTCGCGCAGGGCGCCGTGCTGCTCGTCGGCGCGCGCATGGTGACGAGCGGCGAGCTGACCGTCGGCGGCTTCGTCGCGTTCAACCTCTTCCTCGGCATGCTCGTGGTGCCGCTGCGCTCGCTCGGCATGTGGATCGGCCAGGCCCAGCGCGCGACCGCCTCGGGCGAGCGCATCTTCCAGGTGATGGACGAGCCCGAGGAGATCGCCGAGCGGGACGGCGCGGCGGAGTTGCCGCCGGGCGGCGGCCACGTCCGCTTCGAGGATGTTCGCTTCGAGTACCTCGAGGGCCGGCCGGTGCTCGACGGTGTCCGCCTCGACGTGCCGCCAGGGCGGACGATCGCGCTGATCGGCCAGACCGGCTCCGGCAAGACGACGCTGACGTCACTCCTGCCGCGGTTCTACGACGTCACCGCCGGACGGGTGACCATCGACGGGGCAGACGTTCGCGACGTGACGCTCCCCTCGCTGCGGCACGCGATCGGCGTGATCTCGCAGGACCCGTTCCTGTTCTCGGCGACGGTGCGGGAGAACATCACCTTCGGCGCGCCCGGCCTCCCCGACGCCGAGGTGGAGCGAATCGCGCGGCTTGCGCAGGCGCACGAGTTCGTGGCCGAGCTCCCGGAGGGGTACGACACCGTGATCGGCGAGCGCGGGATCACGCTCTCCGGTGGCCAGCGGCAACGGCTGGCGATCGCTCGCGCGCTGGCCGTCGACCCGCGGATCCTGATCCTCGACGACGCGACCGCTTCCGTCGACGCGACCACCGAGGCGCGCATCCGCCTCGGCCTGCGCGAAGCGATGAAGGAGCGGACGACCCTGATCATCGCCCACCGCCTCTCGACGATCGCGCTCGCCGACGAGATCGTCGTCCTCGACGAGGGGCGGGTCGCGTCGCAGGGGACGCACGACGAGCTGCTCGAGACGAGCCAGGTCTACCGCGACATTTACGAGCACGGACTGCTCGAGCGCCAGTTCGCAGACGCCGTCGAGGCACGCGCCGGGGACGAGGCGCTGGAGGCTGCGTCGTGAGGGTCTGGCAGCCGGGCGGGCATCTCATGCGCGAGCGCGGCGCGGAGGTGGACGACTGGTCCTGGAGGCGCACGTGGCGGCGCATCGGAGCCCTGGCGCGCATGACGCGCCCGTACAAGGGACGGACGCTGCTCTCGATCGTCGCGCTGCTTCTGGCCACGGCCACCGGGCTCGCGCCGCCGCTGCTGGCCAAGTACGCGGTCGACGACGGGATCCAGCAGCAAGACCTGCAGCGGCTCTGGTGGATCGTCGGCGCCTTCCTCCTCGCCGGACTCCTGAACTGGGGGCTGAGCTACGCACAGACGTACCTCACGGGCTGGGTCGGCGAGCGGATCCTGGCCGATTTGCGCAACCGGCTCTTCGACCACCTGCAGAAGCTCTCGCTCGGCTTCTTCGAGCGCAACCGCGCGGGCGTGATCATCAGCCGCCTGACGAACGACGTCGAGGCGATCGACCAGCTCGTCACCGACGGGGTGACGAGCCTCGTGCAGAACACGCTCACCCTGATCGGGACGGCGATCCTGCTCTTCATCCTCGACTGGCGCCTCGCTCTCGCCACGCTCGTCGTGATCCCGTTCCTGAGCATCGCCTCCGTCATCTTCCGCACGCGCTCGGCGCGTGCCTACTCGGCGGTCCGCGAGCGTCTCGGCCTCGTCACGGCCACGCTCGCCGAGGACATCGCGGGCATGCGGATCGTCCAGGCGTTCACGCGCGAGGACACGAACATGCGCAACTTCCAAGACGTCACCGAGCGCTACCGCGACTCGAACATGCAGACCGTCGTCCTGAACGGCCTCTACTTCCCGTTCGTCGACCTGCTCTCCTCGATCGCGCTCGCCGTCGTGCTCGGCTACGGCGGCCACCTCTACTTCCAGGGCGACGTGACCCTGGGAACGCTTTTCGCCTTCATGCTCTACGTGCAGAACTTCTTCGACCCGGTGCAGCAGCTCTCGCAGCTCTACGGGACCTTCCTCTCGGCGACGGCCGCGCTCGACAAGATCGTCGACGTCCTCGACGAGGAGCCCGAGGTGGTCGACCGGCCCGGAGCGCAGCCGCTGCCGCCCGTCGAGGGCCACGTCCGCTTCGACGGCGTCCGCTTCGGCTACGGCGACGGGCCGGAGGTGCTGCACGGCCTCGACCTCGAAGTGCCCGCCGGCACGACCGTCGCCCTCGTTGGCCACACCGGCGCGGGCAAGTCCACGATCGCCAAGCTGCTCGCGCGCTTCTACGACCCGCGCGAGGGACGGATCGAGATCGACGGGCACGACCTGCGCGACGTGACGCAAGCCTCATTGCGGCAACAGCTCGGGATCGTCCCCCAGGAGGGATTCCTGTTCGCGGGAACGGTCACCGACAACGTCGCTTTCGGCCGACCGGATGCGCCCGCCGACGACGTGGTCGAGGCCGCGGAGACAATCGGCGCCAACGAGTTCATCGTCCGGCTCGAGAACGGTTACGACACTCAGTTGCAGGAGCGCGGCAGCCGCCTCTCGCTCGGCCAGCGACAGCTCGTCGCCCTCGCGCGCGCACTGCTTGCCGACCCGCGCATCCTGATCCTCGACGAGGCGACCTCGTCCGTCGACATCGGCACCGAGCGCAAGATCGAGCGGGCGCTGCGGCGCCTGCTCGCGGGCCGGACGGCGTTCGTGATCGCGCACCGCCTCTCGACGATCCGCGACGCCGACCTGATCGTCGTGCTCGAGCACGGCCAGGTCGTCGAGCAGGGCTCGCACGACGAGCTCATGCGTAGGCGCGGCCTCTACACGTCGCTGTACGGCGACTGGGCCGCGGACGTCGCCTGACCGCGCGCTTCCGCACGACTTCGTGACTTAAGCGTCGAGTCCCTGAAACGAGGGATCCGAGGGGCTATGGGCAGTCCCGATCGTGAGCGTGGTGACCCGCGCTCGCATCGCCCTGCTCGCGGAGGTTTTGGCCCTCGCCACCGCCGCGGTCCTCGCGCCCGCGGCTCTAGCGTGCCCGCGCGGCTACTCGTACGCCGGGCTCTACGGCCCAGCGAAGGCCTCCGGGGTCGCGGCGACGATCAGCATGCTCGACCAGCCGCTCGTCTCGGGACCCTCGAGCCACGTCGCCGGCTGGGTCGGCGTCGGCGGCCCGGGCCTCGGGCCCCACGAAGAGGACGAGTGGCTCCAGGTCGGCCTGGCGACCTTCGGCGACTCGACCGACGGCCGCCTCTACTACGAGCTCGCGCAGCCCGGGCGGCCGCCGGAGTACACCGAGCTCGCGAGCGGGATCAAGCCGGGCCGGAAGCTGCGCGTCGCCGTGATGGAGCTGCCCTTCGTCCGGAACCTCTGGATCGTCGTCACGCCGATGGGGATCGCGGGGCCGTTCTACCTCCCGCGCAGCCACCGCGCCTGGGAGCCGGTCGCCACCGCCGAGAGCTACGCCGAGACCAAGCAGTGCAACCGCTACGGCTACCGCTTCGGCCGGCTGCAGCTGGCCCGCCCGGACGGCACCTGGCAGGCGCTCCGGCGCGCCTCGACATTGCAGGATCCGGGCTGGCGCCTGCGCCGCCACGGCTCCTCCGCGTTCAGCGCCACCAGCGCCTGAGCGGGGCTACACTTCGCCCTGCCGCAACGGCACGTTGCGGGGTCGTCTAATGGTAGGACGCTCGGCTCTGGACCGAGTAGTCTAGGTTCGAATCCTAGCCCCGCAGCCTCTCGAACCCGCTGGAAACGGCGGGTTTGCCGTTTCCAGCGGGCCGGCAGGCGCTTACTGCACGAGTTGGCAGATGCCGAAGTTGTTCGCCTCGTCGAGCGTCGCAGCGCCGATGATGATTCCGCCGCGATAGTTGCTCTCGGTGTAGATCATGTTGACGAACGAGAGCACGTAGGCAGTCGACATGTTGAAGTCCGCGCCGGGCCTTCCGATGTCGGTGTTGTTTCCGTTCAAGAGCGCCGCCACCGCAGCACGCATGAAGATCTGGTTCGCACCGAGCATCCCGGGGCCTCCCGGGTACGACAGCGCTTTCAGAAGCGAGTCGTTGGCGAGCGCCGGATAGACGAGCGGGAACGTCGCCCCAAGCGTGCGGGTCGTCGGGTAGTCCGGCGTGAAGTACTGGGTGTGGTTCTTGAAGAAGCCTGGTGTGCACCCGTGCGCCGCCGCAGGCGACGCCGCCACCCCGGCGACCACTACAGCCGTCGCAACGGTCGCGATGAGCACGCCGACCTTCTGCGGTCGGATCTTTCGGAACATTCTCCACCTCGTTTCCACGATTGCTTACGTCTCAGTGTTGTTTGGCTGCATGCGGGACGCCCCCCTCGGGAGTCCAGTTTTCGATTCTTGGACGGCGGACGGCGCTACGATCGAACCCGCTGCAAAACGGCGGGTTCTCTCCTCTTCGCAGCTGCCATCCGCCCGGGCTCGCGAACCTTCCTGGGGCAGTCGCCCGTTGTCCCCCGATGAGTGTCGTCAACGAGCAGCAGCTGAAGCGACCCGTCGAGCACGCGCGGGAGCGCGGCCGTACCGGTGACGGGTGGTACGAGTGGGTCGCGCGCCTCGGCCTCGTCGCCAAGGGTGTCTCGTTCGGGATCGTCGGAGCTCTGGCGGTGAAGCTGGCGGTCGGCGAAGGCGGTGCTGCCACGAGCCGGGAGGGCGCGTTGCATGCGCTCGCCCAGGAGACGTTCGGCAAGGTCGTGCTGGCCCTGCTCGTGCTCGGCTTCGCCGCGTACGCGCTCTGGCGCTTCGTCGAGGCGCTCGCCGCGCGCGGCGACGAGAAGAAGAAGTGGGGCAAGCGTCTCGGATCGGTCGGCCGCGGAGTGATCTACGCCGCCCTCGCCTTCTCGGCGGCGAAAATCCTCTTCGGCTCCGGCGGGCACGAGTCGCAGAACGAGAAGGCGCACCACACGACGGCCGTCGTTCTCTCCTGGCCGGCAGGCACCTGGCTCGTCGGCCTCGCGGGGGCAGTGGTGATCGGCGTCGGCCTCTGGAACGCCTACCGGGGCCTGAAGCGCAAGTTCGAGGACAAGTGGCGCACCGGCGAGATGGGCCACACGGCCCTCGCCTGGGGCAGTCGGGTTGGCGCCGTGGGTCACCTCGCACGCGGGGTCGTCTTCACGCTGATCGGCGTCTTCGTAATCAGGGCCGCGCTCCAGTACGACCCGAAAGAGGCGATCGGCCTCGACGGCGCGCTGCAGAAGCTGGCGCGCGCCGACTACGGCCCGTACCTGCTCGGCCTCACCGCGGTGGGCCTGATCGCGTACGGCGTCTACTGCCTGGTCGACGCGCGCTACCGCGACGTCTCGGCCTGACGGCGGTCGCTACACTACGACCCCGCCGGGCGCATTCGTCTAGTGGCCTAGGACACCGCCCTCTCACGGCGGCGGCACGGGTTCGAATCCCGTATGCGCCTTACTAGGCAGCATGGCTAGGCCGGTTTCGCTTAACCATGCGAGTCAGACGCGGAACATGTGTGCCGGGGAGCACGTGCGGTGCATACCCCGGTGCATACCTCGAGTTTCTGCACGGCGGGAGGCGGCTCAGAGGAGTAGAGTGGCCATCAACTGGCCCTGCGGCCAGAACCCCGGCCGAAAGCCCGAAGGCCGCCAACACGCGTCGACGCGCGAGGCGATGAGCCCAGGCGAACAGGATTCGACTTGCAGGGCCAGCACTTCGTATGCCGAGCTCGCCACCGCCGCGAGCGGCACGGCTCGAAAGGCCACTAGGCACGCAGAGCGAGTAGGCGTAGCCTCGAACCGGGCCGGGTTTCGGAAAGCGTTTTTCCACTGGGACGTTCGGCTCGGGTCGCCCGGCCCCGTAACTTCTCCTTGGGACTAGTCAG
>Ga0307323_10000656_pt1 | contig 10750 bp, 3 predicted proteins | sample ER_DNA_381_FD_194496 | JGI IMG/M metagenome (GOLD analysis project Ga0307323, IMG submission 194496) | Bulk soil microbial communities from the East River watershed near Crested Butte, Colorado, United States - ER_DNA_381 | ecosystem: Environmental > Terrestrial > Soil > Floodplain | place: USA...
GCTTGCGCGCCTCCGGGAACGGCTCGGCCTTGACGATCGTACCCACGCGGATATCGACTGCGAGAAATTGCTCGAACGAGATTTGGGGGGCTGGCGACGATGTGGCGGACATCGCTGTGGCTCGCGTCTCGAAGGCGGCAATGCGCGGCCTGCATCCGCGCGAACGAAGCGTCGCCGCATGCCAAGCAAGCCCGCGCGTGATGGCGCACGATAGCTCGACGCGGTGCGCGATTCAATGATCGGCGCCCTTGTCAAAGGCGGGGGGAATCGTGCGCGACTACGTCACAGCTTTAGACGTGTGAACTGTCTCACATAGCGGAAGCCAAAAATATCGGACAAGGCGTAAGGCGCCGTCGCCGGTCGTCGTGCCAGCTCGGGGGCTGCAAAGAAGTCAAAAAATGGCTTGTACTTGGTCGCATCCGCGATGCAAATTGTTGGACGCACTGCGAAGGTTGACAGCGCCATGCCTGCCGCGGTCGAAATACAAAGTTGGTTGGAAGATATCGGCCTCGGTCGCTATGCGGATGTCTTCCGCGACAACAACATCGGGTTCAGTCGCCTGCGCCTGATGTCGAGGGCGGAGCTCTCGAAGTTGGGGATTTCGTCAGATCACCAACGAATACTACTCAGCGCGGCAGCTCGCAACGGCACCCCGATTCCGGAAACCGCTGGCCCCGTCTCGTCGGAGCATCCATTGGGTTTGGACGCGACGACAGGGAGCGTCGAGCGGCGGCAGTTGACGGTCATGTTCTGCGATATTGCCGGCTTCGCGGAGCTTTCAACTCGGCTCGATCCCGAAGATCTTCATGCACTGATCGAAGGCCAGCACAGGGCTTGGCGCGCGATCATTCAACGCTATGGCGGGTTTGTTGCGAGATACATGAACGACGGCATGCTCGCCTATTTTGGATATCCGCTCGGACACGAGGACGGCGCCGAACGTGCGGCACATGCTGGATTGGAAATCGCTAGCGGAGCGCCCGCGCGCGGGGCCGGTGAACCAAAGAAAAGCTGGGATGTGGCGGTTCGTGTTGGAATTGCCACAGGCGTTGTCGTCGTCGGTGGGTCGATCGGCGAGGGTGCATCGGAAGAGCAGCCCGCGTTCGGCGTGACACCGAACCTGGCTTCTCGTCTTCAGGCCATTGCGCCGCCAAATTGCGTGGCGATCGCAGCGGAGACGCGGCTACTGATCGGCTCCAAGTTCGAATGCGAAGATCTGGGGATACATGAGCTCAAGGGCATACCCGGATCGGTGTCAGTGTGGCGGCTCGTAGCGGCACGGACGGTGCAAAGCCGATTCGTCGCGCGCCACGCTGAAGGCCCGTCTTCCACCATTGGGCGCAGTGAGGAGTTGAATGTTCTGCGCCAATGTTTGTCGCATGTTTACGAGGGAAGCGGGCAGGTCGTAGAGATCTCGGGTGAACCAGGAATAGGTAAGTCGCATTTATGCGAGGCGTTTGTCACGCTCGCTTCTAAGCAATCGTCTTGCGGCGTCATTCGCTGCCAGTGTTCCGCCTTGCACGACAACACGGCGTTTCATCCAATTATTGAGGAGATCGAACGCTCCGCTGGAATATTGCATCAGCACAATGCCGCGGAACGGATACGGAAGCTCGATACATTCCTACACGAGTGGTCCGAGCATGCTGACCAGGATAGGCCGCTGTTTGCTGCGTTACTTACTCTGCCGGCAAGCGATCTCGTCAATCTGAGCGCGCGCGATATTCGCAAGAGGATCATTGATGTTCTGGTGGAACGATTGCTTCGTCTGTCGGAGCGCGCGCCGGTCATTCTGCTTATCGAGGATCTGCAATGGAGTGATCCGAGTACCCAAGAGTTCCTGGCAGCCGCCATTGAGCGGGTCAAAGCGGCGCGCGTGCTGATTTTGGTCACGACCAGAGCTGGACTTCAGAAAGCATGGGTCGGCGTTCCATACGTGACGCGCCTTGCTCTCGGGCGTCTGGAGCAGCATCACGCGAAGGAGTTGGTCAAATTGGCCGCGGTTGACGCCAACCTGTCTGAGGACACGCTGGCGCAGGTTATGGAACGGGCTGATGGAGTTCCACTATTCATCGAGGAATTCACCAAGTGGTTCCGGGACACGAGCAAAACGCCCGTCCAAGGTGGAGACTCTCAGCACAACAGTGCGGTCGCTCGGACATCGATACCGGCTACGCTGCAAGACTCTCTGTTGGCGCAGCTTGACCAGCTTGGCATGGCCAAGCCAATAGCGCAGTTGGGGGCCATAATTGGTCCCAAGTTTCCTCATTGGCTGTTGTTGCGATTATGGCCCTTTGGTGAGGAATCCTTGCAAGCGTCGCTTGCGCAGATTGTTGCCACCGGCCTGATCACGTCCGGGCAAAATGGCTCCGAATCCTACTACGTGTTCAAGCACGAACTGCTTCGGGACGCGGCCTATGAAAGTCTTTTGAAGACCAAGCGCCAATCGCTTCATGGTCGGATTGCAGAGATCGTAGCCGACGAACGCGCGCATTCTTCGGACATGCGGCCGGAACTGATTGCTTACCATTATACGGCGGCTGGCATGGACGCACACGCCGCTCCCCTGTGGTTGGAGGCCGGCCAGCTTGCACTGCGGGAGTCTGCGAACCGTGAAGCATGCGCGAGTCTGAAAAAGGGGTTGGAGTGCCTTGCGGAGATTCCGGAATCAGCCGAGAGCAGGGTGCTGGAACTCCGGCTGCAGTCGTGCCTGGGCCAGGCTTTGATCGCTGTTTCTGGCCACGCATCATCTGAAGTGCATGGAGCGTTTTCTCGCGCGCATGACCTCTGCCTGAGAGTGAACGACGCTCCCGAGCTGTTTTCGGTCGTGTGGGGCATCGCGGCACATCATTTTGTCAAGGGCGACATCCATCTGCATTTGGACCTTTCGCGGCGGCTGCTGGAAATTGCGGAGGCGTCGGGCGACTCCTCGCAACGGGTCGTCGCTCACACCTCGAGAACGTTGAGCTTGTACTACGCAGGACAGTTTGTTTCGGCGCGCGCGCATTTGGACGAGTTGCGCTCTCATTACGAATGGGAAAAACATCGGCGATTGTCATTCTCCTATGCCGTAGACCGCAAGATGATCACGTTCCAGTTCGGAACGTGGGTCCTCTGGAAGCTCGGTTATCCAGATCAGGCTGCGGAACTCGAAAATGAGTTGAACCACCATGCCCGTCGACTGAATCATCCAAACTCTCTGGCGCAAGCTCTGACCGGCGGGGCAAGCGTCTACATGCTGCGGCGAGAGCCTGATCGGCTGCTCGAACGGGTTCGGGAAGGCGTTGCGGTCGCCGAATCCCACGGCTACCCGGTATGGGTAGACCATGCAGGTTTTTGGTCGGGCTGGGCGTTGGCGGAGAAGGGGAGCGTAGAAGAGGGGATTAGCCATCTCCGGCGGGCGCTCGTTGCGTATCAGAAAACCGGCGCTGGCGGTTCGATGCCCAAATTCCTGGGGCTGCTTGCGGACAGACTAGGCGACGTGCGGCAGCACGATGAGGGATTGGCGCTATTGCAGCAGGCCATCCAGCATATCGAACGATCCGGGGAACGAGCGACCGAGGCGGAAACATACCGGCTCTACGCAAAGCTTCTCGCTGCGCGGAATATGGCCGATTTTCCGGCTGCGGAAGCCAATCTGGAAAAGGCGATCGAAATTGCGCGCGCACAGCAGGCGAAGGGATGGGAATTGCGCGCCGTAACGACACTCGCACGCATGTTGCAGCAGCGCGATCAGCGTCGCAAGGCGCGGGAGCGCCTCGCTCCCGTCTATGAATGGTTCAAGGAAGGCTTCGACACACCCGATCTCAAGGAGGCCAAAACATTGCTCCTTGAGCTTCAGTAGGGGACGATCCGCTCGCCAATGTGAAGGGGGGCGTAGCCGGTCGTTTTCAAGTCAGGCTTATCCTTTCATCCAACCCGCGCGGCCATTGCGTTGACTGCCTCTTCCGCCGAATCAAGCGCCCCCTGCATCCAGCTGTGGCTGCGCGAACAATGCTCGCCGGCAAAATAAATCCGCCCCTCGGGGGCGATGACATGGCGGTGCAGGGCTGCAAACTGGCCGGGCATGTAGAAAGCGAACGCGCCCCCTGCCCACGGGTAATTGTCCCAAGCCCAGCTTCTGACCTCATCGCGGCGAATGACGCCCGGCCGCCCGAGCGGACCATGCACCTTGCCGGCCATCTTGATCGCAAGTTCCTCGCGCTGCGATGCGGTCATATTTCCAAGTCGGCGGGCCTCCTGACCCCAGTTGTAACAGGCTACCAGCACGCCGGGGCCCTTTGACTTCGCCGCGTCGATCGCCTCCCGCTCTTTTGTCGTCGAACCTTCCTTCTTTTTCGAATTGTCGGATGGATAGAAGATCGAGCCGATCATCAGATCGGTAAAGCTGTTGCCGCCGAATATCTGGTCGTCGGTTTCCCAAACGCGAGTATTGGTCGGTACCAGGACCTTCGTGGCCGACTCGTAGAACACATCGCGAATGGCGCGGCGCTTTTCACCCGAGAAGGACGGCGTCTCGACGCGGGCAAGGACGGGCAACGGGATTGTGCAAAGCAGGAAATCGCCGGTCACGCGATTCCTTTGCCGGTCATTGCGATAGACCGCCGTCGCGCCATTCTCGTCTTGCTCCAAAGCGATCACCTCGTGCCCCATATTGGGCTTTGAATAAAGTCGCTTCTTGAACTCGTCGGGTAAGCGCCCCATGCCCCCCTCGATCTCGGAGAACGGGCGAGTCCAGATCTCGTTTGACTCTTCCCGGAGATGCTCCGTCAAAGCGGAATGTTGGAGTGTTCCCACCCCATAGGTGACGCACAGAAATTCGATCGCTTCTTCCGACAATCCTCCCATTTCCATCGCGCGTCGTAGCGAAAGCCGGTCCAACTTGGTGATCTTGGTGGTCGTGAAGGAGTTGGACGTGTCGAGCTCGCGCCTTTCCTCGCTCGAGAGCGGCTTGAGCAGATCAGTGACGGCGCCTTCCCAGAGTTGGTCGGGAGTTTTGCTCATCTCCCCAGGCTCCAGGCGATAAAACCGCCTGAATTTGTCCAGGGCGCTGCGGGGTTCCGGGCGGTGGTTCCTTGCGAGATAAAAGGTCGCGGGATTATCCATGACGAAATCCCTCCGTGGGAGCCGGAATTCGTCCACGTACCTCAAAGTGGTTTTGTGGTTCTCGGGAATGCGCATCGCGCCGAGTTCGCCGTAGGTGCCGTTGCTAAACCTCACGGTTCGGACGCGACCTCCCACATGCAGCTTGTCGGCCTCCAGGATCGTGTAGGTCCAGCGTCTTTTCTGCAGCTCGTGCGCTGCGCAGAGTCCGGCGAGCCCGGCTCCCACGATCACCACGTGAGGCGGCTTTCCGGCTTGTGCATGACCGTGGCCAACGAGCGCGTCGGCGCCCGCCACGATGCCCGCGGCGCCTGCCGTAGATAGGACCGCACGGCGCGTCAGATCAGCGTTGTGCCCATCTTCGGTGTCCATGGTCTGCTCCCGATGATTGGTAAATCGTCCGTTCCCTGCTTGTCATTGCGCGTATCTACATGTTGATCTCGCCGGCGACAAAGGCTGTGTTCATGCGCAAGATTTCGAAAGCCAGATCACGGTTGACATGATCGAGAGTATCGTTGGCGCTATGAACGTTCTTATTGGCCTCGTCGTTGCCCTCGATCGTCAGCACCGCGGATATGTCGGCGTCGATGAAGGGAACGTGGTCGCTATCGTGGGGCTTCAGCGACGTATTAACGTCCAATGCCGTGTAAGCGTGCGCGGCCAGGGACAGCTTACGGATGGCATCCTTGGAGACCGGATCGCCGCCTTCCAAAAGAACGGTGGGACGTTTGGTATTGACGACCGCAATCATGTCCATGTTGACCACCGCCGCTATCCGCGCGCGCTCCGGGGGCGGCAGGTGCTTCACGTATTGCTTGCTTCCGAACAGGCCCTGCTCTTCTCCCCCGAACAGGATCAGCCGCAGGTCTTGCCCGATGGCTTGGTCGCCGAAAACCCGGGCGATTTCGATAACACCGGCGCTCCCGCTTGCATTGTCGTCGGCACCGGGCGCGGATGCGCTGGGGTCCTCCGGATGAGAGTGGTCGGCCGGGTGATTGACGGAATCCAGATGGGCAGTAACCAGTGTCACCGAGCGTTCGCCGCTGCGGGATCCCTTCTTGTCGGCCACGATGTTCAAGCTTCTGCCGCCGGGGAGGGTCACATCTTGAAGATGGACCTCGTACCCCATTAACTGCAACCGGTCTCGCATTCGCTTCGCCGCATCCCGGAAATGGCCGGAGAGCGAATGGCGCGTTGGAAACGATGCCAGCTCGGTAAGCGACGTCGCGAAATCGGCTCGGCTGATCCCATCCACGATTTTCTTGATTTTGGGATTGATCGGCGCAGGCGTCGAAGGGCGCGTCACGACGTCAAAGATCGTTTCGTTCTTTGTGACGGGCCTTATCGCAAAGCGGGCGGGGTGCTCGGCGATGCTTCTGGCCTGGCGCTGATCGAGCGCCGCCACGAGATGCCGTCCTTTGTCGAGCAGGATGCGGACATCAGGATGCGCGCGTTGAAACAGCCGGCCTTCCTGGGTAATCAGGAACAGCGCCTGGTTCTTCTCTATATGCGAAGCGGCCGCGATTCCCTTGAAGGCAGCTCCGGGACTGCCAAGCCGATCCCAGGCAGTCATGTCGGGATCGGCGGTGTGGCAAAAGTATTCGTTCCCGAATTTGAGCCAGTTCAGTCTATTCTTCTCGATCATGTCCACGGCAGTTTTGAACGAGCCTTCATCCGAGCGATATGTTGCAAACTGCACGTGTACCTCCCGCTTTTTATGTTGATGCGCTGTCACGCCGCAGCGTTTCCATGGATTGCCCGACTTATTGAATGGATTCAGCCCACCGGAACGACGCGTCCTAGGAAAGGGTGTCATACTATGTTTCGATACTCACCCGGAGTGTGAGCTAGTTCACAGAGGCGCGCCTGGTGTGCACCTAGGCTGGGGCGGCTCATCGCAATTTCGCTTTGAGTAGCAGTCGACTACTCAGTTCGTGCTTCCGCGCCAAATGGGGGGTGCAAATGATTGACGCGACGGCAAATCGGGTCGAGGGCGCAAAGGCATTCGATTTTTCCAGGGTCCATACTTGCCGAATCCACCCTGGCATTGGCATCGCGCGCGTTGGCAATAGCCCGGATGAATATTTTATCGGCCCCGAAGCCCCGTGCCGTCCGCGCGACGTCACCGCTCCGAGCGGCGGGTTCAAGGATGCGCAAGGCCGCGTAAAGCGCCAAGCCGCGCGGTTTCGTATTTACGCGTATGACAGTGAGGAGAAAATTCTAGGCGAGCTTCCCGTGCAGGGTGCCGACGACCTCAAGGGAGGCTCGCACGCCGGACCGAGAGCTGAAGTGCAGTGGACAGTTCATCTCAAAAACAAAAAAGCCGCTTGGTACAAGTTCTTCACCTGGGGTGAGCATAAAGAGGATCCCGATCTGCTCCACCACGAAGTGCGTAACTGCGACGTTCGTGTTCCAACCGGACAACTACCGGACAGTCGGGGCGAGCTGGTGATCGATCCCGGCCCACGATGCATCGATGGCTGCGGCAATCCCGGGAAGGAAGACGGTCCGGAAAGTGCGTCTTTCGACACGGGCACTTATCGGGGCACGTGCGTACCGCTTGGCGAATTGCGGGTCGATGGGCACGGACGGCTGCTTGTGCTGGGCGGGTTTGGCAAATCCGGTTCGACCAAGCCGGATAATCCGATCGGTGCCGACCCAAACAGTGTCGATTCGTGGGCCAACAATGATTATTGGTATGACGATATTTCCGATGGGCCGATAACGGCCATGGTGAGGCTGCCACCCGGCCCGGACGGGACGGCCAGAGAAATACCAATTACAGATCCAAAAAGCGCCGCCTGGGTTGTTGTTGCGCCACCGAAATTCGCCGTCGGCGTCTATCCGATCGTGACGTTGTACGATGTCATCCGCGAAGTTGCCATCGACGAAGGGTGGATCGCCGACGACCCGAAGGTAGATTACCGCCGCGACATAGAGCCGATTCTACTGCGCGCTGCCGACACGGCATGGGTGAATGACGAAGCCCGGCGGGGCCATGGCTACGACAAAGGGGGCCACTTCGGACAGGACCTGGCAGCGGACGACCGCGTGCGTGCGCGAATTTTCCGGCGGATTCGCAATCCCTTGCTTCCCCCGGACGGGCAGGAGGCAAAGGATCAGGCCACTGCTAGCTTCATGCCGCCACTGTCCGGAGATGAGGACGAACGGACGGAGGGCGAGCCGACGACGTGGCTGTCGCTATTACCTTCGCAATACCGCAAGTTTAAGAAATGGAAAGATGATCCGTGTACTGAAGATGGTCAGTGTACTGAAGGCCAGGTGCCGCGGTTTCCGGCGTTCGAGGACATCGATGACCCCGCGGAACAAGTCATTGCTTTGCAACGGGCGGCATTGGAGCCCTGCGTGGGCGGCGCTTTGTTTCCCGGCATCGAGATGTCCTGGACGGTCAGGGAAAAGGATTTGTACGCCGCCGCATTCCGGATCAATTCAGACTGGCATCGGCCCGGCGATATTACGAAATACATGTGCGTACCATGGCAGGCCGATTTCTACGATTGCAAAGACACGTGGTGGCCGGCGGCTCGACCCGACGATGTGATTCCGCAAAACGTGTTTGAAGAGGTCGACAAGGCTTGGCGTCCAGGCCAACCGCAGGTCAGCGAAGCCCTCGAGGGGCGGGTGAAATGGGATCGCGGCCTCGGCGTCAGCACGCTCTTCCGCCGCCCCTGGCAGAATCCCGCCGAGGCGATCGACGATCCGCGCAACTCGGAGTGGCGCGGTTGCGACGACATGGTCCGATACTGGAGCGAGTTGGGTTTTGTGATTCCGCGCCAGACCGCTTGGCGGGGAGAGGATCCCAACGACCGAGAGATCGTTCACGTCGAGACGGAGCGTCGTCCATATGCGGGAATGGACGTACGCGAGCTTTTCCATTGCCTATTGAATTTGGACGCGCATCGAGATTGCCTCCCGAAAGTGGAGGAATTCGTCGAGAACGTACTGGAGGCTGGTCGGCGAATGCAGCTCACTGCGGGCGCCTTTGCCTGGATGGATAATATTCGGCCTTTCAAATATGACGAGGAGATTTTCGATCAAAGGATGAAGGACATCTACGACGACTGTGCCGACTTTGCTTTCGTCAACAACGCGGATGGAGTGAGGCAGCCCTACGATGCCGGCAATATTGATCACAATCCTTATTTTCGTACGCGCGAAAACGTCATCGAGCGCATTCGTCAGCTCACTCCGTTCAATTTCCTTGACGGGGCCTGGCTGCGAAACATTCACCGGGTGGGGCCGGTCGACGAGGTGAATTCCATTCTCTTCACCATCCTGAAAGAAGAGTTGGGGGACGGCGTGCCTTCGCAAAACCACGCCAACATCTATCGCGACCTTTGCCATTCGTTTGGGTTTTATCCGCCGCCGATGGAAAGCACCGCTTTCGCCCGCGACCCGGAGTTCCTGGACGCCGCGTTCGATAGCCCGGCCTTTCAGCTTGGGATTTCGGAGTTCAGCAAACGCTATTATCCCGAAATCATCGGGATGTCGCTGTGGCTGGAATGGACCGTTCTGGAGCTGCACCGGATCGCGCTGATGGTGGAGCGCGTTAAGCTCAGTTCGCATTTCTATCGCATGCACATTGCGATCGACAATGCTGCGAGCGGCCATGGCGCCAGCATTGTGCGGGCGGTGAAGCTGTATCTGCGTCAAGTTCGCACGGAAGGGGGCGAGCCGGCGGTACAACAGCATTGGAAGCGGATATGGGACGGTTACGTAGCGTTCGCATACACGTTCGTCATCATCATCAAGCAGGTGATCCGAATCATTCAGGATCCGCCCAGTTTGCAGCAGCGCCTTGAATGGCTCATCAGCAAGAAGCGCCCATACGGAGAATTCAACCACAGCAGGATAGAGGAGCCTATCGGCGGGAGATCGATCAACAGCTGGTTCTCCGACCCGGCTGGGTTTCTGACGGCGCTCGCCAACGACAGGCGCTTTATCATTCCAGGGAAGCCCAATCGAAGTCCCTTCTTCAAGCTGTTGGAATTTCGCGGCGGGGTAATGTATCACGTCTTCACGGAGGACGAGATCAAGCTCTGGCGCGACTGGATTTGGGAGTTGGGCGAGCAAGAAAAAAAGCGATCGGGTGCCGAGTTCGCCGCGTTGAAGACTCGTTTGAACGCGATCGATCCCCAGCTCGCCGGGCGGTTGTCGGATGATGATTTGGATCGACTTCTCGCTTTGAGGGACAGGCTGGAGGCGCTCAATCCTGACCTTGTCAGGCAACTTCCGGACGAAATGTTGCTCAGTTGGCAGCAAGCGGCAGCGGACTACCGAATTGCTCTGTGGATAGAGCTCGCGTCCATGGATTCGCCGGGCAAGAGACGTCGTGGCCGCAGGCAGCGGGCCACAGATACGCAAGACACGTTTGAAAGTGCCAAGCGTTGGCTGGACTCGCGATTTAAGGACTGGTTGGCGCACTGTATGATCCGTGCCGTGACATTTGTGGCCGCGGAGTACCGGACGACCTTCGATGGTGACGAATTGAGCCTGCCCAATCCAGAGACCAACGAAAATCTGACCATCGGCACATGGCTGGATCAAATCCGCGACGCGCCCAATTCGGCCGGCGCGGCGCGGGCATTCCTGGTCGCGCTTTGCGCAAGGCTGCAAAACCAAGGCG